>Ga0326597_10000096_pt1 | contig 153361 bp, 129 predicted proteins | sample RVTome_12_FD_203789 | JGI IMG/M metagenome (GOLD analysis project Ga0326597, IMG submission 203789) | Soil microbial communities from uranium-contaminated site in the Upper Colorado River Basin, Wyoming, United States - RVT100D185 | ecosystem: Environmental > Terrestrial > Soil > Contaminated... | reverse complement strand
ACTTGCGGGCAACACAGAATCGCCCTGAGATTGTCCAGGCGTATTTCGAGGAACCGCATGTCAACTATGCGGCGCATTGATCGGTAACTTGTTCGACTGTTCAGATATTCGGTGTCGGAGTAGTATTTCTCACGGGTGGATAAGAAGCAAATGCCGTTGCAACGGCATATGTCCACAGGCCGAGCGTTAGGACGTTCCCTATTAAAAGTACTAATCCAGTCCGCGCCATTACATTGACAAGGAAGCAGCACACCACAGCAACGGAAAAGACCGGCATGGTATAGGTATAACATAAGATAATGTTCGTCCCGGAGACATAGCCGCGCTCCCTCAAGTTTCGGAACATAAGAACACTGAGACAACATATTGGAGGAATAGCGATGCCATTGAGGATAAAGCTGGTAAGAAAACTGACGGAAACCATTTCAGTTGCTGACCACGACAGTACCAAGAGCATCAAGAAAACTCCGAGCGTACAAACTAACCATGAGATTAGCAGCGGCCGCGCCGTAAGTGGCGGATCAACTACAAGTTGTTTCCAAAAAGTTCTTGGCCTCAGGCACTGAAGAAATAGGCACACCCCATGAATGATCCGTCGTCGATCTAGCGGCATGAATGGCCGAATCGCATTTCGATGAAATCCCTCATGAGCGATTTCTTGTGGGTCCAGCGCAGCACCGCACACCAAGCAAGACAGTTTTGATTCCAGAGCCAGAGCCGATCGGCATTGAGGGCAGGCGAATACGATTTCCTTTTCACGCTCGCGTTGCATGATATCGGAATTGTCCGTGCCACATTCCGGACATCTTCCATTGCAATTACCATATAGGTCGTATCCACATTTTAGACAATGACAAGGGTGGTGCATTCGACGCGAGTGTCGGAATGCAAAGGCCAGCCCCAAGAATGGTACTGCGAACATCCACAATGGAGCAACAAAGCCAGAAGGCGATTGGTCACCACAGTACGCGACAGACGGAAAGAAATGAAATCGCATAGGAACACGCGGAAAGAACTCGCCAGGCCGCCCGAAGTATCCACCAAAGTGCATGCGAGGAGAAGGAGTGCAGCCGAGAAATCCTTGGTCGATAAATAGCACTGAACAATAGGCGGGTGTCGAGCCTGCGAGATCACTATTCGGAAATCCTGAGGGGTCAAGGCGCGAAGGGAAATAGGCAAAGGACACAAGAAAGCTAACTCCGTATGCGATGGAAATAATAAGGAGGACAGTTAGCGAAGCGCGGAACATCGTGCATGCGACGTTCTTGCGTACGCTCGTGTGAAAGATGGACATAAGCTTCAACCTGATGGCTGCAACTGGCTGCTAGGCGGACAAGAGCTGCGACTCGGCGCTACATAGCAACGCCAATAGCTTACCTCAATCGGCAATGATTCATCCCGATGCGATGACAGTCAGTCTCGAAGACAACGTGGCGGTGACATTTCGTTGTATGAACACGGATTGGAGGGAATGCCCCTACAGCTGCGCTGGTCGAGAGAGCCGAGCCTGCGGATATGAATCGGTTATTCCGCCAACTGAGACTGGTCAACCGAAGTGACGCAGCATCGAGAATGCAGATTCTCATTCCTTCTAATCCATGAGCTATTAACAACCACACACACCTCCGGGAGGAATAGTTGGCCACGGACAAACACAGATGGGGATCCCACCCCACCAAACGACCGTTCCGATCGTCATACTACTTGTAAATCTGGCAGTGCATGGATAGGAAGTGAACGGAGCCCACCAGTCACAACATGTACCTAGGCAGGCTGGGCCCACCGAAGTGTGGGGACAAAGACAGAAACCGAGCGCGGGGAACATTATGGAGGCACCAGGCGCCCAACTGAAAACGCCATTCGCGAACGCGCATGAGTTGGCTAAACCGGTGGGATCGGAATATTGCGTCGGACATTCTGAAAGTGCGGCATACGGATTCCGGCTACTGTCAAACGACATGGCGAAGTCAGCGGAACTGACATGGCTTGCCGATAAGGTGGGATCTGAACCTGTTGGAGAAAGTTGTAGGCCATAAGAGCCTAAGATCAACGCTGAATTCGCAGTAAGCGGATCCCTCGTGTTCCACCGTCCGGTCACGACATCTTCCGGCCTCGCCCGGTGGTCGTTTAGCATGAGCATACCTTCGGTGGCATCGGCCACGGTGTCGAGGGCGAAGTGGGGCCTGCCCTGAAACATGAAGGGATTGCCCACGACGCTGAAGGCCCACTCGACGTTGGGAGCACTGAACGTCGGCGGCGGCCACTCGGTCACCTTGGTGTCGAAGGCCGTCTGATCATTGGCATCGATGTCGCCGTCGTCATCCATGTCCGCCCGCGGGTCCCAGATCGTCGCGTTCTTGGCGGCAGTGAAGCGCGTGTCGTCGGTCGAGGTCAGCGTTGTCTCATTATTCATATCGCCGCGGCCGCAACTCTCGCGGATGTGCGGCCGGCCGTAAGCGTCGTACATGTACCGCTCGACCAACGCGCCGGCCCGATCGATCACGAAGCGCACGTTGTACATCCGGTCGAGGGTGAAATAGTAGGGCCGGTTCTCATACTCCTGGCTCTCGTTAAGGTATTCGTCGATGTTGGCCATCATCAGACGCTCGTCGACATAGGACAGGCCGTGGACGTAGTAACGCAGCACGTCGCCGCCGCCATCGGTCTCGACGATCTCGTTGACGCCGTCGTAGTAGTAGCGCGTCGTGCTGCCCAGCACGTCGTTGACATGCTCGATTCTACGCCCCAGGGCGTCGTAGGTAAAGGCCGCCTTTCTCGTCGTGCCGGTGTCGTTATAGACGCCGGTCAGACGATTGTTGTGGTCATACTTGTAGATGTAGCTCGTGCCGCGGTCGGCCGAGTAGGCCAGTGTCACGTTGCCGGCCAAGTCATAGCCCTGGGTCAACCCGTCGATCAGCGTCATCCGGTTGGCCTTGTCATGCTCGTAGGCGATCTTCGACGGGTTGATGGGGTTGCCACGGTACGCATGCGATAGCCGGTTGCCCAGGTCGTCGTATTCGTAGGCCGATCTCTCGGCGGTGAGGCCGAGGCCATCGGACCAGCCTTGTGTATCGGTGTAGCGTGCGTTGGTCAGCCGGTTCAGGCTGTCGTAGGTATAGGTCCGATTGGCCTTGAGGTCGCCCATGTCGTTCGCCTGGTTGGCCGTCAGCGGGTTGGAGGCGGCGTCGTAGGTGTAGGCAAACTCGCCCAGGTCGTTGTAGCCGCTGGTGGCCCGGCCGTCGCCGCGATCGTCAGCACGCCGGGCGAGTCACCGCGCAGCTTCGCCAGCGCTCAAGCCTCGTTCGGCGGCTTCGATTTGGATTTTCCGGCCTTCCTTGGAGCGGATTTGTCACCGGCCTCATCAGTCCCGTCGGTTGGCGAGTCGGCCGAGCGTGTGCCGCTTCCTTCCTCACCCTGACCGTCTTCCAGATAGACGTCTTCGATGTCGGTGAGGTCCACCTCCTTGCGGAGCAGGACATAGATGACGCTGCTGGCGCTATAGAAGTAGCCGACGATGCAGGCGGCAACGAGGCCCCAGACGCTGTAAATCCACACCTTGATGCACAGTTGTCCGAACCAACTGACGTGACTCAGCGACCTCTCGCCAAATGACCCGAAGAATGGCCGACCTCCATCGAACGCCGGGGCCTGCCACATCGCATCCAGCTTCGATTCCACCTTCACCCGTTGCCCGCCCTCCTTGGCATAGGCATCTCCCCAATTCATCGAGGCGCCGGCAAAGTGGCCGACGGCGAACAGCATGATCATGACAAAAAGCTTCAACAGGATCATGCAAACTGCGCCGTAGCATAGCGCCACCAGCGCGCAGAATGCCGTCTTCCAGGGGCGAGCACCGACGAAGCTGTACGTGGTGCTCAAAGCGTCGAGCGCATCAAGGTTGTCCGCGGCGATCGCCGGCATCAACAGCGGCAGGCCGACAGCCCCGCAGACGATGACCAAGGCGATGAGAAAGCCGATCAACAACGCAATGAAAAAGGCCAATCCGACGAATATCTCGCCCACGGCCGGGATGGCCCCGATCAAACCACCGAGCCACAGCGCCAGAGCGCCGACAAGAATGAAGCCGATCGGAACCAGCGGCGCGGCCGCGAAGTTCATGTATCGGCTCTTCGCAAAAGCGAAGGCTTCGCGAAGAGAGATTTTTTCATCGCGGCAGACGTCGAGAACGGCCGCACGGCTGATCGCCCCGCCGAAGAAGCCCCAGATGGCAACGAGAATCAGAAAGTAGACGATCGCGTAGCCGGTGTGCATGGCTAACAGCCAGGCCAGGCCGTTAAACCCGTGGACGAGGCTGCCGAGCACGCCGCCGGGGCTGGCTTGAAGAACCGAAGCCGCGACACCATTGGCCGAGGCGCGTGCGTGGTGCAGCAGGAGATCGAACGCGCCGATGCGCTTCACCGAATCGGCGTCTCCCAGTGACTTGATCCACTCCTCGGTCGTCGTGATGGCATTGGCCGGCGCTGCGAGATAGGCATCAAGCTCCGTCACGGTCACCTGGCCCATTGAACCCACCGCCGGCTGGCTGCCCGAGGGCCAGACCGCGTCGAGGGCAACACCGGCAAGACAGGTGGCGACGATGCCGCAAAACGCCGGCAGGAGCTTCGCCCAATGGAACCCCATGCGGAAGGTTCCAAAGATGCGCACGCAGCCGCAGCACTGTGTCCAATTCTTCTGGCGAGGGTCCGCACCACAATCAGACATCGCAGACTCCTTAATTACAGACGTGCAAATCGGCCATGCCCCGCTGCCTTTCGAGGCCGCCGGGCACAACGCGCGAAATTATATGAGCAGGGGCGTCTCCAGCAAGTGGGCGACCGAGGGCTATGCAGAACCGCCCCACGGGGCCGTTCTCAGTCCGCGGGTGGCTGGAGATCCGTCAGTCTCTTTTGGACGGACCGGATGTGGAGGCATCTCCGGTGCCGGTAGTTGCCTTGTCCTTACTGGAGGTGTCTTCGTTCTTAGATGAGGATGATTTGGCGGAGTCCTTTTTCGTCTTGTCTGACGTGGCGGCGCCACCTTTCTTTTCACTCTCGTCCTTGGCGGCCTTCCGGTAGCCCGCGCTTCGGTAATCCGTCTCATAGAAGCCGGCACCTTTGAACAGGACCGCTCCGCCAGTGCCGATCAGCCGTTTCACCGGCTGGCTCTTTCCGCAGGCCTCGCAGTGCGCCTGGCGCAACGGCACCGCCTTGATCGATTGGGATACCTCGAACGTCTCTCCGCATTTGTTGCACTGATAATCATAAGTCGGCATAGGCGGCCTCCTCACGCGGCCATAAACAGGATCAGTCTATTTCTCACGAGGTTGGGCTGGCATCGAGTCGGAACCCTGTGAATCCGTCGCGCCCGTCCGCTCAGCAGGATCGCCGCCGGACGCTTCGTCCGGGGCCGTGTCGTTTCTCTCGGCCGAGACCATGACTTTGGACGGGCGAAGCACGCGATCGTGCATCTTGTAGCCGCGCTGCAATTCCTGACTCACCATACCAGGGGGCAAGTCCGTCGCATGATCCTGCATCATGGCTTCGTGGAGCAATGGATCGAACGGTTGGCCGATTGAAAGGATCGGCACAATGCCATGTTCCGCGAACGCTTTCAGAAACTCGTCGGCAATGAGTTGGACGCCCTGACGGAGAGGCTCTCCACCGGCGGATTCGTCGAGGGAGGCCAACGTGCGCTCCAGGCTGTCCAGGACAGGCAGCAGCGATCGGGCCAAATCCATGCCGGCCAGCCGTCTGTCCGCGGCATGTTGTTGATGCAGCCGCTTGGAGATGTTGGCACATTCCGCCTGAGCGCGGAGAAACTTGTCACGGAACTCGGCGCGTTCGGCTTGCAACGATTCGAGCGTGTCCTCCGACTTGGGGATGTCGACGGCGTCGGCGCCTGCGCGCCGGTCGAGCCCCTGCGCATTGGGAGTCGCCTCGTCCGTCGTGCCGGTCGAACTATCGCTCTTCTTCTTCATGATTCCGCGATCGATCGGTTTCAGCCGCCGAGATCAAAAAACTCTTTGAGCCCTTCGAGAAATCCCTTGCTTCGAGGCAGGACGCGCTTGTCCTCGGTGCCGGCGAATTCTCGCAGCAGCGCTTCCTGCTTGCTGTTCAGTTTCCGGGGAATCTCCACCTGAACCTGCACGATCTGGTCGCCCACGCGGCCGGAGCGGAGATCCGGCAAACCCATTCGATGAAGCCTCAACAATTCGCCGTGCTGCGTTCCGGCGGGAACGACCACTTCGGCCTTGCCCTTGAGCGTGGGGACATCGACTTTGGCGCCCAGGGCCGCCTGCGTGAAGCTCAGTGGGAGTTCACAAACCAGGTCATTGCCGTGGCGTTGGAGAAAGCGATGCTCCTCCACGCGAACGTAGCAGTGCAGGTCGCCCCGCGCCGTGCCGTCCTCGGCCGGCTCACCCTCACCGCGGAGCCGGATGGCCTGACCATCGTGAATCCCCGGCGGAATCTTCACGGTCACCACGCGGCGCTTGGGCATCCGGCCGCTGCCCTTGCAATCTTTGCAATGCTGAGAGAAGGACTGCCCTCTTCCGCGGCAGGCGGGACAGGCAGTCACGACGCGCGTCGAGAAGAAGCCCATGCCGCCGGCGCGCTCCACCTGGCCATACCCCCCGCAGGTCTCGCAGGTCAGAACCTTGCTGCCCGGCTCGGCGCCTTTGCCGCCGCAGCGGTCACAAAAGTCGTTCCGCGTGAACTCGATCGGCCGCTGCGCTTCCTTGGCGACGTCCGCCAGAGAAATGACTACTTCCGTCTGAATGTCCACGCCGCGCGAGGCGCGCCCCCTGCCACCGAACACGTCGCCAAAGATATCCCCGAAGATGCTGAAGATGTCGTCGGGCCGCATCCGGGAAAAATCATGTCCGGTCATCCCGCTCAGGCCGGCATGACCGTACCGATCGTAGCGGCTTCGATGTTCGGGGTTGGAGAGGATCTCGTAGGCTTCGGAAGCCGCCTTGAACTTGGCCTCGGTGTCCGGGTCGTCGGAGCCTCGGTCCGGATGGTATTTCATGGCGGCCTTGCGATAGGCGCGCTTGATCTCATCGGGCGAGCTGTCGCGGCCGACGCCCAGCACGTCGTAATAATCGCGTTTTTGGGTCACTGCCATCGCCAATTCTGGACCGTGGCAATCACGGCCGCCGAATCATCGCCTCAACAATGGACAAGTGGCATCGAGACGGAACGTCGCTCCGCGCCGATGCCACGCCCTATTCGCCGCTTCTTGGTTTATCGGACAACGCCGTGGATGACATGATCGGCATCCTCGTCGCTGCTCTTGAACTCCGTGACCATGACATTGGACATCAGGAGCGTGCCCGCCACGCTGGCCGCGTTCTGGAGTGCGCTGCGCACCACCTTGGCCGGATCAATGATGCCGGCCTTGACCAGGTCGCAGAACTCGTCTCGGCGAGCGTCATACCCCCAGTTGCCCTGCTTCTCGAGGATCAGATCGACGATCACCGCACCGTCCTTGCCGCTGTTCTCGGCGATCTGACGGGTGGGGGCTCTCAGAGATCGAGCAATGATTTCCATCCCCGTCTTCTCGTCGCCCTTGGCCTTGCCGGCCGCCTGTTCGATTGATTCGATGCAGCGAAGAAGGGCCACGCCACCGCCGCAAACCACGCCCTCTTCCACGGCCGCTTTCGTCGCATGAAATGCGTCGTCCACCAAATCTTTGCGCTCCTTGACCTCAGTCTCCGTCGCTCCGCCGACGCGAATCACCGCGACGCCGCCGGTCAACCGGGCCAGTCTCTCCTGGAGCTTCTCCTTGTCGTAATCGCTGGTCGTCTTTTCAATCTGGGCACGAATCTGTGAGGCGCGCGCTTTGACTTCGCTCTTCTTGCCCGCGCCTTCGATGATGGTCGTGGTGTCCTTGGCAACCACAATCTTCTTGGCTCGACCGAGTTGATTCAGCTCAATGGTCTCGAGCTTGAGGCCGCGATCTTCACTGATGAACTCGCCGCCGGTGATGGCGGCAATGTCGCCCAGCATGGCCTTTCGGCGATCACCGAAGCCCGGCGCCTTGACGGCGCAGCACTTGAGGATCCCGCGAAGGCGGTTGACCACCAGGGCCGCGAGGGCCTCACCCTCCACGTCTTCCGCGATGATCAACAGCGATTTGCTGGCGGTCACCAGCTTCTCGAGCAGAGGAATGAAATCCCGAACATTGCTGATCTTCTTCTCAAAGATCAGGATGTGCGCATCTTCGAGGACGGCTTCCATCTCGGCAGCATCGGTAATGAAGTATGGTGAAATGTAGCCCTTGTCGAACTGCATGCCCTCGACGACGCGCTTCTGCGTCTCCAGGCCCTCACCCTCTTCGACCGTGACGACCCCCTCGGAGCCGACTTCCTTCATGGCGGCCGCAAGGAGCTTGCCGATCTGGGCGTCGCCATTGGCGCTGATCTCGCCGACCTTCGCGATGTCGTCACCCTTGACGGGGGCCGACTGCTTGGTGATCTGCTCCACGGCGACCTCCACGGCCTTGTCGATGCCACGCTTCAGCAGCATCGGATTCGCGCCGGCGGCGACGTTGCGGAGACCTTCGGAGAAGATCGCCTCACAGAGAACAACCGCGGTCGTCGTCCCATCGCCGGCGACGTCCGAGGTCTTGCTGGCAGCCTCATTGACCATCTTGGCGCCCATATTCTCGAAAGGCTGGGGTAGCTCGATCTCCTTGGAAACCGTGACGCCGTCCTTCGTCACGCGCGGCGATCCCCACGACTTCTGCAAGAGCACGTTTCGCCCCGTCGGTCCAAGCGTGATTTTGACAGCCGCTGCGAGTTTCGAAAGGCCGTCACGAACGGTTTCGCACGCCGTTTGATCAAAAAGCATCTGTTTGGCAGACATGTTTTGTCCTCAAGTTAGGTGTCATGCAACGGTGATCGGTTGCTCTGGTTTCTGGTGCCTCTATTCCTGCCCGTGGCAAAGGCGTCTCCCCCGTTAGCGCTCGATGATGCCGAGGACGTCGCTCTCCCGCAGAATCGTGTACTTCTTGCCCTTGAGTTCGATCTCGGTGCCGGCGTACTTGCCGTACAACACTTCGTCACCCACTTTGACGGACAGGGGACCGCGATTCCCGGATTCGAGGAGCTGTCCCGGGCCCACCGCCAGACACTTCCCCCGCGTGGGCTTCTCACGGGCCTGATCCGGAAGCACAATGCCGCCGGCTGTCACTTCCTCGGCCTCATGCTGCTCGACAACGACGCGATCGTCCAACGGCGTGATGTTCAACTTCGCCATGATTTCTTTTCTCCTGTGCTCTATTCGCAGCGATTCTTGGTTTGTTTCTGCTCGATAGCCTGTTCCATCCGAGGCGACGCAGATTTACATCATTCCGCCCATGCCACCCATACCGCCCATGCCATCCATGTCCGGCGGGCCTTGCGCATCGCCTTCTTCCTTCGGCGCGTCGGTGATGCAGCAATCGGTGGACAGAAGGATCCGGGCAACGCTGCCCGCATTTTGCAGGGCGGTCCGCACGACCTTCGCCGGATCGATCACGCCGGCCTTGACCAGGTCCTCGAACTCACCGCTCAGCGCGTTGAATCCAAAACCGCCGCTTTGTTGCTCCACGCGGTGGACCACCACGCCCGGCTCGACCCCGGCATTAGAGGCGATGGTTTTGATCGGGGCCAGAAGGGCCGCGCGGACGACATCCACGCCGGCCTTTTCGTCATGACCCTTCGCGGAAACCCGATCCAACACTGAACGGGCCCGAAGCAGCGCGACGCCGCCGCCGGGAACGATGCCCTCTTCGATGGCAGCCCGGGTGGCGTGCAACGCATCTTCGTAGCGGGCCTTCTTTTCTTTCATCTCCCCCTCGGTCGCGGCGCCGACGAGAATCTGGGCAACGCCGCCGGCCAACTTCGCAAGGCGCTCCTGGAGCTTCTCACGGTCATAGTCGCTCGTCGTCGCATCGATCTCTCGGCGGATCATCCCAATGCGGACCTTGATGTCCGCGGATGAGCCTGCGCCTTCGATGATGGTCGTGTTGCCCGAGTCGATGTGAATCTTCTTGGCCTGCCCCAGGTCTTTGATCGACACATTGTCGAGTTCGATGCCCAGGTCTTTGAAGATCGGCCGGGCGCCGGTCAGCACGGCGATGTCCTCGATCATCGCCTTCCGGCGATCCCCATAGCCCGGCGCCTTGACCGCCGCGACGGGGAGAATGCCGCGAAGCTTGTTCACCACCAAGGTGGCCAATGCCTCACCGTCCACGTCTTCCGCGATAATCAACAGCGGCCGTTTGGCCTTCGCGACTTTCTCCAAGAGAGGAACCAGCTTGGTCACGCTGGAAATCTTGTCCTCGAAGACCAAGACGAAGGCCTTCTCCAGAACAACCTCCATCGCGTCCTGATCAGTCACAAAATGCGGCGAGAGATAGCCGCGGTCGAACTGCATGCCCTCAACCACTTCGACCGTCGTGTCCAGGCTCTTGCCCTCATCAATCGTGATAACCCCATCCTTGCCAACGTCTTTGAAGCACTGGGCAAGCGTCTTGCCGACGTCCGGATCATTGTTCGCCGAGATGCTGGCGACGCGAATGATGTCCTCGACGTTGCCCGCATCCGCCTTCACAGGACGCGACATCTTCTGAATCTCCGCGACCACCGCCTGAACGGCCTTGTCTACGCCGCGGCCCAGGGCCATGGCATCCACGCCCGCCGCGACGTGCTTGAGGCCCTCCTTGAAAATCGCTTCCGCCAACACCGTCGCCGTCGTGGTCCCATCCCCGGCGGCATCCGAGGTCTTGCTGGAAGCTTCCTTCACCAATTGGGCGCCGAGGTTTTCATACTTGTCACTCAATTCAATCTCCTCGGCAACCGTCACGCCGTCCTTCGTCACGGTCGGAGCGCCCCATCCCTTGTCGAGGATGGCGGTCCGGCCGCGTGGGCCGAGGGTCGCCTTGACGGCGGAAGAAAGCTTCTCCACGCCTATCAACAGCGCGGTGCGGGCGTCTTGTTCAAAGGTGAGCTGTTTGGCACCCATGGATGTCGGTCTCCTTCATTTCTAATCCAACCGGGGTGGTTCCCATCATTCAAACCGCAAGGTCGGCCCGTCGCTCAAGACGAACTCTCCCCGCGGACCCAGCAAAGGGCAATCGCCATGCCGCCGATAGGCCTGGGCGACGACTTCCATAGCTATCTGTCAATCAAGAGATTAGGGAAGATGCCGCCGAAGCCCGCGGCCAAGGAAAGACTGCCACAACGGCAGGCACAGGCCCAATGCCCTGCCGTTGTGTCACCTGACACCCTGCCGACGCGCCGCTCGGCACCCCGCGGTTGCCCCCCTGATACCCTGCCGTTGCCCCGAGCCGGTCCGGGCCACGAACGAGCCGCGGACTTCAGTTCGCCCGGACCTGCGTTCGTAAAACCGCCGCCGCGCCGCGATCCGAGCCGCAACCCTGATCCAAGCCGCCGCAGTCATGCGGCGGTTAGACCGGGCCATGACTGGCCCCCCTCGGATCAACCGGCCCCACTTCAGGTCGCACGGGTCCTCGCGTGCTGGACCGAGATTCCATTCTCGGCATCTTCAACCCGTTGCCCTGTGCCGCACCGGTTCCCACAATGCCTCGCGAGCCGGAACGAGAGGGATTCTCGTTCCAACGCGGGAGGGTTGGACGTTTGGCGTGACAAGGCCCGACGTGGAGCACCGCCTTCACACAAGGCGGCTCCGTCTTGGCAAGCACCGTTCGCGCCGAGCGCTCCAATCAGCGATCGTTCATCGTGCAAATGTCGGCGCGCACCGCGGCAGGCCCATGATGCACCCTAACGCTTCGATGTGATCAAAACACTTTGCTCGTTCGGCGGGAAGGGCTGATTCAGACGTCCTGAAAAATGCGCGGGCGGTCGTTCAGGTCATAAATCCTGGACTCCGCGTCGCTCATCGGCTCCATGCCGATCTCGCGCAGTTCGCGATCGACCCAGGCCCGTGCCGACAGATTCGTCTTCTGCTCAGCATAACTGAGCTTCGCTCGCATGATCATCTCATGCCTTGACTTCTCTTCCATGACTTCGTTCTCCAGTCTCTCGAGGGGTTGTCCGAGGACGCTATGAAGTGAGCACTCGCACGCGGGAATATCCCGCATTCGGCTCTGCGACCATCCTGGTCATCCCCGTTTGTGGACGCTCCGTCGTCCGTTTGATGTCGGTATGATATCGGAGGCAAATGGGTAAAGGCCGCGGGCCCCGTTCCATCTGACAGGAACCCCTCGCAAACCTCTAACTTCATGAAGTATGATGCTTAAGATCGGAATTTGCAAGCCCCGTCCATAGTTTTTTCTGGGGTACGGCGCACTCTCTGCCTGACTCCATTCGACATAACTTATTATAAATAAACATGTTACATCCTATTCGGCAAGCCAGCAATCGGCGTCATGTTCCGGCGAAATCTTGCCGAAGCCCATCAGATAACACTTGATCGTTTCAGGCCCCATAAACTTGAACGTCCGGCCGAATTCCGCAAACAAATGCCTCCGTTCAGCCGGCGTCTCTGATGGCATGGATGCCAGCCAACGGCCATAGGAACCGGCCGATAAGGCGATCTTCTGAAACTGTCCAGCGTTATAGATCGTCGCTTCGATCTTGCGCCGGTTACGAATAATCGAGGCATCCCGGCAAAGTCTGTCAACCTCGCGCCCTGTCATGCCGGCGACACGGTCCACGTTGAAGCCGAGAAAACACCGCCGCAGAGCGGGCCGTTTAACCAGGACGATCTTCCACGACAGCCCGCACTGAAAAATCTCCAACGCCATGCGTTCGAGGTGCCCCGCCGCCGTGCGGATGGGAGCGCCCCATTCGTGGTCATGATACGCCGCGAGCATGGCATCCTTCGCGGCCCAGCCGCAGCGTTTCCGACCATCGTTCGGATCAACCTTTCTACGTCTGCCGGACAATTCGGTTCTCACTGGTCAGAGGATCTGCTGTCGTGATGCCGCAGCACGGCGCCGCGCCTGCCAAGGCGGCAAGGTTCGGATTAGAATACCACCACGACGCCACGGAGACGAACTGGAAACGCCTCCGTGCGACCAAGGCACTCTGACACGATTCTGTTGTGGCGCCGCCGGCCCTGCGGTGGAGAAACGGGCGGGAGAGCCCGTGGACTTCTCTGCGATTCGGCCTTGTTGCGGCGCCATCGGTGGGGTTGTTTGATCGACTCTCGCGGCGTAAGTTCATCTAAGACTATGGTTGATGCCGATCTCCGGGATGCCCACGCCAGATGTCCGCGATCTCGATCAAGCCGGTCCCCTCGCACCATCTCCGCAAGGCCCTGCGTCTAAGCCTCGCCGGTCAGGACCACAGCGCCGCGGCCCTGGAACTCCGCGTCAACACCTTCCTGGAGTATGCCCGGGCGTTGTCGTTCGACCTGAGCCGACAATGGTTTTGCGAATCGAACGGCCGACCGATCGCCGCCTGCACCTGCATCGAGTCCCCGGGACGCACCGCCATGCTGCTCCTGCCCTCCAGGCCGGCGGCAGGCAGCGATCCACGTGCACGGCATCAGTTGATCACGCACGTGATCAACGAGGAGGCGAAACGTGACGTTCGACTATTGCAGTCGCTGATCGAGATTGATGACGACCAGGTTCGACTGTCACTCGAACACGCGGGCTTCCGAGAAATTGCCGTCCTGCTTTACCTGGAACTGAATTTCTCAAAGAATCCGATCGTTCATATGTCTACACCGGTAGCATTGCATGAGACGTCATTCGTCTGGAGTCACTACGATGAAGTATCTCACCGCAGGTTTGCCGACTTGATCCAGGCCACCTATGAAGGCGGCTTGGATTGCCCGGGGCTCAGCGAACTCCGCGACATCGATGACGTCATCGCGGGGCACAAGGCGGCCGGCCGATTCGATCCGACGCGATGGTTGCTGCTGGAGTGCGACGGCGTCGCGATTGCGTGCGTGCTGCTCTCTGAAAGCCCACTGCGGCCGATGCTCGAATTGGTGTACATGGGAGTGCGCCCGGAGGCGCGGGGAAACGGTGTCGGGAGTTACGTCCTGAGCCGGGCCATCCACCTTGCGCAGAGTCAAGGATATCAAGGGATTACGCTCGCCGTGGACGCGCGCAATGCTCCCGCGCGTACGCTCTATCAGGCCGCGGGTTTCAACTCAACTCACAGCCGCCGAGCGATGATTCGTCCGCTGGGTCTTACTTTCTAAAAACCAGAGAGATGTGACCATTCTCGAACGGTTTTGCACCGTTTGTACACGAGCCCCCGGCCCGTGTGGGAAAGGCGTGGAGGAGATTTTTTTTCACGACCTAAACTCTTGAAGAATCGAACCGTCGTGGCGGGAGAACAAAGAGTGTAAAGATTTCTTCATTGACGTTAAGAAACCGCGGTTCTAAACTGCGACCCTGGCAAGTAAACAGCGGTCGGCAACACTGGCAACGCTGATCTCGGAAAATAAAGTACCCATCGCGTGCACGCAAAGAAGACCGTCGGTCCCCTGTCGCCCTTGCCCTGCCGTTTGGCCATTTAAGTGACGTATACCATAGGATCAACCGCCTCGCTCGCGGAGTGCTGAAGGAGCGCGCTGTGCCCACTCAAATCAACGGAATCGAAGACCGTATCCGAGCCAGAATCACCGAACTCGTCGGCCCCCAACGCTACAAAGTCTGGTTTAGAAACTCCACCCAATTCACGTTCGGCGACGACTTTCTCAAGGTCGGCGTACCCAACCTCTTCATCGGAAGTTGGATCGAGGACCACTTCTCTGAAGCCATCACCCGTGCGGCGACCGACGTCCTCGACCGTGAAGTCCAGGTCTCATTCGCCATAGATCCGGTCCTCTTCCGAAACCTTCGGAAGAGCCAGCTCAACTCCCAGGCCGCCTTCATCGAGAAGAACGCCGAGCGGGCCATCCGGGAAGTTCGTGACCAGGACGGAAAAAACGGCAGGAACGGCTCCGGCCGGACGACGCCGCGCAGGCTCCGGGGCCGGCTTGGGGATTTCGTCACCGGCCCGCCCAATCGCCTGGCCCATTCCGTCGCCCTCGGCGTGGTTGAAAATCCCGACTCCGATGCCAGCCCCGTCTTCTTCCACAGCGCCTGCGGCCTGGGCAAGACCCACCTCCTTCAGGGAATCGCCAACGCGCTCACCGAGCAGAAGCCAAACATCCGCTGGATTTACGTCTCGGGCGAAGAGTTCACCAACCAGTTCTTGTATGCCCTCCGTGAGCGGCGGCTCGACGGCTTTCGCCACCGTTTTCGCGACGTCGACGTCCTGCTGCTGGACGACATGCAGTTCATCGCCAACAAGCGGGCCACGCAGGAGGAGTTCCTCCACACCTTCAACGCCATCAACGCCAATGCCAAGCGCGTCGTCCTGGCCTCCGACGCACACCCCAAGATGATCGGCGACCTCTCCGCCTCACTGGTCAATCGGCTCGTCGCCGGGATGATCGTCCGAATCGAACGGCCGGACCAGGAGACCCGTTGTGAGATACTCCGTCGCCGCGCCGCCCGATCGCATCACGCCGTCCCGGAGCCCGTCATCCACTACATCGCGGAAAAGATCGAGGCCAACGTCCGCGAACTTGAAGGCTGCCTACTCAAACTTCTGGCGTATGCCTCACTCACCAAGGCCCACATCACCCTGGACCTGGCTCGGCAGGCCCTCGACGATCACCTGACCCAAACCGGCAAGATCCTCACGGTCAGCGACATCGAACAGAGTGTGGCCACCTTCTTCGGCCTCACCCCGGCCGACCTGCACACCTCGCGCAAATCGCGAACGATCGCTTTGGCCCGCAACATCGCCATGTATCTCGCCAGGAAGCATACCGATCTGAGTTTTCCCGAGATCGCGCGACTCATGGGCAACAAGAACCACACGACGGTGCTGCTGGCCTGCCGACGGATCAGTAAGCTCCTCGAGCAGCGCGCGGAGGTCACCTGGCCGGGCGCCGCCGGCGCTCAGACCCGCAGGATTGAAGACCTCGTCCAGAGCCAGGAGGAGCAGCTCCGCTGCTGAGACCGGGCTCCACATCCCTCGGACCACCGGCGATCAGGGGCGAACCGTTGGCCTGACCGTCACGTTTAGACTGCCAACGGGCAGACTGTTCTCGATCCCCAGACAGGCTCGCCGGCCTGCCACCCCGCGGCCCCGCCGCGCGTGGCGAACGGGTGGTATAATAGAGCATTGGATTGATCCGAAGCCGTTCGCCCACTGCGGCCCGCCCCGCGCCACGGAGCGTCCGGAAACTAGCCGGCGCGTAGCACGCGCTTCTCCGGCCCTGCACGCGGCTGGATGTTGGGATGCCCGCGCCTGGTTGACGGAACGACGGCCTAGGGCGTGAATATGGCCAGGCGATGGAATTCGCCCGATTCCAGTGCGAAGCACGCGCCGCATCCAGGGATTGTTGAGCAAGGTATCATCTGATCGGAGGCACTTTGACCATGCGAAAGCACGCCAGAGTCAACCGCGGATTGCTCCTGACATTCATCGCCACTTTGGCCTTGGGCCTCTCCTACCATCTCGATCTGTTCGGCCACGTCGCCTATGCCTTCGAGCGAGGCAAGCTCAAGGCTGACCTGGATCATCTCCAAGCGTTCGACGTCGCAGACGTCGTTGCCCTGGAACAACTCTCCCACGCCTTCCGGGTCATTTCCGCGGCCGTCAAACCTTCCGTGGTCAACATCGAGTCCGCCTCAAAAAACGAGGAAGTCAACCGCCAGCTCAGGAAACTATTCGGAGAAGACGTTCAGCCCCGACCGAGCACCAGCACCGGCACGGGAATCATCTTCGATGAGGACGGCCACATCGTGACGAACAATCACGTCGTCGAGGACTCCGACAGCATTCACGTGACGCTATCCGACGGGCGACGGTTCCGTGCCGAAACCGTCGGCACCGACCCCAGAACCGACCTCGCAGTCATCAAGATCAAGGCCCAACGCCTGCACGCCGCCAAGATGGGAGACTCCGACCGAGTGGCTGTGGGCGACGTCGTCCTGGCCATCGGCAGTCCGTTCCGTCTGGACCACAGCGTCTCCCACGGCATCATCAGCGCGCTGGGTCGCTCGGATGTCAGGGTCGACATCGACTATCAGAATTGGCTCCAGACCGACGCGCCGATCAATCCGGGCAACTCCGGGGGGCCGCTCATCAATGCCCGCGGCGAGGTCATCGGTGTCAACACCGCCATCGCGACTGAATCCGGTGGCCACCAGGGCGTCGGCTTCGCCATCCCATCGAACACCGTCAAGTTCATCGCCGGGAAACTTCGCTCCGGTAAACGATTTGTCCGAGGCTTTCTCGGCGTCGGCATCGGGCCCGTGGACCCGCAAATCGCAGATGCCTACGGTCTGGAAGAGCCTGGAGGAGCACGGATCACGGCCGTGGGCCCCGGCACGCCGGCCGAGAAGGCCGGCCTCGAACCCGAGGACATCATCCTCGCCGTCGGTGACACGCGCGTTGAGACCCGGGAACAGCTCCAGGCAATCATTGCCGCGACCGCGCCGAACACGAACGTCGAGTTGGATGTCTGGCGCAACCGCAGGCGAGTGAATCTCAGCCTGGTCGTCGGCGCACAGCCCGAGGGCTTCCGCACGAATGGTTCGCTCCGGGAACTCGAACGTCGCCGGCCAACAAGCAATGACGATACCGCAGACGAGCAACCGAAGGACGAACCTGCGCCCACCGGGCCGTCTCAGGATTCCGCCGACAGCAGGCAATTCGAAGAACTCGGATTTGAATCGGCCACGGTTTCGCCGGAGTTGGCGAAGCGTTTCGACCTCGAAGATGACATCCAAAACGGTGTCGTGATTACCTGGGTCGATCCGACCGGCGAAGCCTATGACGCCCAACTCCGCCCCGGCTACGTCATCGTCCGAGCGAATGACCGCCGCATCCGCAACGTCCACCAGCTTGAGCAGGTCCTCACCCCCGACGCCCTCGCCAATGGCATTCGGCTCAAGCTGCGAGACGGCAACGCGGAAGTCTACAGCGTCTTGCACGTACGATAGTCGACCACTTTCAACAACTGATCAGAACCGCACATCGGCCCCTGGAGATTCCGGTGATCGCCACGGGGCGATGTCGACAAAGCGGCTCAGGAGCCACGTGGGCCGGGCAACCTTGGATCGGAGCCTCTCAGCCGTCAGCGCCGGCTCCATTGTTCACGGTCCAGCGCAGGCTCGGCCAGCCTGATCGACGCGCGGCCTGGGCAAGGTGCCGGTCGGGGTTGACCGCGTGAGGATGCCCCACCTCTTTGAGCATGGGCAAATCGGCGATGCTGTCACCGTAGGCGAACGACGCGGCGAGGCTGAGGTTCTCCTTCTCCGCATAGGCGCGTACGCGGCGCGCCTTTTCGGCGTCGCCGACCGGAGGTCCGTCCAACTCGCCCGTGAAGCGCCCGCCGCACTCCACCAGCTTCGGCGCCAGCATGTCGTCAACACCCAGGAACGCAGCCAACGGCGTCATGACAAAATCAACCGAGCCGGTCACCAGGACAATCTGTCGGCCCGCTGTCCGATGCTCCGCGATGCAGTCCGACACCTGAGAGAAGAGATTCGGACGAATGACTTCTCGAAAGCATGCTTCCGCGTGGGACCGCACCGAGTCACTCCGAAGGCCGGCGTAGTTGCGATAGAACACGACGTTGAGTTGGGTTCGACTCACCTTGTCGAGCAGGTAATAGAACGGCGTCTTGCTCAAAAACAGGCTCGACCACATGTCTCGCATCGGCCAACCCAACATCCGCCGCCGGATGAAGAAATAGTGATGAACGATGTTCTTGCCGACCAGGGTCCCATCGACGTCAAAGAATGCGGCTGATGGCGTCACGAACCTCCTCCCGCAACCATCGAACCAACCGATCGGCCGCGCGGGCGAGAAGGGCCACCGCCGCGACCGTCGCCCAGCGCTTCGACGCGGGTCTGGATTTCCCGAGTCATCTCACGGTACAGGTCGTATTGCTTGTTGAGGTCGTCGGGACTGGACCAGTCCTCGGGGCTCAGCGGCTCGCCGAATGTGACCTTGACGACGCCGGGCCGCGCCATCATCCGCCCCTTGGGCATCAGCTCGAAGGCGTGTTCGATCCGCGTCGGCACGACGGGGGCTCGGGCCTCCACGGCCATGATCGCCACACCCAGCTTGAACGGCTGAATTCGCCCGGTGATCGAGCGGGTCCCCTCCGGCAGGAAAAGCAATCCGTCGCCTCGCAAGAGCGTGTCGATGCATTGACGCAATCCGCGAATGCCATCTGAGTTGCGATCGAACGGAATCGCATCGAACAGCCGCTCAAGAACCCAGCGTTTCATCGCCGTGTTATAGAAGTAGTCCTGCGCTGCTGCCACCCAAACGTGGCGCCGGCCGCCCACGGCCGTGAGGACCGACCCGGCATCGAGATGACTCGTATGGTTGGCCGCCAGAATGAAGGGCCCGGAAGCGGGAATGTTGCGTACGCCTTCACTACGCACCCGGACGTAAGACTTGAACAGCAGCGACAAACCGCCCCGAGCCGCCCAGCGGACCGGTGCGAGCGGCAAGAGTGTCGCGTCGGGCTGGGACGATCTGGTGGCTGATTCCGCGCGGCCGTCGCTGCGATGCAACCAGGATCGCCACGACCTCTCACTCTGTGCGGTCTCTCCAACGAATGGCCGGTCGCCCACGAGGGCCACAAGGTCTTTGACCCGCGACAGCCCGGCCGCCGCCTCATCGTCACAGGTGAAGTCAAAATGAGACTCCACATCAGCGATGATGTAGAGCTTCATCAGGCTGTCAATGCCCAGGTCGAGCAACAGATTGCTCTGCGGATGGATATCCGACTCAGGCTTGTGTGACAGGCGAGCGAGGAGTTGATAAATATAACTCGTCCCGGTGGGCCTGTCGGCTTTTGCCTTGGCGGCGGAGACCGGGGCCCCTTTCGCGACCTCGCGGGCGGCGGGCGGACTGGTGTGATCCTCTGCCAGGATTCGATCCCGAATCTCTCGGCGCTTGGCTTTGAGTGTCGTCGTCTTCGGAAGCTCGTTCCGCCAGAAGTGAACCATGGCGATTCGTTGATGGCTGGGCAGCGATTCCCCGATGATTGCGATCTCCTCGCGAATCGTACGCTCCAGTGATGAGCGATCGAGATCGCTCGCACGTTCGAAATCCGGCACGACAACCGCATGGACCGATTCCGACGTCCCCCGCGCCGTGGGTACGCCGACCACGCAAAGCTCCTTCACGTATGCCAGGTCCCGGTACCGCACCTCGACTTCGTCGGGGTGAACGTTCTTCCCGGCATCGGTCACGATCGTGTCGTTGGCCCGACCGACGATGTAGATGTAGCCTTCAGAATCAAACCGACACAAGTCGCCGGTGCGAAACCATTGGTCGCGCATCACCTCGCCCGTGGCCTTGGGATTGTCCAGGTAGCCGCGCATGACGTTCGGCCCGCGCACCCACAACTCCCCCACGCCTTGGGCGTTAGCGTCGCGAATCTCCAGTTCCACGCCCGGCAGCGCTTTTCCCGCCGAGCCGGCTTTGCAGGCGCCGACAGCATTGACCGTCAGGACCGGGGCGGTCTCCGTCAGACCATAGCCCTCGGCCACGGTAAAGCCCATTCGACCGAACGCATGGAAGAGCTCCGGATCCAGCGCCGAACCACCGGAGACGAAGAGGCGCAAGTGGCCTCCGAATCTGCGATGCACGGTGGCGAAGAGCAACCTTCCCAATCGGCGCCCCGACAGCTCCGAAAGAAATCCGCAGGCCCTGATCACGGAACGCACCATGACGCCCGAACTCTGCACCCGGGCTTCGATGGCGTCATGGAAAAGCTTGAGCAGACGCGGAACGGCCAGCATGACGGTCGTCTTACTGACATGCATGGTTTCGAGGATTTCCTGGGTCTTGAGCTGCTCGACAAACGCAATGGCAGCGCCGGCCGTGAGCGGTACGATGAAACCGGTGGTGAAGGCGAACGCGTGATACATCGGAAGCACACAGAGAAAGCTGTCACGTGCGTCATGAGGCTGAACTTCGCGGATTGCCCGTGCGTTGGAGAGAAAGTTCGCATGTGTCAGGGGCACCGCCTTGGGAGAGACCGTGGTCCCGGAGGTAAAGAGGATCGACGCAATCGCGTCTCCTGAAACATCGGCCGGCGGCAACAACGCGTCGCGCGATGCGCCGGCGGGGGGCACGAACGGCTCAGCGATCAGAATCACCGGCAACAGCCCGTTCCGGCCGTGTTGCTCAAGGGCCGTGGCCGACGTGATAGCGTCGATGGTCGTCCGGCCGGCACAAATGAGTTTGGCTTTCGCGAAGCGGGCGCACCCCACGATCTCTTCCCCATCAAGTTGAGGGTCGAGCGGAACGGCGGTCAGTCCGGAACGCATGGCGGCCAAATAGGCCAGTGCCCATTCGGGGCCGTTTTCACCACAGATCACCACCCGATCACCTGCGGCGAGTCCCAACTCTGCAAACCGCTGAGCGATGCTTGCCGTCGCGGCCAAGGCCTCGGCATAGGTATAACAAATCCACCGCCCCGCACGTCTCATCTGCAACGCGATCTTCTCACCGCACAACTCGGCGGCCCCGGCGAACGCCTCAAAAATCGATTCGGCGCCGGCGACGGCTTCTCGAATCTTGCTGTCATCGGGATTGACATCAGGAGCGGGGGGAAGCGGACGATCCGTCCCGCGGCCGCCGGCAAGCACAAAGCGACGCAAGCCGGGGAGATGTCGGTTCATGACGTAGTCCGGCCACGCGGATTCGGGGAGGATAACGGGGAACGCCTCCCGATCGTCCGGATGGAGCGACGCCATCAACTCGCAGAGTCGATCATCGAGAAAGCGGCAGTGCAGATGCGTATAGGGCGAATAGATCCGCGAAAAGTAGAGCAACTGTTCGATGCGGGCGATGGCCGAGGCAACCTGCCGGCGGCGTTTGCGCCCCGCGTTGCTCCGGCCCAGCTTCTTCTGGTATTTCACCGCCCGTGTCAGACGCCGGCGCCACTTTTGGTCAAACTCCACCCGGCCAATCAGTCGGAATTTCGACAGCTTCACCGGGCGGCCGTCGACGTCGAACATCGGTCGCCGGCGAAATCCCTCCGCCAAGTGGCCGATGAGTTGCCCGCACACCATCGGACGGCGGGCGCTGGACCCGACTTGGTAGACCCGCAAGCCGGGATCATCACTCGGCAGAGGAAGCGCCGCGATCATCGCATTGGCCACGTGGTCCACGGGGATGACGTCGATCGAAGCCCCGCCATCAGCAGGAAAATCGGTCAGTTTGCCCCGGCCGAAGGCGATGATCATCGGATCGGCCATGCGCAGACCGTCGATCCAGCCCGGGACAGGCTCCTCGTAGCTGCTCTCGATAATGGCAGGGCGCAAAACGACCACGGGCACCTTGCCGCGATTTCGATCGACGATCTGTTCGCCCATCCATTTGGTTAGCGTGTAGGTGTCGTTCCATCCATGTCGCCGGGCGAATTGCATGCCCGCCTCGATCAAACGGCGCCGCCCGGACTCGCCCTCTTCGGTGGGTGATGCGATGATATCCTCGCATTCGTCTTCCATTTCCCGAATGAGGGCATCAACGTCGATGGGGCGGCCCGACGGCGGGCCGGTGATCTCCTCGGGTATGTCGCCGCTGCGACATCCACTGACGTAACAGGTTGAGACTTGCATGACCGCGGCATGCTTGCACGCGCGGGCGAAGGCCAGCAGACGGCCGGGGCCCATGACGTTCAGGTTCATGGCCAGGTCGAGGCGTTCGTCAAATGTCACGGTAGCGGCACTGTTGACGATAACGTCCAGCTCACGCTTCAGAAGTTGCGCATCCGACTCTGACAGCCCGAGCTGATCCTTGGTCAAATCACCAGTGATGACCTTGATCTTCTCCGCGCAAAGGCGGTCGAACGCCGGGCCGAGCTTCGCGCGCAGCCGATCGAAAACGGACGAACCGAGGACTTCGCGCTCAAGACGCTCCTGGCTCGACGTTCCGTCCTCTCTGGCGCGAACGAGAAGATAGATTCGCCCGACTTCCGGGGCGCTTCGCAAGAGCTTCTCGACAAACACCTTCGCCAGCAGCCCGGTCACGCCGGTCACCAGGAGCCGGCGCCCGGCGAGACGCTCCCTGATCCGCACGGTCATCTTCCGAGTGGCCGTGGTCATGACGCGCCTCCGCAAGGCGCCTGGGCTCCGTGATGGTTGATCGCGGTGGCTTCGGAGTCTCGATCGTCGTGCATCAGGCCGAGCACCCTGTCCCGGACGCTCTTCGACAGGGCGGGAACGTCGAGGCCAGAGATCTCTTCCTTTGAAATCGGCCGACCCAGACAAACCCGGATCGGGCCGGAACAAATGCGCAACCTGCCGCGGCGGTGAACCGCCAGCGATCCGTCGATGGCAAACGGCACGATCGGCATGCCAGCCTGCTGGCAGATCCGCAGAGTTCCGCGCTTGAACTCTCCGACGCTCCCGTCCTCCGAGCGCGTGCCTTCTGGAAATACCAGCATCGACACGGCATTCCTTGCGAGGCGTTTCAACATGCCGTCAAGCACGCGCTTCATGGTTCGAGGATTCGATCGATCGACGGGGACGAACCCGTGCATCCAGATGGCCCAACCCATAAACGGGATGTAGAATAGACTCTTCTTCGCCATGAAGCGAACGCGCCCACGGGTCACGGTCGCCATCGCGGGGATATCCAATGCGCTCTGGTGATTACCCACGAAAAAACAGGGAGTGCCCGGCTGAGTTTGCGCATCGCCGGTCACGATCAGCCTGACGCCCGCAGCCTTGAGGATGCCCCATCCCCAAAAGTGAAAAATCGGGTTGAAGCACCAACGGGCGGGAATCAGCAGCCCCACGGTGATCAGAATCGTCCCCAGCACGATGGTCAGGATCAACGTGACCACGATAACGAGGAGGCTTCGGATCATAAAACGGCCGGCACCAGAAACGTCGGGACGCCGCGCTCATCTTGGCGCGCCGCCATGATACATGGATCGGGCCTCGCACGTCCACATATCCCGCAAAGCGGTCAGAACGTCGAGACACGGTGGTCGGTATGCCGCACTCCCCGAGCGACACGGCGGCGTGACTGAGACAATCCGCATGAGCCGCACACCTTCGCAGGGGGCCAATACTGTCATTGGTGATGGGATCTTATCGGCGGATAGAAGCCACGACGACGCCTGCGGTCATTGGCCTGAGCTTTGCCAAACTTCCACGCGGGGCGCGAGCCGGCGCCTTCCCGAAACGGAGGAGTTGGAACATGAGCCAGTTAGATTCTGTGGGAACATCGAGCATCTCGTGCGTCGGACCATTGCAGGCAGTATCAGGCCGGACGCCGGCCTCTGGGAACACAAGTTTCGCGGCGGAGTCGTCCCAATCGGTGGCTGCGTCTGCAAGCACGACTTCGACGAGCAGCTCCAGCCGGATCATGCGATCCTCCAGCCTCGCGTCTTCCGCATCCATCTCAACCGGGGGCAGCGCCAGCGACAAGTTATCGGCACTGGTCATGATGCTGATTCAGACGCTGTTCGGCGGCAACAAGGACGACGAAAAGGACAAGACGAATCCCCTGGTCGGACTGGCTGCCCTGGCCATGTTTTCGTCGCTGAACCCAACGACGGGACGCTTCAGCTACTTTCAGGAATCATCGCAGGTTTCGCAATCGGTGACGACAAGTTCCTCATCGGCGGTCCAGGCCACGTCCTATCAACAGGCTTCCGGCGGGGCCACGAGCGGCAGCAACTCGCTCGGTAGTTCGCTGGATGTGACCGGCTGAACGCGCTCACAATTTCGGCCGGGACGGACTCCGCACATCGTTGCACCCATATCCCCTCGCCTGCGCATCGGGCCGGTTTCGCGCAATGACTCTTCGCTGCCGGCATTTCTCGTCGAGCGATTGGAGTTGCGAACGCCGGCCGCCAAACGGCAAGCCGAATTTGGAGGTTCACTTCGATGCGGTGGCCGGCTTGGTGAATCGGGCGACGTAGGCCGTGGCGAAGACGCGGAGCGGCCCGTGCTGGTAGGTTTCCATCGTCTTCTTGATGCGCAGCGCAAGATTCGGAAGCAACCGGCGGAGAGGATAGGCCGCGGCTTCCAGATTGTAGTAGACCGCTCCGGTTTTTCTGAACCCTCCGGACAGAAAAAACCTGTCGAGATTCGCGGGGCGGTACTTGTGATTGCGATAGTTTGATGCCTGCGTCGCTCGTCCCCTCAATCGTCGGAGATACTTCATCGGCGTTGTCAGGATGGGTGAGAACAGCCAGGACGTCAACGTGTCGACACACAGGACATTTGGCACGCTGACGATGACCGATCCGCCGGGCTTGACCACCCGGATGATTTCATCCACAACGCGCTGCGGATTCTCAAAATACTCCAGGAGTCCCAATGCCAGGAGCACGTCATAGTGCGCGTCGGGCAAAGGCATTCTCTCCACGTCGGCCACCGTGAATGCAACTGACCCCTCCGATGCTTCGGTGCCGAGATGTTTCTGCCTGGCCTCATAAATCATGTTCCTGGATAGGTCAACGCCTTGATAGTGCGCTTTTCTGCGCAGCACGAGCGGCGCCATGATCCCCGTGCCGCAGCCGACGTCGAGAACGTGCATGCCCGGTCTGAGAATCGGATCGAGCAATTCAACGACCCGCTCTCGGCGGATGCGAAAGCTGTAATTGGTCATGTCATCCTGGTCTTGGTCGTATAGCTTCGACCAATCCCCATGGATGGCCATGCCGTCAAAGTGCTGTAAGACCTGCGACTTGCTGAGCATCATCAACCCTATCTGAACCGCCTGATCGTGCGCACTCGGCCGGTGCTACCGCCATCCATACTGTCTCCGCCGCCTGCGATCGAGCACACCGGTCAACTCCAAGGCAAATCGCCGACGGGTGTGGCCGAGTCCCACACTGATTCGAGGCAAAGAAAACACATCTTCCCCGTCAACGGAACCCGGCCGCGTCGTCAAGGCATACTGCACGCCCAATTCGTGCAGCACGGTCCGATCGGGAGGCCCGAAATCACCGGGACCGCCATTGGGATAAGCAAAGCCCGTCACCTTGGTTTGCAATCGCCGCTCCAGGTCCAGCACACTGTTCGCGATTTGCTCCCGGCGAACCTGCGGTGTTTGCCGGCCGAGGATCACGTGATCGACCGTGTGGGCGCCGATTTCGTGTCCATCCGCGGCCAGTTGTGCGACCTCGTCCCAGTTCATCGGCCGCAGCGCCTCGCGGATGCTCGGATCAAGTCGATCGTGTAGAATCGCCTCGGCCTGAGAATTCATCGCATCTGCTTCTTCCAGCGTCATCTGTTTATAGCTGTACGCTTTCGCCAGTACCGGGTCCATCGCCCGGTCCTTTGCACAATCGGAACGCCGTCCTTCGCAGCGCAGCAGGTGAACCAGGTCCCCACAAAAAAGTCGTCCGGTCGTGACGTGCCCGGTTGCAACGAAGAAAGACGCGCGAATCCCCAGTCTGTGCAGCACGGGTCGGGCATGGACAAAGGTGCAGGCGGCCACGTCGTCGAAGGTGATCGCGAAATGCGGGCCGGCACGCTCGCCGAATTGCTTCATCCGTGGAATAACGTCCGGCAGATACGCCACGCAGCCGCGGCGCAAGAGCAGTTCCACGTGATGTCGAAACTGCGAGGCGGTGACGAAATGCGAACGAACCCAGGGCGAGGCGCCGGCTTCATCCGCGCAGACCCCGTGATAGCAGAGGATGCGCAGCCCGGTCGCCCGGTTGAAGACGAGGCTCCACGGCCGAGATTGCCCGCAGAGGTTTGGCGTAAATCGACCGCCGTGCCTCGGTTTGCCTGTCTCTAATTGCGAAGGCATCGGCGTCGAGGAACCCTGATCAGCATGACGAAAGCGCGCACGGTCACACCTTGTTATCGGATAGGCAAGGTGGCCTTCTGCTGGTGATTCGCTCGGAAACTGCTCTGGATATGTTCCAATCGGCCGCGTGGAGGGCAGCCGAGCAGGCACATGCCGCTGAGCACAAGTGCCCCGCGACCCGCCAGACAAACGAGCGATGGCGCGGACGCCCCTCTCCCCCACGAAGGAGGAGAGGGGCTGTCAGGCGGCAGAGGGGGACGAAGGAAACGCCACGCCCTACTTCTCTGACCGGACGAGGATCTTCCGTGGCTTGGCCACGTCGGACTTCGGCAGGGTGATCGTCATCACGCCATCCTTGAGGACCGCCTCCGCCTTGTCGGCGTTGATCTCCATGGGCAGAGTAATGGACCTTGAGAACTCGCCGGAAGCGCGTTCGCGACGGAGATAATGACCGTCGTCGTCGTCGGCTTCGACCGACCACTTGCCACCAACCGTCAGCTCATTCCCGTTCACCCCAACGTTCAGGTCTTCCATCTTCAACCCGGGCACATCCATCTCCACGCTGTACTGTTCGGCCTCTTCGCGGATGTTCAGGAGGGGACCCACGCTTTGGGCGCCGGGCCGACCACAAACCGCGGGTAGGGCATCGGTGAACAGTCGATCCAGTTCATCACGGAGCTGACCAAACGTCGCCAGGGGTGCTACACGTTGTAGAAACATTTTCGGTACCTCCGATCTACAGTGTCGCTTGTCATCTTGTCGCCGCGCCGACCGCGGCGTGTCCGCCCAGCCACAAATACACTCCGCGTGCCAATGAACTCCGGGCCATTCCCGGAAATCGGTAATGCCCAAGAGATCAAGGGGTTATGCGACTTGGCGGGAGGTACCCGTCTCCCGTGCCTCTGCCAATCTGACCTGACACCTACTGCAAGGATGGCATAGCTCCACTCAATTTCCTTGCAGCGAGATCGGCCCGCGCTCGGGAAGCAATCGAGAATCTGTGGCTGGCCGGCGCCACGACAGCCTTCGCGATCATGGGCTTCTGTCGGCAACTATTTGAGGCAGGAATCGTGAGGCCGACGACCGTCGTTGATTTGTGAAAACGGCTTCACGGTCCTCGGGGATCACCTCCCGGAGACTCAACGCTGTCTGCGGCCATCGACGTGCATGGCGGCCGCTCAGCCTGCCTGCTTTCGGCGGTTTCGGATTTCCCCTCGGTTGCCTACAATGCGACCAGTTACGAATCGAGCGACGGCACCGGAGCAACGCGCGTATGGCATTTAACGGCCCACCAACCACACGAGGCATCATCACGGATTGGGGCAGCTCACCCGTACACTTTCTTCGTGTGCTGCGCTATTCGAAGCCGTACATGCGGTATCTCTATCCCGCCCTGGCGTGCGTGGTGTTTGTGGCCCTGACCTATTCGCTGAACATCATCGCCCTGCTGCCGATCATCAAGGTCATCGCGGGCGAGCAAAGTCTTCCGACCTGGATCCATGAGTCCATCGCCGAACACCGGCTGGGTGTTGATTTGACTCAGAATCCGGATGGAACCGTTCTCATCAATCGTCTTGAATCTGGATCGGCGCTCGCCGGAAAGGCCGAAGGGCAGGACGTCTTGGCGGGGATCAATGGGCAACGAGCCCCGGGGGGCGAGATATTGCAAGTCCTGGCCTACGCGGCGGGCGAGCCTGTTCGCCTGATGTTGATCCATTCGGCGGGCACGGAGCCGGTCGAGGTCGCCGCCGGGCTGAAGCCCGTGCCGTTTCGCTACCGGGTTGGGCGAAAGGTGGTCTCCTGGTTGCCGCCGGGGGAGACCAACCGGGACAAGATGATGACGCTAGGCATCGTCGTCGGTGGCGTGTTGGTGTTGGGGTTGTTCGGGGGTGTCTGCCGTTTCTTCGGAGAATACCTGATTGCGATGGTGGCGGGATTCACCGTGGTCGCGCTGCGCAGGCGGATGTTTGACCGAGTGCTTAAGCTTTCGGTGGCGCATTTCGCGATGCACGGGGTGAGTGACACGATCTCCCGATTCGTGCAGGACAGTCAGGACATCTACCGCGGCCTGAACTTCGTGTTCGCCAAGTCGCTGCGAGAACCGCTCAAGGCGCTTTTTGTTTTCATTACGGCCTTGATCATCGACTGGCGGATCACTTTGATTGCCGTGATCGGGGCGCCACTCACCGGCCTCCTGATTCGCAAATTCGGCAAGCTCATCCGCAAGGCCAATCGCCGCCTGCTTGAACACTACGGCAAGATGCTGGCCGCTCTGAGCGGGGCACTGTCGGGCATTCGCGTGGTCAAAGGCTATGCGATGGAGCGATACGAACGCCGGCATCTCTACAGCGTCGACCTTCAGATGTTCAAAGAGCAACTTCGGATCTCCCGAATCGAGGCGATGTCAAGCCCGATGTTCGAGATGATCGGGCGTATCGCAGCCACGGTGGCTATCCTCTATTTTTCCCATCTGATGCTGGAGGGGTCGATGACGTTCTCGAAGTTCGCAACGCTTGGCGCCTGCATGGCGGGGATCTTCGATCCCGTGCGAAAGATGTCCTCGTTCTATAACCGAATGCAGCGGGCGAATGCGGCGTTGGATCGCGTGTTTGAAGTCATCGACATGCCGGCCCAGGAGGCCGATGACCGCGTGAAGCCCAGATTGCCCGCGCTGCAGGACAAGATCGAGTTTCGCGACATTGTCTTCACCTATCCGGGAACCGATCGACCGGCATTGGACGGCATCAATCTCGTCGTTCGGCGCGGCGAGCGCGTGGCATTTGTCGGGCCAAACGGATCGGGTAAGACGACCCTGCTGTCGGTCCTGATGCGGTTTTTCGATCCGGATTCCGGGCAGTTGCTCTTCGATGGGAACGACGTTCGGAACTACACGCACTCGTCCTTGCGCAGCCAGGTCAGCCTGATCACCCAGGACACCGTGATTTTCGCGAACACCATTGCGAACAACATCGCCTATGGGGACGGGCAACTACTACGGCGCATCGTCCTGAGCAAGCGCCACCCGGACGGTTGGTACGACCTCGAAGCGCAAGAGCGCCGGATCGTCGATGCCGCCAAAGCCGCCTACGCCGATGAGTTCATTCGAGAAAAACCACAGGGCTATGACACGATGGTGGGAGAGCAGGGTGCGTCGCTGTCGGGTGGACAGAAACAACGGCTCGCCATCGCCCGGGCCATTTTGAGAAACGCGCCGATCTTCATCTTTGACGAGGCTACCAGCCAGATCGATGCAGAGAGCGAACACAGAATTCACGATGCGGTTGAAAAGTTCCTCGAAGGTCGCACGGCCCTCATCATCGCACACCGCTTTTCGACCATCCTTCAAGCCGATCGCATCGTGGTGATGGATCATGGGCGGATCATCGATTCCGGCCCGCACGCGGAACTCATCAAACGCTGCGCGTTGTACAAGTCGCTTTATGGAAGCCAAATCATTCGGGATGAGGACGTGCGCTCCGACAAGCCGGATCATTCCGGGGCCGTGGCCTAGCGCATCATCATCGTCGCGGTTTCGGGTCGGGGAGCACCGCCGTCTCGGCGCTGTAATTAAAGACCTCCCCGCCGGTACGGGCAGCATGAAACCACCTGCCCCGAAATCCCGTTTGTGTTCGATCACGAGTGTCCGCCCGATCGCCGGAATGCGGCTTCAAGTGAGGCCATCACACCTGTAGCCCTGGACGTTCAATTGTTGCAGGCGTCACTCACGGCGCACCAGAACGACCGTGACGTCTTCCGGGTTGGCGCCGCCGGCGACGAACTCGTTCAGATCGGTTGCAAACTCGTTCAACATTTGACCGGGTTTCTCGCCGAGCCCGTCGCAAAGGTTCTCTTTCAGGCCGTGTACGCCAAACACATCCCCCTGTTCATTCCTGGCTGCGTTGATGCCGGCCGTGGCGAGAACCAGCGTGTTCTCGGGGGCCAACACAAATGACTTGGAATCGAAGGCCGGGGAGCGGGCTTCGCAGATGGAGGGGTTTTGCTCGGGTTGAATCATTTCGCACGCACCATCGGGCAGGATTCGGCCGACGATAATGCGCCGGCCGGCGACGCAATGAACGACCTGGCCCGTCTTTGGACTGACCCACGCCGCGGCCAGGTCGATCGTGTTCTTTGAGCCTGCGGCAAACAGTATCCAGTTCACGGCGCGGGCAAAAATGTGGGGAGCCTCCGAGTAGAGCGCGGCGCACCGGAAGGCGGCGTGCAACTCGGCAAGGTATCTCGGCAGGGTCTGGGGATCGACGGATAGCCGCGCGACCACAATCGCGGCAGTCTTGTCGCGCAATTGCACGATGTCATAGAAATCGCAGCACTTCTCGGTCCCCATCAGACGATAGGCCGCCACCTGGAACTCTTCCCACTGGGGCAGGGCCTGGAGCGTCACGGCATCCTGCGTGGCACGCGCGATGGTGAGACCGGTATCGGCCGCGGCACGGCGTACGGCCACGGTCTGGCGGATCACGTTTTGTATGGGAATGGCAACCGCGGTGGCCATCGCCTTCAAGGCGTGGAGCGAACCCTTGGCATACGGCTCGTCCTCCGGATCGTTCTCGACATAGAGCATTCCGATGGTGCCGACTTCCCCGACGAGCGGCACGGCCATCGCGGAACCGACCGTCTCCATCGGCACACTCGGCGTGCAAACGTGTTGGGCGTGGTCCATGCAGCGTGACTCCGTCGACGCCGAGAACGGAGGCCGGACACATGGCTGACCCTGTGCGGATTGACCCGAGGTCCAATCGAAGTCCCCCCTGCCCGATTTGCGAACGCCGATCCAGGCACGGCGAGCATCAAACGTGCGCGTCATCGCACGAAGGGCCGGCGCCATCGCATCACCGAGCGACTCCGTATGACTCAAGCGGATCGTCAGCAGGGTGAACTGCTCCAGGTGCTCTCTGGAAACGGTCAGATCGGCGTTTTCCTTGAGGATAATGGTGCCAAGCGGCAGCGACTCCCCGTGGCGCTTCGTCAACTCCAGGATGCGCTCATGCTGAAGTTCTTCCCGGCTCTTGTCCGACTCGGTCAGGAAACGAATCGAGAACGGGCCGACCTCAATCTCGTCGGCGTGCCGCAACTTCGCTCGGGTCTTCTGGACGCTGCGGTTCAGGCACGTGGGTATCGTGGTATCCCGAACATCGAGCCACCAGATCCCCGCCTTGTCGAGCGTGATCTCCAGATGTCGGCTGCCCAGCCTCGGATCGGGCAGGTGGACGTCACAGCCCTCATCCGAGCCGATGCTGACGGTGCCCTCGCTGGCGCGAAAGGTGTCGCGGAGCTTGCGCTCTTCCAGGATCATCAGACGCATGGCGGCTCGCCCACAACTGAGAAGTGACAAGGGAACAATCCCGTGTGAACCACCTCATCATACGCGAGGACATGCGGAGAGGCAACGATTTTCAGGCGGCGGCAATCGTCGCTGGGAAGGCATCCACACGCCCGGTCGAGAGATTCTCGGAGGTTGCGGCCCTGCAACCTCCTTCGAGTTTCGGTGATCACCCGCCCGCGATTCCTTGGCCCTTCAGGCTGACGCCCCGCTGTAATGCCGAAGCCCGAATCGCCAAAACCAGGACGAGAGCAAGAGGGACCCTGTTGCAATAAGCAACGCATAGACGGGGGCCGTGCCGGGCACGCCGATGTGCGGATCGCCAATCAGCGCGCCGGCCGGAAAGGTCGTAATGAACGCCAACGGCAGGACGAAGGTCAGCACCCACTGAACCCAGGGCCGATAGATTACGATAGGATATCGCCCGGCCTCGAAGACGTTCCAGAAAATCATCTCAATGTTCTGAATCCGCACGAACCAGAAACAGAGCGTGGCAAGCATGAGCCAGACGGAATACACAATCACAAAGCCGGCAACCAGCATGGCGACGAAGATAAGCGTTTGGATGAGCGGGACGTGTCCGACGAGTTTGACGCAGCCGTACATCGCCACGGCGGCGCCGAGCACCACGTCGGAAACGCGCCAGATAACGAACTCACGGATACTCACCAGCCACTGAGAGTTCACCGGCCGCAACAGGACGAAGTCGAGCGTGCCCTGATGGATGTCGTCCAGCACCCGGCGCATGTTGGGCACGATGGACATGCGGATGCCGCCGGCAATGATGCGAAAAACCCCAACCAACACGAGCATGTGCTGCCACTGCCAGCCGTTCAGGGTCTTCGTATTGTGGAAGATTGTCCAGACCGCGACCAGTTCGCCGACGAGGTGCATCGCTGAGACGATCAGCCGCATCACGAAGTCGAAGCGGTAGGCGGCGAAGTTCTGCACGCTGACGCGGGCGAAAAGCAACATCAGGCGAATGGCACGGCGCATGGAGTCTCTATCCGCTGACCGCGGTGTAGTGTTTCACCGCGGCGGCCCAGAAGAAACGAAACACAACGACAACCGATCCGAACCAGACGAGCTGTATGGTGATGCCCGCCAGGGCCTCGGCCAATTCCGGCGTCTTGCCCATGAGCAGCTCGGTCGGAAACGAAAAAATCCACCGAAAAGGAAGAACCTTGGCGGCCATCAGCAACGGCGGCGGCAGAGCCTCCAACGGCGCCAGACGCCCACCGAGAAACATGCCCAGGCCAAAGTAAATCTCTCCCATGGCATCGAGCTTGGTTGCCCAGAATGCGACCAGGGAAACGGTGTAGGAGAGGATGAAGTTCAGTACCGCGGCAAGCACCAGCGCAACGAGACCCAGACAGAGTTGCCATGCGGCCATGTCAAACCTCGGCTGCACAAGCCAGGCGAACAGGCCCCACATCGGCACGACAAAGACCAGGGTCGTCACCTTGTACGCGAGGTTCTCCGACACGGCTTTCCACATCGGCAGAAGCGGGCGGAGCAACTGGGGAGAGAGATTGCCGCTGCGGACGTGATACCCCATCTGGTGCACGTCCCATGAGGCGGTCAGGTGGCCGACGATCATGATGCCGAAGTAGTACGCGGCGATGCCGCGTACGTCGAGGCCGGCGATGGTCCCCCCGGCGCTTCCCGCTGCGGCCGAGCTCCACATCGCATAGAGGACGGCCGGGTTGATGATTCCCCACAACGACCATAGCAGAATCTCGCCGCGATAATGCAGCATCACGCCGATGTGTGCGCGGAGATAGGCCAGCAAGGCGCGGATAACCCGTCTCACTTCAACGTGCCCCCAGGGTCGTCCGAGATGCAATCGTCCGACGTATCCGAACTGGCCCGCGGCTGTTTGAAAACCGTGGAGATGACGTCTTCGATCGGTGGGTCTTCGATCGTCAGATCCAGGACGGGCAGATCGGTCAGCAGGCGGGAGGTGACCGCGGCAGCCTGGTTCTTCGGAACGCGGAGTTCCACTTTGCGATGATTGATCGACAACACCTCGCCCATCGAGGCGAGGTCGTAGCCGTCCAATTCACGATCGAGGTCAATCTTGATCACCTTGAACGGAGCCAGCCTCTCTGAGAGGGACCCCAGAGGGCCGTCGAAGAGGATGTGGCCGTGGTCGATGATGATGATCCTCTCACACAAGGCGGTCACGTCGGCCATGTAGTGGCTGGTGAGGATGATGGTAGCGCCGTGTTTTCGATTGTAGTCCGCGATGAATTGGCGGATTCGCGCCTGCATGGTAATGTCGACGCCAATCGTGGGCTCGTCGAGAAACAGGACGGCCGGGCGATGTAGCAGCGAGACGCATATCTCACATTTCATTCGCTCGCCCAGCGACAGCGTGCGCACCTGCTTCTTGAGAACGCCACCCAAGTCCAGGAGTTCGACCAATTCGTCCAGGGTCCGCTTGTAGTCTTCTTTCCCGATGTCGTACACCGCACCGTGAACCAGGAAAGAGTCCAATGCCGGCAGGTCCCATTGCATCTGAGAGCGCTGGCCCATCAACATGCTGATCTTGCGGAGATAGTCGGACTCGCGGCGCCATGGGACGTGCCCCATGACCCGAGCCGTTCCGGAAGTCGGATGAAGCAAACCGGCGAGCATCTTCAGGGTTGTTGTCTTGCCGGCGCCATTGGGCCCGAGGAACCCCACGATTTCACCGGTGTCAACGTTGAAGTTGACGCGATCAACGGCGCGAACCTTGCGAAGCCGGCGGCGGAAGACGCTGCGAACGGCGGCCCGCAATCCGCCCTCTCGCTCGGCGACGCTGAACGTCTTGGAGAGGTCGTCAATCTCAATCTGGGGCATGGACAGGGTCACCTTCGCCGTCGCGCCCGCCGAGTCGTCTCGCCAACTCAGATCGCGGACGGGATCGAAGGGAACATCGTAAGCGCTCCGGCGTGAGAGTTGGAGGCGCCCTCGCAAGAGGCTCCGCTCAAAACTCAATAGAACAAACCGGGCCCATTGAAGTCCGCGGCCGGCCTTGCGGCAGCGTAAAAAAGAGACGGGCGACCACGGGTCCATCCCCGCGATCGCCCGTCCCGCCGCACTTACGGAGGGAAAGAAGGAGGTTAATTCCCTTACGCCGCCGAGGCAGAGCCGGTTCTGCTCCCATCCGAAAATATTTTCCCGGCATCACGGCCACGATGGCTGGTTTGGGAGATGCCGGGTCCGAATAACGAACGAGCGACAGCGGCTACGGCCGGCCCAAACCACGCCGCGGCATTGCAATACAGGGCCATAGGCCATAGAATCATGGGCTTGTGGGGTCCGATTTGCCCGGCCCCACGGCCGTGGAGTGGGACAATCAGTTGCCGGCCCTGGGGGGGAAATCCAGACCTGCCTCGCCTCGCGCACGCGACAATCCCCTCCCTCGCACGCCCACCGATTGGAGGTCCACGTGGGAAGCACCGCCCGAATGCGACAAATCATATTCAAGGCTAAGGCAGTGCTGTGCGTGCTCCTGCTCTTGAACCTCCACGTGTGGATCGCCGGCTGCACCGGCCCGGCAAACGTCACTGCCCCTCTGACCGGGATCCTGCACTTCCAGCTTGCCGCGGATCATGCCCTGACGAAGGCCCTCAATAACAGCGCGTTGATCGGCGCGGAGGCCTTCGAGGTGGACCCCGTCCTCAAGACCTTCCGCGTCATTTTCGCCGAGGCCAACCGCGAGGTCAGCGGAACCTACGCTGTGATCGACGGCGCATTTACGATCACGGAATTCACCTTCGGGCGGTTTGGGCGATCCGTGACCATGGGGCTGGACCTCTCCAAGCGCGTGCGGACGATTGTCACCGACGATGGATTTCACTGGCAGCGGCCCGCGAACTGGCCGCTGGTGGTGCCGTCGTCCGATGGCGTGGAGGGCTACATCGAGGCAAACGCACATTTGCTCGACATCGCAAGGGATTTGGAGCAAGGGCAGCCACCTGAATCGGGCACCGGCACGACGAATCCAGGCGGCGGCGACTTCGATGCGGAACTCTCCGCGCTCGTGAGCGCCAAGCTCAACTCAGCCGACGCCGGCCTTCTCCTCCTGATCCTTGAAACGATTCTGGCGATCTGGGGGCCGATCTTCGGCATCTTGACCGTGCTGCTCACCATCTTTCTCGTTATTGCACTGATCCAGGCCCTCATCGGCAACCTCGACGGGTCGGCCCTGGGCCTGCCACCGCCCAACGATGAGCCGCCGCCCGTGGACCCCGTTCCTCCCAATGGGGACACCTCACCGGATTGCAACGAAAACGGCGTGGCCGACGCCACCGACATCGCCGATGGCACGGCGCAGGACAGCAACGGCAACGGCGTGCCCGATGCTTGCGAGGATCCCGCCGGCCTCCCGGACAACGCGCTCAGCCTCAGCGTTTCCGCCAGCCGAGCCTGGACCTATGAGCATCTGGTCTTCCAGGGGACGCCCGCGAACAACTGCGAGGTTTCCTTCAACGCCACGGTCGACAGCGACCCCCTGGCCAACAACAGCTACACCTATCAGTGGACCATCACGCCGCCCGCAGATCGGCCCGGCGCGTCTTTCACGCCCGTCTCCGGCGAGACCACCGCCACGCCGACCTTCCTCCCGCCGAACAGACCCGCCTCCTCGGCGAATGACTACCTCGTGACCGTCGTCGCCACCGGAGACGATCACGGCAACGTGGGAATGGCCACCACCACGATCAAAGTCCGCCTGCTCGGCGACGCCGATAACTCCGGCTGCGTGGACCAGGCAGACATCGACTTCGTCGACGACGTCGAGGCCGGAGTGATCACCGATCCGGACTTGGTCCTGCAAGCCGACGTGAACTGCGACGGAACCACCAACTTCGTCCTGGACCTGGCCGTCGTCGATCTCGTCCGCCTGAACCTCGACGGGAACGGCAACGGGTGCCCATAATGGACCGCCCCACGCGGGTGTCGATGCTTGGTCATGCGAGCACACCGCTTCGATTCCCATCGTAACTCGCCTTTTCGGCTAGACTTAGGATTTAACGCCCCCTCTGTTAGGGATGATCGGCTTTCCCGGCATATTCGAAGCCAGACCTCGCCAACGGTTGACTTTGGCCCCCAAAGCCTGCTTAAATAAGGGGATAGAACAGACGGGGTGTGTGCGCGGTGCGCGCCCGGATAGGGTGTATGCGCACATTGATGGCTGCCGTCGACCAGGATTGAGGAAAGTTGCTATGCGCGCGGTTCACACCAGCATCGCCACGCCAGTCAAGGTGTTGGTGGCAGTGTGCGCGCCGCTGCTCTCTGCCGTTGCTGCCAGAGGCGAGACCGTCAACATCAGTAACCTGGTGGTTTTCTACACCAATCAATCCGCGAGTGGGGCCCAGGGAACCGTCGAGTTCGACATCCGCTTCTCTTCGTTCGACGGCCCGTCGACGAGCTACGATGCCTTCTCCGCGCAAATGGAAATCAACCAAATCGTGCGAGGCGGCCCCGCCGTCTTCACGCTGGATACTGTGGCAACGGAGAACACCTCGGCGGTCCCTGAGTATTGGCTTCCCGACCCTGCTCCGACCGATCCGCTCGCTTCCACTCAGAATGGCGAGTTCCGGTTTCGAGATCGTATCTCTCTTTCGGCCTCACCGGTCACGCCCTCGGTGGGAGACGTCCTCGCTCACTACGTCGTCGGGTTCGATGTCGGCCCGGGAGGATTTGGCACGTACCAGGTCTCGATGGGCAGCCCCGACTCCAACTTCTTCTCCCGATCGATTCTCCCGCCAACGCTGAACACGCTCGAGCCGAGTCCGAACAAGGAGGATATATTCGCGCTGGTTGCCCCCGAGCCGACATCGGGGCTGCTTGTTCTCTTCGGCGGTACGATGCTCCTCCGCAGGCGCCGGCGTCGAGGCCGGGCTTGAAGTCCGCTCCCTCTCCAAAGCGTCAACGTCACCGAGCGAAAGCCCGCCGTGCTCACGGCTTGGCCGGCCGACCCATTCAGCCGAAGTCCCAACCACGAGTTGCGGCGCCCGTACACGCCACCCGCCTCAAATCATGGGCGATTCCGGACTGACGGACCCCAAGCGGTTTTTCCTCAATAGAGCCCCAAGGCTTCGAGGGCGATCGAAGAGATCGCCGGGATGCGGCGTCGCCCGGATCCTGGGCGACGTGGTTCTCGGCCCTTCCATCTTTCCAGGCGTGGAAACGCCGGCAAGGGCATACCACCGTCGGTGCAGTATTTCCCGCCTCGTCACGACCCGGAGGGCAATGCTCAGTCCGACGAGGGCGAACATCAGTTCGAGATACTCCTCGTTGTGAAACGTCCCGTGGATGCAGAACGCCATGAGCGCCAGCAGCAAACCTCGGGAACAGTAGTAGGCCCAGCGCATGTCTTCGGGCAGCCGGCGCGCCCTGCGCATGAATCCAAACAGACCGAGCATCGTCCCGAGTATGATCGCCAGCCAGAGAGGATGCCCGAGCGCCCCCAATTCACTCAGGTTCTGAAGGTAAATGTTGTGGGCCGCCTTGGTGCCTCCGAAGATTCTCGCCTTCGCAATCTCGAAATTGTTGAAGCCGACGCCGATAAGCGGGCTTTGCATGAACAGTTTTTCGGCGACGTCCCAGGTGTAGAACCGCGCCGTCGCCGATCGGTCCTCCCGATAGCGGATGATGGAATCCATGCGATCGGCGATGTCCTGCCACGACGTGGCGATCGCCAGGCCCGCCATGAGACAAATGGCGAACATGGCCCGCAGACGATAACGACTGCTCCAGGCCATGCAGACCAGGACGGCGCCGAACGCGACAAAACCCGCTCGCGAGTGTGATCCAATAATGCCCAAACAGATCAGCGCCGACATGACCAGGAACAGGGTCCTCCAACGGGCGTGCCTCACGGTCAGGCCGAAGTAGAAAACCAGCGGCAAGGCCATGACGCTAACCAGAGCGAAAAAGTTATTATCGTAAGTCCTGCCGTACACTTGATGCGGCCCGATGAGGACGACCTTGAGTCCGCCCTTGATGGCCCAGAAGGCCGCCGACAGGGCGATGACACAGAACAGAATGCGAAACCGTCGTGCGTCGCAGACCAGGCCGGTCAGGAGCGCGGTAACCAGGAGCACTTTGCAGAGGTTCCTGAATTGAAAGGAGGTATGCTCGAGCGGATACGGAACCAGCAACCGCGTGATCGCAATGTAAAGGATCAGGAGTACGAACAGGGCAATCTGCCAGGTCGGCTCAAAGATGGGATTGCGCGCGAGTCGCTCGATCACACTGCGCACCTTTCCCGTCGCCTGATCGACCTTCGGCGTGACCTGTAGGCGTCGGACGCCGATGGCGATGGCGCCCACCACCAGGGGCACGCCCACCAGGACGGCATCCTGAAAATCACCCCGCCAGCACAAAAACTTTGGCTGAAGCAGCGAAACCACGTAATAGACACAGAGGCCGAAGAACGGCCGCATGAAGACCAGCGGCAGGATCATCAGCAGCACCGAGACATAGAGAAAGAAACGCATCACCAAACTCCCGGTTTATGCCGCGCCCGGAACGACTTGGGCGCCGGAGGTCTTCGCCGCGCGCGAGACCTCCCCGATGCTTCGTTCATTGAACAAACCGTCAACCAACTCACAGAGCCTTCGGCCGCCGCGCGACCAGGAAAAAGTCTCGCGCGCTCGCGATGATGCGAGCCTTCCCAAGGCTCTTCTGTGAGCCGGGGCGCTTGCCAGATGATCAATTCCCGCGGCCAATGCCGCCGGCGCGCCGGAGGACACGAGCACGCCGCACTCCGTCGCTCCGAAAACCTCCTCGGAGGCGTTCATGATCTGCCGCCCGTCACCTTTCAGAGCGATGCACGGCAGCCCACAGGCCATGGCCTCGGCCAAAGAACCGCCGAACGATTCTCCGACTGATGGGAAGACAAAAATATCGGCGGCATAGAGATACGGTCTGACGTCCGGCACCGCCCCCACGAACGTCACGACGCCATCAAGATTCACCGACGTGCAAAGAGCCTGCAATCGCGCTCGCTCAGGCCCGTCACCGACAAGGAATACGCGCGCCGGCAGATGCCGGCAACGCTGCACAGCGCGAATGAAAAGCCCCAGGTTCTTCTCGGGAGACAGCCGCCCCGTCCACGCCAGGACCAGAGCATCCGCGGGCAAATCCAGCCCTGCCCGAGCGGAAGCGCGCTGTTCGGTGGTGGGAGGACGATGGTAGGCGGCATCGATTCCCCCATACACCGTGTGACACTTCTTCGGGTTCGCACCATACAACTCGACCACGCACCTCCGCGTCGTGTGGCTGTCAAACACGCACAGGTCCGCCGCCTCAAACGCGCCGGCCTCATTGCAACGCTTCAGCCATCGATCCAAAGCAAAGGCCAATCGGCGAGGCGCACCCGACGACGCCTGTGCGGCCGCCTCGGTCGAATCATGCAGGAGTGTCGTGCCGCCACAAACGAAAAGGATCCGACGGTGTGGGTGCCGTTTTCGATACGCCTGCACAACTTCCGGCTGGCAGGAGATGAACAATTCGTGCTCGTCGCTGAGGCAATGCACGAGTCGGCCGGCCGTCAAACGCCGCCTGAGCGCCTGAAGGCTCCAATGCAAGAAGGCGGGACCGGTGATCGACACTTTCTCCAGGCGCATGCCCGCAACAAGATTCCCTTGCACGTCCGTCTTGTCTTCTCGAACCGTGAAAGTGACAGCGTGGCCATGCGCTTCCAGCGCCGAGGCGAAGTGAACGGCACGATTCGACAACCCGCAGGTGTGTTGCCTCAGCGTCGGCATGTGACAAAGAATCTTCATGCCGCCTCCCAAGCCGATGCGGTTGCAACGGCAGTCTCGATCTCAGGGCCGCCGACGCACGACGCCAAGATGTCGGCATACTGACGAGCAATGCGATCGCGGCGGTATCGTTCGACGACGACGCGATTGCGCGGGCCGTCCGACGTGCCGGCAGTCCAGGCCTCATACCGATTCTCAATGGCCCGCATCAACCGTGACGAATCACCGTGAGGAACGAGCGTGACGTTTCCCGCTTCACTGAGGATGTCGCGCGTCGCCGTGGCATCGTGCACCAGGGCGATGACGTGCCCGCCAAACGCCAGATACTCGAAGACCTTGGCCGGAATGCAATAGCGGCCACCCTCGTTCACCGGTGTCATCAGAAATAAGCAATCTGCCGTGGCCATCTCGCGCACCGATTCGGCGTGGGCTTGGTAACCGGTGAGTCGTAGAAAGGCATCATCCGAATCTTTGATAAACTTCCGCTGCTGAGCCGAAACACTGCCCACCACGCGCAGCTCCACGCGACCGGCGATATCCGGGCGACTCGACACCAACCGCCTCATAGCCGTCAAAAGCGGTTCGATCGTCTGTTGTCCATAGAATGACCCAACATACCCCAGCACAAAGCGGCTCGCTCTCCGCGGCGTCAGGCGACGAGGCGCATCGGCCGGATCGTAACCGTTGGTCACGGTCAAGTAGCGCGAGCCGGGAACATCGGGATATCGCGATCGCAACCGTGCGATCAGGTCCGGGCACGTCACGATGAGCTTCGACGCGTGAGTGACGATGCTTTGCTCTAATCGTCGCCAATAGCGATCCACCTTGGGCGATGAAGGAGCATAGCCAAAATTGTCCAGGATCGGATCGCGCAAGTCCGCGACCCATCGCACCCCGGCGCGTTGCTGAAGCGCAAGACCGACCCGTTGGATCGAGTGCGGCGGCGACGTGGTCACCACGACGCGAATGTTGTGGGACTTGATGATTCGGCGCGCAGCCCGAATGGCCGCCGGAACCCAAAGCATCTCCGCCTCGGCCAGCCCCAGTTGATCGGTCCAACTCTCCAAACGCCAAAACAACCGGCTCTCCAGCGACGGTGCATTCGCAGCCCTTCCAGCCTCCGCCTTGCACCCCATCCAGCGGCACGCACTCGCCGCGATGCCGCCGGGTTCATAGCCCAGGACACGATGGACCCTCACGTGCTCGCTGGAAAATGCGTGGTCGTTGTCACGACTCGATCCTCCGTTCAGCGTCGCGTCGATCAACGGATAATGCGTATGGCCCGCGGTCAGGACGTGCACGCGCCAGCCGGCATCCGGCAGGTACCGGGCAAGCTTCAGCGCGCGCTGCACCCCGCTCCCACCGAGCGGCGGAAAGTGGTATGCCACAAACAAGACATCACGATCAACCATAGGGGCGTCCTTGCCCAACCAAAACGATGCTGCTGCCTCAGACGAGGCGCTGCCGGACAAGTTCCTGCAACCGCCACGGCCACAGGGACTGCTGCGGGGAGCTCTCCATCACGCGGGCAAGCCGGCGCTTCACCCGCCATTTCGGTTTAATCCACCGACGGTTGACCCGGTATCCGCTCGCCAGTCCGATCTCATCCAGCGCTCGACGAGTCTGGTCGACCACGTGGCCCATCGACGGCTCCCAGCCGCATTCGTCGTAACGGCACCGCGTTCCCAAAGGATTCCACACGGTCTCATAGCGCTGACGGTTGGTGATTTGCATGGAGGTCCACCGGCATTCGGCCCCACTACCCCAGACATAGTGCGGGCAGCCGCACAGGCTGGCCAGGTGAAGCCCCCCTGTCGACGCACCGATCGCAAGCCTGGCTCGCGAGAGTTGCAGAATCGCCCGATCCAGACGCGGCTCGTAGGCCTCCACGACCAAGCCACGTGAGCGAAGCTGCTCTCCGAGCTTGAGCCACCAGGACTCGGGCCGGTTCCTCTCGGATGCCAAGCCGCGAAGCCGAGGAATCAGCACGACGTCCGTCGCCAGATCACAGGGCAGGCGCAGGTTTGTAATACACTGGTGGGCGCGCGTTGTCGGCCGGATTTCCGAGCGATAACCAGGCATCAGCATCTCCGAATCGTCGATGCAGATGCCCACGGCCACACAGGCTTGCGAAACCATGTCCTCGACAACTCGCCTCAGCTTCGCCGGCGACAGCGCCCGACCTTCGTCATCCACGCGGTGGTCGTCGTTCGCACGACCGGGCAACTCTACGGCCGGCAATGGGCAGAACACGATCCGACCGGGCGTCCGAGGCTCGACGTACAGCGGCCGTCGATCGGGCCGGGCGCATACCACGATCTTCTCAAAGCCGCCGCGTCTCGCCAAGTAGCGCACGCGACCCTGCCAGTTCATGAGTTCCCAACCAAACTCACCAACATAAGGCGCGACAATCAACGTTCGACCCTGCGCCATCACCACCCCCCCATCGGCGGCGCTCCGCGCGCGTTGTCCGGCCAGGTCTCCACCATCATTTCAAACTCGGCCTGCGTGCCGTGGATCGCCGGCTGCCGACTGAGGTCAAACGGTGAGACGGGGCCGACGTTGATTCGCCTGCGCATGTCCAAAGCCGCCAGATGGCCCGTGTCTCGCGCGAGTCGTTCGGTCTCCTCGTTGTAATGAGCTTTGAGCCCAAAAGGATAAGCCAAGGCCGAGGGAGGGTAGCCGGTCAAATGGGTCAGGGTCTTGCGCGCAGTGATGATCTCCGCCAACTGCTGTTCCACCGACAGCGCAGAGAGTACGGGATGGGTGTCAGTGTGGTTTCCGAACTCCACGAACTCCGCATCCGCGCCGGTGATTTCCTCCGGCTCCAGATACGGCCTGTATTGGGCCGCCAGCGCGGAAGCCCGTTGGCCGACCATCTCAAGCACGCCATCCAGGACCATCGGAAGTTGGATTCGGTAGTTTCGCCGCACATAGTCGGTCACCGGCGTGTCGCCGTCTCCCAAGTCCCAACCTTCCGCCCGCAGGGCATCACGAACGCGCGCCTCGTGCCCGTTGGCGAGCAGCCAGGCGAGCTTGTGTTGCCAGAGCAAATCATGATTGCCGATCACCGATGTCACGGGGAAAACTGTCATCGGAATTCGACGCCGGTATAAGATCGGCATCGCTTGTCGAAGCGTACCCGCGTATCCATCGTCGAACGTCAACACGACGGCACGCCGGGGCTGTTCCTGACGCGCGAGCATGTCCACCAACTCGCGAAGACCGATGAGGTTGTAGTTTGTCGCCAGGTAATCGACTTGCCGTTCAAACTCACTCGGATGATGCCGCAGACCCGTACCGTCGGTGAAGATACTCTTCTCAACGGCGATGCTGTGATAGGTCAGAATCGTGATGCAATGTTCGTTGTATCGACGGCGCAGCCTGCGTACGAGGCGTCCGGTCACCCCCTGAAAACCGCTCTTGGTAAGAACCTGGTTCATCGTGTCCCCTGTTCGGAGTATCGTTTCGCGCCGACCGCCGCATCCAGACATCGGGCCAGCAGCCCCGCCTGATGCCGGCGCGTAAGTGGTGCCAGCGCCTCGTCCGACCGCGACACGCGGTCCTCGCCGGCCAGCCAGCGGTGGTACCATTCTGCAATGCCCCGGGATATGGCAACCGAATCGTCGGGATCACACAAAGTGACGCCGTCAAACCCGCGCAGTTCGGCTGCCGCCGCGCCATCCAGCGGAACGACCGCGAGAATCGGCCGGCCGCTGCCGAGACACTCATAAATCTTGGTCGTCGTGTCGCAGGCGCTTCCCGGAATCTTGGGATGTAAAACCACGTTCAGATCAGCCTCTGCCACGGCCCGCAGCGCTTCTCGATGCGGCAGCATCCCCGCGTATCGCACGCGGCCTTCATCCGACGCGGCTTCCAGCATCTTGATGAACGGTCCCGGCCGGCCGAGAAAATCGAATCTTGCGTGCTGCTGACTTCCGGGCGTGTCTTTGATGAACCGTCGAAATGCCGCAAGCACGCTCGCGGGGTTTCTCGTCTTATAGAGCGAGCCGGCATAAAGCATGCGAAAGCATTGGTTCGGAACCCGTTCGGCGCCGGTCGCGAAGTCCGCCGGATCAAACCCATTGGTAATCGTGACGAACTTTCCGCGACTGCGGCCGGGATAGCGCGAAGTAAAACGCCGAGTCATGTGGTCGTTGACGCTGATGACCGATGATGCTTCGCGAACGATCGCAGCCTCGGCCATGCGCGTCAGCCGCCGCCTTGACGGACTGTTCCACTGGGTGTCATGGATATACTCCACCCAGGGATCGCGAAAATCCGCCAACCACGGCCGCCGCAGCAGCCGGCGGATCACCATGCCGATCATGTGATCGCTAAACGGCATCCCGGAGGAGAAGATCGCCCGGAAGCGATAGTGACGATGCAGGCGTAGCGCCAACGCCACCGTCGAGGCCAAGCGCCAGACCCCCGAATCGGGAAACGAGCCCCAATCATGAACGCGCCGAAAACGCCAGAGGAGCGCATCCTCCCATGCCTGCCGGTCCATGCCCAGCCATTGTGTAGCGGGATACAGGCGCGCCGCATACCCGCGGCTGAGGAATGTCGGCAAGTCGTCGAGCGCCGCACTCAGTCGATAGACCGGAAGCCCCCGAGGCAGATCGAGCACGGTCTCCTCATCCACTGCCCCGCGCACAGAGTGATCCGATGAACAAGAGGTCGGCCCTGCACCGGTGATCACGACCGGACGCCAGCCGAACTGGCCGAGGTACTTCGCAAACTTTCGGATGCGCGTGGCGCCGACCGAGGCCACCGGAGGAAACCGGCTCGTGATGAACAAGACCGTCTTCGACTCGCCGTCGCCCCAATCGCCATCGACTGCCGAATCGCTCAACTGCGACCGAAACACATCGGCCGGCACACCATGCTCTGCCTCGTCGCTGAAAGTCGATATCGGACCGGGCCCAAGGTCGGATGCACGCTCCCATTCAAGCGCGGTTGCCCCGTCCGCCTCCGAGTGTTCGCTCGTGTTGAATGGAGTTGATCGTGACAACAAAACCTTCCCGGTCGAACGCGCACCAGAGCGAGCCGAATCCACGAGGCAACGAAAACAGTCTCATAAGGTGTATCGTGCCGGGTACCAGTGAACTGAAGCCATATCCATCCCCAGCCGGCCGGGCATTTCATCCCACAACCAATGGCTGTGGCGGCGGCTTCGAGGTGGCTCGGCTCAGGCCCGACGCCGCGCGCGAAACGGCGTTCCGGCCGGCAACAACGGGGCCTTCTTCCGGCAATTCCTGCGCACCGCTCCGGTCCTCCCCCAGCACCGTGCGTTCGTAGTCCTGGAGCGCCTGCGCCCAGCAGTAGTGCATCGCCACGCACCGCTGGCCGGCCTCGCCGATGGCGCGGCAGAGTTCATCAAAACGGCAAAGATCGGCCACCTTCCGGGCGAACGGCTCCGCCTCATCGGCGACAACAATGTTGTGGCCCGGCTGAACCATCAGGCCGTCGGCGACCGCGGACGTGGCGACGACCGGCCTGCGCACGGCCATCGCCTCCAGGACCTTGTTTTGCAACCCGCGCGCGATCCGCAGGGGTGCTACGACGATTCGGCAACGATCGAGATACTCTCGAACGTCCGCCACCGCACCCGTAACCGTCACGCCGCGCTTCCGTGCCAGGCGCCGCACGCGCAACGTCGGGTTTCTGCCGACGATCAGCAGCCGGGCCGGCGGCACTTCGCGAATCACCTCCGGCCACACTTTGTTCACAAACCAACAGATGCCGTCGACGTTCGGCCGGTAGTCCATCGACCCCAGGAAGCCGACAACGGGTTCTGCCGGAAGCGCTTTGGAGTCTTGCTGTCGCGCCAGCCGCGCGCCGTTGGGAACAACGTGCAACCGTTCATGACATTCGGACGGATCGAGGAGGCGGCGTTCGCGACGGTTGATCAGCATCGTGGCGTCGAAAACCCGGAGGCAGTGCCGCTCGTATTCCCGAAGACGCCGGGCCTCGCGCCGACACAGGAGAGACGCCGGGAAAGGCAACTTTCGGGCGTAGTCCGCCCACTTCTCGCTGTCCACGTCGCACATGTCAAGAACGTGACGATCGGCGGGCACGGCCAGGGCATACGGCGCCATCATCGTGGAAAACGCGACCGCGACATCGAAGTGGACCTTCTCCCCCCACGCCTTCACCTTCTCCATCAGGATGTCGTCGCGATACGCGGACGCGGTCAGCGTGCGCCCGCGAAACAGGCCGGCCGCCGCCTGCATCGCAGCCACGGACTTCCGCCACCGCACGGCGATGACACCCTTGCACCACCAGCCAAGCTCCTTGGCACGAGGAACGTCCTCATCACCATCAACAAAGCAACCGCAGTAGACGTTGTGCGACAGGGCCAGGTGATCGAGCTGATGATAGGTCCGAATCTTGTCGCCCTTGTTGGGCGGATACGGCACCCGATTTGTCAGGAAGAGAATGTTGCGACGCCGACTCACGAAAGATTCTCCACGCCCCTGCTTAGCCGGGGATCGAACGGGACAACCAGCCGCCCAACGGCCGCGTCAACGACAGGGGCAGGGTCTTCCACACCCGTCGGGCCGTGGCCCACCGCTGCGAGCCGGGCGAAAGGTCCGGGGCCGCCTTGCCCGGCATCACAAGCGTCTGATACTCGAGTAACGTCGGCTCGAACCCACAAAACCTCTTGAAGTTGAACGGGCCTGAATTGTCCACCCGGGTTCGACCGAAGTCGTAGGTCCGATAGCCGTGCTCGACGCCCCACGTCATGGATCGCAGGTATAGATAGTGGCTGAGGCCATAGATGTCCGCCCGCTCGTCCATGCCCATGAAGTACGGCATAACCGTGTCGCCATGAAGAAGCGTTAGAAGTCCGGCAACCGGTCGGCCCTGGCTCCGGACAATCTGAACAACGTGGCGCCCCGGCAATGCCCGTGCGAGTGCGTCAAAAAAGCGATAAGGATAGTTCGGCGAGGCCAGGCGGCGCATCGAGCGAGCGTAGAGCCGCCAAAGTGTCGCAAGGTGGGCCCCATCAAACTCGACGGACAGGTCAGCACGACTTGCGGCCCGGCGCGCAGCGGCCCGGGCCTTACGCGGGAAGGCAGCAAGGACGTCGCTCGCGGCAAGAGGCAGTGGTTTGCGAAAGGTCGCGTGGGTGTGTTGCACCGGGAGCCTCGGGATCGCGGCATGAATCGAGCGGAGTTGAAGCGAGCTCGCCCCGATGCGGCCGGCAAGGGACTCCGCGGCCCGAAACAGGGCCCGACGACTCGCAACGTCATCGCCCAGGATGCCGCCATAGGTGCCGTACGGCACGCTCACGAGCAATCGCCCTGCCAGGACGCTGCGAACCTCAGCCAGCGGCAATACACCAACGACCCGCCCGCCCTGCCGCGCCATGAGATACCACGAACGATGCCCGAAGGCTTGCTCCACCGCGCGCTTCCACGCGAGGCCATGAAACAAAGTGCCATCGGCATGCTGATCCACGTAGGATTGCCAGTCGTCGGAAAGCCGGGACTCGAACGAATGGATCTGGACTGGGGCGAATTGCCGAACGTGCTCTGCTGCGGCGTTCGACTCGACTGGCCTCCGAAACGCCGGATCAATCGTCGTTGTCATTTTCGTATTCGTATCGTGCCCCCCTGACGCAACAGTCCGCGGCGATACAGCCGATCACGTCCAGGTTGTTGGCTTGTAGCCAATGGAGGGACTGACGGACAACGTGAGAGGCCGTCTTGTTCATCCGGACGATCACCACAATGCCGGTGCATAGCGCACCGATCACCCCGACGTCGGAGAGCCGGCGCACTGGAGGAGTATCGACCAGGGTGAAGTGGAATCTCTCGCGGATTTCTTCAAAGACATGAGCGGCGGTCTTGGAATTGACCAGCTCGGCAGGATTCCGCCCGCGACAGATGCCCGCCGGCAGGAAGGAGAGGTTACCAAATGGCGTCGTCGTTATGGCTTCCTCCAAGGGGGCTTCGCCGGCCAGAACGTCCGCCAGACCGGGAGAGCCGGGCAACTTGTACAGCTTGGACAGACTTCCCTGCCGCAGATCGAAGTCCATCGCCAGCACCTTCATGTGGCGCACTTCGGACATGACCACGGCAAGGTTCGCCGTGGTGACGCTCTTGCCCTCGCGCGGGATGCTGCTGGTGATCGCGATGCACTCGTGTCTGCCCGTCGCGTTGCGCCGCAGGAGCCACGTGCGGACGGCGCGATACTGCTCGGTGATTGCGCAGGAGTGATCATGGGCGGCGACCACGGTGGGGTGAACGTCCCACGCCGGGCGAGGGGGTATCGGGGCCGAGACGCCAATTCCCCGATTGGGTGGAATCGCATAGCAAACGTCGCCGCCCAACCGCGTGGCGGGAGCGAGGGCCTTCCGAAGTTGCACGCCCTCCGGGGAATCGGGCGTAAGAATCGAGCCCCCTGTGCCACGGCCGCCTGGGTCGCCGCCGACGCGCAGCCGACGGCTTCGTTCTTCCTGTGCCTTCTTCAGTGCTTCCGCGATTCGTCCCATGGCATCTTTATCCGTGCGTTTTACCCACGTCGATGACTTTCAACTCTGCCCGCCGGCCACCTGCAGGAATTGGCGCGGGGACGACCTGGCAATCTCAAAGTCAGCGGAGTGATCGAGGCTGATGTAGGCCATCGCACCGGCCAGAATGGTTGCAACCACCAAGAGCGCCGCCAGCGCCGGCATCACCACGAGCTTGCGCCACAGTTGTCGCCGATGGGCCGCCGCCGTCACGATCTCATCGATGCTCTCGATCACTGGAACGCCCAACGAAGTCGAGAGCTGTTTGACCGTCCGGTATGAGCGATCGATCAATTCCGCCAGGAGGACGCACAAGACAGCCGCTCCCAGGCCGACGCCCAGGCAGATCATCATGACCAATCGCAGGTCCGGCGAAATGGGCTTCGATTTGACAGACGCCGCCTGCACCGTTGCAAAATGGACACTGCGATCACGGCCCTCCAGGTAGAGGACTTGTTCGATCGGAGCGATATTCTGCTCCCAGGAAACGAGTTGTTCGGCCAACTGCGCAATCTCATTGGTCAGCTTGAGGTACGCCGGACGGTGTTCGATGGCCAGCGCGCGGTCCCGACCAATGCCGTCCAGATTCTCGCGGAGTGCTGCCAGCCGCCCATTCATCCCCGCCAGAGCCGTGCCCGTGTCCGCCAGTTCGTTCTTCAACGATTCGATCTTCTCCAACCTGATAGTCCGATCGCCCGCGACCTTCGCCGAGATCATGATGGACCGCGGCATTCTGGAAAGCTCCTCCCGTCGAGCCGCCAACAGCGCCCGGTTCCGCTTGATCTCCGGGTGCTCATCCGTCATCGAACGGATGGTCTTTCCCTCGGCGATCTCGCGCTCAAGTCGCTCAACCTCCTGCCCCAATTCGGCGTGGCGCGGGTTTGGCTCCTCGATCATGACCGGCGAATCGTCATCGCCCGCCTTGCCGTCGCCTTCCGTCATCGCCGACAATTGCGTTTGCAACGCCTCCCGGCGCATGGCGAGGTCATCCAACTTGCGCTCCACGTTCACGCGCTCGATCTCCAGAGCGCTGCGCTCAACGGCCCGAGGATCAGGAGCGCCCGGGCTGATCCCCGGATACTTCAACTCGTACTCGACGCGCCGGCGTTGGAGCTTGGCCAACGCCTGTCGGCAGCCGGCGGCCTCGGAGCGCAGGAAGCTCTCGACGCTCTTCAGCACGTCCACCGTCTTCCGCTGCGCGAAAACGATGTATTGATCGCGCACCGCGCTGAGAATCCGCTCCATATGGGCCGGGTCGCGCATGGTCAGGGCAATCTCGATGATGTCCCTGTGAGCCGATGCCTCGATGACGTTCGTCGAAAGACCACCTGCCACCGCCTTGACCCACTGCTGGCGCAACGCGTCGCTTTCCGGCCTCATCGCCCCATCCTCGAAGCGCGCCAATCCTTCGGGAAGGTCATGTGATTCGAGAACCTCCTGAATAAACGCGGGATTAGCGATTTCTCTTCCCAGGCTCCTGCGGATGTCTTCGTAGGGTTCGATCCAGCCCTTTTTCATCATGTTCGCAAAAACGGGATCGTGTTCACGTTTGATGATCGTCGTGGCCGCGTACTCCCTCGGAACCCACAGCGAACACAGAAACGCCGCAGAGGACACGATGCAAAGCGGAAACAGCAGCAACCAACGGCGGACGCAGACCACGCGCCACACTTCGTGGACCGTGTGCCTGAAGTCCGTGACCGAGAACTCATCTATCTGGTGATGATGCATACGCTGCCATCCCTGGCCGTTTTCGATTCCGCAACGCTCACGCCGCGCAGGTCCATTCAACTGGCCGATCCACTACCGGCGACCACTTCGACTTCCTTGATTGTCCAGATTACTGTCATACGCATACTCGTAGTCCAGTCTCGTGTACCCCGGCTCCACCGTCGCCTGCGTAACCTGCCGCGCCGGGAACAGCAATTCGCGAGCCCGCAAACCCAGCCACGCCAGGGGAGTCGGCGGCACGTGGATGATGTCCCCTTCCTCGAGCAGGACATTCATCTCCAAGTCACCATTCTCCATGATCTTGTCTGCATCTACGACGATGACGTGCCGCTTGCCCTCCTCATGGCTCGGGCGGATCACCTTGACCTGGCTCTTCCACGCCAGGAATGAGAGGTTCGCTTTGGCGAGGACGCTCAGCACAGTGTCTCGTCCCGTGTATGGAAACGGGCCGGGGCTGTCCACCTGGCCGAATACGTAAATGCGCTTGCTCCTGCGCTGCGCCAGACGGACGCGCACCGTCGGATCGGAATAATACTTGCCAAGAATCGCCTCGAGCTTGCGGGCGATTTCGACCGGGGTCATCCCCGCCACCTTGACCTGCCCGATCAATCGGAGGGAGATTTTCCCGGTGGCGTCAACCACCTGGATCTCGCCGTCAATCTCCGGGGCATCCGGCGAATAAATCTCAATGGCGTCCGGCGGCTGAACGACGTCGATCGTTCCGGAAACCGACGCTTCCCAGTCATGGATAAAGGCGTTGATCTCTCGATCATCAGATTGACAGCCGCCCGCCAAAGCCAGGTGCCCCGCGAGGACCAGGCCCACGAGACCGGCTCGCCGGCGGAGGTCTCGGCCGCAGGCCCCGGTGATTCGCCAGCGCCACCGAGGCCTCACCGTCGTCGTATCTGAATGCGTGCTTCCAATCATGCTCAACAGCCCTTCCCTGGGCGACCACGCTCTCCACAGCCTCGACCCGAGCCGGCAGACTCCGCTCCGGTTTCGCAGGGTCACTCGTCCCGCTTATCGGGTCGCCCGTGGGGTGACTACACATTCGGTTATCAGCATCGATTCGATAAAAAACGACCCAGGCGTTTGCGGGATACAATCGGAGCCGGCCGCTGGCCGATTTTGGGTGGACAGGGTCCGAAACAGGCATGATTTGCCGATCCGTGATCGGGCCGATCCGCTGGCGACATTCTCGGCACCAAGGCTATTCCCCAAGGATTATGGGGTGTTTCCCGATCCTCACATTCGACCAATCCACCCCAGCCGCAAGCCACGAGAGACCACCGCCTTCGCGTCAAGGCTCGTTCGGAATACTTCCGATAACTCCTCCTGACACACTTGCCAAGGGTTGCGCCGCGCACTGAACCGGGAGGCGATTGCACGCCCGGCCTGTCATCGCGAGATTCCGACCCGTCACCACGGGCCCACCGCCAGGAGCCAGGCATGTACCGCGAGTTCTTCGGTCTGACAGCATCGCCGTTCAACAACACCCCGGACCCGCGTTTCTTTTTCAATACGCCGGACCATGAAGAGGCCCTCGCATCGCTGCTCTATGCGGTCGAGGCTCGCAAAGGCTTCGTGTTGGTCTCCGGCGAGGTCGGGGCCGGAAAAACCTTGTTGAGTCGCCTCCTCCTGAACCGCCTGCCGTCAAATGTCCGAACCGCGGTGATTACCAATACGAACCTGTCCGGGACGGAACTGCTGGCCGCCATCTGTCGAGAATTCGGTCTCGAGGCCGGCAGCGGCGCATCGGCCGCGGAGATGACGGTTGTCCTTGAGCAGTTTCTCCTGGAGCAATACGCCAGAGATCGCCTCGCCGTTGTCATCATTGACGAAGCGCAAAATCTGCCGAACGAGTCGCTCGAACAACTGCGCATGCTCGGAAATCTGGAGGCCGATGACGCCAAACTCCTCCAGGTCCTCATCCTCGGTCAGCCGGAACTCCAGAAATCGTTCCGGCAACCCGCCATGCAGCAGACCTTTCAACGCATCTTCCGCACTTTCCATCTTCAAGGTCTCGACCGGCAGACGACCGCGGCGTATATCACCCATCGCCTGAAGATCGCAGGACTCAGTTCGGACAAGACGGTATTTGAGCACCAGGCCGTCGAAGCCATCCACGAGTACGCCCAGGGAATCCCCCGCCTCATCAATCAAATCTGCGACAATGCCATGCTGGCGGCCTACGGGGAATCGCGCAGCGTGATCTCCGCGGAACTGATCCGGGAGATCGTGGAGCAAATGATGAGCTTGTCCGCCACGCCGGCCCACGCGGCCGGCACGGGGGGGCGAGGTACCCTAACCGCTGCGGACGCGCGCAGATCGATTGACCCCGCGTTTCGTGAAGCCGACCCTCAAGGCCCCGCTCAACCCGTCCGGCCCGAGGATATTTCCACGGAGAATCTGAAGGATCTCACGGATCGCCTGGCCGCAATGGAGAATCTCCTGAGCAGCGGAAGTCGAAACGAGAGCAACCCTGATTCTGTTCGGAGCTTGCAGCACGAAGCGCTGAAGATGGTCCGCAACCTGGTCCTTAACACGCAGGACACCGACCGGCGGATGCGGGAACTCCTGAACCGAACGCAGTGGACCGCCTTGGAGGTTGAAGAGCGCGCCGCCGCTGAAGCGAAATTGGCGGAAGAGCAACGCGATCTGCTCAAGGAGCGGACCGAGCGACTCATCCGAGAAACGCAAGCCGTCGCCAAGGATCAGCAATCGCACTTCACGCAAGAGGCGGACCGCCAAATGCGCGAACTACTGGACAAGGCCCGGCAATCGGCTCAGGCGGTGGAAGAGAGCGCGCAGGCCGACCTCGAAACCAGGCGAAAACAACACGCCACTCTACAAGAGCAAACCAAGCGCCTGATAGAAGACATGCGGTCGTCGGCGCGCAGTGAGCACTCAAAGTTCACTCAGACGGCCGAACAGCAGATGAAGGAGTTGTTGGAGCAGGCTCGGCAGACGACCCAATCGGCCGAAGAACGCGCCGCGGCGGACGCGGAGGATATCCGGAAGAGAAACGCCGAATTACAGGCGCAAGTCCGCGATCTCATGGACGAAGTTCAGGAGTTGGCGAAAAACCATCGAGCCGAACTCGCCACCGTGATCGCCCAGCAGCAGGCCGAATTGGAAACCGTCAAAACGCTCCGTGCCGAGACGATCGAACTGAACGAGAAGACCGCCGGCTTTCAGGCCGAATGTGAAGGTCGGATACGGAAGACCGCTCAGACCGCGGAAGCCACCTGCGGGCAACTCCAGGCGCAGGCGACCGCTGTCGTAAGTGAGGTACGCCTTGCGACGCAGGAGCTTCAGGAACGACTCGGGCAGATGCTCACGGACACCAAGGCACGCAGCGAAGCGTCACACGCCCGTGCCGCCGAGCTGCTCGCACAACAGCGCGCCGACAGTGAGGCCGCTCGGAGAAACATCGACGAATTCACCGCTTCGTTATCCGGCCGCGCCATCGAGGATGAGCGCCAGAAGAAGGCTGTTCTCGAAGGTCTTCGAGCCGAGGCAGGCGCCCTTCTCGAACAAATCCGCAACATCCATGATCGGACGCATGTCAAAGCTCAGCAGGTGAACCACCAGGTCGAAGAGTTCGTCGGCGACGTGCAAAGCAAGGTGGAGGCCTCCCAACGGAAGATCGAGGAGATCGTCGCCACCGCCGAACGTGAAGTGACTGCCGCGTGCGCATCGCTGCACAGCGCCAGAGACCAATTCCTGGCGGAAGGCGAGCACGGCCGCAAGCAGACCAGGGAGGCGCTTGAGTTGACAAAGGGCCTCTTGAGCGAAACGCGCGACCGGTGCACCGAACTACTAGGCAACTTGCGAGACCAGGTTGCCGAACAGACTGCAAAGGCGCGAGAAGTTTGGCAGGCCGGCGCGCGCGAAGGGTCCGAGGCTCTCAGCGAACTGAATGCCCGGCTCGTCGATGCCCGAAAGAAGACGGAGAGCACGCGCGCGGAGTTTGAACTGTTGATCCAAAGCGCGAACCAGGAGGTGGCCAATACTCGCAGCGCGTTGGAGAACGGCATCAAGAGCCACAAAGATGACGTCGCGCGGCTCGCAGAGTCCGCACGTAACATCAAGGCCGACTTGTTGAAGAAGTTTGAATCCACCAGGTCAACACTCGAAGAGGCTTTGGAGAAGCACCACCATGGCGTAGATGAACGAGTAGCCGACCGCATCGAGCGACTCAAGACTGAATTGGGCGATGCCGCTCGGCAGGCGGAAAGGGTCTGTGACGAATTGCGCGAATCCATCCGGACCGTGCAGGGCAACGCCGTCGGATACCAGGCGCAGTTCCGCCTCGAGTCGGACACGATCAAAAAGGAACTGGCGGAACTCATCGAACAGAATCGTGGCGTCTTGGAGGAGGCACGGTCCACGGTGAAATCACTCGCGGAAAACGCCGGCCGGACCACCGTGGCCGCGCAAACCGACATCGATCGCCTCGAAGAGCAAGCCCGCTCGGGCATAAAGCACATCGGCGCCGACTTTGAGACCCTGATCTCCGACGCGATGGCCCGGGCCGACGCCATCCGGGCCGAGTCGGAGTCCATCGCCGCGGACCTTGCCGAGCGGATGGAACGCACCCGCGACGGTGCGGCCGAAACGCTCGCCAAAGCCGAAGAGGCGAGCGGGATCATCAGCCGGCAAAGCAAACGCTCCCTCGGCGAAGTTCGATCATGCCTCAACCAAATGAACGAACGCTCCGAAATCCTGCGGCGCGACCTCCTGCACATGGGCAACGAAATCCGTGAGGCAGCGGCCACGACGACCAGGCAGGTTCATGATGCCGGCGAACGCGTCGCAGCCCACGTCGAGTCGTTGCGCGAGATTGCACACCGCGACGCCGACGCCAATTACGACCGGCTGTCCGCCCTAAGGCATCAGGTCGAAGAAAGCACGGACAAGATGCGGCAAAACGCCGGCAATCTGCTCGACCAGGTGCAGGCGGGAACCAGTGCCCTCAGGCAGCACGCCGATCAACTACTGGCTCAGGCACAAAGCGGATCGGAAAGGCTGAACGAATCCGCAGCCGGCCTGCTGATGCAGGCCCAAACCGCTGCCGAGCAGTTCCGAGAAAGGGCCGAGCGGCTGCTCCATCAGGCAGAGACGACGGCCGGAGAAGTCGGCAATGACATCCGTAAGCTACGTTCCCAGGTAAAGACTGAGTCCCAGCAAGTGGAACAACAAGCCGCCGCCGTCAAACATGACATTGCCGAAGCCCGACAGGACGCTGCCCGCATCAAGAACGACACCGCCGAGTCACGCAAGGAGGCCCAGGAGCAGGCCGATCTGCTTCTCAAACGGGCCGAAGCCGTTCAGAAACAGTCCGAAGTGCTGTTGTCCATGCCAAGGAAACTGGTGGAGGAGGCCAGGCAACAGGCCGGCGCGCTGGCGCAGATGTCCACGAAAATCAGCACCGTCGTTCGCCAGCTATCCATCGCCGGGAACACCGCAACAAAGCACAAGAATGAACTCGAAGGGGCCAGCGCCGCCGCAGATGAAAAACTGACGCAACTGAAGCAACACACGATGAGGGTGGGCCAATTGGTCGGCATCATACGCCAGCTTTACGGCGCGATGGATGCCCGCATCGCTCGACTTCGGGGACGGCTCATCAAGGCGGATGATCTCGTTCGCTCGGTGCCGCAGGAAATCGAAAGCCTGCGAAGCGTGTTCGATTCGAACGAACGGATGGGCGCAACGAGCGGAGCCACGCCGGCCCCCGTGCCAAACCACGCAACTCAGCAATCCATCATTCCAGACCCGATTCGACTTCCGGCGAGGGCAGCAGCGCCGTCGCACGCGAAGTCCGTCGTGAGGTCCGGGTCTGCCGAAGTGGCGGCCGTCGCCGCGAATCCGTCGGGCACCCTCGGCCAGATTGTCAAACGCAATCAGAAGCTCAACGACTGGTTACGCGACATGGTCGGAGACGAGGCCGTCACTCAAAACGATCCTAAGACCACCAAACAGAACCACCCACAGCCGCCTGTGCAGGTCAATCCCTGAGCAGCCTGTCGTCGTCACGTGCGTGGGCCATCCCCTGCTGCGCACCGTGCGTGCGATCACATCGAAGCCCCCTGCCGGCCGCATGAACCCATCTACCACTATGGCACGTAGCTGCGCAGGAATACGTCACCGACGTCGGTCATTGCCTGTAAAACCGGCTCAACCGCATCTCCGATCTCCGCCGTGAAACGACTGCGGTGGTGACGTACGCTCTCCATGGACGACGAACCCAAATGGATCGATGTGGAACCGATGTCTGCATCGGCCACGACCTTTCCCTTCCATCCTTCCGGAACAGAAACGTGAACGTCGCCAACGGACGTGCGGATCTCCACGCCCTCGCTCGATCCCTGTAACAACCTCAGGCGAACGTCTCCAACCGAAGTCTTCAGGGATACTTTGCCCGCAGCCGACGCTCGAATGCCCCCGATGCTGGTCGATGCATGGAGTGGTTCCGTCACCCGATCCACGCGGACGTCTCCGACGTCGTTCGTGATCGTAACCGGGCCGAGACCAGCGGCAGGATCTTTCGCCCCGAGAACGATGACATCCCCGATGCCGCCCGCAACCCTCACCGCTCCGGTGCAACCCTCGACGCGAACGTCACCAACCGACGCTTCGATGTCCAAGGGCAGTCCGGGCGGCGCCGTCACCTCCCACCGGACGACGTAGGACGCTGTCGCCGAGTTCCGGGGATGACGCGACTTTCCAACCACGGTCGTCCCCTCTTTGTCCTCAGCCTCGAAGGAAATCTGTATCTCGTCCAGAGCCTCGTCGGCCCGCGCCTGGCTTGTCCCGTGGGTCACTTTGGTGATCGTCGCCTCCACCGACTTTGCGCCGGGCTCGGCTCGAACCATGATGTCGCCGATGGTGCCGGCGATCCGAAGGCGCTGACTCGGCAACTCCGCGGTGAGTGAAATGCGCTGTGTGCTCTTGAACGGTTTGCCGCACCCGATGGTGAGAAAACCGACAACCAAACCGAGGCTGCCCACAAAAAGCGATCGTCGGCCGGACAAACTGATCAATCGCGTTTTCCCCAACGTGGGTTCACTTGGTCGCATTGAATAAGACGTCCGCATGGCTGATCCTCCGATTAGTGCTCGACAGGACGTGCCGTCTGCCGATCTGGAACACAGGCCGGACCAAGGATTCGGCATGTAATAAAGTACGTCACAAGGGGAGTGCGGGCGTCTCGCCCGCCTATGCGATCACCAGGCCCGTGCTTTACTTTATTCATTGACGATCCCTGAGAGAGCGTGGGCATCTATCGTCGTACGCCAGAGCTTGCCTCACCGCGCGGGAAGATTGTACTCAGGCAAAGACGGGGCTTCAAGGATGGGGAACCGCTGATGTGCAAGTGGCCCTTACGTCAACGAAAAACGCTTCCCGCTCGCAAGGGACCACTCGGGTCCGTTGACATTGGACCCTGACGCGGATCAGACTGGCAACAACTTTGACGATGGAGCACGCGCAGCCGGTGCGATCAGTTGCCCATCACGGGGCTGCCTGCTCCGAACGTTTCCATCAGTTGAATCGCGGCTGGCCCGGCCAGAACGATGAAAATCGTCGGAAAGATAAACAGAATCAGCGGCAGCAGAAGTTTCACCGCCGTCTTCTGCGCCCGCTCTTCGGCCCTCTGACGTCGTTTGGTCCGTAGCGAATCAGATTGCGTGCGCAATGCCTTGGCAACGCTCGTCCCCAGTTTCTCCGACTGGGTGATCGTCGCAACGAGTGCCTTCATTTCCGTCACCGCCGTGCGGTCAGCCATCTTCCCCAGCGCCTCGGCTCGCCGAACGCCCATTTGCGTCTCGATCGTGGCGATCTGAAACTCCTCAGCCAACGCCGGATAAACGGATCGCATTTCATCACTGACCCGAAGTAACGCAGCATCGAGGCCCAGCCCGGACTCTACCGCAATCACCATCAGGTCCAGCGCGTCGGGCAGTCCGTTACGAATCGCCTCCTTGCGCTTACCGATGGAAACACTCAGCCACATGTTCGGCAGCATGAACCCAAGGCCGGCTCCGAAGAGAGTCTGACCGACGACGGTGAGCATCTCCTTATCACCGCTGATCGCCAACATCGCCCCCACGATGCCCCCGGCGGCCGCACCGAGCATCTTGCTGGCCAGAAACAGGCTCGACGCCGACTCCATGCGCAGACCGGCGCTGGCAAGCTTCCCTCGAAGGGTTGATTGCTCTTTGGCGTTCTTGGGCATGACCGGCCGGGAAAGAAGAGGAGCGGCCTTGGCAAACACGCTGTTCGAGGCCGCGCTCTTGCGGGCCTTCGCTTGAATCTCACGCGGATCCTGGTCTTTTCCCAGACCGGCCGTTCGCCTCTGGACAGTCTGGTCCTCGTCGTGTTTGCCGGGCATGAGCGCGTAGGCGATCATCGTCACCGCAATCACGACCATTCCACCGAGAAGCCACATTTCCATCAGCGCACCTTAGACTTTGATATTGACAATCTTCTTGATCAATGCCAGCCCCAACAACTGCATGACGGCGCCCGCTATCAACATCTGTTGACCGATCGGGGTATCAGTCAGTTTGGCGGCATAGTCAGGGTTCACAACCAATTCCATCACAAACACAACAATGGGAAGAGCGAGGAGCACCCACCCCGACAACCGGCCTTCCGCAGTGAGTGCTTTGACCATGCCGAACAGCTTGATTCGTTCACGGATCACGCCGCTGATGTTGTCGAGGACTTCCGCCAGATCGCCGCCGGTCTGCCTCTGAATAATGACCGCTGTCACGAAGAAATTGACGTCCATCATCCCCACGCGCTTGGCCATGTTCCTCAGCGCGTCCTCGATCTTGATACCAAGATTCTGTTCATGAAAGACTCGGGCAAACTCGGACCTGATCGGGTCCTGGAGTTGCTCGCTGATCAGCAAAATGGAGTTGGCCAGCGAATGCCCGGCACGAAGAGAACTGCTCATCAGCTCAAACACGTCCGGCAACTGGTTCAGGAACCTGTTCAGGCGCATCTGGCGCTTGATGAAGATTACGCCCAGGGGAAGAACGACCATGGAGGCCGATGCGGTGAGGCAAATCCACAAATCGAGCTTTAGAAAGTATCCGCCGATGTAGGCAAGCGACCCCAATCCAACAAGATTGATCAATAAGGTGGTCGCCGCCCACGGAAGATTCGCCTGGTCCAGCATTTGCTGCAAGGACGATATGACGCTGAGTTTCGACAACCCGGCGGAAATCAGGCTGTTGGCCCCCTTCTTCTCCCGAAGAATCGACTTGCGAGCGGCGCGCTCCGCGGCGGTCTCGGGCCCCGTGTCTCCTCTTTCGCGAAGGCGATCCGACACTCGGCTCGTCTCCACCTTGCGAAGGTCCCGAACCAGGCTGAACAGCGCATAGCTCAACATAACCGAGCCGATCAGTGGCAGCGCATAGATGCCGAGCTGGTTCATGAAGTCACTGTCTTGAGCGATGATGAGCAAGTCTTGCATGAGAACTAAGTCCTCCCGATTGTCGGTCGGCTAGCCGCTCGGATTATCTTTCGACAACACGCGACGCTCAAACATCGAGGGATCCAGGTCGACGCCGGAGTACTTCAGGCGATCGAGGAAGCTGGGGCGCAGTCCCGTCGCGACAAACTGGCCGTACGCCTTGCCGCTCGGGTTGATCCCCATTTGCTCGAACGTGAAAATCTCCTGCAAGGTCACCGCATCTCCCTCCATGCCCTGCACTTCCGCCACCGACATGATTTTGCGCGGGCCGCCGATCAGGCGACTCGCATTGATGATGATGTGAATCGCACTGGCGAATTGCTGCCGGATGGCTTTAATCGGCAGGTCAAACCCCGCCATCATGACCATCGTTTCAACTCTTTGCACGGCGTCTCGCACGCTGTTGGCGTGGATCGTTGTCAGTGAGCCGTCGTGGCCAGTGTTCATCGCCTGAAGCATGTCCAGTGTCTCTGGACCGCGGCACTCGCCGACCACGATGCGGTCCGGCCTCATACGCAGGGCGTTAATCAACAAGTCACGAATGCTGATTCGCCCTTTGCCTTCGATATTCGGCGGCCTTGTCTCCAGGCGGACGACGTGGGGCTGGCGCATCTGCAATTCGGCGGCATCCTCGATCGTTACTATCCTTTCGGTGTCAGGAATGAAGGAGGACAGGTTATTCAGAAGCGTCGTTTTGCCCGAACCGGTTCCGCCGACGATCAGGATATTCATGTGCGATAGCACGCACGCCCGGAGGAAGTCCACCATCTCAGACGCCACGGAGTTGAATGCAACGTAGTCGTCCCAGGTGATGGGGTCAGTGCCGAACCGACGAATCGACATGGAAGGGCCGTCAATCGCCAGCGGTGGAATGATCGCATTGACACGAGAACCGTCCTTCAATCGGGCATCGACCATCGGCGAAACTTCGTCGCATCGGCGACCAATCGACGAGACAATCTTGTCAATGACGTGAAGCAAATGCGCGTTGTCCTTGAATGAAACGCTCGACAGTTGCAACGCGCCCTTGCGCTCGATATAGACCTGCTTGGGACCGTTTATGAGGATGTCGCTGATATGTGGATCCGACAGCAACACTTCCAGTGGGCCTAAGCCGAAAGTCTCGTTCAGAATCTCTGTCACAAGACGCTGTTTCTCGGAAAAATTGAGCAGCGCGTTCTCCTGCTCGCAGAGGTTGACGATCACCTCTTTGACCTCTTCCTTCACCTCGTCATCTTTGCGTTTTCCAAGTGCTGCCAGATCGAGCGCTTCTACAAGCTTCTTGTGGATGCGAGTCTTTAGCCCATAGAACTCCTCCGCTTGCTTCTCGCTCTTACTGGCGGCCGCACTGCCCTTGGTGGCCAGAGGCTTCTTGGGAACGACGGTGGGGCGGGGAGCTGCCGAGCTGGGCGCTGAGGCCGGCGACGTGTCGGTTCCCTCTTGATCACCGGTCGGAGCCTTGGGAACCTTTAAGGTTGGAATCTTGGATTGACCGAACATCTTGGAGTATCGCTCCCTATCTTGCTATCACATCCGCTGTGAACGCTTCGACAACACTGCCGCACAGCTTGCCTCGACCTGCTCCGGGCGCCTCTCCAAACTCAAGTCCGGTCTCAATTACCGGGGCGTCGCCGGCCGCCGAAGGATCATCGGTCCATGCTTGACTGGGGTTTGGTCGATAATCAAAACGACGGACCTTCCCCCCCCAGGAGGGACCGAAAAGCACCCTCGAAGCTCAGCCCTGAGTTGCCGGCTTCAAGGCGCCTTCAACAGGCTCAATCTGCCCGCTCGTTGTCGCAGAGGTCTTGCCGAGAAGCCTGCCGAGCAGGCCGCCCTGCTTCGAGGTGCTGGCCGCCAGGGTTTCCGGACTGTGCAGCAACATGGCCAGGTGCCGTATTTCACGCCGCACCTTCGACTTCTCGCAGTGTTGCCGCAGAGGCTGTCCGATATTCACACTCGCGCTGACGGTTTTCCAGTCGTCGCTCACGGAGGCGAACATCTTGTGACCGAGGATGGTCTCGACCTGATCCAACGTCAGGTGTGCGGACTCGCGACCGAGACGATTGTAAACAAGCGAGATTCGGTCAGGGTTGAATCCCTGGGTGGCAAGTTCCTGAATCATCCGGTCGGCATTCCGAACGTTCGTGACCAACAACTGTACGATCATCAAGTTGAAGTCCGATGCATCGAGTACGCATCGACCGCCGGGGTCGTGGCGCGTGGGACCATCAATCACGACGTAGCTGCACATCTCCTGAAGGCTGGTCAGGACATTGGCACAATGAGCCGCCGTGATCATCTCTGCCTGAGAAAAAGTATGCGGCCTGCCAAGCACGTAGACTCCCGATTCATGTTTGACGAGAGCTTTCAGAACCATTTGGGGATCGAGATCCTCCGGGGTCGAACACAAATCCGCCACCGTGTACTTGCTTCGAACGTCCAGCAGCGTCGCCACCTGACCAAAACGAAAGTCAAAGTCGACAATCGCGACTTTCTGGGCCGGGCCAACCAGGTCCGCGAGCTCCACCGCAAGATTGGTCGCGATCGTTGTACATCCAACTCCCCCGGCACTGCCCATCACCGACACCAACTTGCCCGGCTCCTTCGCCACGTCCTGCGTACTGACGACTCGGGAAACCGCGTGATCGAGCTCCTCGACGCTGAGGGGTTTGACCAGATACTCCTTGATGCCGGCCTTCATCGCTTGAAGGACGACGTCACCCTGCGTTTGTCTACTGAGTGCGAAGATCGGCAGATTCGGATGCGATTCCTGAAGCTGCCGGAGGCATTCGATCACGACCGGGGCGGACGGATCCAGGTCGGCCAAAACCAGATCACATGGAAACTGTGCGACGGCATGCGAAAGCAGGCTGGCCTCGTCAAGCTCCGCCGCGATGCGAAAACGCGGCAGGGAGGTGATGGCACGGCGCAGTTCGGGTGCCGATGACTCGTTCGTTGTGTAAAGAATGATTCGAACTGTTTGTGCCATGGCTGCCTGGAAAGCTCCCCCCAATCGAGAGGGAATCGTCCCTCGTCTCGCGCGACAAAGAGGCGATCTCCAGATACCCTTATCGGGCGCCGCGACCGACCGCTTAAGTCGGCCGCGGCGTCCGAAAAAAAGGTCCGCTACTGAATGAGCCTCACAGGCCGCTTACCGCCGAGAGTCTCGAAAATCTGCTTCAATTCATTGACGTAGATCGGCAGACCCCCGTTGCTCGCGTCCGGTGCATTGTCCGCGAAGTAGTAATTCTCCGGCTGCGACGCCATGTCGATCAGCATATCCTCGTTAAGGTCGCCCCCGACGCCGATCGTGTAGACCGTCATATTCTGGTCTTTGGCTTCCTGAGCACGATCCAGGGCCCAGGCGATCGCGTCGGGATGGTTGTTGCCGACGTAAGTGTTGTACTCGTTCACGTTCGGCTTGCCGTCAGTCAGCAGGATCACGACCTTCGACGCGGCTGACCGGGCTCGCTCGCTGGTCAGTTCTTCAAGCGCCTCTTGCATGCCGGCGCCGATGTTGGTGATCGGAGTATCATGACCCGCCTGCAAGCCGAACAGGGCGTCCGGAATCTCTTGCAGAACCGTCGCCAAATCCTCACCCGACCCAGGGACGGAGAGGTCCACCCGATGCGTGCCGTACTGTGCAAACGACTCCAGCGACACGTGATCCTGAGTGTCGAGATTGATGATCTCGTTGATCATCACCTGAACGGAATCCTTCACGGAGTAGAGCGGATTCTCCGGCGCGTCGGCAAGTTCGGGAGTCTTATCGTGCTGGGCCTTGGACTCCAGCAGATAATTTACCACAGTCTTTATACCATAGCGATACCGCAGGTTCGAGTCGGTGTTCTCCATTTGAGTCGAGCTTGACGTAACGTAGCTGATGTAGTCGCTCCAACTCCCCTGGTCGAACGGATATGACGCCTCCTGGGTGAGCTCATTGCTGTCGACTCTGTCGTCACCGTTGCCGGGACCACCGGTGTACTTGGAGCCCTTTTTCTTGCTCTTCCAGCCCGCCAACCCCAACAAGACCTTGACGCGATTCTGATAGCTCGTGCTGGAACTATCGTACTGCCCGCTCAACAATGCGCTTTGCTCCGCCGCGGAGTATCCCGCCTGGGCGAGGTTCTCTACAACGTCGGGATCGGCGGTCGTTACCAGACGTCGAACGTAGTAAAGCCCGGAATCGCTCGTCGGATCGTAAGAGCCCAGCGTCACCGGGTCGCCATAGCCAGTCATCCAACCCCATCTGGGGCCGGTCGGGTTCGTGCTGCCGCCGGTCGGCTCGGCGCCCGGATCGGGATTGCCACCGGCATTTTGTGGTGACCCCGGCCCAGTGCCGGGCTGATCGTTCTCGCTGTTCGGATTGCCCGGCGGCGCGGGATCGATCCCATTACCAACGCCACAGTTGCCCTTGGCGATCGGGAAAGACAACCAGATATCCTTCAGGTTGATCTGAACACCGGGCCTGGTCCCGCCGGTTTCGGAAGGAAAATCCGTATAGTGTCGAAACTCGCTGTCATCGTTCATCGAGCCCGACAGGTCGATGACAATGCCGATGTCACGCGGCACGAGCATGGCCGTGGCACTGGCCTGCATCGTGGCGCCGTCCATCCCGAAAACCTTGGCGAATGCCAGGGACACCGGCCCATCCGCGGCCGATTGATCACGACGAAGCGTCACGCGAACCGCGTCAATCGGGAGTGCATTCGGCTGAAAATCGTACTTCTCCCCGTTGAGCACGGCATGGCCCAGGACGACGTCCGAATCAATAACGTCGGCTCCGTCGCCCATAATCGAATTCAGATTGGCCAGATTCGACGCCTCCTGCAGCGCCAAAGCGGCAGCGTTTTCCGTCTCGCCAAGCTGTGAGGCAGCCGCGAGTGCCGCGGCGTCCGCCGCGCTTTGCAGCTCCTGTTTGGCGCTGTACATAAGGCCGGTGTCCACGGCCAATGCCGCGACACCAACCCCCACCGCACCGCCAAACAGCACTGTCTGCACGATGACGGTTGCACGCCGATGGAAAAATCGTTTCGTCTTCTTGGTCGGATACATCATCCACCCTCCAAAAAAGTTGGGGCTAAGTCCCAATGAGTCTTCACCCGCAAATACACCGTATGACTTGCGAGCGGTTCCGCCATTGCCTCGAAAACGGCACAGGGCATCGTGGAGGGCTGCCTACAGTTTCTGCTAGTTCCCTGTGAACCCAGCCAAGCCCCAGGGGCCTCGTATCGTGAGTTCGGTAGTCTCGTCGCTCATAGTTCCGTCCAACTGCGTCTTCACCGGATAAGCGTCACGAGGAACGCCTTCGCTCGTGGGACGCGGATTGGGCGTGCCTTCGAGCTTCTGCATCGCAAACAACTCAGTGTCATTCGGTTCGGTCATCAGGCTCCCCGGCGGTGGTGGAACCTGATGTGGATCCAGCGGTTCCACCATCTGCGGAGTCACCAAAACAACCATCTCCGTGATCGACCGTTCATAATCGGTCGAGCTGAACAGCGTTCCCAGAACGGGAATATCGCCCAACCCGGGAAGCTTGGATGCCAATCCCCGGATCTGATCGTTCAGTAGTCCCGCGATGGCGAACGTCTGGCCGCTCCCACACTCAACGGTCGACTCCGCACGCCGCGTCGTAAAGGTGAACAGCGGCAAGCCACCGGCGAGTTGGTTCGTCGGAATCGCCTCGCTCACCTCAGTCATCACGTGAAGACGGACGATCTGCCCTGCCAAAACCGTCGGCGTGAAACTCAGCCGAACACCGAATTCCTTGTACTCAATCGTGATGGCGCCGGCCACCGCACCCCCTTGAGTCACTGGAATCGGCACCTCGCCACCGGCAAGGAAAGAAGCCGTTTGACCGCTGATCGCCACCAGGTTCGGCTCCGCGAGCGTTCGGGAGAGGTTGTTCTCTCTCAATGCATTCAAGAACATCTGAAACTCAGCCCGCGGAAACCCGAAGGTCACGTTGGTCCCCGTACCGTTCGCGGTCGGCAACATCGAGAACAACTGTTGCCCATTCACGACGTCCGCCACGCCCGAGCTGCCAAAGACCGTCGGATTCAACTGTCCGAGGTTGTTCGAGAAGAAAAAGTCGCGCGAGAACTTCGACCCGCCGACCGACCAGTTCACGCCCAGTTGCCGTACCGCGGTCTTATTGACCTCAGCCACCACGACGCGAAGCATGACCTGTTGCACCCCGGCGACGGTCAGGCTGCTGCGAACCTCTCCGCCCTGGATCATGCCGGCCAACTCGGTGATTTGCTGCGCCACCTTGAGGTCGGGCACCGTCCCCATCAGGAAGATGACGCCATTCACGCTCCGAGTGCGGACGTCGGCGGTCGGCGCCACGGATTGGATGAAGGACTCAAGCAAGCTGAGATCCAACTCCACATCGACGTTGAACGCCCGCTGCTCTTCACCAACCCGCAGCAACAACCGAGTCGTCCCAAAGCTCTTACCGGTCACCACGACGCGCGTGGGAGAGGTCAGGTAAACGTCGGCAACCGTTGGATCGGCGATCTCAACCCCATCCACGCTCGTCTTCAGATTGATTACCACCGACCCATTCCGAGCCACCGTCACGCGGTCGGGCATGCTACGGTCCACGACCACCGATTGAATCAGCCCGCCCTGTTGCAACGCGGAACCGCCCGAGCCACCGCTGTCGGGCTGCTTCTGTGACGAAGCGAGGGCGACGCGCGCCGTGGCCTCCGGTGAACGGTCATCGGAATTCCTGGCAGCCCCGCGGGGTCGACGCCGTTCGCCCTGAGGCGCTTCGCTCCACAACCCGCTGGCCACCACGACCACGTCGTCAGATTCGGACGACACCGCGGCGTCTTCCGGATCGTCGGAAACCGCCATTGCCTGGCTGGCAAGCATCGGCGCCGAGGGCACGAGCATCGTGCTCGGCGTACCGGCGTAGCCGCGTGCGTCAAACGACCCCGTCAAAACCAGGGGAAGTAGGAACGCCAGGCAACCTGCGACCGGTTTCGACCGTGATGACACGGCCGACTTCCGATCCGGCAAGTATGCGTTCAAGGAGCCAGCCTGATAGCTGATCATCCGTCCGCCTCCATTTTTCGGCGTTTCTCGGCTTCGCGGTCATTCATGGAGCCGCCATTCTCGTTCGACTGCTTCAACAATTCTTCAACGTCCCCGCGGCGGAGTCCGCCGTTCTCGTCAAATACCAACCGGGCCGCCTGCTCACCCCGGCGCACTTCGACAACGTGAAACTTGGGATGCCGCGGCGTCGCCACTGGCTCGGCCTTTTCCGGTTGCGCTTGCGGCAGCCGGGAGTTCATCGCATTCTTCAACAGTTGGCTGAGAAAAGACGGCTCCGGCTCATTGCCGTAGCCGCGCAGCGCCAATCGGACTTTCCCCTTGCGAGAGCCTACCGAGGCGTTCAGCACCTGGACCTGGGACGGAGTCAGAAACAGCGTCACCGACTTGGTGATCTGTACGGCCTTGCCGTCCGGGCCGGTACGATCGAGCGACTGCCCCACGGCACCGACTTCGATGTTCGACAGGATCAGGCGACTCGACGTATCCGCATGGCCACTGACCGCGGAAACGTCTACACGGCTTCCAGGCGTAATGAATCCCGCAACCGAGCTCTGCTCATCCACGCTCACGCTCACGGCGCGATACCCAGCGGGAATCCGCGCACCCAGGCCCGGTTGAGCGCCGGGGGGGGCCAGCATGGCATGGGTGATAGGCACCCCCGCTGCGATCTGCATTTTCGTCACGCGGCCGACCAGCGCCTTCGCATCAGTAAAGGCGTCGCCCGGCACCAACGTCTCGGGAACGTCCCTGGCCGACAACATCGACTCCGTGATCTTCGACGCCACCTCGATGGACTTGGCGCTGACGAAGACCTTGCGGCGCTCATCTTGTGAGCCCTTGGCCTTCTTCACCATGTCCACGCCCATCTTGATGGCGAAGAACCCCACGGCCAGGCCGATGAACAGCGGTATGATTGTCTTGGCTTTCATAATCCCTTGCCCCCCTCCTGATGTCGCAGACAATGATCAACCGTCATTCGATGCCTTGCTCTTCGCAAGACCCGAGCCGATCATTGCCTCTCCGCAGGCTAGCGCTTCGGCGGCTAGCCGCTCTGAATTAGTTCAGGCCTTCTCGGCGCATCGTCGTCGTGGAACCGATATCGAACGATCCCCCACCCAACAAGCCGGCCGTGAACGATACCCGGCTAAGCGGAATGCTCACGGATACCGTAACTTCCATATCGGTCGGCGTGAGCGTGCTGATATCACTGGTGGTCGTGTAACCCGTCAGGCCCGCTGCTCCCATCGCCGCGTCGACCGCCGTGTCCACGTCCGCCATCGCCCCGCCGGGCAATGCCGCGGCACGAGCCCCTTCACGAGAAGCCAATGTCACCGTCTGGCGAACCATGAAGGCCCAGCCGACCTCCATCATCCCCAACATCCCCAGGATCAGCACCGGCGCCACCACAGCCGTCTCAACAACCGCGGCGCCACGACGCTTGTGTCTTGTACGTCTTATCAGTTTCATAGCAGTCCCCACCATTGGAAGTCACCGGAGCACAAAGTGATCAGCGTTCCGATCGCCAGAGGAATGGCATAGGGCATTCCTCCCGACGCGCGGCTCAGCGACTCGGCCGAACCGTAGTCACTAAACGCCGTCTTCATCGAACTCATCTTGGTCAGCATCACGCCGACGTTTGCTGTCGTTTGGGACCATTGGCGCCGATACACCATGATGCCCAGGGCCAACACGCCCCCAACCACGGCACCGGCCAGAATCGCAAACAGAATCATCTGGGGTCCCACCCATGCGCCGACGGCCGCCATCAACTTCACGTCACCTGCGCCCATGGCCCGAACCATCCAGAACAGGATCAACACCGAAAACCCCACGGCAATTCCCAATGCCGCGCTTTGAAGCCCAGGTAGCCCCAGCCAAAGCGCCTGTGCCGAAAGACCCGTCACGGCGACGGTCGCCGTCAGCCAGTTTGGAATGAGACGGAAGCGGTAGTCTTTCCAGCACGCGTACACCAACGCCGGAACGAGTGCCGCCAACGTCAATCCTTCAAAACCGGCCAGTTGCATCGGGTCACTCCACAATTTCACCCAGTTATTTGCGGCAGGAAGCACGCTCAGGAACAAGGCGCCCGGCGGGTCGGGACCGCAGCCCCGCCCGCCGGCGCCCACATTCCTGCACAATCGAAGACACCGGTCGCCCACGAGCCCCAAAGAGGCTCTCAGGCAACCCCCCGCTGCAAAGCTTAGGGCATGGCGCTTTCGATGTTCACGAACACGGTCGAAACCTTGTCACCCAGCGCGCTAATCGCGGCCAGCGAAATGACAATAATCAGGGCGAGCATGACGGCGTACTCAGTCGCAGTCGCGCCCTCTTCCTCCTTGAGAAACGCCTTCATTCGGTTCACGAGACCCTTCATCGTATTCTCCTTTCCCGCAGTTGGCGGCCGTTTTCGCCGTGCTGCAGAACTCGATCCCGGGCCTCTTGCCCAACATCGAGTTTCCCAGTACCCGGTCTCACCCACCGAGGAGAGACCCCACAACTCGACGGTTCCCATCCGTCGAGCCCCTAAACAGAACTCAGGACATCTTCCCAACGACGTGCGCACCAGCGCGCCACAAAGCCGAAGTGTCCCTGGCTGCCATATGTAGCGATGAGTCGGATCGCCGCGACGCTCCAAGGCCGGCGAACTCAGGATCCGGGCCAACAGGCCGGCCCAAGGTGATCCACGTCTTCCCCCATCTGAAAAGCTTCCACACCGGTTGTCGCTCTCCAAAGTCAATGGCTCAAATGACTCGCCAAGACCGCACAAGAGAGCAGCACGATTCCTTTGCCGCATTTCCAGTGCTGGCATCGACGAATGCCAATATCAACATAAGAAACATAAACGGCTCGGGCAAACGACAACTGCGATAATAATGAAACGGCCCGATGATCGGACGGGAAACGCCAGAATCGCGTCTACTACTACTGATAATCAACGCCACCAACCGTCTCGTTTTCGGCCGTTTCAGATCGGCGTTCCCGTGTCGATGCCAAATACATGGGAAGGAAAATTCGCGCACCGGCGGCGCCAGGGAAATGTGTCAAGCCGGCTAACTGGAAGAAATCTTACGTTATACGCCGACGGCACTTCATCGACGAACGAACGCTATCGGTCGAAGTGAACGTCGCGATCGGCAAGCGTCCGCTATCACCGACGACGGACCATAATGCCAGCCGGCGCCACCGAAAGAAGAGAAATACAGAATGGAAGATCACCAGCCTTCCTCATCGCCGAGCCGCCCTGCCGCCGATCCCCCACGCTGAAACTCAGCCTGCCACCACGCCTCAAAGGCCGCATTGGCATCGTCCACGGCGGTGTCCTGGGTTCCTTGCGGAGTTGCCCGCGCACCCTGGAGAAACGTCGGGCGACGTCCGAGACTCGCGCTCAGTTCCAACCAGCGGACTTTACGCAATACTTGCACCGACGGAACCTCGTCTTCGGGCGACCCGCGCTGCGCATTGCCCGGCGCGACGTTCGGGGGTCCATCCTTCGCGGCGGGTTGCCCCTGCCATTCACCACGCGTCCACCGGGAGAAAATCTCCAGGGCGCCGTCGGCCGGGATGGCCTGGCCGTCCAGGGCAACGAGAAGGTCGCCATTGTTCAAGCCGAGCCTGGGATCCGCCCGGCCGACCTCCTCGATCAGGATCCCGGCAAATCCTTCCGCCACCTTGGGGTCATCAGCGTGGTATAGGACGCGCGTCTTGAGTTTGGAAAAACCCCGTGGATCGAAGCCGTGCATCAAGCCACGGTTGAGAACAAACCCCCGGCCGCCGCGCAAGACGCCCAGGCGACACACCGTGCCAACCCGCTGGTCCTTGATCCACAGCGGAAAGCCCCCTGCGGGATGGTCCGTGGTCGCCCGCCGGCCGTTGAGCGAGATCACCAGGTCACCGCGCCGAATCCCCGCCCGATCTGCCGCGGTCCACGGAAAAACATCATTGATCAGCAGGGCCGTGCCGCCCGCGGGGACCCGATGATCCTCCCGCCATGTCAAGTCGGCCCGTGCATGAGAGATACCGAGAAATGCCGGAGCCGGCCCCAGAAGTTCGGACACAAATATCTCGGCGACGACGCGCTTGATCCTTCGCCGAACCTCGTGCTGAGATGACTGCCGATAGGCGGACAGCATCGTGTCATAGATTTCCGGCCCGCGCTGCATCAAACTCAGGGTGGCCGTTTCGCGCGTCTCCCACACCGGGCTCCCCAAATCTTCAATAAGCTGAGCCAGGGGCGCTTCCTGAACGGCTCGCGGAGAATCACCCGCAACGGATGCCGGAGCGGCCGCAAAGACGGCCCGACACAGACCGAAGGTAACGATCACGGCCGCCATGCCGCAGCGCCTTCCCGACCTGCATCCAAACCACGTCAGCATCTTCACACCAGCGATCGCACCCAGACAAGCCCGGAAACCCCAAACTCACAACGATTCACAATGCCATATATTCTAGCGTGAAGCACACCGACGGTCGCATATCGGCCGCTCGAACCAATCTCGCAACCTGTCGAGGAGCCGGCTCTCGAAGAATCGGGTGCAAACCCTAGTCTGCTTTCGGGTCGGGCCTCTGAGACGCCGCTGAGGTCGCCTCCAGGTCCGTCGAAGGTGGGGTCTCCTCGGCCTGAATGATGGCAATGCGCCGCACGAGGAGCGTCAGCTCTCGGCGCAGATAGCGCAACCGCATATAGGTCACCCAGAATCCGACCATCATGACCACAACCGCGCAGTAGAAAACCAAGTCCGCCCCACGACCAATGCCCAGTGCGTCAGCAACCCGGCCCGTCAGCTTGGGCCAGATGGTCACGACGGCAGCCGCCGCGCACAACGCCACCCAGATGGTCCCCTCACGACGAGTAGCCCACCCACGAAGCGTCGCCACCACGCTCCCAACCAGCAGCATCGCCAGAACGATGAGGAGGAGAATCTGAAATGAGTTCAACGCCAGGATGTTCATCGCATCAATCTCCCCAGGAGATAATGAACGGCGATCCGGATCGCCCCCCGCGAAGACTGTCCCTTCGACAACGAGTATTCCGTATAACGAATCTTGACCGGCACCTCTCGGAATGGCAACCCCGACCGCCGGACAAGGTCGATCAACTCGCTCGCGTGGGCCATGCGATCGAGCGTGATGGTCATGCGCTCGGCCGCCCGGCGGGAGAAGGCACGCAGACCGTTGTGCGCGTCCGTCAGGGCCACCCGGTTGACGACGCGCGTGAACAGCACCGCCAGCCGCAACATCACTCGCCTCGATGTGGGTAAATCAATCGCCTCGCCCAGGAATCGAGAGCCCAGCGTGATATCACATTCTCCGGCCACAATCGGCGCCAGCATCGCCGCGATATCTTCCACGCAATGCTGCCCGTCCGCATCGAATGTCACCACGTATCCAGCCCCGCGCTGAAGGGCAAAGTCGATCCCCGTCTGAATCGCCGCCCCCTGCCCCCGGTTGATCAGGTGACGCAGGCTAAACCTGGCACACCCGCGGGACACCTCGAACGTCTCGTCTGTCGAGCCGTCATCCACGACGACCACATTCGGATAGGCCGCTCGAATCTCCCGCACCACTTTCGTCAGACAGGTACCCTCGTTATAGGCGGGGACGATGATAAACGCACCCGCGCGCACCTCGGACGGCAGTTCATTGGGACTGGTTGTTCGACCAGGTGTCATGGGGGATCGTGGATCTCACGGGTGAAGGTGCGGCCGACTCTGCAACACCACCCGAATCCTATCCATTCCGCGTAGGCGTTTCCACCGTGCCACGGGGGCCGCGACCGGCGACCGGCGCCCGCCTTATCGGACAATCCCAAGCACCATGTCAAACCCGAACCATCAGAACGAACGCCGGCCCCTCGCCTGGCTCGAATCGGGCCTTTGTAAAACAATCCACCAGCCGGTACAAACGAAGGCCATGGCTCGAAGAAAGCGAAAACGGTCAGGGCAGGAAACCGAGCCCGTCGCGCCCAAAGGGCGATGGGCCGATGGATTCATCCTTGCCTCTTGCCTGGCACTGCTCGTCGTCGCCGGCATCCTCGCATACGCCAACAGTTTCAAGGGTGTCTTCGTCTATGACGACGCGAAATGGGTCGTCGCCAACGCACAGAAGCGAGCCGAAAACCCCATCGGATTTTCTCTTCGTGCCAGGCGCCCGCTGGTCGATCTCTCCCTCGCCCTGAACTATCATCACGGCAAACTGGACCCGTGGGGATATCACCTCTTCAATCTCATCGTCCACCTCTCAGCCGCCTTCACGCTGTTCGGCGTGATTCGACGGTCGCTCCTGCTGCCGGCGAATGCACCTACTCAGCGCGAACATCGTGGCCCCCCGCGCGCCGCTCCGCCCCCACCAGCGCGCGTCCCAACCGGCGACGCCAAACAGACCGGCCAACCTGTCCCACCCCGACCTTTGATCAGCCCGCAGTCCGCCCATTGGTTTGCCTTCGCCGTGGCCCTGCTCTGGATCGTCCACCCCCTTCAGACCCAAAGTGTGACCTACGTCATCCAACGCGGCGAGTCCATGATGGGCTTGTTCTACCTCCTGACGCTCTACTGCGTCATCCGCAGCAGCATCACCGACCGAAGACGCCGATCCACCGTGTGGGCCATCGCCGCCGTCTTCACGTGCGCCTGCGGCATGGCCACCAAGGGAGTCATGGTCACCGCCCCGTTCGTCGTTCTGCTTTACGATCGTATCTTTCTCGCCGGTTCGTTCGCGGCCCTCCTGCGCCGCAGAGCGTGGCTCTACCTCGGCCTCGCCGCCACGTGGGGCGTGCTGTTCCTCGTCGGCGTCGCCCAGGGCGTCCTCAACCCAAACCCCACCGGGCCGGCCACCGTCGGTTTCGGTTACGCCGACATCTCCCCCTGGCAATACGCCCTCACCGAACCGGGCGTCATTTTCCGCTATCTTCAGCTCACCTTCTGGCCCGCCGGTCAGACGCTGGACTACGGCGACGGCGGTTATGGATGGCGTGTGGTTTCCTCCATCGCCGCGGCCAAGTGGCCCATCGCGGGGCTGATCCTGCTACTCGGCTTGACCATCACCGCGCTCATCAAGCGGTCGCGGCTGGGTTTCGTCGCTTTCGCGTTCTTCGCCATACTCGCGCCGACGTCGAGTTTCATTCCGATCAAAGATCCGATCTATGAGCACCGGATGTACCTCTCGCTGGCCGCCGTCATCATCCTGGTCATGGCGGTGATCTGGTGGACGGTTGCCCGGCTCGCCCACCGCCGCCACGATACGAGACCGCCCCCTCGAGCCGCTCAGCCCGTTCTCCAACGAAGCGCCTTGGCTTGCGCGCTTTTCAGCATGTGTCTGGCGACCGTCTTGGGCCTCCTCACCCACCGGCGCAACAAAGTGTACGCCGGCCAGCTCGCCATGTGGACCAATGTCATCGAAGCCTGTCCCAACAACCCCCGGGGGCATAACAATCTGGGCAAATACCTGTTGGACGAGGCCAAGACCGATCCCTCTCGGCTTCCGGAGGCCATCGAACGCCTGCGCACCGCCGTCTCCTTGAACGAAAACTTTCTCAGTGCGCTGTACAACCTCGGAAACGGATTGTCGGAAGCCAGCCAGTTCGACGAGGCCATTGATTCCTATCGCAAAGCCCTGAGTATCGACCCCAGTCTCGTTGACGCCCACATCATGCTCGGCAACGCATACACCGACTCAGGCCGACTCCCCGAAGCGGAAACAGCCTTCCGCAATGCGATACAAACGGCCCCACTCCGCACCAGCCCCATCCTCATCGGTCGGGCTCATTTTAATCTGGGAAACACGCTCGTTCGGCTACAGCGGTTTGATGAAGCACGCGCGGAATATCGGAAAACGATCAAGCTCGATCCGAACCACTACAAGGCATGGTACGGCGTCGGATTGACGTTCTCGCGCACCAGCGAGTTTCGCAAAGCGATTGACGCCTACGAAACCGCCCTGAAAATAAATCCCCGCCACGCTGAGTCTCAGGAGTCCCTCAAAAACTGCCGCGAAGCACTCAAGACCCACGGGGCATGACCTTCGGCCAAGACCCAACCGACGCGCTAAGGGGTCCCGTGGAAATAACCTGTACGAATCGTGAGCAAAACGCTCGACCTGGCTTGCCGTTTGACGGGCAAATGCGTCCAGGTTATTCCTACGCGATCCCCCAACACGAAGCCGATCACCCAACCTCGCTATGACCTCCCGCGCCGACCGGTTAGACTGGCGCGCGTGGACAATGACACGGTCAGTTTGGTGATTCCAGGGCGAAATTGCGCCGCCACGATCCAACAGTGTCTCGAAGCCGTCGTGCCGGCCCTGCGAGATGACACGTCTCCGCTTACGGAGATCGTCTTCGTGGACGACGGTTCCACCGACAAAACCGCGAGCATCGTTTCGGAGTTTCCCGTCCGCTACCTCCCCGGAAACGGCCGTGGACCGGGCGCTGCCCGCAACATTGGCTGGCGGGCCGCCAAAGGGACGCTCGTCTGGTTCGTCGATGCCGATTGCGTCGCCGAGCCGGACGCCCTGCCACGCTTGCTCCCACACCTGCGCGACCCGAGTGTCGGCGGCGTTGGTGGCAGCTACGGAACCATGACCGCCGACAGCCTCCTCTCATGCCTGATCCACGAGGAAATCGTCGAGCGACATCGGGTCATGGGCTCACGCGTCAACTTCCTGGCCACGTTCAACGTCATCTATCGACGCAACGTTCTCGATCAGATCGGCGGCTTCGATGAGCGCTTCCTCAAGGCCCAGGATGCCGAATTGGCCTTCCGCGCCATGGACGCAGGCTACGAGCTGCGATTCGAGTTCGAGTCGCGCGTCCGGCATTTTCACCCCACGCGATGGACCAGCTATCTGCGGACGCAACGACAACAGGGCTATTGGCGCGTCTGGCTCCACCTGTCCCATCACGGCCACGCCACCGGCGATTCCTACAGCAGCCTCGGCGACCATCTCCAACCCCCCCTGGCGATGCTCACGCTCTTTGCCGTCGTCACTGCGGGCGTTGGCCACGCGATCGGCAGGCCGGAGGCCTGGTGGCCCGCCCTCGGACTCGCCGCTATCCTGGCTGCATTACAATGGCCCATGACGCTTCGGCTCCTGCTTCGCACACGACGCGGGCGATATCTCTGCTATGCCGTGATGGGATTCTTCCGCGCGATGTGGCGCGGCATGGGAATGACGCAAGGGCTCGTCGGGTATCTCCTCCGAATGAAAAGAACCGCGTAGTAAGGAGTCGCGTGGAAATAACGTGTACGAATCGTGAGCAAAACGCTCGACCTGGCTTGCCGTTTGGCGGGCAAATGCATCTAAGTTATTCTTACGCGATCCCTAAGCCCTACGGCGCACCGACGACAGGCGAGATTATCAAAGCATGTACGTCTCATGGCTGTTCTGGCTTGCGCTTGCTCTGCCCGGCTACGTGATCGTGCGCCATCTCTTCCGAGACGACCTCGAATCCGGTCTGTTGGGCACGATCGGCCTGTCATATCTCGCCGTCTTCGGATTGCTCACGCCGATCTCCATCGGCTGCTATCTCTTCAAGGCGCCGGTCTGGGTGTTCACGTCGGCCTGCATCCTGGCCATCCTCGCCGCGCCGATCGAGCTGAGCCGTCGAAAATGGTGGGGCGGCCTGTTCAGGATGCTTCTGGCCGGCGCGTGTGTCGAACTCCTGCTCGTCCTCGCCGACATGTTCTTTAGCGCCAGGGTCGGCAGCTTCTTCCTCGGTGATGCCAGAGTCCACCTCGCCCGCATCCGCTTCTTGCTCGATCACGGTTTCAGCAACCTCGACCCTTACTGCGCCGAGCCCTATTTCTATCCGATCTATCACACCAACGTCATTCATGCCTTCTACGCCGCGGCCACCCAGGTCAGCGGCGGTGATCATCTCGCCGTCTGGTTCGCAAGCCTGCCGTGGGGAAAGCTGCTCGGGGTCACGGGCGTCTATTACATGGTCTGGTCCATCTTCGACCGAAAGTGGCCGGCATGGATCGCCGCCCTCTGTGTGCTCGCCCATCAAGCCCCGGTCACCTTCATGATTTATCCCAACAAGCTCGCACCCTTCTGGCTCGCTCCCTACGTGGTCGGTTTCGCCGTGCAGGCCTGCCGCGCCCCGACGCCGCCGCGGGTCTGGATCAAGCTGGCAGCAGGCGCCCTGGTGCTGGGGCAAGTTCACGGGCTGTATGCGATCTATACGGTGGGGTTGGTGCTGCCCGTGATCGGGGCCGTGCTCTTCTATCGCCTGGCTCGCCGCCGGCCCGGACGCCGATCCCTGGCCGCTTGCGCCTTCGCCGTTTGTCTGGCGCTACCCTTTCCAATAGTCTCCAATCTCAAGGCCAAGCCCACCACTTCGACCGGCCGACAATTCGAAGCGGCGGACGACACGACCGGGCGATACCTCCACTTCGACAACGGATGGCTCATGTTGAATCCCAAAAACGGAATCGGGCCCGCCGGGCTTTGGACCGTGCCCGTATTCCTCTTGGGAATCGTCACTGCCATGCTCGGGCGCCGTCGCCGCGATGCCGCCGTCATGTTGGCCATCGGATGCACCGCCGCGGCCGTGTTTTACGTTCCGCCGCTTTGCGCCTTCGTCACGAGCATGGTGCAGAGAGATTGGATTTTCAGCCGGTTCTCATTCTCCCTGAGCCTGTTCTATCTCGCCTTTGCGCCTGGCGCTCTCGCATTCGCCGTCGAGAGCAGGACGAAACGGTGGTGGGTTCGATCGCTCATCAGCCTTGCGGTCTTCGCGGCCCTCTTCCCACTCCGCAGCGAGCAGCCGTTCGATTGGCGGACCTATCTCCAAACCGCAACGGCTGCCGAGAGCCGCCGCTTGGGAAACTTGCGACTCTACCAAACACTCGCATCGTTTCTCGATCACAGAATCCCACCGGGCCGGACGGTCGTTTGTCACCCTGCCCACGGGTTCGATCTGGTGATGACCCATGATGCCTACCTGGTGGCTTCCGGCAGCAGCAGCATCGGGGTACTCGACCTTTCCGCAAGAAAGAACGATCTCTACGAAATGATCAGCACGCCCACCCCCTGGCCGCGAAGGCAAGCGCTGCTCGACAAGTATGACGCCGAATACTTCCTCTTCTACGAGAATAACCCGCCGCCGACCTGGGCCGCCGGGCACTTAACGCAAGTAGGCCAACCCCTGCGCGTCGGCGCCGGATTTTTCATGATCATGCGCCTCAAGAAGGGGTGATCCGCGTTCTTCACCATCCAATCACCGCCGCGACCAAAGTGTGATGTCTCATCCGAGGCGCGTGGCGATGCGGACCGGCCAATGCGTTGACGCGAGAGTCACAACCACACAAACGATTGTGATGGCTCCTACACCAGGCCCGCAAAAATCCGGACGATGCGTTTCGCAGCCTTTCCACTCCAGAACCGCGGCCTGCGGGTTCTGCCCGACTGATCGGACGATTCCCAATCTTTGTTGCATCGTCCGCATATTCGCGTCGATCGATCGGCAGAGCCGCTGGATCAAGTCGGCTCCGGCGATAGGCGATAGGGAGGTGGGCTCCGGCCGATGCGGCGTCGCCCCCACCCTGCTCCGCCCATCGGATGCCAGACGCTCTATTGCAGGCCGTCGCAGAGGGCCGCGCGTCGTTGCGAGCCGAGTCATTTGGGGGGAAACACATGTCAACGTCTTCTTCGCCCACAGGTCGACTGAGTCATCGAACCATTCGCCGAATGCTTCTTGGAACGCTTCTCACCGCCGGTATCTCCGCCACGGTCGGCTGTCCGGTATCGCCGGCCGATTTTCTCAACGCGGCATTGCAAAAGCTGCCTGCGGCCGACGTGGGAGCCAAGAGCGTACTACCCGCTGCCGTTGGTCCTTCCAATGCCCTGTTCGGCGTGCTGATGGGAGACGACAGCCTGGCCTTCGCGCTGGGTTCGACCGACACCAACGGCAACATGCTCATCACCGCGGTGGCCTGGTACGATGCCGACGGCCATCTGATGGTGCAAGAGAACATCGCAGACGGCGTCACGACGCTCTTCGGCGCCACGACCGACGGCTTGACGCTTGACGTGCGCGGGCAGAATCCCAAGATCACGATGCTTCTAAACGCCTCTTCGCCGCCGAGCAAGATCGTGCTCTCGGTTCAGCCCGACGGCAGCGTAACCCTCGATGACTCCGCCACCGTCGTTTCACTCACGCCGAATGAAGATTACAACGATCAGTCGGCCCGCTTGCGCCTCGATGATCGGGCCTTCGTCAGAGGAAAATCGCGCACGGATCAGGCGGCCAGCGTGAGCTGCGCGGACGTCACGAACGTGATCATCACGGTGACACTCGTCGCCTGCGACATCAAGACCCAGATCACCAATGGAGTGCCCCTCAAGGTCCTTGAAGCTGCCTGCATCAGCGCGAACGGCGCCATCGACCTGGTTCGCAGCGTTCATAGCCAGTCAGAAGACGAGACGGTACAGCGGGTCTTGGCCGGTCTGAAGGGAGGCGTCCAAGCGGCGTGTCAAATCGGGCAGGCGGCGGTGAACGTGGCAAGCACGGTCAGTAAGATCAATCCGTTGGATGTCGCCTGCATCGTACTCGGTTATGCGGAGTCCGGCGTCACGGTGCTTAGCGGGCAATCCCTGGCCACTCAAATCTGCACGATCTTCACGAGCGACCAGGTCCTGGGAGGCGCGGTGACGGGGGACGATTTGATCAATCTGGTCTTGCTTGACACCGCCGCCGAAGATGGGGATGCCGTGGCTATTCGGTTGAACGGCCAGGAGGTTTTCCGGGGGACGGTGCTCAATGCGCCGCAGGCTGTTCCCATCAACCTCTATCCAGGTCTGAACCATTTCGAGTTCGTCGCCTTGAACGAAGGATCCCAACCACCGAACACCGCTCGGGTCATCGTGCGAGACGTCACCGGCACCGACCTCAATCTGACGTCCTATGACCTGAGCACCGGACAGATTGCCACGCTGGACATTATCCGGAAGTGACGGCATTTGCTGGAGGACTCCATGATGTCACGACTCTTTCGCCGGATTGGAGCCGCGGCGGCGGTGGGGATCACACTGCTCACCTGCACCGGTTGTCCCTTCATGCTTCCGGGAAACTTCATCAGCGGGTTCGTTCTTCATCCCGACATAAGCTGCGAAGAGACCGCCGCACAACTGAACCTCGGTTCCTTGATCCAGGCCGCGACGCCGCAAGAGGTTGGCCTGACGTTTCAACCGTTCACCGTGACGAGCGCGAATGGAGCCAGGTTGACCGGCTGGTTCATTCCTGCACAGCAGGACGGGACGCTTGATGCCGACCCGCTTGGAACGGTCCTCGTGTGTCACGGCACCGACGGGTCGATCGCCTGTGCCTTGCCCTGGGGCGGGTTCGCGGCTCAAAACCGATACCACGCCGTCCTCTTCGACTATCAGGGCTTCGGAGACAGCGAGGGAGCAGCCAGCCTCGCCACTTTGCTGGACGACAGCGATGCGGTCTTGCAGTGGATCGTGGGTGATTCCGCGCCGGCCCGACAAAAGGTTCACCTGCTCGGAGTCTCGCTGGGAACCAGCGCCGCCTTCGGACTGGCGGCACTGAGAGATCGCCCGCAGATTCAGTCCGTCATCGTCGATGGCGCCTTTGACCCCGAGCAGCAGGTTGAGGCCATCGCCGGCGAAGTGGACTTCTTCTTTCCTACGGCGGAAGACTCGACCCGGTCGGCGTTCCCCTGGCTCTTCGACATGCGCGACAACCTCGGCAACGTTCGCGTCCCCGTGATGTTCATCACCGCGGAGTTGGATGGAATTACTCCTGCGTCGGGTGCGATGGCGATGAAAGACCTGCTGCCGACCGAGCCGGTCAACTCGTGGCTCTTCAAGGGAATGACCCACGTCCAACCGCTTTTCAAGTTGACGGCCAATTACGTCTCACTCGCCCTGACCTTCTGGGCCAACCCCAACACCGTCGCTGATCCCGACGCCTACCTCACCGACCCGTCCATCCAAGTGCCGGTGTTGTTTCAGTAGCGGCTCCGTTGAAATGATAGCTCGCCAAGGCCCCGCCGCCTGTCATTCATCTTCCTCAGCTCTATACTGTCCAATGACTCGCTCTGCCTCATTCTCATAGGACTCGGCCACCCTTCTGGATGTAGCAGCAAGACGTTGATATCCCGCGTTTTCCACGGCATCTGCCTGCTGGCGGTATCGGCCGGCAAGCTCCTTCTCGGGTTTTCCGGTTGGATCAACACAGTGTGCACCCCGGGAGTTGAGAATCGCAATGTAGAAGCCTGTCCGCATTTTCTCAACATCCGCGCGATTAAGAACCTCGGCGGCGGAACGATGTATCCACAGCCCATCTGGATCAGGTGGGCTGTGGATCAGAACACTGCCGAGCTGGCTGAGGGATACCTCCAGATGACCAGATTCCTTGGAGGACTCCATTACTGACTTTACCCAACGATCAAGAGCCTTGCCAGAGAATCCTCCGTCAGGCAATGTACCTGGCGGTGTTCTCCAATTCTCAAGCAATCGGTATGCGTTTTCTGCAATGGCCTTCTGTTGCTCCGTTGGCTCACGTTCAGATTCCTGTCCCTTGCGTGAACGATACACCGTGCTGATAGCTTGACAAAAGAAAGCAGGATCGGATGCCAGGCGATGTTCCAGCAGTTTGGGCGATGCATCCCTGTACCCGTGCAAGAGAGGTAGATACGCCCATTCCACCTTGAAAAGTCCATCTTGATCGGTTCCAGGATCATCTTGCAGAGCCTTGATAATCTCGACGGTGTCGTGCGAGCAAAGAGGCTCAGAGGAGGTTAATGCCGAGAGGAGAGCCTCGATTGCACGCGCCTTATCCAAAGGCTGTTTGTCGCGGAGCATCTTCGCCATACAGTCAATTGCGGCCCGCGACCTGCCATGTTTGACGAGCTTGTCAACAGCAATGAGCAAATCACCTTCCACTTGGTAAGGGTTGACCTTAACTTCCTGCCAATATTCCGATTCATCTTCACCAAGAAACCTGCGCGATCTCTCCCATGTTTCCGCTGCAAATGGAAGTAGTGCCAGGAGTCGGCCGATATTGGATCTCGACCACGCATCCGTGATGATCGTATCTGCCCAAGGCCACCCTTTGTGCCAACGTCTGCGCCAAACGAATCCTGCCACAAATCGCATGCGGGCTGTGTTCTCCGCCTCCAACATGTCAGGCACTATGCATGTATCAGTTTCATCCTCTGCGATTGAGCCGAGTGACGACCCAACCTGATGAGGTGATTCCACGCTGTCTGCAAAGCGAACAACGGCATCAATGCCGCCTTCGTTGTAAATCTCCTGAATGGCCTGTTGACGGCGCTGTTCAAGTTTCCGTTCCTGTTGCTGATAATCATCGCGCTCTTCGTACAGATCCAAATCGCGCTCGCAGAAGAGTCTTCGATGAAGATTCAAAGGATTCTCAGGTGCTATCCGGTCTGCTGTCGCTTCAATCTGCGAGACCAAGTCATCGGGGAGCGCCCATTTGGCATCCGCGAACCGCCGATGTCTCGTGATCAGTTGCGTCAGCGAGGTCCAGATTCCCAGCCTTTCTTCCTCCGGCTTATTTTTGATCTCATCGGATGAAAGGTGCTCCAGAATCTTTTTGATCGTTGCTTGAGACAAGTGATCCATACTTTCTATCAATTGCTCGAGTTTGGAAGCGTCTGCGACAGCGATCTCAACGACCATCTCCGCATAAACAGATACTTGCTCCCAATACTCCTCATTGCTAACTCCGTCCTTCCAATCATCAGGAATAATCTTTCGCCGGGTCGGCCTATGTGAGCAAGAGGATGTGCTCCGTTGGTTGGGCAATAGGCTGACCAAGAGCTTCCATGCTGCTGCCGCTGATTCTCGCCTTAGTGTTTCAATCGCGACTTTTCGCTTCTCAATCGTTGCGGTTGTTTGAGGAAACCAGGGAAGGAAAATAGTGGTCAGCGAATTTGAGGGTCTGTTCGCCCACTGACCGCCTGGATCACGATCGGCAAGTGCTCCGAGAGCAACGGCGGCACGAATCAGGAATTGCTCATCCCACGCGATCCCCTCCAAGGCCCAGAGCAGCCCTGTCAGGTAGTTATTTCCGGATAAGGCGCTTCGTTCTTGAGCAAAGAGAGTGTCGAACGGGCACTGATCCTGAGACAACGCATTCTCAACTGCGCTCAGGAACTCATTTGGAGATGCTTCGGAAAGCGAGGGAAGCAAGTCGTTCAGGCTTCCCCAAAGAACCCAATCCGCGCCATCAAGAACATTACAAATCACGAAAATGGCAATTAAGCCAGGCCGAGCGTGCGAGCAGTTCACCAGAGGTTCAGGTCGGCTTCCCAGAAGGGCGAGGGTCTCCGCAAAGCCTTTTCGCATGTGACGAGAATGAGTAAGCACCTTACCATGGACACTCGCTGCGAACCTCTGCTCCGGATCAAGCTCGAATTGAGGATCTCGCTCTCTTAACACAGCAAGAGAACACTCTTTGAACAGGTCCAGGTGATTGTCGAAAATACGCGATCCGAGAGTCTGCCAGAGTTCCTCTCGCTGTTTGATCGTCCACACGCCGTTTCGCAGGCTCAGGGGGCTATCCGGCAGCTGCAGAACTTCTCTGATCTTCGCCTGCCATGAATCAAACTGGCCGCCAGCGAGTCGTCTGGCAATGTCCACATCCGCTTCCGACTTTTCATCCCAGGCCCCCAAGAGGTTCGCCACAACCAACGCGGAAGTGAACTCGGAGGTGTTCCAATCTTGGGCCTTTCGCGGAGACAGCGTTCGGGAGAGACTCTCCGGCATGGTGGGCAAGCGTCTCTTGCTGAACGCCGCAAGAAGTGTGTCCGGCAAGGTATCTCGGCTTATGGTTCCGGCATTCTGATTGGCGGACATTACCTCATCAACAAGTTGTGCCCAAATCGCTCCCGGATTCTCGTGCGAATGCTGGCTTATCAATGAATGCACAATCGCGTGCATCATCCCAAATTTAATATCCAGATCGCATCCAATTAGGAAAAAGTGCTTCAAGAAGAGAAAAAGTTCTTCGTCTGTAACCGCATTGCCCTTGGCTACATCGAGATGTACTCGAAAGGCATCAAGCTTCTTTTGCTTCGCCTTGCTACTAAACCTCGTTGTCTGGACTTTTCCAAGAAACTCTAGTGCGGTTAGGCAAGACCGTGCCCACTCCAGGATAGTGCGGGTGTCAGTGATGTCTTTCTTGGTCAGCGGACCTGTAATAAGGGCAATAGCGTCTCTCCCCTTCGTGAAGAGCTTGGGATTATTAAAGTCCCTCCACGCCGCTTGGATTACTTCTCTGAAAACGGCGTTGCCTTCTGTAATTGCGATTGAATGTTTGATTTGGCCAAGCAGCTTTCGCTCCTCGGAACCATCCTGGTTGGCCGTGAAGACGATAACATCGTCAGTTTCAAACCCCGCATATCGCCCTTGCACTTTGATTTCGCGAACAGGCTGGTGGGGGAGACATGGTGCGAAACCTTTGGCCAACAGGAGCGCAACGAAAGACGCTTGGACCTGTATTTCAAACCTTACGCCTCCCCCGCCAGTGGAAAACGGGTTGCTTATCTGCTTAGCACCGGCAGCCATTAGACAATCTCCCCGGCCTAGTCGTTCAAGATAGGCAGTCCATGTTCGTCGATCAAGAGCTTGCGAAGGGGACAGCCGCCTTGTCAAGCGTCTTGTGCTCGGCGAGCCAGCCCTTGTTCAGCCAATTTTGCAAGCTCATCGTCAGACCCGGCCAAGAAGATCTTGGGGCCGTCCATCACCGAACGAACAAAATGATTCCCTTCGGCGAGTTTACGGCGAAACTCAGCCGGTGGGTAGACCGTCGGATTCACCTCGCGTGCGAGTGTTTCCTGGGCCGGAGCGAGCGCTTTGACGACCTCGCGAAACGAGACCTTGCCGACGACGAGGACATCCACGTCGCTTTCAGCCTTTGCCCGCCCGACGGCGAGCGATCCATACAGAAACGCTGCGATGATCCGCTCGGAGAGCAGCTGCAAGCGTTCGCGAAGCACACCGGTAACGCCCGCGGTCTTGAGCAGGAGGCCCTTGAGGTCCGCGAATACCGGGCAACCCGAATTGACGCGGAATGCGATAGTCAAGTGCCGATCAAGGCTCGGTACTGGTAAAGTTTGTGTGGCACGGCCGTCTCGGCCGTTGGTCCCAGAGTCAGACTTTACCAGTACCCGAGGCGCCCCCTCTTGGGACGGAGGACGGGGAAATCGTCATGGTACCATGTCGGTAAAAATCCGGGCGATGCGTTCCGCCGCCTTCCCATCCCAAAAGCGCGGCCTGCGGGTTGTGCCGCTCCGTTGGGAGAGGTGTTCGCGGTAGGCGGTCACGATGGATTCGGCGTTCGGATCGACAAGACGATTCGTTCCCTCGCTGATCGTCACCGGGCGCTCGGTGTTCTCTCGGAGCGTCAGGCACGGCACGTTCAGGATCGTCGTCTCCTCCTGGATACCGCCGGAATCCGTCAGCACGATCGCCGAATCGGCCATCAGCTTCAGAAAGTCCAGATAGCCCAGCGGCTCCGGCGTCCGCAACTGCCCCATCGACGCGACCCGACCGGCCAGGCCCAACGTAACCAGGTTGTTCCGCGTGCGCGGGTGCATGGGGAAGATCAGGGGCATGTCTCGACAGATGAGTTCAAACGCATCGAGAATCGACACGAACGTTTGAGAATCGTCCACGTTGCTCGGCCGGTGCAGGGTCACCACGCCGTACCGCTTCGGCTCCAGCCCGAACTCGGACAGAATCTTCGACGAATCGGCCCGGGCCTTGTTCCGCATCAGCGTGTCGATCATCACGTTTCCCACGAAGTGGACCTTCTCGTCGGGCACGCCCTCGCGCTTGAGGTTCTCCATGCCGCTCGGATCGCTCACCAGCAGCAGGTCGGAGATCGCGTCGGTCAGCAGCCGGTTGATCTCTTCCGGCATCCGCCGGTCGAAGCTGCGCAGGCCGGCCTCGACGTGAGCGACCTTCACCTCGAGCTTGCTCGCCACCAGCGCGCAGGCGATGGTGCTGTTCACGTCGCCGACGACAACCACCCAGTCCGGCCGATGCTCCAGGACGATCGGCTCGAAGCCGAGCATGATCTGGGCCGTCTGGACCGCGTGGCTCGCCGAACCCACACCCAGATTCACGTCCGGCTCGGGAATCCCCAAGTCTTTGAAGAACAGCTCGCTCATGCGCTCGTCATAGTGTTGGCCGGTGTGGACGAGGAGCGTTTCGATCTTGCCGGTCTTGGTGAAGGCCTCCATCAGCGGCGCAATCTTCATGAAGTTCGGCCGGGCCCCGCAGACGCAGATGATCTTCAACATTCCGTTTCTCCCCTATGGGGTGGATGATTCTGCCCCAACTGTCTGACGCGGCGAGCGGAAACCGCCGGCTGCCGCCGGCAGCTAAGGGTAGGCGATGGTCTTCCAATTCCAAACCGCCGGCAGCTATCAGGCACAGGCGATTCCGCGGACATCCATCTCGCTGCCGCTTGACCAGCCGACCAGCCTACGCTACAAGACCGCCCATGGCCAAGCGAAGCGACATTCAGTGTTCGGTCCTCACGCCTGAAAGGCAGGTCCTGGACGCGGCCGCCACGGCGGTGGTCTTTCCCGCCCATGACGGCCTTATCGGCATCCTCGTAAACCATGCCCCGCTCATTTGCGAATTGGGCAAAGGTGAAATGAGAATCGACACCACGGATGGGAAGCAGGAGCGCATCCGCATCGAGGGCGGCTTCGCCAGCGTCCGCGACAACGAAGTAACCATTCTCACTGAGAAGGCGTCGCAGGACTAGCGCCGCCACTTCCGCGGCGGCGCCATATCGCCTCACCGATCCACGCAACAAAAAACGGCACCCAAATCACCACGACGGCCCAGGTCGGCAGCATCCAGCGCCCTCCCACCTGGTGGGAGAGATCGGCCTGCCAATACAGGACCATCGTCCCCGCGAGCACCACCCACGCCCATTGGCCCTTCGGACGCAACGCCACCAAGGCCATCACCCACGTCACGTACCAGAAGTGAATGATCGGCAGTGCCACCAGCGCAAAGGCCATCAGCCAACAGGCGTCCCAGAGTAGTTCTCGCGCGCGCCATGCCCGATAAGCGGCGGCGCAGATCAGAACTCCGGCGGTGACGGTCATGCGACCCCGGGCCCACAGCACCGGCCCAAACTGTTCATTGATCCAAACCCGCAATTCATCGAACAGATTATTGAAGCGACTTTGGCTGGGAAACTCGTGGAGCGTCTCGAACAACTTTTGCCGGCCGGCGTCGATGTAGAGCAAATACCCCAACACGACCACGGCCAGCGCGACGCCGATCGCCAGCTTCGACCGTCGCAAGAGCGTGGCCAGCAGGATCGCCGGCGTCGTCTTGGCCAGGATAGCCAGCCCCAATGCCAGACCCGCCCAAACCCAGAGCTTCTTGCGGCCGGCAGCAATGAACCCAAGAACCCCGAGGATCATCAGCGAATCGTTGTGACCCGCGTGCGCGAAAGCGGCCAACACCAACGGGCACAGGGCATAAATCGCCAAGTACCACGCGGGTTGCCCCGTCACCGCCAACAGCCACGCCAGGGCCAGCACGACACAAACATCCTCGATGGCATGCGCGACCTGCGGCGATTTCACGCTGTAGTGTATCACCGACAACAGCCGAAACTCGAGCTGTGCCAGCGGCGGGTAGATCGTCGAATAGTGCTTCTTGTTGATGCCTTCCCAGGTGTCGTCCCGCAACTCGTGCAGGACTTCGTCCTGCGGCGCGTACACATAGGGATTGAATCCGAGCCTTTGGATTCGGCCCTCCCAGATGTACCGATTGCAATCGCTGTTCGGCGGAACGAGGAGCAGCGGCAGTCGCAACAATACCGCCGCTATCACGATCGTCCTCGTCCTGATGGAGCGCCGGGAAAAGTTCCACAGTAGCAGCGCATAGCCTGCAAACCCCAAACCATAGAGGCACTGCCACACGCGAATCCGTGGGACGGACATCTCGAAGAACGAAACGCCCGGTTTGACGTAGATGTCTCCCAGGAGCCCCCCACCCAGCGCGAAACAGATGAGCAATAGCCAGCCCGGCGCTGAGCAACACGCCGCCTTGAACCCGTGTTTGCCGTGCACTTCACTCATGGGCAGCGGACGGCGATGTTGATGTGACGGTTGCGGAAGCGCCCACGGGCTCACGAACCCGCCGGCGCGACTCGGCGCCCGCGCTCGGTCGAGATTGCCAGCCGACGATGCCGAAGCCCAGCATGAAGATCGCCATAATTCCCCCCACAACGGCATGGCTCGCACCGACGAAGTAGCCGAACGCGAATCCGCTGTACACCGCCGCCGCCAATTCCAGCAGCCACACCGGCGACGAACTCAGCCGATACCGCTCCCGGCCTTGCGCACCGGCACCTCCGCGCTTCGGGGTTCGCACAAATTCGCCGCCGCGCCGAATCAGGCCCGACAAACACGCCCCCGACGTGTTCAGGCAAAGCCCGACTCCCAACGTCATCAGCAGCGGACTCGACATCATCCCGCCCCATCGCCCTCGGATCAGCCGCCGGGAGTAAGCATGTGCCATCGGTGGCCCGATGAGGCTCATCCACATGAGCCCCGCCAAAACCAGTCCCCACCCGCCGATCGCACCGAGCGGATTCAGCAGAGACATCGGCACGCTCAGCAAACACAACGACAACATCGCCACGGAGATGCCATAGCCTGTGAGGTGCATCGTCGCCTCCAGCCTTCGAGCGAGCGGCAACCCGCTCCGCCAGATGCGCGGCAGAAGCTTGCGGGCGCACTGGATCGAACCCTTCGCCCAACGATACTGTTGGGCCTTCAACGCCGGAAGCGTCTCGGGAAGCTCCGAGGGACAGGCCAGGTCCATGCAATACTCAATCCGCCAGCCGGCCAACTGAGCCCGATAGGAAAGGTCCAGGTCTTCCGTGAGGGTCTCGGCGCTCCACCCCCCCACCGCCGGATCCTCAATCGCCGCCCGCCGCCAGAGCCCCGCCGTCCCGTTGAAACTCATGAACAGATCGTTCCAACTTCGGCCGCCCTGCTCCACAACGAAGTGTCCATCGATCCCCAGCGATTGTGCCCGAGTCAGCCAGGAGCGATTCTCGTTCAGATGGGCCCAACGACCCTGAAGGCACGCATTGGTCGGCTCGTCCATCAATAGCGGAACACCCTGACGCAGGAACTCTCGCGGCGGAACGAAGTCGGCATCAAAGATGGCGATGACCTCGCCGCGCGCCAGCGCGAGACCGTATGAGAGCGCACCCGCCTTGTACCCTTTCCGGTCAGGTCGGCGAACAATCACCACGTCGTGACCCAGACGACGAAGATCGGCTGCCGCCGTGTCCACGATGTGCCGCGTCTCGTCCTCGCTATCATCGAGCACCTGAATCTCGTGGCAACCCGTAGAATAATCCATCGCCGCGACCGCTTCGATCACGCGCCGGGCCACATTCGCCTCGTTGTAGAGCGGAATCTGCGTCGTCACGACGGGCCATCTGTCGTCGGGCCGCTCCGCCACGTACCATGCCCGGCGCACTTGCTGCGACTGCCGATGCGAATCCTGCCGCCGCCGGCACAGCCACGTCAGCAGATACATGTGCAATCCGTAAATGATCATGAACGTGGCCGCCGACATGTAAAGCACGACCGCGACCCAACCAAAGACACCCCAGTCACTCACGCTCATTCAAGACATCCTCAACAGCCCGCCCGTTCTCGCACGCGAAGAATCGCACCATCTGGAAAAACCCCCTGTGGCGCCGGCAACTCTTGCACCGACACCCGGTGCCACCGACGTCTCGCCGAGGGGAACACGGCCGGGACGCCCGTGCCACAAGGACAGTTGCAGGCCCAGAGTCGCAAGACCATCCTCGGTCATGGCCATCGCAGCCTGCTTCACCAGGTTCAACGCGGCCGCCTCTGAAGATTCACCTCGCAATCGTCGTCGAAGTATTTACTCAAACTGACCGGCTTCCTCCCGGTGCATGGTTGCTTCGTGCATTGTTACTTCGCCCCGAGGGCGGTCCCGGGTCAACGCCATCAGCAGATGGGTCGGATGACCCATCCGTTGAACCCGTAGTTTGAGTATGTAACTCCCCAGCGGCGGGACTTCAAGGATTCTGCCAACCCCGAATCCTCCGTTCAGCCTCGAAGAACAAGTCCGGCTGAATCCGGCCGGCATCCTGGGAATGATGAACTCCTGAACCACCGGCTGAAGTCGGTGGCAAACAAGAGGCCGACCGAAGCCCGACCTCAACGGAGTCGGAAACCGTGCGGGATCAATCCTTGTCTTCCAGGTTCAGGCGGCCTGACCCGTGAATTCCCCCTGCGCTACGGCATCTCGAACTCGTGATCCGGATGACGGATCGTGAGAACGGGACAAGGCGAGTTGCGCACCACTTTCTCGGCCACCGACCCCAGCAGCACGTGCTTCAGCCCGCTCCGCCCGTGCGTCCCAATGACCAGGAGGCCGATGTCCTTTTCCCGCGCATACCGGATGATCTCCGTGAACGGACGCCCGGTCAGCACGGACGTGATCACCGGCACCGTCAGGTCCGAGAGATGCTCGGCGGCGAACTTCTCCAATTCTTTTTTCGAGATATCGACCAACTCTTCGCACGTCGGCCCGACGGGCAGGCTGTTCGGACCCATGGCCATCCAATACTGCGTCGCCTCATCGACGACGTGGATCACGTGCAACTCCGTCTCGTACATCTCTGCGAACCCCCGGGCATACCGAAGCCCGTGCAACGACAGTTCCGAAAAATCCGACGGAAACAGAACGCGCTCTATCGTGATCATGGCGGGCCTCCCAACAAGACGGGACCGAAACGATCGGGTAGACGACGGCAAGTTAAGCGATACGCTCGGGGCCGTAAACCGGCTATACTCCTGGCGAGTAGCGGTCCGATCGCCGGGTCGCACGGGGCCCGACCCATGCCCCAACTCCATTACGGGTTTCGGATACCGACCGATGCAGTTGAACGTCCTCCCATCATCGAGTTCGCCCGGCCGTCGATTGCCGCCGTGGCTCAAGCGGCCCCTGCCGACCGGTGACGTTCTGCTGGAGACCCGGCGGATCGTCGAGCAAAGCGGCGTCGCGACCGTCTGCGAAGAGGCCCGCTGCCCCAATCTGTCAGAGTGCTGGTCCCGTCGCCATGCCACCTTCATGATTCTAGGCGACAAATGCACGCGCCGATGCCGGTTCTGCGCCGTCCTCACCGCCCGACCCGATCCGCCGGAGAGCGATGAATCGCGCCGACTCGCTGAAGCCGTCGCGGCGCTGGGACTCCGACACGTCGTCATCACCGCCGTAGCCCGCGATGATCTGCCGGATGAGGGAGCCGGTCACTTTGCCGAGTGCGTCCGCGCAGTCCGCGAAACCTCACCCGACTGCGCCATCGAAGTCTTGCCGGCTGACTTCCACGCCCGCGATGAATGCCTGGCGACGCTGTGCGATGCCCGGCCCGACATCTACAACCACAACCAGGAAACCGTCGAGCGCCTTTCCCCGGTCATACGACCTTCCGCAAAGTATCGCCGCTCGCTCGATGTCCTCACCAAAGTCAAACAACGGCGCCCGGAAATGTTCACGAAGAGCGGTCTCATGCTCGGGCTGGGCGAGACGCGCCAGGAACTCGCCACCGCCATGCGCGACCTGCGCACCGCCGAAGTGGATATCCTGACCGTCGGGCAATATCTCCGGCCTTCCCCCGAACACGCGCCCGTCGCGCGCTACGTCTCCCCGCGGGAATTCGACGACGTCGCCGAGGAAGCTCGCGGCCTGGGCTTCAAGGCCGTCGCCGCTGGACCCTTCGTTCGTTCCAGCTACAATGCCGCTGACGTCTATGAGGCGATCGCGATTCAACGGGGACGGTAGCCTTGCCAAACGACATTTTCGAAAGGCTCAGAGGCAAGTTCATCGTCCTCGACGGCGTCGACGGCGCCGGCAAGAGCGCCCAGCTCGATCTCCTGCACAAGGGTCTCGAAAACCACGGCGTCGAAGTCGTCCAAACCCGCGACCCGGGCGGCACCATCATCGGCGACCGCATCCGCCACATCCTGTTGGACTATGACCTGAGCCGGATGGACGTTCACTGCGAGACGTTTCTTTTCATGGCCTCCAGGGCGCAACTTGCCAGCGAGGTCATCCGGCCGGCCCTGGCGGAGAAAAAAACCTGTCTGGGCGACCGCTACGTCTCCGCAACCTGCGCCTATCAGGGCGCCGCCGGCTACGATCCGAAACGCGTGATTGATCTGGCCCGGATGGCCATCGGCGACAACTGGCCCCATCTCACGATCATCATCGACATGCCCCCCGAGCACGCCTTTGAAAGGACCTCACGCAAGACGCAGGCGGAACGCAAGAAGGAGCAGCGCTACCGAAACCGCAACCTCGAAGGCCACCCCACCCTCTTTCACGATGTGCACACCGATGCGATGGAAGCCCGGCCCTTGGAGTTTCACCAGCGCGTTCGGGAAATCTTCCTCGACCTGCCCTCGTTCTATCCGGCCCCGGTCACGATCGTCGACGGGACCGGCTCAGTCGAGCAAGTTCAGCAGTACGTGATGGAGGCGATTTCTCGTGCCGCTCTCTGAAATCCTGCACCAAGGGTCGGCCCAGGATCGGCTCCAGCGCGCCTTGGCTGTCGGCCGCCTGCCCCATGCCTATCTCTTCACCGGCCCAGACGGCATCGGCAAGGAGATGCTGGCCACGCGCCTGGCGGCCGTCCTACTCTGCCCGCACAGACAGAAGGTTCGTCCCACGCCCCAGGCCGCCGGCTCCCTCGCAGAATGGCAGGATGCCTGCGGAACCTGCCTCGATTGCCAACTCATGGCCGCCGGAAACCATCCCGACTTCCACCGCATCTACCGCACCCTGAACAAAGCTCACCCGGACAAGACGATTCAGAAACGCAAGGCCGTCGAATTGGGCATCGACGTCATTCGCCATTTCATGATCGAGAAGATCGGACTGCGACCCGCGCGGGACATGGCCAAGGTCTTTATTGTTATCGAAGCCGAGCGGCTTTCGGCCGGCGCCCAGAATGCGATGCTCAAGACCCTTGAGGAGCCGCCTGGGCACAGCCACTTGATCCTCCTCGCCGCGTCGGCCGACACCCTGCTGCCCACGACAAGGTCACGATGTCACGAGCTTGCCCTGCGAACGCTTCCCCCCGAGTTCATCCGACGCCATCTCATTGAGAACCGCGCCGTTTCCGCCGAACGGGCCACCTTCCTTGCGGAACTTTCACAGGGAAGCCTCGGTGCGGCCCTTCGCTGCTGTACTTACGGTCTGGATGAAAAGCTCGGCGAAATGCTCTCGCTCCTCGATAGAGCGACGGACGACCCCCTCGCTTGCAGCAAAGCCCTGCAAGACATGGCCAAGGCCCTGGCCGAAACGATCGCTTCGGCAACGAAGGCGGCCACCGACGAGGACGAGGAGACGAAGGACCTCAACGTCACCCGTCTCGCGCAGACGATGGTCTTTGGGATGGTCTCGACGATTTTGCGGGACGTGCAACGCGCGACCGTCGGTGAGGCAGCCAAGGCGTTGCCGTCGGAAACGCGGATCGCCCGGCTCGCCCGCAGGACCACGACGCAGGGGGTGCGCCGGGCCATTCAGGCCGTCAGCGCCGCGGAGTATCACGTCACGCGAAATGTGAATACCGGACTGATCTTCGACACGCTTGGCATTGCCATCGGCGACGGCCTCGCCCCCGCGACAGTATCCGCCTGGTGCGGCACTACAACTCCGTCACCTCTTTCGACTTCGCCGTCATCAGGCCCTCCAGCAGGCCCTCGTACTTCTTCGTCAGCCGGTCGATGATGTCATGGCCGCGCTTGGCGTCGTCCTCGGGCAGCGTGCCCGCCTTTTTCTCCGCGTCGATCATTTGAATGGCCTCGCGCCGCGCATTGCGGAGCACCACCTTCTGCGTCTCGCATAGCTTCTTGACCTGCGAAGCGATCTGCGCACGTCGCTCGCCGGACAGCGGTGGAACGGGCAGGCGAATGACCTTGCCATCGCTCTGTGGATTGATCCCGAGGTCCGCTTCCTGGAGGCCGCGCTCAATGTCCTTCAGCGTGCTCGGGTCAAATGGCTTCACCACGAGGACGCTCGCATCCGGCGCCGCGATGCTCGCCAGCGACTTGAGTTCCATCGGCGCGTCACCATACGCGGCAACCTTGATCTTCACCTGATCCACCAGCCCTGGAGAAGCCCGGCCGGTCCGCACGCCGCGATACTCCGCCTTGAGGAAGGTCACCGCCTTCTCCATCGCATCCTCGGCTTCAAATTCGATCTCGTCCAATGGCATAGGCGGTCCTCCCGGATCGTTCAACCGCGGTGATTCTACTCAGTGGGGTCGCCCAGCGACAGGGTTACGTCAAATCGAACCCGCGTCGCCGGCCCCATGCCGCCACTTGACCCGCCGGCTTCGCAATACCATAATCCGACCCGCTCAGAAATCGATCCAATGCCCCCCGTAGCGCCGGATTCCAACCGGGGCGATCTCGGGCTTCGGCACGCGACCGCAAGGACAATCGGAGGCTCCCAAGGAGAAACACGATGATCAAGAGACTGGCCCGATATCGAGGCATCTTCCCCTGCATCATGACCTGTGCGTTCTGCGCACTGGCAACGCCCTCGCAGGCGGCAGCAGAGGACATCGTCACCGTCAAGGTTCGGGGCGAGGGCCTGGATAAGGACGCTGCCGTCAAGGACGCCCTGCGCAAGGCCATCGAACAGGGCGGCAAAAACGAAATCGCCAGTCACTCCAAGACCAAGGACTTTGCACTGGAATACGACGTCGTTCTCGCCCGCGCGACGGGACTGGTCAAAGATTACAAGGTGCTCTCCTGCCGCGAGAGCGCAGGCATCACCATCGCAGAAGTCGAGGCCCAGGTCAGCAAGACTCTGATCGATGCCACCTGGGCCGATGTGACCCTGCTCCTCAAGCAGCTCGGCCGGCCGAAGATCATGATCATGTTCACGGAGGTCATCCACGACCTCGAACGCCCCGAAGGCAGCCGGGAAATCGTGCAACGCTCCAGCATTTTGGGGACGCGCATCGAGCGCAAGCTCCTCAAGCTCGGCTTCAAGCTCGTCAATCCGGAACAGATCAAGGAGATCGACCGCAAGAAGGCGGAACTGGCCGCCGCTCAGGATGATGTCGGAACCCTCCAGGCCATCGCAACCAGCTACGGCGCCGCCATCTACATCAAAGGACAATCGAGAGCCAGCGGCCCGCAAAAGAGCAATACCCCTGCCGGCGTTCTCAACATGTGGGAAACCGACGTCACCATCCAGGGATTCTGGACCGAGACCGGAGACGCCATCTTCTCGAACACCCTGGTTGGCACCCGCGGCGGCTCACGGGTAGCCGGGCCTCCCGGAGGCCGTCAGGCCCTGGAGAAGTCCGGCGGAAAGCTTGCCGATGCCAGCGTCTACGACATGCTCGAAGCCTGGACCCGCGGCACGGCGGGAGGCGTCGGCGATATCATCGTCGAGGTCCGCGGCGTCACCTCCATCAAGCAGGCCATCGAGATCAAAAAGGCACTGGCTGCCGTGAACGGCGTCGATGAAGTCGAGCGCGACGGGGCCAAAGGGACCGTTAAGTATACCGTCGTCACGGCCATGAACGCAGAGAGCTACGTCGAGCACATGGTCGAGTTCTCCTTCGATGGCTTCGAGATTGAGATCGAAGATCAGAAGAGCAAGACGATCGTCTGCACGATCAAGTAGCGTACAATCCGCCGGATTTCAGCGCACACGGCGCGATCAGGGGCCCTGCGCGAGACCCCCGGAAAACGTCCCCCTGCGCAGAGGGATTAGCAAAGATGGCGGTGGATTGCCTGCGCCGAATGGGGAAAGCGCCGGCCCAGGAATGCGCGGTGATCGGTCGATGACTCTCGCTGGAAGCCGACATGCTGCTGCCGCCAAGCCGCCGAAGCCGGCTCTCTCCTCGCTGGTCGGATGAGGAAGCCGCGAATGACTGCCTCGCAATCTTCTTCGCCTGTAAGCGCTCTCGACAACGCGGGGGCCATGCTCGAGCGCGAGCAGGCCGCGCAATCATTCCGCGCGACCCTCACGATCTCGCTCATCACCTTCGTGGTCATGGTGCCGGTCACCATGATGGTCGCCCCGCTCAAGGAACTCATTGCCGTCCGTTATGCCGCCTCCGCCTTCTGGACGCATAGCTTCATGTCCGTCAACATGATCGGCGCGATCCTGGCCGCGCCCTTCATCGGCTTGCTCGCCGATCGCAACCGTTCGCGAAAACGCATCGCCGCCATCGCGCTCGCCGCCGACGCCGTCCTCCTCTCGGCCATGGCCGCGATGCCCAGCCTTGCTCTGATTCTTGTCGTGCGCTTTCTTGAGGGCGCCGCACACATCCTCGCGCTCAGCACCCTCATGGCCATTGCATCCGGCTGGGCTGCGGCACATCGCCGCGGGAGGACCATGGGCATCGTCGGCGCTGCCATGATGTTCGGCAGTGCCTGCGGAACGCGCGCCGGCGGACTCGTCTGGCAACACGCGCCGGGATCGGTCTTCCAAATTGCGGGAGTGCTCGCCGCCGCCGCGGCGCTCGCAACCCTCTTGTTTGTCGCTGAATCGCCGGGCCGCAGCCGGGCCCATTCCCTCCAGCGCATCCGCGATGTCTTCGGCCTCCTCCGAACGCATCCCAGGCTCATGATCGCCTACGCCTATGCGTTCATCGACCGCCTTTGCGTCGGCGTCGTGATCACGACGTTCGGTCTCTTCCTCGCCGATGTCCACGGGTTGGACCCCTCGGCCCGCAGTCGCCTGCTGCTGATGTTCCTGCTGCCCTTCGCCCTATTGGTCTATCCTGCCGGAAGGCTCGTGGACCGGATCGGCCGCGTCTGGCCGATGGCCCTGGGGTCGATTGCCTTTGGACTCACCTTCGCCTCCTACGGCGTTCTCTCCCTCAACGGGCTTTACATCGCCATGATTCTCTCCGGCATCTTCAGCGCGGCGATGTTTGCCCCCAACCTCACCCTCTGCGCCGATTTCGTCCCGCCGGCGCAGCGCGGAGCCGGCTTCACCGGGTTCAACGTCGCCGGCTCACTCGGCTTCGTGCTCGGACCGCTGCTCGCCGGTGGCCTGTTCACCCTTCTCGCGCGCGACGGAACAGCCGTCTCCGCCTATCGAACGACCTTCATCGCCACCGGCAGCGCCGAGATACTCTGCGCACTGATGACCTTGCCGCTGCTCTTGAAACTCCGGAAAACCGGCATCACGGAGTAGGCCGCATTTCTCAAGAACTTGTCACCACCGGTTTCGGCGTTTACGCATCAGACCGCGCGCCGGCCCTTCAACCGCCCAATCAACTCCGGCAGTGACAAGACCGCGACACTGCTCCAGGTGTCGGCGACGGCGTAGGGGATGATCAGGTTGCCGCGGTGGACGAGGCCGCCGCAGGAGTAGACGACGTTGGGAACGTAGCCGTCGCGCTCGTCTCCGGCCGGCACGATCAGCGGCTCAGAAAGCGAACCGATCACTTTCGACGGCTTCTTCAGGTCCAGCAGGATGGCGCCTATGCAATACTCGCGCATCGGGCCGACGCCGTGGGTCAGCACCAACCAGCCGGCCTCGGTCTCGATCGGAGAGCCGCAGTTGCCGACCTGCACGTATTCCCAGGGCTGGCGTTTCCACTTCAGTCGCTTTGCCTCGTTCCAGAAGTGCAGATTCTCGGAGTTCATCAGGTAGAGGTGTTCGCCGTCCAGACGGGCCAGCATGTTGTACTGACCGGCGACACGCCGAGGAAACAGGGCCATGCCCTTGTTCTGCACGCACCGGCCGTTGAGTGTGATGATCTTGAAGCCCGTGAAGTCATCGGTCTCGATGATCTGCGGCAGGATGGTGAAACCATTGTAGGCCGTATACGTCGCGTAGTAGTTGGCCTGTCCGTCATCCTCAACGAACCGGACAAAGCGAGCGTCCTCGATGCCGCGGCTCTCATTCTCCATGATAGGAAAGATCACCCGCTCGGACAGATCGGCATCATCGGGAAAGGACAGTGAGTAGTTCGAGTGGGCCAGCCAGAGCATCTTCTCGACGGTCTCTTCAAAGTGAGGGTTGGAGCCGTTCTTTTCGCGGAGCCGGTCAATCGCGCCTTGAAGAACGCTGAGCGTGAAAGTCTCTTGCAGCCGATTGAGGACCGACTGCGCGCACTCATCATAGGCGCCCATCTCGATCAGTTTCAGAAAGAACGGATGCTTCTCGTAGACCTTGTTATCGACGACCTTCCCGCTCATGGCGTAAGGCGTGATCGCATCGAGCGTGATCTCGCTGTCGGCGTCGATGACGCCGCTGCGAAAAGCGATCGAGGAGATGTGCCCCTCGCCGCAGGCCCGAAGGCTCATCACGAAGCGCAGCTCATCGGCCCCGAGGCCGCTCTGGTCGGGATGTGGAACCATCGAAGGGTTGAACAGGGCGACAGATTCGAGCGAGTATTCCAGCGTGAAGTAAGCGCCGATGAGCAGTCGTCGGTCCGACGAGACGCGCGCGTCGCAAGGAATCTCGCCGGCAACCACCCCACAGTGGCTCTCGAGTATCCGCTCGATGCCTTTGTGCCGCGAGCCGAAGCCCTCGATGACGCGGCGAAGCTCGACGGCAGCGACCGACTCCCTCAGGGAGAGAACGCGGCGGATCGTCTCCTTGATGCGCGACGCGTCACCCTGCACGAACGGACGAGCAAGCACCCGCCGCGGATCGGCCTCTAGGCGCAGTGTCGCCCGGCGGACCTGCATGGACGTGGTTGAACTCTTCATCAGGTGATCGCGCTTCATCAAATGTCCTGCCAACGATGGATTGCTCCGGTCCGAAAACCCCTGGGAATCGCGTGGAAATAACGTGTACGAGTTGTGAGCAAAACGCCCGATCTGGCTTGCCGTTTGGCGGGCAAATGCGTCCAGGTTTTTCCTACGCGATCTCTTACCACAATGCCACGAGCCCCCAGGATATACGTGCGGCACCGCACGGCCTTCGGCTGTAACCAAATCGTGGCACAGGCGCCGGGCTTCCGGCTCCACCGGTTCCGGCGCCAATGCTACGGTGCGAGAGGGCGAATTCATCGCGCCCCGTGAATGGCCTTGCCGAACATCGCCTCCGCCGCCTCGGCCAATGTTTCGCTGGTTGCGGGATGTGGGTGGATCGACGTGCTGATATCTTCGGCGACCGCCGCCATTTCAATCGCCAGCACCGCCTCGGAAATCAGGTCGCCGGCATGAGCCCCGACGATGCCCACGCCAAGCAGCCGCTGCGTCTGCGTATCAAAGATCATCTTGGTCAGTCCGTCCGTGCGGCCCATCGCCACCGCGCGGCCGGATGCGGTCCACGGCGACTTGGTCACGCGAAAGTCTATACCCGCGGCCTCGGCATCCGCCTCGGTCATGCCGCACCAGGCGACTTCGGGATCGGTGTAGACCACGGACGGGATGCACGCCGGATCGAACGCGGCCGCCTTGCGGTTGATCGCCTCCACCGCGACCTTCCCCTCCCGCATGGCTTTGTGGGCGAGCATGGGACCACCCACCACGTCACCGATGGCGTAAATCCGCTTGTCGTGCGTGCGCCGCTGGCCGTCGACCTCGATGAAGCCGCGATCATTGACCTTCACGTCCGTTTTCTCCAGCCCCAGACCCTCCGAGTTCGGCAGCCGCCCGATACTCACCAGAATCCGATCAAACGTCTCTTTGCGATCTTTACCACCGACGGCAAAGGTGACGTCAATGCCCTTGCCCGCCCGCTTCGCCGACTTCAGTTCCGCGCCGGTGTGAATCGCTTTCATCTGTTTTCCGAGTTTGGCAAGCAGCGGCTTCGCCAAATCGGGATCGATGCCGTTGAGGATGCCGTCCAGCACTTCGATCACCGTGATCTCGCTGCCAAGCGCTGCATAGACCTGGCCGATCTCCAGCCCGATGTAGCCGCCGCCGACGATCAGCAACCGCTTTGGAATCTGCTCAATCTCCAGCGCCTGGGCCGCATCCCAATAGAGGTCGCGCGGCAAGACAGACTCCGGCAGCGCCCTGGCCCGCGAGCCGGTGGCGACGATGCAGCGGCGAAACTTGAAGCGCGTGTGTTCGTCACCCTCGACCCGGACGATCTTCGAGCTTTCAAACTCGGCTCGGCCGGTGACGTATTCCACCTTTCGGCCCTTGAGAAGCGATCGCACGCCGCCGGTGAGCTTACGGATGACCCCGTCCTTCCAACTCCGCAATTTGTCGATGTCCGTCTTCGGTTTGGGAAAATCCACGCCGAAGTCCCGGGCCTGCTCGGCATCATCGATGATCTTCGCAACGTGCAGCAAGGCCTTGCTGGGGATGCACCCTTCGCGAAGGCACACCCCGCCGGGAACCTTGGCCTCTTCGACGAGGGCGGTCGCGATGCCCGCATCCGCCGCAGCGATCGCCGCGACGTAGCCGCCGGGCCCTCCGCCGATAACCAACAAATCTATTTCCTGAGTCAGTTCGCCAACAACCATCTGGCATCCCTTGCAACTACAACCGCGGTGCGCCGGCACTCACCCGGCCACGGCGCCCGATCAACTCCTACCGAGTGGCGATTCTAGGAAGGATTCCCGCGAGCCGCCACATGCGACGCGGATCGGCTGGATGGAGCGATGGGAAGACAAAAATGAGACTCGCCGCGAGCCTGAAAGGAGGAGAGATCAGGTCACGGCGAGTCTGCGTCTGGATTATGGAACCGCGCCCCGCGAAGGACGGGCGAGCCGAGCCCTCTCACGACGCGCACACCTTTATAACATGAAACGACCAGAACTGGCGACCCATTCTCCTTCAGATCAGATTCTGATGGAGAATTGTTCGCCTCCGCCTCGGCATTCATTCTCCCCCGTCATCTGGGCCGCCAAGCCACACCTGCCGGGGGCGAGGATGGGTGTGTGATTTTGCACGCTTGAGGACCGCACTCCCACCGACGAGTCGGCGGGCCCGACATCCCAGCGACAGCCGCAGCCACTGGATCATAGCCGAGTCCAACCTCCCGATCGCCTACATTCGGACGAATCCCAGCTTCCCTCTTAAGAACACAGCGGCACGGCCTGAAGACAGACCGTGCCGCCGCAGAGTGCTGGAAGCCATAACGCCCGGACTCTCCCGGGCATCAGGTCGATTTACATGCCCATGCCGCCGCCGGGCATCGCCGGGGTGGCGTGTTTCTTCTCCTTGATCTCGCTGACGATTGCGTCAGTCGTGAGTAAGAGAGAGGCGATCGAGGCCGCATTCTGGAGGGCGACCCGCTCAACCTTCGCGGGGACGATCACGCCCATTTTGAGCATGTCGCCGTATTCAGCAGTCAGGGCGTTGTAGCCATAGTTGGGATCCTTCGACTCGAACACCTGCTTGGCCACGACGCTACCGTCCTCGCCCGCATTGTTTGCGATCACCTTGATGGGCGCCCAGAGGGCCCGACGCACAATATCGATGCCGGTCTTGCGATCGCCCTTGGCCTTCTTCTCTTCCTTGTCCAGAACGGCTTTGAGGGCCCGTAGCGGTGCCACGCCGCCACCGGGGAGGATACCTTCTTCGACTGCCGCACGGCAGGCGTGCAGGGCATCCTCGACGCGGGCCTTTTTCTCCTTCATCTCGACTTCGGTCGATGCACCGACCTGAATCTGAGCGACGCCGCCGGAGAGCTTGGCGAGGCGCTCTTCGAGCTTCTCGCGGTCGTAGTCGCTGGTGGTCTTATCGATCTCGGTCTTGATCTGGGCGATGCGACCCTTGATGTCGGACGTGCTGCCGGCGCCCTGGATGATGGTCGTGTTGTCTTTGTCGATGACGACGTTCCTGGCCTGACCGAGGTCCTTCGTATCGATGCTCTCCAGAGTGATGCCGAGGTCTTCAAAGATCGCCTTGCCGCCGGTCATGATCGCGATGTCTTCGAGCATGGCCTTGCGGCGATCCCCGAAGCCGGGAGCCTTGACGGCCGCGCACTGGAGGGTGCCACGAAGCTTGTTGACCACGAGCGTGGCCAGCGCCTCGCCTTCAATGTCCTCCGCAATGATCAGCAGGGGCCTTCCAGCCTTGGCACACTTCTCCAGCAGCGGAATCAGATCTTTGATGGAGGAGATCTTCTTCTCGTGAATCAGGATAAAGGGCTTGCTGAGGCGGACCTCCATCTCGGCCGGATTGGTGACGAAGTGGGGTGAGAGATAGCCCTTGTCGAACTGCATCCCCTCGACCAACTCGACCGTCGTGTCCAGGGTCTGGCCTTCTTCAACGGTGATGACGCCGTCTTTGCCGACCTTTTCCATGGCCGCGGCGATCTGCTTGCCGATCTCTTCGTCCTGATTGGCAGCGCACGTGCCGACCTGTGCGATCTGCTTGGAATCGCTGACGGGCCTGGAGATGCGCTTGTACTCGGCCACGATGGCCTCGACGCCGGCCTCGATGCCGCGCTTGAGTTCCATCGCGTTCGCGCCGGCGGCCACGTTCTTCAACCCCTCAATGAAGATCGACTCGACGTAAACCGTCGCAGTCGTCGTGCCGTCACCGGCATCGCTTGAAGTCTTGCTGGCGACTTCCTTCACCATTTGAGCGCCCATGTTCTCATAGGCATCGTCCAATTCGATCTCCTTGGCGACGGTCACGCCGTCTTTGGTGACCGTCGGCGAGCCGAAGGACTTTTCCACGACGACGTTTCGGCCGCACGGCCCCATCGTCACCTTGACGGCCCGAGCCAGTTGGTTCACGCCGCTGCGAATGGCGTTGCGGGCCTCCATGTCGAATGCAATTCTCTTAGCTGCCATGTTGATGTTTCTCCCAATCCTTACTTCTGAAGTTATGTCGTCATTGGAACAGTCGAACGTATCGTTGTATCTCAGGGCCCTACGCGGAACTCCCTGATTCCAGAATGAACTTCAAGGGTTCGTAGCCTTGCTCTCGCGCCACCTCGGTCGCCTTGTCTCGGACGATGGCCAAGGCATCACCGGCATTGGTGATGAACTGACCCGTGGCGAGTTGATCCTGCCGATCCAGCGTCAGGGCCCGCCAACGACGCGTGGCCCTGTGCGATAGGTCGCCAGAGACGAGCATGGTTTCCGCGCTGACCGCCATGCAACAGGGCTGCATCTTTGCGGTCTGCCGAATCGGTTCGACGTCGGAACTCATCGCATCAGTCCTCCTCGCCCCGCAGGTCCTCATAGGATTCGTCGCGCCAGACGGCGCCACTCTGCTTCACTTGCAACTCGACGGTTTCAATCGACGTCGCCTCCGTGAAGACGACGTCGTCCACCATCTCTTCGTCGTCCAACTCGGAGACGCGAATCTCGATCCGATAGCCTTGCCGGCCGATCTTGGAATACGTCAGCGGATGGATGTGCATCGCCTCCTCGTTTCCAGGGAACGTCAGCACTAGTCTCGCGGCCGGTCCAAATCGGATGGCTTCGTCGAGCGCGGCTTCGAGCAGTTCGGGACTCATCCAGTTGTCCAATCCGACCGGCGTCTATTCAATGATGCCGAGGATGTCCGACTCATCCATGATGAGAAGTTCTTCGCCGTTGATCTTGATTTCCGTCCCAGCGTAACTCGTGAACAAAACTTCGTCACCCTTCTTGACCTGGAGCTTTCCGCGCTCACCGGTATTGAGGAGCTTGCCGTTTCCGACGGCCTGCACCCGGCCCCGCTTCGGCTTTTCCTTGGCGCTGTCGGGAAGAACGATCCCGCCGGCGGTCGTTGAGGCCGCCTCGATCCGCTTCACCAGCACCTTGTCACCCAATGGTCGAATCTTCGACTTCGTTACTGCCATCTTCAGGACTCCTTACTCAGAGCAAATGCTCAGACCCGTTTACTCTCCAGAATGATCCGCTGCCCGTTGCAGAAGGGCACGGTTACTCACTCCCCGGTTCCTAATTGGCGCCGGTGGGGATCGACCAGTCAAGATGATACCGCTGCCGCACCAGCTTCAGCAGGATCGGCGTGACCGTGTCGTAGTCGGCGTCGGCCTCAATAACGGAAAACACACCCAACTCTATGGCGTCTCGCAGCACGCGCTGGTCCGCACCCCGACAGACCAACAAACAAGGCAACTCCAGGCCCAGGAGGCGAATCCCACGAACCGTCCCCCGGCCCCCCGTCTCGGGCAACTCGTCGTCCACCACCGCCGCGTGCATCCCGCGCGTCGCAGCCAGCCCCAGGGCCTCATCAGCCGACCGTGGCCAGTGCAGGCTCAAAGGCAGATTGGCCAGCGACCGGGCAAGCCCCGTGGCCCACGGGCTCTGCCCCGCGTGAGCGATCATCAGATTGAATGGTCCTGGCGTGGTCATTCGAGGTCTTCAACGATTCACGGCGCCGCCGGGCGCAGCAGTCCCGCTGGCCTTTCACTCTGTAGAAGGGCAATGGCCGTGCCAACGGAGGGCGTTCGTGTCGATGAATTGAAAAGCAGTTGTAACTTCCTGTCAGGTATTGAGTTGCGTTGGCGCTTGGATGGGAGGCGAGGCCAATCCGCCCGCCGGGCCATGACGCGTTTGGCAGGCGAAGCGGCCCGGGTCCGAGCGGGACTGTCAATCTGGCATGATGCTCCGCTTAGTAGAGTGGGCCTTGGCGATGCCGGTTGGCGGGTCTCCCGCGCCGCCAATGGACGGGATTCAGGTCGCCATTCTGAATCGCGTCGGCAAGTGAATTATCATTCGTCATGATCAGGCGTCCGGTCTTGTGGCGGGGGGCCACGATTGCCGGGCCGTTTCCGATCCACAGGAGTCCGCCACGTGAAAGCCTCTGGCCTGTTCGTCCGATGCCTCGAAGCCGAAGGCGTCGACACGATCTTCGGCCTGCCGGGCGAGGAAAACGCAGACCTGATGATGTCGCTGGGGGATTCGTCGATTCGGTTCATCCTCTGTCGCCATGAGCAGGCCGCCGCATTCATGGCCAACACTTACGGCCGACTGACCGGTCGCGCAGGCGTCTGTCTCGCGACGCTCGGACCGGGCGCGACGAATCTCGTCACCGGCGTTGCCGACGGCAACATGGATCGCGCGCCGATGGTCGTCATCACTGGACAGGCCGACACAAAGCGCCAACACAAGGAATCGCATCAGTCGATGGATGTGGTCAGCATGTTTCGGCCGATCACGAAATGGTCGGAGAGCGTGCAGCATCCTGACAACATCCCCGAGATGGTGCGCAAGGCGTTTAAACTCGCGGAGATGGAAAAGCCCGGCGCGTGCATGATTGAATTGCCGGAGGACATCGCGGCGGCGGAGACGACTGCCGTACCCATCGAGCCCGTACGCCTGCGCCGACCGGGCGCGGACTACAAGGCCGTCGCGGCCGCGATCGAACTGATTCGATCCGCGTCATCACCGGTGATCCTCGCGGGCAACGGCGCGATCCGAAAGCGCGCGAGCCATCAACTTGGCATCTTCGCGCGGCACACGGGGATCGGCGTCATCAACACGTTCATGGGCAAGGGGGCCGTGCCGCGGTCCGATCCGCACGCGCTCTTTACGATGGGACTGCAATCACGCGATTTGGTGTCGTGCGCGATGGATGAGGCGGACCTGGTCATCGCCGTCGGTTACGACCTGGTTGAGTATCACCCGCGCCTGTGGAACATGGGCAACGCGAAGCGCGTGTTGCACATCGACTTTCTCCCGGCCGAGGTGGATGAGAACTATCGCGTCGCGGTCGAGATCGTTGGCGATATCGCGAATAGTCTGTGGTCGCTGAACGAAGGGCTCGGTGACAAGGCAGCGCCGCTGTATGACATCGGGCGGCACCGGCGCATGCGCGAGGCGATCCTCACCGATCTCGCGGCCTACAAGGACGACGACACTGATGGGACAATAAAGCCGCAAAAGGCCCTGTGGGATTGTCGGCAGGTGATGGGGCCGAACGACATCCTGCTGTCGGACGTCGGGGCGCACAAGATGTGGATTGCCCGTTACTATCAGTGCGACGAACCGAACACCTGCCTGATTCCCAACGGGTTCTGTTCGATGGGCGGCTCGCTGCCCGGTGCGATCGCCGCGAAGATGATTCATCCGGACCGCCGCGTGCTGGCGGTCTGCGGCGACGGCGGCGTGATGATGAACATTCAGGACTTTGAGACGGCCGTTCGATATGGCGCGAACATCGTCATCCTTGTCTGGGAAGATCGCGACTACGGTCTCATCTCATGGAAACAGGAGAATCACTTCGGCCGCCATGTGGATATGACGTTCACGAACCCGGACTTTGTAAAGCTGGCGGAGGCGTTCGGCGGCTGGGGTCGGCGCGTGACGCGCTCGCGCGATTTGCGCGGCACGCTGGAAGAAGCGTTCAACTGCGGCAAGCCGGCGATTGTGACGATGGACGTGGACTATTCGGAGAATCAGAAGCTGACGCAGCGGTTGGGTGAGATTACCTGCGCGATTTAGTATTCGGCACCGCTCGAAGGAAGACATGCAGATGCTCAAGGATTCTTATCCACTCTACATTGCGAATGAGGCACAATCCCCCAACGCCGATCTCGCGGTGACGAACAAGTACACCGGCGAGGTAGCAACAAACGTCGCGCTCGCCGACGCGGCGATGATTGATCGTGCGATCGCGGCGGTTGTGGACGCGGCGGAAGCGTGTCGGCGGATGCCGTCGTATGCGCGGGCGGACGTGTTGCAGCATGTCGTAAGGCGAATGACGGAGCGCGCCGAGGAATTGGCGAAGGCGCTGTGTATCGAGGCTGGCAAGCCGATCAGGGACTCGCGCGGCGAGGTCGCGCGCGGCATCGACACGTTTCGCATCGCGGCCGAAGAGGCGACGCGAATCTATGGCGAGTATCAACCGTTGGATATCTCGAAGCGCGCGGAGGGCTACGAGGGCATCGTCAAGCGCGTGCCGATCGGGCCGTGTTCATTTATCTCGCCATTCAACTTCCCAATCAACCTGGCGGCGCACAAGATCGCCCCGGCCATCGCCGCCGGTTGTCCCTTTGTCTTGAAGCCGGCGTCACTCACGCCGGTCGGGGCCCTGCTCCTGGGCGAGATCCTCGCGGAGACGGACTTGCCGCCCGGTGCGTTCAGCATCCTGCCCTGCCGGCGCGAGGGGGCGGATCTGTTCAGCACCGACCCAAGGCCGAAACTGCTGTCGTTCACCGGATCGCCCGACGTCGGCTGGGCCCTGAAGGTCAAGGCCGGCAAAAAGAAGGTCGTACTCGAGTTGGGCGGCAACGCGGCCTGCATCGTGGATCGCGACGTGGACCTGGACTACGCCGTCGGCCGAATCATCATCGGGGCGTTCTATCAATCCGGCCAATCCTGCATCGGCGTGCAGCGCATCATGATTCACACGTCGGTCTATAACGATACAAAGGCGAAGCTCATCGCCGCCGCGGGCAAGCTCAAGGCCGGCGATCCCCTGAATGAAGACACGTTCCTCGGGCCGATGATCACTGAGAAGGAAGCACAGCGGGTTGAAGCGTGGGTGAACGAGGCGGTCGGGCGTGGTGCGCGCGTCGTCTGCGGCGGCCGGCGCGACGGGGCCTTCTATGACGCGACCTTGGTCGAGAACGTGCCGAACGATGCAGCACTGAGTTGTAAGGAGGTCTTCGGGCCGGTGGCGACCCTGGAGCGATTTGAGTCGTTCCAAGCAGCCTGCACGCGAGTCAACGACAGCGTGTTCGGCCTGCAAGCCGGCGTGTTCACGAAGGACCTCGATTCGGCGTATTATGCGTTCAACGAACTGGAGGTCGGCGGCGTGGTGATCAATGACGTTCCATCGGTTCGTGTAGACAACATGCCCTACGGCGGGGTGAAGGACAGCGGCCTGGGCCGGGAGGGGATACGCTTTGCGATTGAGGACATGACCGAACGGCGACTCATGGTGCTCAACCGCGCCGGTCGACAACGCGCGTAGCGATCGCTTCACCCACCTCGACACGGACCCACAAAAAGCGTATACTGAATACTCAAACTGACCGGTTTTGAGCAAACCGACGAACTTCGCCCGGATGGCGTGCGATCGTTGCCAGCGGCTTTGTACGTGTTTAGCGGGTAGTTGTGGCCGCAAGGACGAGTTGGGGCCGGAGGGCGGTCCCAGGTCAACGCCATCAGCAGATGGGTCGGATGACCCATCCTACGCACTGAGCGAGGACAGATTTGGGACCGTGTACTTGGCCAACGCTGGAATAGTAGTTTTTGAGGTGCGATCATGAAAGTCAGTTATTCTATTGTGTTTTGTGTCGGTGTTCTTGCGTGTCCTGTTTGGGCCATGGATACCGGAACGGCCCTCTCCAAACTTGAGAATGCACGCTTGGGCATTACTCGTTTTGAGCTCAATCAGTGCATAACTACCATACGCTCAGACCCGGCATCTATTGATCCGACTGTTTGGGTTCGACTCAAACCGGTGATTCTCGATAACCTCGTCCACCTGGATGTTCGGAGGGCTGCCTTGCAACTCTCTTGTGTGAAGGCCAACAGCGTGGTAGCAGAGCAGATACTCTCCCTTGTCAATGGCTGGGAGGATGGTTCAAATACTTCCGGCCTGCCGACCGAGGAATCGGCAAGGCAAAAGGCCCTGGCTCAGAGGTCTCAACTCGTCGGGACGGTTCTGGGTATGAATGTGATCCCGTTTCTGGAGGCTGCGATCCAAGATCAAGCACCTCTCTTACGGTTGATTGCTCGGAGGCAAGCAACTCAGGCACTTCTGAATAACCCGGCACCCCTCCCGCAACGGCGGGAGTGTGCGTTGTTGATTTTGCAGCAGATGAGGATGCAAACAAACCCAGCTCACCAGCTGTTTCCTTTGCTGGATTCTTCCTGTTATCCTGCGATGCGAACGCTCGTGGCCTCGTCGAGCGATCCGCTGGACTTCCATTATTGTGCTGCGGCGACTCTGGCCTATTCTGGCGATCAACCGTTGCTTCCGATTCTCGAATCAAAACGCCCCGGTTTCCGCTCAGCCAATCCAAGTTCTGAGAGGTTTTTGACTCATTGGATTTGGCTTATCAATGTCCAGAATCCCCCCTCAAAGCTCCTCGACTACATTAGTTCTGAAGAGGACAAGGATGTAATCCCTTTCCGTCGCGGAATTGCCATTCGGCGGGCGTTGGAGTTGGGACTTTCTACATCTCAGATTCGCGACGCCATATTGGCTTTTACAGGCCATTTCCCAGGTCTCGAATACCCGCGGTTTGACCATCCGCTTGCCTTGCTCAGACGACTGGGGTTGAAACTGAATGTCTTGCAGGAGTCGGATTTACTCAATGTTTCCGTCGTCCAGGGCGTAGATCTTTCCGGGATTTCGAGCAGCGGACCTGGAGAGTTTCCGGTCCTACCCGATGGAAGCCACGCGTCCCAAGATTCCAAGCCAGCACGCCAGCCGTGGATGAACCAAGAGTGGCAGCCAAAAACGGAAAACTACACAGCCCTTGAAGATTGGATGCGAAGCGTTGATTGGGAATCGTTGTCCGGTGATGAGGCTACTCCATTGCTTCAAGACAAGTTGTGCGAGCTTGACCTGATCCCCCCTAAGCGATGCGGGACTTCAGTTGGAGGATGATCATCCACACTCTCTCTGCGTCGCACGCTCGTTTGCATATCCAGATTGGTTTGAATATCTCGATACCCTTCTCGACATTAGTGAATGCAATTGATGAGTTGGGTCGGAGCTGGGCGATTGTGTCGCGCAGCACCTGCCGCCGATCTCTCCATCGCACACCGGCGAGCCTGTCCGCCCCACCTGCGCGGGATTGAGCGTTTTTGTGTCACCACGCGGAGAACAATCCTTGGCCGATTCATTGACGAGATTCGCCGCTGCCCTCATGGCCTTCGGGCTGCTCATTGCCCCCGCCGACCATGCGGCGCAGGCCGAGTCGCCCGCCATCGGCCTTGTGCACCGCCTGCCCGAAGTGCCGGACGATCCACCCCCGTCGCCGTCTACCGCGCCGGTCGTTCACACCGTTTCCCCCGCCGCTTCACCGGCCCGCGGCGGTTTCCTCAGCGTGCAGGTCAATATCGACCAACTCGGCAACAACATCATCGGAGACGCCGCAAATGAGCCGTCGATCGCCGTCGACCCGACGAATCCGAACAACGTCGTCATCGCCTGGCGGCAGTTCGATACGGTCAGTTCCAACTTCCGCCAGGCGGGCCGTGCCTATAGCCATGACGGCGGCGTCACCTGGACCTTCCCAGGACCACTACAACCCGGCGTCTTTCGCAGTGATCCCGTCCTCGGCGCCGATTCTGAAGGCAACTTCTACTACTGTAGCCTGACCACCATCGGGATTTTCAACCAAACCTTTCAGGTCGACTTCTTCAAGTCGGTTGACGGCGGCGTCACCTGGCAGACGCCGGTCAACGCCTTTGGAGGTGACAAACAGTGGTTCACCATTGACCCGACCGCGGGCATCGGCGGAGGCCATATCTATCACAATTGGAACTTCCAATTCAGTTGCTGCGGCGACACCGACTTTACGCGGTCGACCAACGCCGGGACCTCTTTTCAACCATCCATTGAGATGCCTGCTCCCAAACAGAAATGGGGAACGCTGTCCGTCGGGCCGGATGGAACGCTCTATGCAGCCGGCGCCCGGGCGGACCCGTTCCTGCAAACCGGCCACGTCATGACCCGATCCACGAACGCGCAAAACGCCGTCCAGACGCCGTTCTTCGAATTGACCAAACTGGTCCAACTCGGCGGCAATACCGTCACCGGCGGCATCAATCCGGTCGGACTGCTGGGGCAGGTTTGGATCGCGACCGATCACTCCTCCGGCCCGACGCAAGGCAACGTATACATTCTCGGTTCGGTGAATCGGGGCGGTGATCCGGTCGACGTGATGTTCATTCGCAGCACAGACCGCGGGGCGACCTGGAGCACCCCGAAGCGCGTCAACGACGACCCGATCACCAGCGCATCATGGCAATGGTTCGGAACCATGTCGGTGGCGCCCAACGGACGCATCGACGTGATCTGGAACGACACGCGCAACGATCCGGCGGCAACCACGTCGGAATTGTTTTACTCGTTCTCGCTCGACGCCGGCGTGACGTGGCGCCAGAACCTGCCGCTGAGCCCTCCTTTCAATCACTCGCTGGGATATCCGAACCAGAACAAGCTCGGGGACTATTACGACATGGTCTCGACCGACAAGCAGGCGTACCTCGCCTATGCCGCGACCTTCAACGGCGAACAGGACGTCTACTTCCTGGCAATCATGCCCGACTGCAACGAGAACGGCTTGCATGACGGCACCGACATCCTCAACGGGACAAGCACGGACTGCAATGAGAACCTGATCCCGGATGATTGCGAACCGGGCTGCGGCCTTCGCTTCTTTTTTCCCAACGGTCTCCCCCAGGCCATCACCCCCGGTGCGGCCCTCGGCATCGACGTACAGATCATCGCAAACCTGGAAACGGTCCTTTCAGGCAGTGCGCAGTTGCATTACAGTTTTGACGGCGGCGCTTTTCAGACCGCGACGATGTTCTCCGTGGGCAATGATCTCTTTCTCGCGGCACTACCGCCGGCGAATTGCGGCGACGTGGCCGAGTTCTACTTCACCGCTGAAGGTAGCGAAACCGGTGGCGTATCCAGCCCGCCCGACGCCCCAACGACGGTGTTCTCCGCGCCGGTTGGCACCCTGCTCGACGCGTCCTTCGCCGACGACTTTTCCGCCGACCAGGCCTGGACCGTCACGGGCAATCTCTTCGGCGGTGGCTGGGAGCGGGGCACGCCGGTCGATGGCGGCCGGGGAGATCCGCCGCTAGACTTCGACGGTTCGGGACAGGCCTTCCTGACCGAGAACGCCGCCGGCAACTCGGACGTCGATGGCGGGCCGACGATTCTGACCTCGCCGCGGTTCGACGGTATCGGCTGCCAACGAATCTTCTACGCCTACTGGCTCAACGACATACCCGCGTTTCCCATGGGAGAGGAAGACTTCCTCACCGTCGAGGTTTCAACGGACCCGAACAATGCCGACTGGCAAGTCGTGCGGACCTACAACACGCCGATGCCCAACTGGCGGACGGACACGATCGAGATCGGCACAGAGGTTTCCGCCTCTTTCACGATGCGCATCCGCTTCACCGTTCGCGACGCCTCGCCGGGAAACGTGGTCGAAGCCGGGATCGACGCCGTGAGGGTTTCCGCGCTGGAGTGCGGGCAGCAGCTCGTCTGTTGTGCAGTGGGCATTTTCCCCGACGAAGACGAAGACCAGGTCTGTGACGTCGTTGACAATTGTCTTGGTCTGCAAAACGCGGATCAACGGGATGCGGATTCGGACGGCATCGGCGACGACTGCGACGAATGCACGGACGTCGACTTTGACGGCCTGGGCAACGGCACAAACGGCAACGCGGGCTGCCCCGACGGCGTGGCTGTGGATTGCGATGACACGGCCGGCAATGAGTCAGATGCCGACGGCGACAATGTCTGCGACCCGTTCGACCAGTGCCCGGCCACGGCACCCGGCGATCCGGTCGATAGCGCCGGATGCTCAACGGTCGACGACGATGGTGACGGTGTCTCGAACGATCTGGACCTCTGCCCGAGCACCATCCCCTGCGCCTCACCGGTCGATCCCGATGGCTGCGCGATCGACTCGGACGGCGACGGCAACGGGCTGGGCGACGCATGTGACTCGCTGTTGGCCCTGGCGCAGTGTCCGGCCGACATCACGGTTGCCGCCACATCTGAACAGGGCATCATCGTAGCGTTTCAGACGCCGACGGCCGTGAACGGGTTCGGAACGGTGGCGATCAGTGCCGACCCACCGGCGGGCTCGGTCTTTCCAATCGGCACCACCGTCGTGATTGTTCAGGCGACGGACGATACGGGCACGACCGTCACTTGCACGTTCGAGGTCACGGTTCTTCCGCCGGACGGCACGCCGCCGGGCCAAACTCCGCCTGAAATGGAGGATTGCAGTTTCGGTAACGGCGCAGGCGCGGTGATGATGATGCCCATGTTCCTGTTCGGATGGGGTCTACTGAGGCGGCGTGAGAGACACCGCAGGTGACGAAACCCCACGTCAGCAAACGCATCCAGGCCCTCGGTCACAGAATGACGTCATGAGCCTGAGAAGAACGGGTCGCCCGGGAAGCAGAGCGACCCGCCTTCGGTCTCACTCACGCAACGCATCTTAGCGTCGCCGCCGGACGAGCAGGAGCCCGCCAAGCACGAGAAGCGAGAGGGTGGCCGGCTCGGGAACAAAAGAGGCTTTGATCGCGTCGATCTCCGTGACCTGGTCATGACCGAAACCACTGGCCGGATCGATGGCGATCGCGTTATAAAAGCCGGGCAGCGCCGGCTTCCACCGTGCGACAAAGTCATCGGTGCCCGTCACCAAGGTCCAGCCGGGAACGAACACTTTCACGGGAACGCCCGGAACGCTGGTGCCGGTGATCAGATCAACAAACCACAAGTCGTAATCGAGGGCCGCTTCCCGTGGTGAAAACGCTCCCGACGCATCCGTGTCGAAATCTTGCCCCTCACTGATGATGGAGAAGACGTCGACCCTGATGAAGCTGGAGAACGCGTAGTCATTGTTGGACAACTCCGGCAGGGTACCCGGTAGCATCTCGGCCACCGAATGTCCATGGGGAATGCCACCGGTGGTGTGCGGCGAGGCCATCGTCGGCGCAATCTCCCAGCCCATGGCACCGGACCCGGGGTGATTGGATATGGGCACAGGCGCCGTCTCATCAGGGCGATGCTCCTGAACCCAATCGAAGTCCGCCCGATCTCCCGCAAACGGATCATTGTCGGGGCCGCCCGGCCAGACCGGCGGACCGAGCGGGTCCACGTGGTCAGTCCCCAGCGGGAAGAAATCGTCATCCGTCCAGCCGGTGTGCTCCTCCCGGAAAATCCCGCCCGGTGGTATCGGCATCGTCCCCGCCGCAGGCAGGATCGGAATGAACGCTGCCGGGGTCATGAAGTCCAGATAACCGTCATCCGGCAACGGCGTCCACAGAGCCGGATCGTCCAATGCGAGCGGGATGTGACCGGCGATCGCTGTTGTGGCAGTAGCGGCCACACTAAGCGCCGCCAGAACGCCCAGAGTCTTGTACTTCCGCATGGTACGCCTCCTTTCGGTGATTACAGTTTGGTCAATACCTCTTCAAAGCATGTTTGCTGTTGCACCTCCTTTGCCACCCAATCTCCGTAAAATGGAAACTCCTCGTAGCACAGGCCTTTGTTTGACACGGGGAAACGCTTCGCGACTCCGAATTGTTCTGCCCTCCTTTCACTGGTGGAGTCGTGTATTCCCGGCCGGGTCACTCCCGGGCGCCACGCACGGCCCCGATGTCGGGAGCACCGGCCTGTTGCCCAGGATTTGTGGCCGCCCTGCGCGTCGCCTCTTAACTCGAATGAGAGCGGCCTGTCTCGAACCGCGCTCCCAGCGCTCGGAGCACTCTAACGAAGCACGCCTCAATATGCAAGATAAAAAGACCTGTTAATCGTTACATATCGTGTCACGAATCGACCCGTACCTGTGTAGCTCCACGGCGGCACCGATTAAGGAGTCGCGTGGAAATAACCTGTACGAATCGTGAGCAAAACGCTCGATCTGGCTTGCCGTTTGGCGGGCAAATGCGTCCAGGTTTTTCCGACGCGATCCCTAAGTGGTCATGCCTATGAGCTTTGCGCCGCCGTTCTCATGGATCGACCCGGGCCGTGAGGCTTCTGTTGCTGGCCACCCGCAGCACGGCTAGCGTGGGCGTCCTCGCCCGCAGCCCGGACCAAGAACGCCTCGCGAGCGATCAGGCGGGCAAGACGGCGCACTACATGGTAAGATGGACCTGCCCTTGACACGGTCGCTGTATCAACGGTGTCAAGGGTCAGCCGCCGGGGAGAACCCGGCCCGCCTGCCCTTGACGGGCCGCCGCGGACAGCGTCCGCCGTCGCGCAGCGACGAGGCTTGGCGGCATGTCAAGGATGGAGCGAGACGGCCATGGCGATGATCGGGGCGTGAAGTGTTCGCTGACTCTGATTCACGCCGAAGGGTATAACAATGCGATACGTAGGCTTAACCGATGATCCCGTGACCCGAAGGCAACAGCACGGCAACCCGGAGGACTGGCAGCAGTGGCAAATGAGGACCGAACCGGAGGCTCGACAGTGGGAAAAGGGTTGGCTCGCTCAGCCCGGCCATACCGGAGGATCGGGGGGCGCGGGCTGGAGATATGGCTACATGTATACGATCGGAACCAATACGCGACAATGAGCCGGGTGGGGTCCGCTCTGCCGACCGTTTGACCGGCCCGGCGCGTCCGAACGATTCAATGGTGAAAAGGTAAACGTCACCAGAGGTGCTCTCATGTTCCGCAAAGCGTTCTTGGTAGCAGTGCTTTTGACCGCCGCTACGGCACCCCTTGGGTGTTCGGCTCGACATGCGGCGGATCGCGAGGACTCGGGCTATTACCATGTGGCCTGCCCGTATTGCACCCGCGAGGGCTATTGGGCAGCGCATGACGTGAAGGAGAACGGCGCGCGTGCGCGTTGTGTTGACCCGAACTGCAACGGAATCTTCACAATTGGCAGCGACATGCCGCGCACAGCATTGCCGAAAACGCTGGCATCAAACCAGCCCGGCCCTGTTAATTACTTGTCGCAGTGTCCGTACTGCGGGTACCGAGGGTATTGGCCGATCGCTCGTGTGCGAGAGTGCGGCGGGAACGCTAGTTGCAACCAAGGTTGCGGACGGGTTTTCAAAATCCTGCCGGAGCCCTCGCAACCGACAGACACCCTCAGTTACTGCCCATCCACGAACGCGGGGCCCTACGTTGCAGAGAACGGATCCTACTATGGGCAGCCGAACCAGTACGGGATACCGAAGACAGTCCCAGTGCGGAGCTATTTCCGTAAGGACGGCACATACGTGCGAGGTCATTTCCGCAGTTCGCCTCGACGTCGTTAAATTTTGCGGAGTGTTAATACAAGAGGCTGGTCGGTGATGATGGCCACACATCCGTCTCGATATGACTGGAGAATACGCTTGTTCCTGGTCGTCGCAAGCGTTGTAGTAACTACTACGAGTGGCGCATGTTCAAGACAAGATGCTCGTGTCAGACCTGAAGGCGTTCCACGTGGCGCAGTCTGGGAAATCACAACCTACACGTCTGACCCACCGGGGGCGAGGATTGAAGTCAACAGTAAATACATCGGTGCTACGCCGTGCTCTGGTCCCATCTGGGCGAAGGGTCGCGGACAAGCACAATTGAATGTGGTAGCATATTCACCCAATGCTGAACAGCCGTCACAGATGAAAGTCTTCTTCGTTCCTCCGATTCCGGCCGACATTTATTTCGATTTTCGTTTGCCGCAGCCGACTCGATCATCTGCGATTATTCCAGCCATGAGACCCGTTCCGAGCACACTTGCTCCACATGACGCCGGTGTGCCCATCGCGCCGGCTCCTTTGAGAACCAATGTTTATCCGAGTCCCGGCGGAGGCCATTGGATACAGTCGGTGACTGATGACGGAGAAGTCCTGATTCTGGAGGATGGATCCATTTGGGACGTGCTGCCCGGTGACTCGGTAGTAACGAGTATCTGGCTACCTGTGACAGAGATCGTCGTCATCGAGCGACAGTATCAGGGAATGGTTTTCTACGATTTGGTTAACACCGATGATGATGAGAAGATTGGAGCCATATTCATCGGGTTTTAAGGAGACGTGATTGTGACAAGACGATTCTGGTTCGCCGTTTTGAACTCAGCAGGACTGATCCCATTGGCGTTATGCCTGGGATGTGCGGCAGCTACTATTCCTATCAACTACTCTGCGCAAAACCTCGTGAAGCTTCAGGGCAAGGTCGCAATCGGTACATTCTCCTACCGACCTGCGGATGAAAAGAAGGTCAAGCCGAATCAGATTCAGAATACGGCCATGGGAAGGATTTTCGTTGGTGTCGACATCAAAGATTTTGTCAAACGCGCTACCGCACTCGAACTTGAAAAATCTGGAATCGTCATCACGGAAACCGCCCCTGTGATCCTTCATGGTGAAGTTCAGGAGTTTAAGGCGGATGACTTTGGTTACAGCGTCGATTGGTCATACTCGATAAAGTACCAGCTCGAGCAAATGGGTACGTCCAAGACCCTACTCGACAAAGTTTATGTGGCCGATAGGAAGAAGACGGGGAAGACAGGTGCAGCAGCCGACTTCAGCCCTTCGATCAACGAAATGATTCTATCCGCATTCGAAAAGTTCATGAACGATCATGATGCCCGCGAGATTCTGAAGAATGGAGCATGACGACGAGCGAGACGGTGGGAGCGTAGCATGTTTTGTGCGGAGAATGCACAATGACGAACGAGGAACCGCGCGCAATGGTCATTCGCGAGGCTGATGAACTAAGAGTGTCGGCTGAATCGGTTCTCAAGGACTTCGTGGGCCCCGAACGCAATCATCTTGAATATGTTGTGTTGGCACTGATGGCACGGATTCGCGAATTGCAGAATGCCGCTCGCAATCTCATGGATCATTCCCCGGAGGCACCCATCGCGATCATTACATTGGCTCGGGCCCAATACGAGTCATACCTGCAGCTCAGGTATATTTTGATCCAGCCCAAACCCGACGAGCGTGAGAAGCTGGCGCGGGATCTAATGAAGTTCGCCGAATATGATCATGTCGAGTCCATAGGTAATGATCGAGATGTGTACCGGGCATGGCTCGGTGACGGTGAGAAGGAGCACTTTGAGCGACGGATTCAGATTCATGATGACGTGAAAAGAAACCTTAGTAAAGCGCAGAAAAAACAAGGGAGGAATGCCACATGGAACGGGCTCTCAATTGCAGAGACCGCGAAAGCCGTAGGCGTGACCGGCCATTCTCAGTGGTACGGTGTGATGAGCAAGGTCGCACACTCGGTGCCGAGTATGTTCCACAAGTCGATTACGATAGCGCAAGATGGATACGTCTTGGGTAATGTTGAAAGGGGCGAGAAAGACGCAATCGAGTGGCTTGAGCGAATGAATCGCGTACTGGAACTTGCGATCGGGTCGGTACCTACTGAAAAGTGAAACTTGGTGATTCCGTTGCATCACATCGCAAATGGAGAATTAACATGCCCGACTACATCCCCGCCCCCGACGCCGAGTTTGACGTCTGGCCCTTGACACGCGGCTCAGGCCCTTGACACACCGACCGTGTCAAGGGCAGGCAAAAGGAGCAAGCCGTTCGCGTGGAAAACGCTGAATTAGCAGGTCAATCGTCTTGCGGCGCGTTCGGCCCCGTTTGAACGAACGCTCCTTTTGCCTGGCCTGATCCAGCGTCTGGCACTCCTCGAAGAAGATCAGGTCAACGGGCAAGCGAGGCTTGGTCGAACGAACGCGGCCCTTCCGGTGCTCCGCCAGACGCCGGATCAGATCGTTCGTGCTGCCGAAATAGCGACGACCATCGTTGCAATGGAGGATATACACGTAAGCGGACACCGTGTTCGCCAGCATATCGCACGAACGATGCCGCGCGTCAAGGGCTGGCAGCAGAACTTCGTCTCCTACGCCAACGCCAACCTGGCCGCCCTGGGGCTTGTCGCGGCCGACCTGGTCCCCATCACCGCCGGTCAGGCCACCTGGACTGCGGCCTATCCCGCCCATGTCGTTTAACAGAGCCGCAACCGTCGGGGAGCGGCCGGTCGTGGGGACCCCCTCGGAGACTGACTTGGAAACTTGGTTGTCGGGGTAGGGACGCTTGAGACCGAGCGCCGGCGGTCAGCACCGACCACTCCCTGCGTCTGGCAACGGCCTGCGTCGTCAAGGGTTGGTCGGCGATCCCCCGACAGAGCTCGGGGGCTGTGGGGGGAGAGCAGCTTCATTGAAGGCGGTCGATTTTGGCGGCCAGGATGAAATCGCTTTCAGTCAGACCGTCGATCTTGTGCGTCCAGGTCTCGACCTTCACCCTTCCCCACGCCAGATGGATATCCGGGTGATGGCCTTGCTCCTCCGCCACGTCGCCGACCTTGTTCACAAATGCCAGGGCCGTCACGAAATTGGGAAACGTAAACGAGCGCGTGAGGTGGTGCCCTTTCTCAATCGCCCAGCCGTCGAGCTGGGAGAGGAGTTCATCGACCTTACGCCCCTCAAGAGATGGAACGCCGCCGCGACAGGGAACGCATTGTTTGTCAGCCAAATCGGTCACTGCAAAAACCTCCTCTTCATAGTATCTCTTGAAGCGCCATCCCGTTGACCTCGCGAGGAAAAAACGACCTGCGTCGCATCCTCACTTGGGCCGCAGGCGAAACACCACGCCGGCCGGTTCGAGATCATAGGATTGTTGCACCCAGTCCGGCACGTAGACCGGGTTATTACTGCAAATGTAGGCCCTGCCGCGATCGGCGAAGGGTTTGACTTCATCCGGGACCGGCTGAATGACCGGCGGAGCCGGCGTCGTGTCATGCCCATGGTTGAGCACCACGCCGCGCTGAATCCCCTCGATATCCCGGGCATAGACCAGCAGGTTTTTGATGGTCACGTCGGCCAGCAACAGGCCGTCGGGTGCTGCCTGATCCAGGGCGGCCCGCGCGAAGCTTGCCGCACTGGTGTCCCCGTTCTTTCGTGGACGTAGAAAATAGGTGTAGTTGTTGCGGCCGGGGATCTCGCGTTTGGCGCCGATTGAAATGCCGCGGCGCTCCAGCAGAGGCGGTGCGATCTCGTACACAACCACCGGCAACACGGACAAGACCAGACAAGCGGGACCGATCCATCGCCCGCGACGGAGCAGCCCTGGAATGCCAAGGGCGACACAGAGGGCAAAGATCACGTAGCACGGCATGAAGAAGACGAATTGGTCGGCCACCATGTAGCGAAACGCAAAAACAAAGTCCAGAACGAACACGGTGCCGGCCACGACGGGAAACCAGCGCCCTCCCAAGTCCTTCCAGGCGACCCAAGCGCCAAAGGGCGCCAACAATGCCAGCGGCGTCGGGAAATTCATCGCGAAATACTGGACGGCCCGTTTGCATTGAAACACGAATGGAAACGAGGTTGCGACGACCGTCGGCGAACGATCAGGCGGGCCGACCAAGGCGTACCAAAAGGTCTGAAGAATCGGTTGGCCGCCGGCAATCTCTCGAACGATCAGGTAATGATACGGCGTCGCGCCCACAAGAAACGCCGATGCGAGCAACGCCAGATGTTTGCCCCGCAGCAGCCTCGCGCGCGCCGCCCACGCGATGACACCGATATAGGCGGGGACATGCAGGATGGCGAGCAGGTGATTGGAAAGATTCAGGCCGTTGACAAACAGCGCGAAGACTAACCAGCGAACCTCGCGCCGCCGAAAGAAACGTTCAAGAAACCACAGTTCGGCCACAAGGCCCAGAGCGTAGAGATCGTAGACCTCGGCAATCACCGCATGAGTCCAAAAAGTGTGGCTGACTGCCAGGAGGATCGTGCCGGAAATGGCTGCCGTCCGCGATCGTGTCAGAGACGTCAACAAGTCGGCAAAAAAGACAAGTGTAACAGCGCCGCACGTGGCCGAAAAGAGATTCACCCGAAAGGCAAAATCACTGCCCAGAGGCAACAGCGCAAATGCTTTGGCCAGCAGAATGTACAACGGGTGGGCAAGGGCCAGACCGAGATCGCCCGGCAGATCACCAACACGAACGCGATACTGGAACATGGCGCTGTCTTGCCACAGGACACCGGGCGCGCATGTGAGGCTGTAGAGCAACAGGCCGACGGCGCCGGCTCCCAGAGCGATCGCACCGCGGTGCGGAATGGCTGGGAGATCCGCCAAACGGCAAGCCGTATCTCGGGGATGGCGAATGTCCTTATCGTTGCAGGGCTGCCCGCTAGACATGGATGCCGTGCTCAGCCAGAAGGGCTTTAAGGCCGGGGATAGACTGCGATCGTTCGAGGTTCTCCGTCGCAAGAGTCAGGCCGAACTCCTGCTCGAGAACGCCGATCAGGTTGATATGGTTCAGCGAGTCCCAGGTGTCCACTTGCTCGGGAGAAAGATAGTCCGTGACCTGGTCCTCTTCGATCTGAAGGACTTCGCTGACGATCAACCGAAACTTCTGCTTCTCATCCATTGGTACGAGTGTCCATACGACGTTTCAACTGCCGATGAAACCACCGACGGCATCGGCGGGGCCGCAGCTCGAATTACCCGCCGACCTCCACGGTCATCCAGTCGGGAATCTTCGTGTCAGCGGCGTCGAGGTCCAAAGCCCATCGCTGCGCGTCGCCGGTCGAGTCGGTCGCCCGGAAGCCACAATCCTCGAAGAATCCCGCAAACGGCTTATTCTTGGCGGTCGGCACAAACTCACCGATCAGACATTTGGCGCCGGCTACTCGGGCCCGTTCGGCGATCCACCGGATGAACGTCTGCTCGACGGTTCGGCCGAGTACGCGGCAACTCATGAGAAACAGGTGTGCAATCCAGGCGTCGTCGCCTTTTTGCACCACCGCCAGCCCCACGACGCCATTGTCCCCAAAGCGATCCATGAGGGCAAGTGTAATCAGTTCATGATCATTCGAAGCGATGAAACGGCGAATATCGTCTTCCGTGCATCGGATGGTGTGCATGTTGAACTGATTGGTTCGGTTGGTCAGCTGCGCAGCCCGGGCAACGTGGGCGGCGTGGTTGACGAACAGAATCATCCGCATTTCGAGCCGTCGATAGAAGGTCGGCAGGTCAACCACCTCCTCCTGAAACGCCCGGCGGCCTGCTTCGGCTTTGTAGAGAGCGCCGCGCTGGCGGTCTTCGGCGGAGACCTTCGGCTGGTCGAAGCAGTCGAGAGACTCGATCAGGCCCGGGTACCCGGCCGGATCCGCCGGCAGTTGCACGGTCATCACCTGCGGCAGTGCCGCGCGCATCATCTCGCATTCGACCGGGCTGTCATCGATAAAGACGAAGCTGTCCAGGCCCAGGTTCAGATCGGCGGCCATTCTCCGCAGGTTTTCCGGTTTGGGTTCCCAGTTGATGCGCATCGCGGCGAAGTGTTCGGCCCGCAGGACCATCTCGGGATGTTTTTCCAAGACCTCTTCAACGCTGCCAGGTTCGTTCTTGCTTGCCAGGGCGATGACGACCCCGCGGTTGTACAGATCGAGGATGCGCTTCTGGAAAAGGACGAAGGCGTTTCCGGGAAAGTCGTGACCCAAAGCGATCCCATCAATCCCCACGTCACCCACCACGCCACCCCAAAGCGTGTGGTCGGCGTCGAGGACCAATACCTTTTTCGTCAGACCGAACAGCGGCCGGAGATAACGAACGTAGAAGCCCGCCAGCGACCAATAGTGTTTATTGCCAATGGGGATGCGGGCGAAGAGGGCCGTCCTCGCATCACCCCAATGCACGCGACCATGTTGTGCGACGAGCGCGTCGTAATCCATGACACGAACGTTTGACAATTCGCCGGCCAATGCCGCAAGGTGCTCGTTGGCGTCGCCGATGGTGGCCCGCTGCGAAAACTCCGCCGCGCGATCGGCGATACCCAGCGCGGCTGATGCGGGAAGGTCGTAGTTCTGCACAAGGACGTAGGCCGAGGAACGCTGCGAGAAAGTTCGAAGCGCCGTCGTCAGCCGATCGAACCAGCCGTCGAGCATCGTGCGGGCATCGTCCTGAGTCAGCCCGCAAAAGGAATCGTATAAGGCCGGGCAAACGTCCTGCAATCGAATCGCCAACAGCACCACGTCAGGCTTGAATGCCGCCAGCGCGGAGGACGGATTGATCAACTCCTGCTCGAATTGACCGTAGGGCCCGACGTAGGCGTCGAGAGCCAGCCCAGCGCGGAGCGCTTGAAGCTCCAGGGCCGGCTTGATCGGCTCAAACGTGAATGAAGACACGCAGCCGATGCGAATCGAAACGCGACCCAGCACCTCGCGCAGCGCGGCGATCTGCCGGCCCGCCTGCATCATCCTGACCAGGGTAGGCTCGGCATGTACCCCATCGAGCAGCGCAACGGCCTGGGCCTGATCAAGCGGCTGCCCGGTTGGATCGTTGTCGTTCATTCAGAGCTATCTCACAATCCTCGGGCTTGGGCACTGTTACAAGCCCCTGCTGTAACGTCGGTTCCCAATCGGAGCGAACAAAAAGGCCGTGGCCACCCGTTCTGGCACCGGGCGCGCGTGGTTTGCCGGTTACCGAGTCGATCCCTCCGCTTCCAGCAACTCGACCATCAGCCCCTGACACATCGTGAATGCGACGCGCCGGTTGCCGAAGGCCACGGCCGGCTTGGGCGGAGAAACCACTTTGACACCCTCGGCCTTCAACCGCTCCAGTTCGGCATCAAGGTCATCCACCTCGTGGCACACGTGATAGATGCCGATGCCGCGCTTCAGGAGATTGTGCAGCGGCGAGCGCTCGGTATCCGGCTGAAGCAGTTCGATCCGCATTCCGCCCAGGTTCAGAAACCTGATGCGCACCTGTTGCATGGGGTCCTCAAATGTCTCCGCCTCTGCAACGGCGCCCAAAGAACGTACGTAGGTTTCCACGGCCAGTTCGAGATCGGCCACGGCGACACCAACGTGATCGAACCGCCCCAGGCACGCCTCACGCATGACTCGATCCTCCCTGGCCAGCGGAGTTCCCACTGGCATCGGTTTGCTCATCACTCTGCAAATGGGGACTGCGCCGCCGGGGGCGACGCCAACCGATCTGCCGGCCACCGGACACGCCACCGAAGTTGGCGAACGCCGGAATCGAGCGCGTCACTTCTGCGTTCGCATGCACGATCGCCCCCCGCCCCACCGTCACTCCCGGCATGATTCGGGCCATGATGCCAATAAACGCGTACTCGCCAATCTCGATCGGCGCCTCGTACACGTGTTGCTGATCCGATGGGGCCATATGGGACATGCTGATGAGTTGGCCGGGATCCTCGGGGCGCAAGACCACACCGGTGGCACTATAGAGATGGGCATTGGCGGAGACGCCGACAAAGTCTCCGATCTTGACGCCGCCCCGGCCGGCAATGTGCACGCCGGGGCCGAGATGGACGAAGTCTCCGATCTCGATGGAACCGTGCTGCCCCTGGCTCCGCTCACCGGCGCCAAGCCGGACGTTCGTGTCGATGTGGCAATGGGAACCAATGGACACGTTCTTCGCGCCCCAGATTTCCACGTATTGATCGATAATGGTGTTCTGGCCGAGGCTCTTGAGCTTGGTCTTCCAATAGCACGCCCGGAGAAAGAACCCCATGCCGTTGCGAGTGAAGACGCGGCAGCCTGTCTCAACAAACCAGGAGAGGATCGGAATGGAAGCAAGCGCCATAACGACAACCTGGCCGACGCCCATCAACCCGAGAACGATCCACCCGACCGCCAGCCGGAGCGGCGTTCTGCGAACCCTGGACGGATCGGCCATGCAGCCTTGAAGGGTCGCCAGGACGAGGTCCAGGCTGTAAACGAACCAGCCTCTCGACGGAGCAGGCCGCGCAGGCGTGTACCACGACTTTTCGACGGCCGCCGCTTCTTCCATCGCTTTACCGCTCGGGGGCACACTCATCCTCGACTCGCCTTGCTCTCGAAACGACGCGAATTACACGGGTTCTGACAACCTTTCTCTGCACACAATCTGAACAACTCTGTTACCACCACGGCGCCCACTTTTCTAACACAACCGACGCCGGATAGCCATCCCTGGTCGGGTGATCAGCATCTTGGCGGAAACCACCACCTCCGACGTTCGATCGATGAGATTGTTCGCACAATGCACACGAATAATGGAGCATCCACGGATGATCATCTTGCCGTGGAAAAACGCCTTCCACTATAATCGGACTTGAGGCGGCGCTGCTTTGGATGTACTGAGCATCACAAAGTCCGAGAAGAAACCGCGGCGCAAAGGCCTGAGCCGTCGCGCTTCACGCCGAGCATCCGGGCCGACGGACGAACCGCCGTTGCGGCGACCGACGCCATCGCAGCCGCGACTCTGATACCACCGGGCAGAATAGAAAAGGTACAGCCATGACTCACGCGGAAGGTCGAAACGACGTGAAAGCAGGGAAGCAACCACTTCGTCCATCGGTACTGAGGCGGCGCGGCCTGCTCGCCGTCCGCTGGGTTGAACATCTGCTTGCCGCAACGATGGTAAGCGTCATACTGGCCGTCGCGACGCCCATCACGACGTGGGTATATGATGCTCTCGACTGTCAGGACCCGATCTCTCCCGCACGATACATCATTTGCCTCGGCGGCAATCCCTCCCGCGTGATCGAGGGGGCCCGCCTGCTCCAGGAAGGCTATGCCGACAAGCTCATCGTCAGCAATCACAAGCGCGCCTCGCGGCGAATGCGCGACTTGGCCATCGAATGGGGCGCACCGGCGAACAGCGTCCTTATCGACGACCAATCGTACAAGACCCTGGATCATCCCGATGCCATTCGCAACGCGGTAGGTGTGGACCCGGCGAATGACGTCTGCATCATCGTCACGAGCTACACCCATATGGCTCGGAGCAAAGCCTGCTTCGAGCGGGCCGGCTATCGGCACCTTGTGATGCAGGAGCCCCGTTGGGAACGACAGTTTCGTGCCGCCCAGGGTCTGAGCTGGAAGGGGCGGTTTCTGGTGCTTCCGCAGTTGGTCTACGAAGGGGCCGCCTGGGTCGAATACTGGGCCCGTGGAGTGATTTGACGCATCCCTCGTTTGGGATCGTTATCCAGCTTCGGCGGACTGGCGCACGGCGACCTGCCGGGCCGATGCTATAGACATGACGACCCTGAGCTACCGCATCCCCCTGTCGGCAGAAATTGCGCCCCGTTCGCGCGTGGGCCGGCCCAGGAAGGCGGTTCGCACGCGGCTGCTCATGGGGGCTCACGAAGCACTGCTGGGGCGTAAGACGTTCGCCATCGCCCGGAGCCTGGCGGATTCACAATTCTGGCAACTGGACCGACTCAACAAATTACGTCTGGAGAAGCTGCGGCAGTTATTCGATCACGCGCGGGCGCACTGCCCGTTCTACGCGGGTGACCGACTCCCGCCCGGCGCGTCGATCGCGCAACTCGATGATCTCCCCAACGTCGGGCTGCTCACGCGGGAGGATGTGCGCCGAGAATCGTCCCATATGAGTTGGCGAAACATGTCCCATAAGAAAATGCCGGACCGCACGCGCGGAACGACAAACAATCCGCTGACCTACTACTGGGATCGGAACCGACAGGCATGGGACAAGGCCAATCGCCTCCGCGGCCGCGGTTGGCAGGGCCTACATGCAAGCGATCGCGAATTGCACTTCTGGCCGTTCGACCCGCCGGTGGGCCTTCAAGGTCGCGTCAGGCAGTGGCTCCGAAATCGACGCGATGAACTCTTCGGTGAGATTCAGATAGACAGTCTCTCCGCCGCGGGGTATCGCGTGCCGTTGATTCGGCGCGCGTGGCGGCGGTTCGATCCGGTGTGCGTAACGTCCTACCCCTCGGCGCTGGCCGAGTTGATTCTCGAAGGCCGTAGGCTGGGTTCTCCGATGGGCAATCCCTCGCTGCGGCGCGTGTGCCTGACCGGCGAAGTTACCTATCCCTGGCAGCGTAAACTGATCGAGACGCAGCTCGGCGCCACGGTATCCGAAGACTACGGCATCCAGGAGGCCGGCGCCTTGGCTTTCACGTGCGCGTCCGGTCGTTGGCACGTCTCTGCCGAGTCGGCAATCATCGAACTCATTCGTCATGGTCGTCCGGCGCGCGACGGAGAGCTCGGCGAACTCGTGGTCACCGGCCTGGAGAGTCGCGCCATGCCCATGATTCGGTACTGTTCGGGCGATATCGTTCGAGCCGAAAACTCGACCTGTGACTGCGGCCTCGGCCTGCCGGTGATTCCGCCGGTGCTGGGCCGAGCGGCGGACTTCCTGGAGGCCGATACCGGAGACTGGGTTGAACCCACTCGCGTCCTTGCGTCGCTCGGCGAGGTATTGGAAAATGGACACTTTCAGGTCGTGCAGGATGGCGACGGTGGCGTGGAGGTCCGGGTGGTCTCGCCGCGCGATGTCTCCGGGCGCGTTCAGCGCGGCGTGTGCGAGCGGGTGGATCACCTTCTCGGCAGGCGCGCCGCCTGCACCATCAGGCCGGTGCCAAGCCTGCAAAGGACGTTCTTCGGCAAGTGCCGGTATGTACACTCCGCGAGGACCGGTCGGGGCCTCGCCGTCGCACGGTCGGGTTCCGGCTGAGATCCTACGCCATCGGACGGGAAGGCCATGACCAGGAAAGCCAGGGCAAGTCATGACCGGCCTGAATCCGGCGCACAACTGGAGGACCTGCCCCACGACGAGCTGCTGACCTACGGCCGCGGGCTCGGTCTGGACCTCGACGACAAGCTCACGTCAGTCGAATTGGCCGACCGTGTTCGGGAGTATCACGACCTGCTGCGCGGGTTGGACCGTGATGCGCTCCTCGACGTCATCAAATGGTCGCGCCTCCCGATACATGAGAACGCCGGCACGGAAGAGCTGGCGCGCCACATCGCGCGAATCCAACAGACCAACTACGACGGCCTCTCGCGCCGCGGCCTCATCACACTGGCGCAACTCCGAGGACTGAAGACCTCAGACGCCGACAACACCGAGGAGATCATCGACAGGCTGCGCCGGCAGCTTGGCTTCTGGCAGCGATGGCACCGCAAGCGCCGCAGTTGGGTCGGCTCCATGCTCTCGAAGCTCGTCGACGACAAGACCACGCACAATGCGGATGACTACCAATTCCTGCCCGACGACGGCGGCGTGTCGGACGCGGACTCGGCCAGGTCATTGAAGCGCCAGATCGAAGACCACGGCGTCGTCGGCGGGATCGCCAGCAGGCTTCGCGGCGCGGCCGACGATTACATCAAGATCAAGCTGGATGAGATCGAACGCCGCATTGATGCGAAGATGGACCAGATCGATCAGCGCCTGGCCGAATGGCGGGATCGGGAAGTGGCCAATCGCCTGAAGATCATCCGCATTACCCTGGCCGCCACCGTGCTTGTCGCGATCCTGAGCCTGGGGTATAACTTCCTCAAACATGAGACTCTGGCGACGCCCGAACAAAACGTCGAGCAGACCACGCAGGAGAGACCGCACTGACCGTCGCGGTTGGAGCCCACGCCCCGAAGTTCCACAACACACGAGGACAACGTGTTCGAGAAACTGACCCCACGCATGGACCGGATCATCCGCCTCTCGCAGGAAATCGCCCGCGATTATGAGCAGGACTACGTCGGAACCGAGCACCTGCTTCTGGCGATTCTGTCCGATGGCACCGGCGTCGGCGCGGCGATCCTCAAGAGCCAGGGCGTCACGGCGGCAAAGGCCAAGCGCATCGTGGACGAGTTGATCCGTTCGCGCATGGAAGACACCTGGGTCTTTGGGCGGCTCCCCGGTACGCCTCACTTTCGCAACGTCATGGCCGCGGCCATCGAAGAGGCCCGCCAGTTGGAGAGCAAGGTCGTCTGCTCGGAGCATCTGTTGATCGCCCTGTCGCGCGAAAAGGGCAGCGTGGCACAGGTGGCCCTGGCGGAGTTGGGGGTCAATGCGGGAACAATCCGTGCCGAACTGACCAAACGGTTGGAGGCCGGCGACGACTTGTGCGGTGCCGATGCTGAGGCCGAGGGCGGCGGTTGACGTGCTTAGTTAATCGGCAGAAAGCCGCCGGGGTCGTGCTCTTCCCATTCCTTGCGCACCAACCCCAGTCCATAAACGCAATACTCAAACTGATCGCTGAGGGTTTGCAGCACCGACGCCGGAGGGCGCGTCTCATCGGTGCTCAGCCGAGACGCAATCGCGTAAGACCGCTTGCCCTGGTCGAGGTAATCGACCAACTCGTCGCGGGACTGTCGGCGGTGAAGCCGTCGGAGATTCTCGGGGTAGATGCCGGTCCAGAACAGCGTGTAATCGCCGATGTGTCGGTGGAACTCGCGCCGGCGATCGACGGACGGCACCTTGCAGCCCAATTCCGCCTCGCACAGCATGTCCGCCACGTCCGCAGCCTGCCTACCGCTGCCGTCGCAGACCATATTGATCCGCTCGACGTGAATGAACTCGGTCAGAAGGCCGGTCAGGTAGTCGAGAACCTGCGGCGAACACAGGCCGACCTTCTCCTGGAAACAAGCCTCGACCAGGGCGGCAAACCAGCGATGCAGCGGGTGATCTTTCGGGACGCGATGCATGGGAAAACTCCCCGAGCCGGCCGCGCGGCAGCGCCGCAACCGATCGCCGGGCCTGGCGGCCGACCGTTCAATTCAACAGAGTCCGCTCATAGATTATCGTAGGATTCAACCCGGCCGCAGTAAAGAAATGGCGGCAAGACGGCGGCAGTGTGTCTATTATCGGCCGACGCGACGCCGCCGGCTCTCACGACGGACCTCCGCCGGTTCCGAGAAGGATCGACCACGTTGAAGACAGACGATCTCCAGTACGACCTGCCGCCGGACCTGATCGCTCAGCAGCCCTGCGAACCGCGCGACGCCTCTCGGCTGATGGTCATCCACCGGCGGGTCGGTCGAATCGAACACGCCGCCTTTCGCGATCTCCCTGCGCTGCTGAACCCGAACGACTGTCTGGTGATCAACAAGACGCAGGTCATCCCCGCCAGGTTCGCCGCGCGCCGGGCCACGGGCGGGCGAATCGGCGGCTTGTTCGTTCGCGAGATCGGGCCGGGCCAATGGCGGGTGATGCTCACGGGCAGTCGGCGGTTGAAGCCTGGGGAACGGTTGCATCTGGTCGGCTCCTCCGAAGCGATGATCATCGGCCAACGGCAGGAGCGCGGTCTGTGGAACGTCGCCATCGAGCCCCCGATGCCGGCTGAGGAGGTTCTCGCAAAGATCGGCTCCACGCCGCTGCCGCCCTATGTCCGGCGCGACTGGGACGAGGCGGCCGAGCAGGATCGACGCGATCGGCGCCGCTATCAAACCGTTTATGCCGAGTCGCCCGGCGCCGTCGCCGCGCCAACCGCCGGCCTGCACTTCACGACGACGCTGCTCGACGACCTGCGAGCCAAGGGCATCGGCATCGCCAAAGTCCTGCTGCACGTCGGCCTCGGCACCTTTCAGCCGATCCAGGTCGACGACCTCAGCGATCATGCCATGCACAGCGAATGGTATGACCTGCCGAGCGAGACGGTTCGGCGGCTGGAGAGGGTACGGCAAGAATCCGGTAAAATCGTCGCGGTGGGCACGACCGCGGTGCGCGTTCTGGAGACCTGTCACCGAAGCGGAACGCTCACCGCCGAACAAGGCTGGACGGACATCTTCATCTACCCGCCCTACGTCTTTCGCACGACCGACGCCCTGCTGACAAACTTCCATCTGCCCGCCGGCACCTTGTTGGCCCTGGTCTGCGCTTTTGCCGGACGCGAGTTGACGATGAAGGCCTACCGAACCGCCGTTCAGGAACGGTACCGGTTCTTCAGCTACGGCGACGCCATGCTGATTCTGTGATTCGGTGCGCATCGCATGGATGTGCGCGGTGTGCATCCAAACGCACGTCTTCAATTGCGGACCAACAAACGCAGCCGCGCCCGTGAGGAATCGGACCGAGAAAGGAATCTCGGTCCAGCATGGTCTCACGATTTGATCGGCATAGGTGGCCTACGATGTTATGCCCCAACGGGGCTGCGCCTTCCAGCCCAGGGTTGCGACGAAGTCGCTACCCTGGGACCGCGGACACCGACACAACATTCAACCCCCACGGGGTTGCGGCCGAAGGCCGCGTTGTGCCACCCAGACCTTACCACCGCCTCACCGCGGCTGGGGCTTCCGGAGGAAGCGGGACTCGTTTTCTTCGTAGGCCGCTTCCAGGCGGCGCATCGCCCGATCGGCCTCCGAGACGCGATCGGCGAACAGACGTTCCAGGCTCTTTGCGTCGGCCGGGCGCATCGTCACCTTTCCGGCCTGCATCAATAGAATCTCGCCGGTCTCGTCGACATACAGCGTCGATGGTGCGGTTACAAGCCCCTCGCGCACGTCGATCCGGTAGAGCTTCTGCACCGGGTCTTGGTCCGTGCTGGACTCGGCTTTGGAATCCCGCGCCGCCTTGACATCAACCACGGCATCGGTCGGCAGGGCCGCGGCGCCCTTGAGTTCCATCACCCGGAAGACCAAACCGACCCGTTGGTGATCGAACGTGGTGAATCCATATCGCCGCGGCTGATCCAGTCGGCCGACCAGGCGCGGCAGCAACTTGATCAGGGCGCGGGAGAGGTAACTCCCGGGGACTTTGATCGGCTGGTTCTGCTGCGCCGGCTGGGACAGGCTGTCGGCCTGGCTGGTCAACAGAGCCTCGTCGTCGCGCAGGCCCTCTTCAAAGGCATTGTCAAACTGCTCCTGGGCGTCCTTCCCCGCGGCCTGCCAGAGGGTGATGCTCGTCTGCCAGCGCTCCTGGACGAGGTCGAGGCTGAGAAAGGTGCGCGACTGCAACCGGCGCACCTGCCCGCCGGGATCGAAGGTCCAGCCCTCCTCGCTGACGCGCACGCCGTCGCGCCCCTTCCAGCGAGTGGGCCACTGACTCACCTTGACCAGACCGATCGGCTTGCCCTCCATCTCCACCTCGAAGTGGCGCGTGGACGGCGGCATCTTCGGCAACTGCGCCTTCTGCAAGCTCGCGAGCCATGTCGCACCGGTCGCCAGTGCCTCGTCCAACAACTTGGGTCCCAATCGATCGCCCAGGAGCGTCAGCGATGCCAGCACCCTGGCAAAGAGCGGCTCGGACTGCTGCCGAAGCTCAGCCGGCCCGGTGTAGATGAGCACGAAGTAGTCCCTCGGCGCGATCTCTATGACGGCCTGCAAACGCAGCGTGGCTTCGCCCGATCGTGTCATGGTTGCCGAGAGGTATCCCCCCTGCCGCCCGGCGATTTCCTGCTCCTGTTGGGAATGTATCTCGACCTGGGTGAACTCCAGCGTCAGCTTGTCGGCGACCTCGCGCAGGACCGCATTCATCGGAACGGCTCTGGTCGTCTCGGTGTGCTTCAAGATGATCTGGTGGCTGCGCGCCGGGCCGAGCGATTGGACCATCTGGAGCAGCGTCGCCCCGTGCCGCTCTGGCACGCGCTGACGGATCAACTGCCACCCGCTCGGCGGTCGGATGGAAAAGCCATAGCTGCCGTCGACGTAGGGCTCGGCAAGCTCACCGGTGTCGCCCCCGGCTTGCGCCGGCAAAATGAGCGATAACATGCAGAAGAGAGTCGCAAGGGTCATGGTTTCATCCAGTAGGGCCGCTTCCTGACGGGCGAGGTTCTGATCGAACGTAAGGAAACGCCGGCTAGCGTCTCTCCCGCCATGCCTTGAACTCGATCGACTCGCAAACGGATCGCACCGCGCGAACCTCCTCACCACTCAGATCAGACGCCACAAAGGCGACACCAATGGCTAACCCTTCCTCAGAGCGGCCGAAGGCGAAAACGTGCGCGCCGTCGGACCGCGAGAACTTCACTATCATTCGCCCCGTCATAGGCCCAATCTCGATCTCTTCACTTGTCTCCACAGGCTCCTCGAACATCTCCCAGGCAACTTCCTCCAGCGGAGTTCCCGGTGACATGGCTTTGTAGGTGATCAAGAGAACCCCCTGGTCGCCGGAGGGGTCGCGCCCGAGGAAGGACATCACGTCACCCCCGGAACTCGCAGCGAAGACCTCGTCGAACGGGGCGCCCCACGCTCGCCAGCGGTGGTGAGCAGGAAGAACGAAGCTGATCGGCCAATCGGCCGGCGACTGTCGACCGGAGATTATCTCATCGTCGTTCGCGCGGACATCGACCATGATCTTCGCCAGGCCGACCGTCCCGAGGAATGCCAGGGCCAGCGTCGTCACCGTCCAGCCCCGACGGGCCGGCTTTTCGCGAGTGACCTCTTTCCACATATCCAGCAAGCATACGCAGCACAATGGCCGGAGGCAAAGGTGGGACGGCCCTCAAGACCGGATCGGAAACGCGCCGGAAACCCGGTTAGTGCTTTGTCACAGTCAATCGTTCGGGTTGGGTGGTACGGGCATCTTGCCCGTTGGACGGGTGAGATGCCCCTACCACCCGAAGAATCAACTGTGACGGAGCGCTAGACCAGCCACATGATGAGGCCGGTCACGGCAAGCAGTCCGGCCCAGATCGCCTCAAACCGGGAAAGCCGATAGCCATCGCCACCGTCCGCATCGCCCAGGTATTGCCTGGCGACCGGAGTCTGATTCTCGGCCATGGCCGCAGGCGCAACGTGTCCGCATTCGTACTCGACGGCGCGGATGATCAGCCGGGCCTCGAAGGGGTCGATGTGCAATTTCTCGGCGAAGCGGACGATGGCGCGACGCTTCGCCTTCGTCATCTGGCAATCGGCGATTTGCTCCTTGACCATCTCCCGAAAGAGCCTGCGGTGCATCGCGCGATCGCGTTTTCTAGATCGCAGCCATCGATGACACCGGACCGCGCGCGGCCAAATCTACCGCGTCGGCGGAATCCTTGGTGAACGTGGCCAGACCGCATTCCTCCGGCGGGTAGGTCGATACAAAGATGGGGCGAACAACATGCATTTCTGACCTCCCCAAGCTACTCGAGCGCGCCCCTCGCTGGGCTGCTCATCCATCCTCAGATAAGGCAGATACGAATCCGCCTCGACGACTTCACTCCGTTGCTCGAGAGGCCGTCTCTCTTGGTGCACAAATCCCGCGGCGAATTCCTGGAAGCTGTTGTTCGCCGCACGTCACACTCCACCCACCAACCGAAAAATCGGGTAGTGTGTGCAACGTAGAGCCCACGTTACAGCGACTCGTGGTTCACGACTCCCGCACGCCGCCGTTCTCGAGCCAGGTGTCCAGCGCCTTGCCGACGCCCTCCGACAAGCTCTTTACGCCACTGGACGTCACGGCCTTGGAGCGGCCAACCAGGTTCGTTTCCTGAACGATGGCGCCGCTTTGCACATCGATCAATCGGGTGCGAAGGACCACTTCCTCAAACGGGCCGATCACGGAATCCAGCTCAGTGCCGTCTTCATAGTGGATGATTTCACCGGATAATCGAAGCCTTGGGCTTCCTCCGTTACCCAGTCCGCGACGATCGGTGACGGAAACCAAATCCGATCGAATCATGCCCGGCATCTCGCTCGGAGCGTTCACGCCGTTCGCGATCGTGATGACGTCCACATCCATGCTCACATAGCTCGAGAGATCCTGAGATTTGTCGGGGTCACTGACTCGCCCCGACGCACCGCGTGTCCCCATGCCCTCGGTGAACATGCGACTGCACCCCAAGCACATGGTGCTCAGCAGCGCCGCAGACACCAATGTCACGGTCACTGTTCTTGTCATGTTACGACTCCACATTTCCGCTCGCCTAATGGAGCTAAAAGACACCTACCGGAACTCAACACGCGGCCCAGGCACATGCCTGCGCCGCTTTCTGGGAGAAACACTACTTTCGGATTCCCATCACGATCAACCCAACGCTGCCGGCCAGGGCAATGCCGCCCAGAATCGGCGACAGCGACAAGTCTTTCTGCCGGTCAGCCGTCACTTGGAGCGGTCCGGCATCAATGACCGTATCGCGCGTCGTGTAACTGATCTTCTGCCCACTCAGAGCGATCGCCCCGAGAATGGCCAGGATGACGCCCATGATGATGAATGACGACTTGTTCACCTGTCATTTCCTTGCACGCGCTTCCGATTACAGATTGTCCCGTAGCGCGGTAACCGATCACTACTGAAGATCAATAACCTCCACGGAGACATTGACCGAGAACGGATCGAAATTCAGGATGAGGGCGTCGCCGCAGAAGAAATCCTCTGGATTGAAATAGTCGAAGCCGGTAAGATCAAAGGAATCAACCAATTCGCCGGTAAACGGGTCAATATCGTCCTCGCTGATCAACTCGACAATACCCAGGCAAGGATACCCAAGCAGCAGCGCCTCGCCTCGATAGACATGAATTCCCTGCAGTTGGCCGTCAGCATAATACTTGATGTAAATGTCCCAATCGGTGTCGTTCTCGAATCCGAGCACGGTCAAATTGGGCAGTTGAGCGGGAACGATATCGGTCTCGGGGTTGACAATGATCGTTACATCGGCGTCGATGATGATGGTATCACCACGATCAGCCAGGACAGGAGGCAACACCTGGGGTCGTGTTTGAATGGGACCGATCGCCCCGATCAAAAGATTGGCAATGTCATCAATGGTTAATCCGGTACCACATCCGACAAACAGACTTGCCGTAAGGCAGGCGACGATCATTCGGTTTAATACTCGCATGAGAGGGTTCCTTTGCGCATTTCATCTCTGGCGCGGGCGCTCGCAATTTCGTTCATTCCGTGGTTCTCTGATTCCCGCGGCGGCACCTAGATTCTGCCCATGAACAATAAGATGACCAAAACCAGTACGACAAGACCGAGTCCGCCGCTTGGGTAGTAGCCCCACTGTCTGCTATGCGGCCAACTGGGAATGGACCCGAGAAACATCAGGACGAGAATGATCAGCAGAATCGTGAACATGGCAGCTCTCCCTTGCGAAAATACGTTAGATCCTGATGTTGGCTTGTATGTGGCTTTCGTCTTTTTGCTCTATGGTGTTCTGTTGTTCGGTATCCGGCGTCGCTTCTTCCGTTGACTCATTGCCAGGTTCTGATGTCTCGTCGCTTACCTTTGTGACATCTTCCTTTATCTTGTCCGGATCCACCGTGAGTGTGACGTCGACTGTGTTGCTTTCAGTATCGCGGTCCTTGCTTCCCAAGGAAAGCCAACCCCTGTAAAAGCCCAGCGCAACAACGCAGAGACCCAGCACAACGAGTGTCTTCAAAATCCTCATGTTCATTTCCGTTGGCAACGTCGTTCAACAGCGAACGACTGCGGCGCCCCCGAACGTTTCCGAGGTGAATGATTCGTAAAAGCGAACGCCATTAGTCCTTAGACTTTTTCTTGGGTTTGTGCTTTGGATTGTCTTCCTTCTTGGGCTTTTCTTTTGACTCGATCTTGCGCGGCGGAGACCGAGAATCGGACCTTGTGGAATGCCGCTCTCGCGTGGCGCCTTGTGCGTTATCAGTCCGCCTGGGCTTCGGCCGAATCTTGGTATCCAGGGCGGGAGCCCTGTGCCTTTTCGGCGGCGCCTGCCCCGGGCCTAGTTGACCGACCGGCTTCGATACGATCAGCGGCTTCGGTAGCCTGACTCTGGTCGGCGTCAACCACCAGGACTCGCCAGTCATTTTATTGGGCGCCTCTCCGGTTCCGGCTTCCCGTTTGTATCGTTCACTACGCGTGTTCTGGATCGCCCTTCCCCGACCGATCAATTGCGCCCTCTCCGTCTGATCGACTTTCTGAAACCGCAATGGGCTATCTTGTCTTTTCGCCAACCGATCGAATGACTCGGCAATCTTGATTCGGCGATCTCCAGGACGGGTCGCGCGAGAATAGAGCTCTCTCTGCGCCAACAAAGTACGTGTCGGCCTCGATGCCACAACATCACGGCGGTGCGCAAAGAGTTCTTTGTCGTGGCGGTCCCAATCATGGTTCCCGCGATTTTGCCAGCGCCGATGAGCATAGATAGGGTCGTATCCGTAACGGCTCGACTGGTATGAGAATGACGCGAAAAATCCCGTCTCCCGGTAGCGCGTATCGTAATAGTCGCCAAAATAGTAATGCCGGTAGCGAGGCCGCACGAAGAGTTGATCGCTGAACACGTCCAGATTGATCACGATCGAAGGCGAGTAGGAGTATCCGCTTCGTGAGTACACTTCTTTATGGAAGTAAACCGGCGCAAAAATGACGCCGCGACGCTCGACCGGATAATCCCAATAGCCATCGGAATAGACAAAGCCGCGGGGCGCCCAGTTGTATTGAGCAGGAATCCAGACCCAATTCGCCCGGCCGGCTGCCCAGTAACCGGGGCGCCATGCGTAACGGTCCTGATACCAGACCCAGGAGCCCGGCATCCAAACCAGGTTCCGTGCAGGCGCGGCAGTGTTGGGGCCGACTTCGAGTGATTCCGGCGGCTCGGGATAGTACTCCACCTCATGCACCGAGGCATCGGCCCAGTAACCGGAAATCCACTGATAGCCCTGTGGGGTCTGACCCCAATACCCCGGTATCCATTGGCGACCCGGCGGCAGGTCGCGCCAGATTCCGCTGATCCAGAGAAAATCATTACGCTCGTCGTCCCATGCCCAATAACCCGGAATCCACGTGACGTTAATTCCATCGGGCCTGTATTCGGGCGGCACTTCTTCGATTATTTCTCTCGGCGTTGCCGACACTACGATCCCCGGCTCGGCGTTGTAAGTGACGGTTTCGGCGAATGCCTCATGCACCGGTCCGCGCGTCAGCACATCTACGCCGGGCTGAAAATCCCCCGGACTGTTTTGCATGGCCTCTGCCGAATTCACCCACACCCCAATGCTCATCATCGCCAACGTTGTGGCGACGCACCATTGATTGAACATTCCGACGCTCATTTGCATTCTCCCGTGGGCCATGGGCCCCTTTTTGAGAACCCGCCGTTGAAGGCCGATTCGGCAATTACTTCGTGATCTCAATGACCTGCTTGTCTTCGTCCCAGAAGCTTTCGTGGCAACTGATCTTGCTGCCCCCCAGCAGCCACGCGACCACCACGATCACCAGGATCGCGACAACCATTCCGAGCCAGTTTTTGTTCATGTTCATTCAATTCCCCTCAGGGCCTCGGCGATGTGCTACAGGCGATCGCCTTGCACCCTACGGTGCCGGCGTCGTCACGGTATTGCTGTCCAGCGTGACCGCGCCGTCTTGGGCCAGCGCTCTGCCTTCAAGCATTGCGCCGGTCTTCAACGTGATGGACGTTTGTGCCAGCAGGGTACCCTTGAAGATGGAGGTCGTGTCGAGCGTCGCGGACGAGCCAACCTGCCAATAGACGTTGGCCGCCTTGGCGCCGCCGCTCAAAATGACCTGGCTGCCGGGGCCTGTCGTGAGCGTCGAGCCCATCTGGAAAATGAACACGGCGTTGGCGTCGCCTTGGGCATCGAGTGTGACGTTGTTTCCAGGTCCCGCTCCCGATATCATGACCGACGTCGAATTTGTATAAAGACCCGGTGCCAAGGTCAGCCCTCCCAGATTGCCGGGCAACGTTTGAGAATTTGTAGTTCGTCCCTGGGCGTCAAGAAATGCGGCGGTCAAGTCGAGTTTGGCCTGGTCAGCGGTCGGATTGGCTGCGTGGATCGCCCCGTTCACGGTGCCGGGAGGAAATCCATTCACCGTGGCGCTGGGGCTGACGCCAAGGTCGCCATTCAGGATGGTCGCGCCCGCGCTGTTGGAGACTTCCGAGCCGGCCAAGACCGCGAAGCCCGCGGCCGAGCGAAGATCGACCGACGATTGGCCTGAGGTCGCGGAATCAACCGAGGCCGAGCCGGGCGCGCCTGGGATTCCACCGAATATGCTCGGGATTCCACAGAGCAAGAACAATTCGGCGCAGCCGGCCGTCGCAACGAGCGGCGGCAATGTCATGAGTAATAGCCAGATCGTCCTGATTGTCTTCACATTTCCAGCAAACATGGTCTTCTCCTTTTCAACTGCGTCTGTTTGTAGAGAACTAAGCGAACCGAATTCATGAACGTCTTGATCCGTCGTGTTAATTCCGCGAGCCCTGGCAGCCCGTTACTTCCACTCGAAAATCACCTCCGACGTACCACTCGCGCCTCCGTAGCGGTCGTCGTTTTTCAGATAAATCTTGTAGCTCCCGCGCGGCAGCGTGTCGGGAAAGAACACTTGGATCGAATTGGCCGTCAGACAGATTACGTTTGCAGCCGATACACTCGTTCCACCGCCCACGGGCACGGCTTGCACTTCCGGCGGCCCGGCATGTGGATTGTCCAGACTCGCGTTGCGAGCGCCCGGGAAGATTCCGCCGCCAATGATCGTCATCGTGATTTCATTGGAGAATTGCAGCCGAATCGGCGGCGTGATCACGTCGATGCTGACCATTGGCGCATTCACCGGCACATTCGCCGCTGAATATGCGACGACATTGCCGGCGCCGGCAGCATTATGAGCCGATACCTCGATGGTGCCCGTAGTAGTACGACCATCCCCGCGGCGCACGGGGATGAACACCTCGGGCCTGGGATACGAAAACATGGGTGATCCGACCGGCCCTCCGTCGACTTTCATGTACGCATGGTCCAGGCCTTCCAACCGGCCGCCAGGTCCCGTCCCCTCGACGAGCACCGATTCCAAGGGCTGCTTGCCGGTAGGCGTAATGGTTTTGATGGTCGGTCCACAGCCGACCGTCGAAACCAGCGGCAGTAAGGTCATAAGCACTACCGTGATTGCATTAGATGTCTTCAAACGTGTAGAGTACATGGTCTTTTCCTTTTTAACTGCGTCTGTTTGTAGAGAGCGAAGGGAACCGAATTCATGGCGCCATGACGTAACTGACGCCGTGATTCCCTGCTCCTGAAAAATGCGATTCATCCGAGTGATCCCTTGTGGGCCATGGGTCTTTATCATTGCTGAATGCCTCATGCCTTACGGTGCAGGTAAAGTAATCGTGTTGAACAGCAAGGTGACCTGACCGGTCCTGCACAGCATTCTGCCTTCGACCGTTGAGCCCGTTTCCAGGGAATTCGATTCTCCCGCAAAGATGTTTCCCTTGAAGGAAACGTTGGTCCCGAGCGTCGATGAGGCAAAGACCGCCCAATACACATTGACCGCCTTGGCGCCGTTGATCAACAGGACTTGGGAGTCGTTATTTGCAGTGAGTGAAGATCCAATCTGGAAAATCCATACCGCATTCGCATCACCCTGAGCGTCGAGCGTCAGTGTCCCACCAACTGCGATGCTCATTGTGGAACCCGACGTATAGACGCCGGGCGGAAGGACCATACCGGACAGGTCATTTACCGTTGTGCCTGGGGGTCGCCCCGCGGCATCATCGTAAACACGCGTCAGATCGACCTTTGCCGCGGCTGCAACGCCGCCTGGATCATTCGCGTATAGCGTCCCGTTTATCAGGGGATTCGTTGCTGAACATGGAGAACCGTCACCCAGGCACGTTCCCGTTGGACTCAAACCGACATCCCCGTTAATCGTGGTCTGGCCGGCGGAGTTGGAGTTGGTCAGCCCGGCGCCGGCTACCACCGCAAATGTGGAGAGCAATCCAAGGTCGACGGGCTCCTCAGCCAATGTCTCGCTTGTTGTGAAGCTCCACATATAGGTGCTTGCCAGTGCATTGTCAGCAAGGTCTCTGACGGCGGTTGTTATCCTGGCGGTAAATGTCGTATTGGGCGCGAGAGTGGTCATCGGCACAAAAGTCGCGATGTGGGTAGTCGCATTGTAGGAGACCGTCCCATTGACGGACGTTGTACCCGGTCCCGTGACAATGTAACTCCCTGTTGAAATGGTCAAGGTGTCTATCGCTTCACTGAAGGTCGCGTTGATTCGCTTGTTGATCGGAACGCCCGTCGCCATATTTGACGGGCTGGTAGAGATCACAGTCGGCGCCGTGGTGTCTGCCGTCGCTCCCGTTGTAAAGCTCCACATGAAGTCGCTCATCAGGCCATTTCCGGCCAGGTCCTGCATCGTAGAGCTGATCGTGGCCATGAATGTAGTATTGACAGGCAGGAAACTCGTGGGCGTGAAGATCGCCGTGTTTCCAACGGCGGCATAGGTCACAGTGCCTGCAATGGGCGCTCCGCCGGAGTCCGTCAGCGTGAACCCCGCTGCGTTGATCGTCGAGGGATCCATCGCCTCGCTGAACGTTGCAGTGATTTCTCTGTTGATCGCGACATCGGCTTCGCCATCCGCGGGGTTGGTAAGAATCACGGTCGGCCTCGTCGTGTCCGCCGTGAGACCCGTTGTGAAGGTCCAGATGAAATCGCTTTCCAGGCCGGCACCGGCCAGGTTCTCGGCGGCCGTCGTCAACATGGCTGTGTAGGTCGTATTGATCGCAAGCAGGATCGCCGGTGTAAACGTTACGACATTGCTCGGGACGTCGTAGGTAATGGTCCCGTCTACGGGCGTTGCGCCCGGCCCCGTCACCGTGTAGGCCGCGCCGAGACTTGGACCATTCATACTTTCACTGAAGGTCGCGGCGATCTTCTGGTTTAGTGCCACGCCCGAGGCGGCATCGGCCGGGTTGGTGAAAATCACGGTAGGCGCCGCCTCGGGGCCAAGGCACCCGCATGGAAAGAATCCGCACCCAACCATGGAACCGATCGGTAGAAAGGCGATGAGGAGGATCTTGGTCGCGTTTAGTTTTCTCAAGCGTGTGGTAATCATCTTATTCCTTGTTCTTATCCGGCACCCATCAAGTGACCGTCAGCGCTGCTCTTCACTACCGCAGAACATCATTTTTTCAGAACAACTCCACGGACTGTTCGAGCCCGCGAAACGGTTCATTCGAAGACCTTCGGCCTTTAACAGACTCACACCACCGACACCCCTCCGGGTCGATGGCCGAGTCCACCCCGACTTCGCAATGCCATCATCTCAGATGCGCCTTTCATGGCGCCGAGGCCGCAGTCAGAGCTGCGACCTCCGGTACCTTCCTCCCAGGAAGGACAGTATTGCCAGCACGATGAACACGAAGAAAAGCAGTCGTGCCCCATCGTAGGAAAAGTTCGCCACGCCGCCGTAGCCCAGAAAGGCTGCGATCAACGCGATCACCAGAAAAATGACAGCTAGCCTTAACATGTTGATTGTCTCCTTCTGAGCAACGAAACACTTCTTGAGATTCGTGCGACCTAGTGAACAAACGGGTTGAGGTCGTCCGAATCGCAGGCAGCGCCGAATCCGTCGCCATCTACGTCTTCCTGATCTGCGTTTGACTCTTGTGGGCAGTTGTCACAAGCGTCGCCGAGGCCATCCAGGTCCGCATCAATCTGGTTGGCATTCGCGACATTCGGACAGTTGTCGGAAAGATCCGTCACACCGTCCTGGTCCGTGTCTGCAAAGATGTTCGTGTTGCAGCCGAGGGCCGAAAGGCACACAGCCACGGACATCATGCACAGTAAGTTTCTAAAGCGACTGAACATGTGTTATCCCATTTCATAGAACCCGATTTCTAGGTTCCCGCGTTGCGGTCCGACACTTCGCGGCAATTCGCACACCTCTGATCCCGACCAACCATTTCTCACAATCTCAATGTATGGTCGTTCGGCTTCGATGGCTGTCAGTGCGGAAGAGCAGATGAGGGCGCATGCCCTTCCGCACCCGATCAGCCGAAGATCAGCCGCCAAGCGAGACGGTTTTGGTCGTAGTAGGACGCCAAACGATCTGGCCTTCTTTATCGACCCAGCACAAATCGCCATTCGTCTTGACCTGAGCGAGACCCTGATGGAAGTCGCCCGCCTCTTCGTAGATGAGCGGGATCATCGTCGTACCATTTGTACCGATGTATCCCCACTTACTTTCGCGCTGCACGGCGGCGAGTCCTTCATTGAACGCCTTGGCATTCTCGTACACCGGGTTGACCATCATCTTGCCGGCCTTGTCGATAAAGCCGAGTTTCCCGCCCACCTTCACGCACGCACGTCCGTGCGAGAAGATCCACGCGCCGTCGAACTGCGGCTTGATGACCACTTTGCCGTTCGCGTCGATGTAGCCACATTTGCCGTCGCGCTTGAAAGAAGCGAGCCCCTCGTTGAAGCTCTCTGACGCTTCATGGGTCGGGTTGATCTTCATCTTGCCCTTGGCATCGATGTAGCCGTAGTGGCCCTGCCATTCGCCGCCGGCCTTCACGCAAGCCAGGCCGTCCGCGAAATCCGCCGCTTCGTTAAACTGCGGCTCGATCACGATCTTTCCCGTCTTGTCGATGAATCCCCATTTTCCATCTCGCTCAACGCGAGCCAGCCCATTGCTGAATCGGCCGGCATCGCTGAAGGAGTAGTCAATTGCAAGCGTGCCCTTGGGGTCGATGAACCCACACGTGCTCCCACCCATGCCCATCAGACCCTTTTTCTTGCTTACCTTGGCGAGGCCCTCGGAGAAGTCATCCGCAGATTCGTACTGCGGCTTGATCACCTCGTTGCCGATTGAATCGACATAGCCCCACTGGCCATTCATCCGCACGGCCGCGAGGCCCTCGGAAAATTGACGCGAGGCTTCGTAAGTGGGGCGGACCTGAAGTTTGCCCGCTTTGTCGATGAAGCCGGTCTTGCCGTCGTTGACAACGGGATAGAGGTCGGCCGCTCTAAGACTCTGAGTTGTGACGGCGAATGTCCCGAGGACACAGGCAGCCATGAAAAACTTGTGTGACTGTTTCATAACCATTCTTTCTTTTTTTATGTCGGTGGGGTCGCTGACGACCGCACCGATCAACCATTTGTTTCGTTATCAAACCACGCTTACGACACGACAATCACGTTTTACGGCGTCATGCACCTCCTATCGGGCGGCTCGGCGAGTCGCGGGCATGGATTCGCTCCGACAATGCCGCGCGCTGGACGGGAATATCCTTATTGACCTCAAAGCCCAGCCGGACCCTCCCGTTCTTGATCTCGAGCACCGTGACTTTGAGCGCTCGCTCGGCGCTGTTGAAGCCGTCGACGATCACTGATTCCGCTCGTCGTCTCGACAAGACTAACATGGCCGATTCTCCGTGTTCACAACTGGGTTAGTGGCCTTATTGCCTGATCCGTTTCCGTTCCAGGATTCCTGGGCAATGCTTTCGGTGAGAAGATACACTTGCACGGTCGTGCCGGTCGTGAACACCCCCACGACCGTGCCGCTGGCCGGCTCGACTTCCGAGGTCGCTTCGCGCACCGCCACGCCGGTGATTCTCTTGATCTCCTGCCGGAGGGAATCGGAAGCGTTGGCGAACAGTTGTCGGTGAAACTCTTGCACCTGAGCGGCGCCGGCCGGACTCTGAGCGAGCGCCCGTTCGGCCGGGGACAAGGCTCCGTGCAGCGTAATCACCAGCGTTCCGTCGCTTTGTACGACAGTCACCGAGCTGGGAATGTTGCCCGTCCTCTGGTGCTCGAATTCGCGCGCTGCCCGAGCGATCTGATGAGCCATGCTCAATTCGAATCCGACCTGAGGACTCCCGCTATCGGTGATCCGATCCCGAGCTCGCTTGTCCTGGGCTGATTCGGGCTTGTCCATGATGTTCGTCCCCGGGGTGGTCCGACCGCCCCGCAACACTGAGATGCCAAGAAAGGCGTAAAACAAAAAAAGCCGACGTGGCCGAACACCCGGAGGCATTCGATCACGTCGGCTTACTCGCTGACAGGCCCCCCGCCGAAGCGGGTTGCCCTTTATCTAGTCGTCCGACGACTCTCGATTCGGTTTTCGATCGGACTCTCCACTCGTTCGGGAGAACTCCGACGCTGACAGGATGATAGGGGAGCAGCCCCTGGAAAGCAAGTGTGTTCTGGATTATTATTTCACATGAGATGTTAAGTGTCGGAAATCGAACGAAATGATCGAACTGGATGATATCCCCGCATGGGGGTCAAATGAGGCCATTTGGGGGCAAGGGACGCTTCGCAGGTCGCTATGAATACCCAAGGTGAAATCGAAGCCGCCATCTGCTCAGGGATCAGCCGCTTTGAGCAGGAGTATATGGGCCGGGGTCCCAAGGACATTCATACCTACCTCATCGGCGATCTCCTCATAGTACGCCTACAGGACGTTTTGACCGAAGCGGAAAAGCACCTGGTCAAAGCCATCGCCGCCGAAAAGGGAAGGGACCTGCTCAAACAAGTGCGCACCCAGTTGATCGAGGCGGCACGACCGGTCATGGAAGCGATGGTCGAGAAGATCACCGGTGTGAAGGTGCTGAGCCTGCATCACGACATCAGCACGGTCACCGGCGAGGAAATCGTGGTTTTCACCCTCACAGATTCGCCCGTCGTCCGCGAAACGAAGAAGAAATAGGATGTCTTTGGTCGGGCAACGGGCCAAATGGGGAATGCTGGTTTACTCCGTCGGCCGCCGATGTTACAATAGTTGAAGCAGGGCGCGATTGCTGTGCTAAGCGCCTCCAAGTCGGTAGATGAGATGAAGGGCAACTCGCGGCGGCGAGGGGCCTGTCAACGAGTAAGCCGGCGTAGTCGAATACCTATGAGTGTTCGGTCGCGCCGGCTTTTTTCGTTCACGGGCGCAGGCGGCGCCGGCAACCCCAGAGGGTTTGCGAGCTTGGGCGGTGCAACGTGAGGTCGCGAACAGGAGTGAAACATGCACGGAAAACGTCGACCCATCCCGAAAGTGCCAACTCAAATCGCCGGGCTGGATGAAATCCTGGAGGGCGGACTTCCCCGAGGACGGACCACGTTGGTTTGTGGTGGGCCGGGCTCCGGAAAAACGGTGGTAGGCCTCGAGTTCCTTTGCCGTGGGGCGATGGCGGGTGAGCCCGGTGTGTTCGTTACATTCGAAGAGAGAGCCGAGGCCATCCGCCTTAACGCGCGGTCGATGGGGTGGGACCTGGCGGCCATGGAGAAGGCCGGCAAGATAGCCATCATTGAGGCTCGGTTTCCCCAAGTTGAAGTCCTCTCCGGCGATTTCGACATTCAGGGAATGCTGGCGATCGCGGGCGGGCACGCGAAGCGAATCCGCGCCAAGCGGATCGTGATGGATGCGCTGGACGTGCTGCTGCGGATTTACAACGACTTGAATCGCGAACGCAACGAATTGTTTAGGCTCCATGATTGGTTGATTGACCGGAAGCTGACCAGCATCCTTTCGGTGAAGACTCACCACGACAACGTCAAACACGTGTCTCAATATGAGTTCCTGGACTTCATGGCGGATTGCGTGATCCGCCTCGACCATCGAGTGGTCGGACAGGTGGCGACACGCCGATTACGAGTGATCAAGTATCGTGGCTCCGGCTTTGGGACCAACGAGTATCCCTACGTCTTTGGCGAGCGCGGGATCGTCCTGTTTCCGCTGACCATGGCGGAACTGACCCATCAGCCGCTGGGGCCAAAGGTATCCACGGGATTAAAGGGACTGGACCTCATGTTGGATGGCGGATTCCGCCGCGCATCCTGCGTTCTTGTTTCGGGCAACAGCGGCGCGGGCAAGACCACGCTGGCATGCACGTTTGCCCAGGCCGCCTGCCGTCGCGGCGAGAGGGTGTTAAGCCTGAATTTCGAGGAATCCAAGGAGGCTTTGATCAGCGGGATGCTGAGCGCCGGGATCGACCTTCGTCCATCCATTCGGGCCCGAAAGCTTTTGATCCAAACCGCTATGCCGGAAAGTATTGGCTCTGATGGTCACCTGGGGCGCACCATTCAAGCGCTCGACAGCTTCAAGCCGAACCACCTGATCCTCGACGCCGTCTCCGCCTGCCTCCGCATGGGGTCCGAACGAGCGGCCTTCGATTTCATGATGCGTCTGATTAGCGTGGTCAAGGATCGAGGCGTCACCAGCATCCTGACCAACCAAGCCAAGAGCTCGGAAGGTGACGATGAGGAACTCAGCGGCATCGGTTTCTCCTCCGTGGTGGACGCTGTCATCCAGTTGCGTTTTGTCGAGACCGACCAGGAGGTCAATCGACAGATCTTCGTCGTAAAATCCAGGGGCTCGGCGCACTCCAATCGCCGCCAGTCGTACGTCATTACGGACCGAGGCATCGAGTTCCCCGACCGCCCCCGCCCGCCACCGGATCGGGCGAGGAGAGCCGGCCGGAAGGACGGTAGAAAATGAGCAAGTCGCGAAACGGCAAAAAAAACGCCGGAAATGGACGGCGCGGCCATCACTTGTTCCTGCTGTTCATGGCGGGCAACGGACCGAATTCTAAAAAAGCTCTGAACAATCTTCGCAACCTTTGCCGGGAGCATTTGAAGGGTCGTTTCACGATAGAAACCGTTGATGTGGTGAAGGACTTTCAAGCAGCGGTCAAGAACAACATCCTGGTCACGCCGGCGTTGATTCTGGTCGCTCCACTTCCGAGGGTGATGGTCCTTGGCGACCTGAGCGATTTACCCAAGGTTCTTGCTGCGCTTCGCCTGTCGGGAAGCGAGTTATGAAGAAAACCAAGCCGACCTATCAGCAGCTCGAAAAGCGGCTGTCCGCGGTGGAGCCGATCATCGAGGCATTGAAGCGCCAGCAAGTGGATGCGGTCGTTGGCGAGGAGAAGATCGCATTCCTGCTGCTCCGCAAGGTCGAGGAGGCGTGGCTGGAAAGCGACGGAGAATTCTCCGCCATGTTCAACCTTGACGGCATCGGCATGATTCAAGCCGACCCTCCCGCGTTCCGCTTCACGCGAGTCAACCCGAAATCCTGTGAGATTACGGGGTATTCAGCCGATGAACTGCTGACCAAGTCCTACATTGGCCTGACTCATCCTCAGGATCGCAAGAGAGACCTGAAAGAGATTGCGCGGGTGATTCGCGGGAAGACCGACTCGTGGTCCATTGAAAAACGCTGCGTCCGCAAAGACGGACGTGTCATCTGGGTGAGTGTTCATGGGTTCGCCCTGCGCGATCCTGCCGGCCGAGCCGTTAAGATCATGGCGATGGTCGAAGACATCTCGACACGTAAACAAGCCGAGCAGCGGCAACGCGATGCCCTGGAGTCGGTAAAAAAACAGTTCCAGAAACGGATCGCGGAGATGTCGAAAATGCTTCGGTCGCTTCGTAGCCAAGTCACCAGGCATAAGAAGGCATCGTCCACAAAAAACCGTAAATCCGCCCCTCGGAAGTCATCAAGCAAATCACGACCCCGGCGCGGCAACTGAGGACCGCTCTGATTTCGTTGGGCCCGTCGTTACGAACCAGAGCACTTCGAAGATTCTGTTGAAAACAAAGGGAGAAATCGAAGCCGCCGTCTGCCACTCGATGAGTCGCTTTGAACAGGAATACTTGGGCCGCGGACCCAAGAATATTCACATCTACCCCGTCCGCCTTCAGTGGTTCTCGAGCGAATGCTCTTTGCGATGCCGGCGGAACTCTCGCTGAGCATGATGCCGCCGAATACGTGGGCGCGGTACCAGAACGACTGGCGATCCGCCCCCAGCATGGCGTTGGACTTCGGGCGGATCGCGTACCAGTAGTACTCCGCGTCGAGTAATGCGCACAACCGCGGGATGACAATTCACGCAGTCGTCGTTAGACGAAGAAGAAGATAATGTCCAGGATCGTCAGGATGATCTGGATGATCAGGTCGAACAGGCTCATGGCATCTCCATCAGTGGGTGGTTGGTGAGGTTTCCCATAATCACATCGCCGCTACCGCCCATGAGCAACGCGTAATCAAGACAATCCGAGCAATAACCTCTGAAGTTTAGCGTGCGGTTGCGAATTGGGCCAGAGCTATGGATTCGCTGCAACCTTGGCAACACAACTTGGCATATTTCATGGGTACCCTCATTTCGCGATGGTCACTCCTGCTTGGCGTGCTCGTTCTGGGACTTATCGTTCTTGACGTTCTCGTACACTTTTTGCCAACAGTTTTGCCGACTGCCATCGCCACTCTGCGCGTTGTCAATAACGCACACCTCGTCTGGGCAGGCAAGACAGCGGCGATCACGAAGACTCCGAGGGGGCTTCTCGTTCGTTTCATTGTTTCACTTGTAGGCTCCGCAAGCCACGCGCGTGTATCTCTTTCACCGCCTCACGACTTGTTCCGCGCCGCAACCACGAACTCCGTCCCCCAAGGGTCGCCTGCAGGGCGCGGAGCTGATATTCGGACCGTCGGCATCCAGGTCTTTCAGTTTCATTGGTCTGATTGGGTTTGTACGGCCTGCGTTTGGCCTTGGGGCAATCGCGATGCAACGCGAATCCCCGGTGAGAACTTGGCGATCAATTCTCTCGGCGGGTTGTATTCCGTCATCAGCACCGTGGCCACGGCCTTGGCGGCTTCGGTGGGGCGATGCGGATGGATGCCTATTTGTTCCGCGAAAAAGGCAGCGGCCGTCTGCGGGATGCGCCGGTGGCCCATGTTATCGATCATCAGGGCGCGCAGGACATGGAAATCCCGTGCCAGATACCACGCTGCGGCCTCCTGCGACTCACGTTTACAAGCTGAGAAGTCACCGTCGCCGATGAAAATCGCCACGGGAACGCGGTCGCGATAGAGCGGCACGTTGTCCTCCACCATGAGCTTGGCGGAAAAATTGGAGAGTCGGGTCGCAATGCAAGAAAATCGGCTGGGATAGCGATTTACGAAATAATGCGCCAAGTAGCCTCCGGAAGACCAGCTTGTCGAAAGCACCTTTTCCGGGTCGGCGTCGGTCGTGGCGAAAATGTGATCCATGATGGCGAGTACGTTTCGTTTATCCTCCAGCACATACCCATGTTCCTTGGTCAGCGGGAATTCCATGAACGAATCGCAGGTGCGAAGTTCCGGAGCGCAGACGATGTAGCCGTAAATGTCGGCCTGCTCTTCCCACTCGCGCTCCTGCGGAAGAGCATTGTCATAGGGCTTCATTCCGTGAAACGTCATGATCAGGGGCCACCTGTGCGTCTCAGGGCCGGGCAGGCGGCCGCCGCTCTTCACATAGTCAACCGGCAGATAGAGGTGGTACCAGGCTCCTGTGATGGGCTCCTGAATTCGCGCGTACTCCCCCTGGCCGCGCGGTTGGTGCACCGCACAACCTGCGTGAGGCGCCAGACCGATAATAACAAGTAATAACAAGGGAAACTTGTGCATTCTTTTTTGCGCCTTCTCAATGAGGAATCACATTCCGTAGGTTGCCGGCTCGAAGTCCTTGTCGGTCAGGCCGACACGCATCTGGACGTTGTGGTATTCGTACTTGGCAAGGAGGTTTTGGGGCTGGCCCTCGTCGTCGGAGTAACAGTAAATGGCGACCGGCACGCGATGTTCCTGATCGACGAGGATCTCCGCCGTGCGGTCGGGATAAAGACCGCCTTCGCCCGTGTAAGGAAGATGTCGCCGGATCACGCATACCGGCCTGCCATCGAATCGGCTTTCGCCGGCGAACGTCAGGGTGAGTTCGCTCCTGGATTTGGCCATCTCGCTGATGTTGATGAGCCGGTCGAGCGTCTTCTCGAATCCGAAATCGTCGACGTAGCGCCGCGACGCCTTCTTCGCCAGCCGCCCATGGATCGGCTGCTTGATGCTTTTCAAAAAAAACCGAGCAATGACGCCGGGCTGGGCGATCGCCAGCTCGCGCTCGTCCGGATTCGTGGCATCTGAGTTGGTCCATCGCCCCTTTATGTAAAGCACGCGGGCGGCCGGCCCCGGATTACGCAACCATTCCATGTAAACGCTATAGGGTGCATGGCGGAATCTAACCTTGATTTCCTGCTCCTCGCTCATGCCGGCGGGAAGGAGTTCCTGCTTGATCATGACGCATTCGTAGTCGATCACGCTGCGGCGGTGCTGAGTGCGCGCCTCGATCAGCGCCGCCAGCGGATCGCGCCGAATCAACATCTCGAACGGATCGGCGTTGACGGGTTCTTCCGCCATCACGACCGATTCCCGCAGGACGACCGGCGTATCGGGCCCGGCAATCCACTGGTACTGCATGCAGAAAATGAAAATCAGCAGCAAACCAACAAGGATTCTGGGGCGGCGGCGAGAGATCCACCGCGTCAGCGTCGAACCGCGATTGTCTGATAAGTTCGTCATTTTCGTCTCTTGATGGTTGTGACCAATCCGCGCCGCCGCGCGCAAAAAAAACCGACGTGGCCAAACACCCGGAGGTATTCGATCACGTCGGTTTACTCACTGACGAGCCCCCCGCCGCAGCGGGTTGCCCTTAATTTAGTCGTCCGACGACTCGGATTCAGATTTCGATTGGAGCCTCAACCGTCCGAAGATGCCCCAATGCTGACGGGATCATAGGTGAAGAGACTCTGGAATGCAAGTCTTTTCTGGGTGCTCATTCCGCGCCGCGAGTGTTACCAGGGGGCGTTGGAACCGTCCGCCATCACCGGCGCGCCGGCCGGTAAGCTTCGTGTTTCCCTGGGCTTGGCTTCGCTGACCTTGAGTGCCCTGCCGCCGTGATCTTTGCCGTCCAGAGTGGTAATGGCTGCCTGGGCCTCGCCATCTGTGGCCATCTCCACGAATCCAAACCCTTTGCCCTGCTTCGTGTCGCGGTCCATGATGACCTTGGCGCTGAGAACGCTGCCGTGTGTCGAAAACAACTGCTGGAGATCCGAGTCGCTCACGCTGAAACCCAGATTCCCGACGTACAATTTCTTGCCCATGTTTTTCTTTCTTTATGAAGTGGGCCGATCGACCCGCTTTTTGCTTTCAGGGTCAAAATGAAAGTGTCCAACGATTTGGACAAGAATGGAAGGGAGGGCGAAAGAGAATAACAGGGGCGAGAAGCCGAAAGACTTGTCACGGAGCCTGGAAGCTCGGTCGTCGAACCAACCACTCGGACTATATGGGAGCGACGGGGAAAAGTCCATGAAAAAAATGCGCGGAGAGAATCGGAGGCGTCTCGCGGACGGAGTCGACAGTGAGAAAAACGCCGTGACGCAGCCCAAACGTCATATTCATCAAAAAAGTGCGTCATTGAGAAATATGTTCTTTTGGACGTTCATCGATCGAATCCTCCGTCGCCGAGATGCCACAACGCGGGCTTCTCGCGATCAAGAGGCAACGGCGACCAAAAGCTCCTCTTCATCCGGCACTAAGACGGGGCGTGTGCTTCGGAGTCTGTCATCCGCCGCGCCGGAGATCAGCTCATCCGTGGTGACCAGGACCGCCCCCTTGGCGGCCATTTGGCGCATCGCTTGCTCACCAGCGTCGGTGCTCCATGTGCCGCAGGCGTCGGTAACGACGGCCACGCGATCCCCTCTGGCCAACAAACCGATGACCGTGGGCGTCACGCTATATTCAGTGACCGCCCCAATGACGAAAACGTGGTGGACGGACAGTGCGTGGAAGAGTCGATCCACCTTGGGGTTCGACAGGAAGTCGCGCGATCGTTTAATCAGAACGACTTGCTGATAATTTGTGAACAAATTCGGGGAAACGTTCGCCGTTTCATCGTCTTGCACAATGATCCGTGTCGGCAGAAGCGTGATCGGCACTTTTTGTTGGCCCAGGGTCCGATCGATGCAATAGGCAGGCAACCCTCGCGCCGATGCCTCGATGCGGCGGCATTCAAGGCTCGAAAGGACGGGTACGGGAATTTCTCGTGCCCATTTCATGATCCGTCCTATGTTTGGGAGAGCATCGGCTCGATTGACGACGGGCATTAGTCCCCTGGGTAAGAACAAGTCGTATTGTGTGTTCATGTCGAGGATGATGCGTTCGAACGAAGCAGGCGGGCATCGAGTGGCTTTTGTATCATTGATCATGCGCTTCCCCTATCGTGAACGAGTCAACAACGAAAAAAGCCGACGTGGAGGAACACCGGGAGGTGATCGACCACGTCGGCTTACTCATCAACGAGCCACCCGGCTTGGCCGGGATGCCCTTTAGTACCACAACGCTACGTTCTTTACTTGCCCCAACGGGGCAAAGGACTGTAGCCACGGGTGGAGCGAAGCGAAACCCGTGGTACGTTCTCGTTGATAGCATCTCCGCCCCGCAAGGGGCGGCGGAGGCGTTCAACAAGTCACGCGGCAATCCGCAGCGCAGCGCTCCACCGCCCCTTCCGGGGCGGGGAGATGAAAATCGACCTTGTTTCCACGGGTTCCGTCCCGGCGCGCCGGGACTCCACCCGTGGCTACATTCCGTGGCCCCTTCGGGGCCGTCTACCGCTCGACGCCGAACGACCGGCAGGAACGTAGCGTTGTAGTGTTAGTTAGTCATCCGACGATCATGGATCAGTTTCACCGAAACGGCCGAGATTCTCGTGCCCGATTCCAATAACCAGCACGGTAATGACCCTTGCGGGAAAAGCAATGCCCAAAATCCCGGGTCGCTGATAATATTGTTGGTGGAATAATTGACTCGACTTCAGTGATGGACGCCGGCTTTGGATTGCAATGGCCGGTTT
>Ga0326597_10000095_pt1 | contig 154170 bp, 158 predicted proteins | sample RVTome_12_FD_203789 | JGI IMG/M metagenome (GOLD analysis project Ga0326597, IMG submission 203789) | Soil microbial communities from uranium-contaminated site in the Upper Colorado River Basin, Wyoming, United States - RVT100D185 | ecosystem: Environmental > Terrestrial > Soil > Contaminated... | reverse complement strand
GTCGATCGACAGCTGGTAGTAGAGCTTGGTCCCGAAGTCCTGCTGGCCCATCATTGGCGGCCTCCTCTTCACTGGGAGGCCACGCGCCCATGTCGATCATATCACCGCGGCCGACGCCAACGCGATCACTTCGGCAACAACCCCTGGTCACGGTGTGCACGCCGTGCCGACTCCGCTGTCAACGTTTTACACCCTCCGTGGACGGTCACCCGCGCCGCGGCGCCTGCCGAGGCGTGCATCGTCGTGACGCGCGGGCCGAATGGCTCTACCGGCGTCGATGCAGGCGATCCCACCATGACCATCATCCGATCGGGATTCGCCGGGAGGTCCGGATGGTGGGCTTCGCCCTCACAGACACGCAGCGGGAGCTGCGGCGCGTTGCGCATGAGTTCGCGCGGAACGAGATCCGCCCCATCGCCAGCGAGCTGGACCGTCAGTCCGACCCGAGGCAGAGCTTCGCTCGCGACCTGTATCCCAGGGCGAACGCGCTGGGGTTCAATCTCGCGCTGATCCCGGAGGCGTACGGAGGTGCGGGACTCAGCGACTTGGACTTCGCGATCATCCTCGAGGAGCTGGCGTGGGGCGACGTCGGCGTCGCGCTGACGTACGTGGGGCACTGGCTGGCGCTGAGCCCGCTGATCAGGGGCGGCTCCGAGGACCAGCGGCGGCGCTGGCTGCCGCAGATCGCGGCTTCGGCGGACCGCTCGTTCCTGGCGGCGATCTGCGCGACGGAGCACGGCGTTGCGGGCGACCTGACCCCGCGCGAGTACCTGGGATCGAGCACGCGGGACGTGGGGTTGGAGACGCAGGACTTCTTTACGAACTACACGCTGCCGCGCGCGGAGCAGCGAGAGATGACGACGCAGGCCATCCGTGACGGCGACGACTATGTGATCAACGGCACGAAGCGCTTCATCACGAACGGGCCGGTGGCCGGGATGTATCTGTGCATCGCGACGGTCGATCCGTCGAAGCCGGACGCGCTTGCGACGGCGGCGTTTCTCGTGCCGGCGGGGGCTCCGGGGTTGTCGGTCGGCACGATCGAGAACAAGATGGGGCATCGCCTCTCGATCACGTCGGAGATCATCTTCGAGAACGTGCGCGTGCCGGCGGAGGACATGCTGCCCGGCGGTTCGGCGGCGCTGCGGTACGGGCTGGAATGCTCGAACACGACGGTGGGCGCACTGAGCGTCGGCCTGGCGCGCGCGGCGTACGACGAGGCGATGGCGTACGCGAAAGTCCGCTACAAAGGCGGGAACCGCATCATCTTCCACCAGGCGGTGGGCATGATGCTGGCGGACATGGCGATCGCGGTGAAGACGGCGCGGCTGCTGGTGTACCAGTCGGCGTGGCACAACGACCATGTGACGGAGCCGAACACTATCGCCGCGATGGCCAAGGTGTATGCGTCGGATGTCGCCGTGAAGGTGACACACGACGCGCTGCAGATCTTCGGGGGCTACGGCTACATGCGCGACCTGCCGCTGGAGAAGTGGACGCGCGATGCGCGAGTGACACCGATCTACGACTTCACGAACGAGATGCTACGAGCGAACTTCATCCTGCCGGCGCTGGCGCTGGGCGGCGAGATCTGAGCATCGGCCGAGGCCGAGGCTGTCCGCGCCTGTTATCGCAACGGACATTTGGCAGGGGGAGGGGTGGCCAGTTGGCGGTAGAACTGGCGGCCAAACGGTGTTACGCATGGCCTGTACAGCCCCTTCGCGGGCCGGGAGGAAAGCTATGCCACGAAGAAACGGCGCCGCCGGGCGTTATCGACAGATCGCGATGGTGTTCGACCTGAACAAGTGCATCGGCTGCCAGACGTGCGCGGTGGCCTGCAAGATGCTGTGGACACGGGACGACGACCGGCAGGATGGCACGGACTACCAGTGGTGGTGCAGCGTCAACACGATGCCGGGCCGCGGCTACCCCAGGGACTGGGAACAGATGGGGGGCGGCTACCGGGACGGCGTGCTGGAGCCGGGAAAGGTGCCGACGCGCGAGGAGTTCGGCGGGGGCTGGGACTTCAACTACGAGGAGGTGTACTACGAGGGGAAGGGCACCTCGGCGCACCTGGGGCCTGTCGGCGCGGCGCCGACCTGGGGTCCGAACTGGGACGAGGACCAGGGGGCGGGGGACTGGCCCAACAGTTACTTCTTCTATCTGCCTCGCCTGTGCAACCACTGCACGCATCCCGCCTGCGTTGAGGCCTGCCCGAACGGCGCGATGTTCAAGCGCGAGGAAGACGGGCTGGTGCTGCGCGACGAAAGCCTGTGCCAGGGCGACCAGTCGTGCGCAGCGGCGTGCCCGTACAAAAAGATCTTCTTCAACGAGCAGCGGCAGATCAGCCAGCACTGCATCATGTGCTTCCCCAGGCTGGAGGAAGGCGTGGCGCCGGCGTGCGCGCGGCAGTGCCCGGGCCGGCTGGTGTTCGTGGGATACCTGGACGACAAGGCGGGGCCGATCCACAAGCTGGTGCACGAATGGCAGGTGGCGCTTCCGCTGCACCCTGAGTACGGGACCGCGCCCAACGTGTTCTACGTGCCGCCGCTGGCGCCGGCGCGCTTGAAGGAAGACGGAACGCCGGACGAGGCGAACTCGCGCATCCCGCTGGAGTACCTGGAGGGGCTGTTTGGGCCCAACGTGGGGAAGGCGCTCGCGACGTTGAAGGCGGAGATGGCGAAGACGAGGGCGGGCAAGAAGTCGAAGCTGATGGACGTCCTGACGGTCTATCACTGGAACGAGCTGTTCGGGCCTTTCACACGCGATCCTTCGACGATCCCGCTGACGCCTGCCGGGAGGAGATGAACATGGTACGCCAGACCGTACGCCGTGCAGGGCCACGCAAGGCCGCGCACGCGGCACAGGAGAGCGGAAGCTACCGCGACAAATGGACGTGGGACGGCGTGGCCTGGGGCACGCACTGCGTCGACTGCTACCCGGGAAGCTGCATGTACCACACGTACATGAAAGACGGGAAGGTGGCCTTCGAGGAGGTGGCCGGCAGCGAACCGGTGATGTTCGAGGGGGTACCGGACAAGAACCCGATGGGCTGCCAGAAGGGGGCGGCATGGAGCCGCACGCTGTACGGACAGGAGCGCGTGCTGCACCCGCTGCGGCGGGTGGGCGAACGGGGCGAGGGGAACTGGGAGCAGGTTTCGTGGGACGACGCGCTGGGAGACATCGCCGAGCACATGCTTGATGCGATCGAGCAATCCGGACCGGAGACGATCGTCCACGAGATGACGCCGGCGGAGGGCGGGACGATGGCGGTGTGGCCGACGCAGCGGTTGCTGGTCAACCTGCTGGGCGGTGTCGCCACGGACGTGAACGCGGTCATCAACGACTTCCAGCCGGGGCACTACATCACGTGGGGAAAGTTCAACCCCACGGGCGGGGCCGGAGGCGACAAGTACACGAAGCTGCGCCTGATCTGGCACTGCAACCCGGTCTACACGCAGATCCCGAACTATCACGCGGTGGCGGAGTCGCGATACCAGGGGTGCGAGGTGATCCACCTGGCGCCGGACGCCGGGCCTTCGAGCATTCACGCGGACTACTACTATTCTGTGCGGCCGGGAACGGACGCGGCGCTGGCGCTGGGGATGTGCCGGACGATCATCGAGGAGCGGCTGTTCAGCGAGAAGTTCGTCACGGAACAGACGGACCTGCCGCTGCTGGTCCGCATGGACACGAAGCGATTCCTGCGCGAGTCGGATGTCGTGGAAGGCGGTTCCGACGAGCAGTTCTACGCGTGGGACACAGTGACGCGGGGCATCGCGAAGGCGCCGAAGTCCACGCTGCGCTGGGGGAAGGTGAAGCCGGCGCTGGACGGGCGGCGGCGCGCGGTGCTGCTGCGGGACGGGACGCGGGTGGAGGTGACGCCGGGGTTCGCGGTGCTGCGAGAGCTATTGAACCGGGACTACACGCTCGAGAAGGCCTCGGCGGCATGCGGGGTCAATCCGAAGGTAATCCGTTCACTGGCGCGCAAGGTGGCGGCAAAGCGGACGTCGATCTACATGGGGATGAACCTGTGTAAGTACTATCACGGCGACCTGATCCAGCGAGCGATGCTGCTGTTGCTGGGACTGACGTCGAACTGGGGCCGGCTGGGCTCGGGCATCGGCAGCTGGTCGCCTGGCAGCGGGCTGGAGGGGCAGGGGATCTTCTCGCAAAAGCAGCGCACGGGCCTGGAGGAGACGCGCCGGGTGCTGGCGATGCGTGCGCAGCTGCTGGAGATGATGGCGGCGCAGGACAAGAGTGACTCGCCGGAGATCGCGGCCATCGACGGCATCGTGAACGCAGCTCGACTGGGCATGACGGGGATGGTCCCGCCGGCGTTCTTCTGGTACCACCACTGCGGGTACCGGGAGCGCTGGAACAACCCGGCGTGGGGCGATCCTACGATGCGGCGGAGCTTCGACGAGTACCTGAAGGAGGCCATGGACAGCGGCTGGTGGGAGGGCGTAGTCAAGCCCGACCCGGACAAGCCGCCGCGCGTGCTGTTCGAGGTGGGCGGGAACATGCTGCGGCGTCAGCGGGGCGGGCGGACGCACCTGCTGGAACACCTGTGGCCGAAGCTCAAGCTCATCGTCAGCGTCGACTGGAGGATGAGCACGACCGGCCGGTTCTCCGACTACGTACTGCCGGCATCACAGCACTACGAGAAGCCGAACTTCCACATGGCGAGCGCGGCGATGCTCCAGCTCAAGTTCTCGGACAACGCCGCGACGCCTCAGGGTGAGTCGCTGAGCGAGTGGGACATCTTCCGGCGGCTGGCGAAGAAGGTGGAGGAGGGGGCGAAGGCGCGGGGGCTGGCGGAATACGCGGACAGCTCGGGACGGACGCACCGGCTGGACAACCTGTACCAGGCGATGACGCTGGGCATCGAGAGCGCGGAGGAGCTGGTGGATGAGTGGGTGCGGGATACGGCGGAAGCGGGGATGATGAAGAAGGGCGAGAGCCTGAAGACGATGCGGAAGAAGGGCCACGCGGAGTTCACGCGAGCCGGGGAGAGCGTGTACACGCTGAACCAGGCGACGGACGCGCAGCCGGGCAAGCCGTACACGTCGTTGCAGCGTCACACGGAGAAGGGGATGCCGTACCCGACGCTGACGCGACGCGCGCAGTTCTACATCGACCATCCGTGGTTCCTGGAGGCGGGAGAGGAGTTCCCCGTCCACAAGGAGAACCCGAAGATGGGCGGCGACTACCCGTTCGTCATGACGTCGGGGCACAACCGGTGGAGCGTGCACTCCATGAACATCACCAACCGGATGCTGCTGCAGACGCACCGTGGTCGTCCGCACCTGGTGATGAACACGCGCGAGGCAGCGGGGCGGGGCATCGCGGACGGGGAAGAGGTGCGCGTGCACAACGACGTGGGCGACTTCCTGGTGGCGGTAAAGCTCTCGCCATCGGTCATGCCGGGGCAGGTGATCTGCTACAACGGCTGGGAGCCGTACCAGTTCCGGGAGTGGCGTGGGCCGATGGATGTGGAGCCGGGGATGGTGAAGTGGCTGCACATGGCGGGAGGGTACGGCCACCTGCGGTACTGGCCCATTCAGTGGCAGCCGACGCCGGTCGACCGCGCGGTGCGGGTGGACGTCGCGAAGCTCAACGGGGCGTCGTCCACGACCCGGCGGAGGAAGTTGGCGGCAGCTAGGAGCTAGCGGGTAGCGGCGACAGTCTCGACAACGGCGTCCGCAGAGGTGTCTGCACCTTTGCGGGCGCTGGTTTGCGTTTGTGGCCTGACGTGGTGACGGGCGCGTTATCGAGCTTAGTCCCATCTCTTCGTCGCGGTTACGACGCGGGCGTTGAGGGCACGGGTTCTCTCGAATCGGCGCCTGCCCTTCTTGCCGGGAGTCGAAGGGGGAATGCGGCCGGACCTCCGGTTTGTCGTGGTCGCCCGCGGGCCAAAACGAAACGTGCGCAAACCCGCCTGGCTATGAGAGGACGAGACCCGGGGAACTTGACGGCGGGCGGCAAGGGGAGAGTATAGTAACTCATAACTTCCAAAAGGTCGCGCGCCAAGGACAGAGCCGCCGTGCTGCCGGAGATCATCTTCCCCGCCGTTGTAGAGTCGCTGCCCGACGCGGTGGTGATCGTGTCCCGCGAGGGAGTGATTGAGTTCCTCAATGCTCAGACGGAGGCGATGTTTGGCTACGAGCGCGGGGAACTCGTGGGCCAGCCCGTGGAGATTTTGGTTCCGGATGAGTTTCGGCCGGCCCATCAGCATCATCGCAGCGAGTTCGCGCGGCGGCCGGGGACGCGGCCGATGGGTGGGGGTTGGAGCTGTGGGGGCGACGCAAAGACGGCAGCCTGTTTCCCGTCGAGATTGGCCTGAGTTCGCTCGTCCGAGGTGCGCAGATGTACGTCACCAGCGTGATTCGCGACCTGTCGGAACGGAACCAGATGCGCAGCGAGCTTGAAACGGAGCGGGAGCGGCAGCGCATCGCCATGGACCTGCACGACGGGACGATCCAGAGCATCTACGCCGTCGGACTGGGGCTGGAGCTGGCGCTGACGGACCTTGTCAGCGATCCGGTCGGGGCCGGTAAACGAATCGACTCGTCCATCGAGCAGCTCGGCAGCGTCGTGGGAGACATCAGGGCCTATATCTTCGATCTGCGGTCCGTACGGTACTCGGGGAACCTGGCGCACGATCTGGCGTTGACGGTGGAGGAGTTCCGTGCGATCACGATGATCGATGTCGAGTCCCAGCTACGCGCGACGGCTCCAAGCCTGCGAGATGACCGGGCGGCAGCGGTCTTGCACATTGTTCGCGAGGCTCTTGCGAACGTCCGCAAGCACGCAGGCGCCTCAAGGGTCACCCTGGGGGTATCGGAGAACCGAGATGCGGTAACGATCGAGATTCATGACGATGGCGTAGGATTCGCCGCACCGCCGGAGCTATCGGAGACTCACCGCGGTCTCAGGAACATGCGGCTACGGACACAACGCCTCGGTGGTGTTTTCGACGTGGAGAGCGCACCGGGCCAGGGTGCGACCATCCGAGTGCGCATGCCGGTGACGTTGTAAGACGCCAAGCTTCCGGTCCTGCGACCACGCTGACGAGCTAGGCGCCGGTATGCGCGAGATTCGTCAGGTTGTGGATGGCCACGTCGCCTGTGTGGGTCCGGATGTGCTCGCGATGACAACCGCCGCAGGTGTATCGTTGCACTCTTGCGCGGCGCCCGTTCGGAGCCTGGCTGTAGAAGCGTTCGGCTCGATCCATGGCCTGTAGCACGGACCGCACGGTCCAGCGCTGGTCGTCGGCCGCTGCATCATCACCGGTAGAGACGGCAAGGATAACCTCGTGAGATGCGGGGGGAACCCTGTGGGTTTCGATCGAGATAATGCGATTTGCCGTCGTCATTCACCCTCCGCTTCCGTTTAGCATGTGGCCGATGCCCGTTGATGTTGAACGACGAGCGGCGGAAGAACGCTCTTCCGCCGCTCGTTCGATGCTTCGATTACCACCGAAGCGTTTCGGTAGCCGTGTGTCTTACAGCGGCTGACCTAGCCCGCGACGCGGACGTTGAGGGCGCGGGTCTTTCGGGGGTCGCGGTCGTCCGCGCCCTTCTCGAATTCGACGGTCTGCCCTTCTTGCAGGGAGTCGAAGATGCCGCCCTGCACCGCCGAGGTGTGGAAGAAGATGTCTTCCGAATCGCCCTCGGGCCGAATGAAGCCGAAGCCTCGGTCGCGCGCGAGCCGCTTGATCTGTCCGGTTGCCATGATGAGTCTCCTATCGTCGGGGGTGTACACGCTGATCGGGCGGGTAGTGTTGCCCGGCGAACCACGACGTTTCTACGCGTTATTCCTGCGCGGGCACAATGCCCGAGCACCTCGAGTCGATGAAGTCGTCGAGTGCGTCGGAATAACCGCGGCGAACAGGAGACTGCTACGAGGAAGGTGCCTGCAGCATACCAGATCGCGAGGGCGCGTGCGGGGACGAAAGCACGGCGGATGGGATTCTGGGCCGCACGAGCATCTTCGCGGAATCGAAACCGGTGCTTTTGCGGGTTGGTTCCTCCTCATGCGGGGGTACGTCCGGCCGTTTGAGGGCCGGAGGATTCTTACGCGGGGGTTGACGGGGGTGGTACGATCGGCTCCCGAGAACCCGCGTGGTGCGGTTTGCAAGCACTGGAGGCATGCGATGTCGGTGGCACGAGTAACGGAGATCACGTCCCAGTCCCCACGGAGCTTCGAAGACGCGATCCGGCAGGGGATCCGGCGCGCGAACGAGACGTTGCGGAACGTCACGGGCGCGTGGGTGAAGGAGCAGCAGGTGGCGGTGGACGGGGGGAAGATCGCCGGGTACCGGGTGAACATGCTGGTGACGTTCATCCTGGAGGACGCACCGAAGGGCCGGGCGGCGGCGGCGAAGGCAGCGGCGCCCACGCCCGCGAAGAAGGCGGCCCCGAAGAAGGCGGCGCGGCGAAAGAGGTGAGAGGCGGAGGCTGGAGGTCGGAAGCTGGAGGTCGGAGGTCGGAGGTCGGTGGTCGGAAGTCAGGAACGGCCAGCGGGCGGCTTGCCAGTGGCGACTTCGACCGAGCTGACGCGGCTGGGGTGTGTCTGTGACTGAGGGGGCTCCGCTGGAGTCGGATCAGCCGATCATCTTGCCGCCGGGCGTGGGGCCGTCTCATCGCACGCCGTACGGGGACGAGCTGGTGTGGAAGGCGGGGGAGGCGGCGACGGGCGGGCGGTTCTCGCTGCACGAACGGACGGCGCCGCCGGGCTCGCGGTCGGTGCCACACGTGCATCATCACCTGGTCGAGGCGTTCTACGTGCTCGAGGGGAGCTGCGAGTTCGTCGTCGGCGACGAGACGGTGGCGGCGGAAGCCGGGACATTCGTGCTGGTGCCGCGGGCGGTGCGGCACGGGTGGTCGGTGACGGGCGGCGAGCGGGTGAGCATGCTGGTGTTCTTCACGCCGTCGGCGAAGCTGGCGTTCTTCGAGGAGCAACAGGCGCTGTTGCAGTCCGGCGGTGACGCGGCAGAGATGCGCGCGCTGGCCGAGAAGTACGACTGGACGTAGCGGCGTCGCCGGGGCAACGAAGCCATTTTGTTACAGCGCGGCCGGCTCGAGCTCGACGCGGAAGGCGCGGTCGATGGGGGCGGGCTGCCACTGGGTGGTCCAGTAGCGGAGGTGGCCCTCGCCGCCGGCGAAGTGCAGCCACTTCACCATCCCCGGCTCGACCTCGGCCGCGTGTTTCCAGTCCGCGTACTGGTAGGGCTCCCAACCGTTGTAGCTGATCACCTGGCCGGGGCGGACCCCGCTGGAGACCTTCGCGTGCACAACGAAGGACGCCACGTCGTTGTGCACGCGCACGGATGCGCCGTCGGCAATGCCACGTGCGGCGGCGTCGGCGACGTTGAGCAGGACGACTGGCTCGCCGCGATGGGTGCCGAGCATGGCGCGATCGGACTGGTTCATGGAGTGGATGCTCCATCGTGAGTGACCGCTGGTGAGCACGAGGGGATAGTCGCCGCCCATGGGCGGGTTCTCCTTGTGGACGGGCAGCGCCTCGCCCGCATCGATGAACCAGGGATGGTCGACGTAGAACTGGGCGCGGCGGGTCAGCGTGGGGTAGGGCAGGCCGCGCTCGACGTGGTGGCGCAGCGGCGCGTGCGTCTCATCGGCGCGGAGGTCGGCGGCCTGGACCGCGGCGAACGGGGTGATGCCCCAGTCGGTGAACCGCAGGTGCCCCTGCTCACGGAAGGTGTCGATGGTGGTGCCGGGGGGCAGCGTGCCCGACTCCACCGTGTCGAGCACCATCTCCTCGAGTACGCGCTCCGTGGTCTCGAAGGCGCCGTTGGCGGTGAAGTACGCCCCGAGGTCGTCGAGGCGGTGCTTGGTGCCGCGGCCATCGGTGTACTCGGTGAAGCCGCGGGCTTTTGCACGCTCCTCAATCTTGCGCGCGAGATCGACGAACACCTCCCACTCCGGCCGCGCCTCCCCGGCGGGGGGGACGCAAGCGTCAGAGAAGGTGAGGTTCAGCGTCTGGGGTGAGGGCTGGGCGAAGCCGGGCTTCTCGTAGGGTGCGGCGGCGGGGAGCAGAATGTCGGCCTGCAGGGCGCTTCCCGACACGCGCCAGTCCATGCAGACGAGCAGCTCGAGGCCGTCGAGGATGGGGGCGTAGGCGCCGCGTCCGCCACGCATCCGGCGGGCCCAGTTGGAGCCGATCTCGAACATGACGCGCGGCCGGTGCGACTGTAGGGGGCGGGTGAGGCCGCGCCACCAGCCCTTGTCGACGGCCTCGTCGATGTACTCGGTCATCGGCTTCCGCATGCTCTCGTCGGACCAACCGTCGTGGGCCCAGCGTTCGGCCATGGCGGTGTGGTGGTACCAGAGGAAGGCGGGGACGGCGGCGTGGCCGTTGCCGGCGCCTCCCTGCTGGAGCTGAATGGCGGCCGCGGCGTCGGTGAGGCCGGGGTCGTTGTCCTTCATGCCCTTGATGACGTTGGCGCGCATGCCCAGGATGCCGCGGAAGACCTCGCGGCCGGGGACGGGCTTCATGGGGAAGAGGAACGCGCCGTCGAACATGCCGGTGACGGCGACGCCGATGCCCGTGCCCTTCTTGCCCCAGTTACCGGTGAGCGCGAGGACCAGGCACATGGCGCGCTCCATGAGGTCGCCGTTGTAGTACTTGGCGGAGTTGAAGCCGAGCAGGACGGCGGTCCGTCCGGCGGCGACCTTGCGGGCGAGCAGCCGGATGGTGTCGGCGTGGACGCCAGAGATCGCGGATGCTTCTTCGGGCGCGTAGGCGGCGAGGCGCCGGCGCAGCAGGTCGAACACGGGGCGGACCTCGACGCGGGCGCCGCCGGCGATCGTCGCCGTAAATGCGCCTTCGAGCGCGGCATCCGTGTTCGGCTCGAGGATCTCGCGGGAGGCGGGTGCGATAGCCCCGTCGGGCTGCGACCAGACGTAGAACTGATCGGCGCGGCCGCCTTCTTCGACGTCGGCGCCGCGCAGGAAGCGTCCGGTGTCGCTCCGGACGAGCAGCGGGAGATCGGTCTGCGATCGCACGAACGTCTCGTCCATGAGACCTTCATCGATGACGACGCGGGCCATCGAGAGGGCGAGCGCGGCATCAGCGCCGGGGCGGACGCCGGTGTAGTAGTCGGCGTGCATGGCGGAGGGGCTGTAGTCGGGTGCGATGGTGACGACGTCGGCGCCGCGGTAACGGGCCTCGGCGATGTAGTGGTAGTGGGGGATGGCGGTGTAGACGGGGTTGCGGTGCCAGATGAGAAGGAGGTCGCTGTGGAACCAGTCGTCGAAGCTGCATGCGGAGGCGGCCTGGCCGAACGTCAGGTACGTGCCGACGCTGAAGTCGCCGATATCGCCGTTGGTGTCGGTGGTGGTGCCGCCGATCCGGTTCATCAGCTTCTCGAAGAGGAAGCCGGCGGTGAGACCGCCCTCGCCGGCGGTGCCCGCCTGGACGATCGCTTCGGGCCCGGAGTTCTGGATCGTATCGATCATGGTGTCGGCGATCTGCGTGAGCGCATCGTCCCAGGAGATGCGCTCCCAATCGCCGCTGCCGCGCGTGCCCTTGCGCCGCATGGGATAGGGTATGCGGGTCGGCTCGTCGAGGGAGCGGCTCCAGGCGGCGCCCTTCTGGCAGCCCATGGGGTTCATGTCGGGAACGCCGGGCTCGATGGGCGGCAGGGTGCCGGACTGTTCCTCACGCAGGACGCGGCCATCCTTGATGTAGGCGCGGAAGGGGCAGTTACCGGGGGAGCAGTTCACGCAGTGCGTCACCCACTTCGCGTCGTCCCAGGCGATTTGGCTCCGGTAGCGATCTTCGGCCAAGACGGGGGCCATGACGGACGTTTCGGATGTCATCGCGCTGCCTCCGATCCTGCGGCTACCGGCGCACAGTTGTCCGATGGCGCGCAGCAGGTGTCGAGAAACGCTAGAAACGAGCGGAGGGCGCTCTCGATGTAGTCCCGGTTGATGGTGTAGTAGATGTGCTTGCCGTCGCGTCGGGCGGTGAGGACGTTCGTGCGGCGCATCATGGCGAGGTGGTGCGAGACGGCAGGCCGGGAGAGGGGCGCGCATCGCGCGGCGATGGCGGTGGCCGGCAGCTCCCAGCTGCGGGCATCGAGGAAGGCGCTCAGGACACGCTGGCGCTGGCAGTCGCCGAGGGCGGCGAGGAGGTTCGTGACGGAGTCGGGAAGGGGTGATGCGTCCATATGTCGAAACATATGGAAACGAAGGGGCGCGCGGGCAGTGCCATTCGGCTCGCTGGAGGGGGACCTCCCGCCCGTGAAGGTCCCCGCCCTGGCTTATCGGACGAGGGAAGCCCATGGCCCCGGGCTGATGCGGCGGCGTTCGCCGCCGGGCGTACGGGACTGTACCCTCGGCGGTGATGAGTGAGTTTTCGCTGGCGTTCCATGGCGGGGCGGGGACGGTCACGGGTTCGAAGCACCTGTTGACAGCAGGCGGCACGCGGGTGCTCGTCGACTGCGGGATGTTCCAGGGGCTGAAGCGGCTGCGGCTGCTGAACTGGGAGCGGCCGGAGTTCGACCCGGACACGGTCGGCAGCATCATCCTGACGCACGCGCACATCGACCATTCGGGGTACCTGCCGCGGCTGGGACGCGAGGGGTTCGCGGGCCGCATCCACGCGGTGCCGGCGACGTGCGAGCTGGCGCCGGTGCTGCTGCACGACTCGGCGAAGCTGCAGGAGGAGGACGCGGCGTACGCGAATCGCAAGAAGTACAGCAAGCACGCGCCGGCGCTGCCGCTGTACACGACCCAGGACGTCGAGCGATCGCTGAAGCACCTGACGCGGATGCCGTACGGGCAGTGGCAGCAGCTTGGTGACGGGGTGGAGGCGCGGCTGCACAACGCCGGGCACATCCTGGGGTCGGCGTTCGCGGAGGTGCGGGTGCAGCGGCCAGGCGGGCCGAGGACGATCGTGTTCAGCGGGGACCTGGGTCGGTACGGGGCGCCGTTGCATCGCGACCCGGACCCGATGCCGGCGTGCGACGCGCTGGTGATCGAGTCGACGTATGGCGACCGGAAGCACGACCCGACGCCGATGATCGACCGCATCCGGGAGCCGTTCCGGCGGACGCTGCAGCGCGGGGGGACGATCCTGATCCCGTCGTTCGCGGTGGCGCGCGTGCAACTTGTGACGCTGATTCTGCGCGAGCTGCAGGAGTCGGGCGACATCGCGGACGTGCCGATCCACATCGACAGCCCGATGGCGGTGAAGGTCACGGAGACCTACCGCCGGCACGTGCATTCGGGCGTGCTGGACGAGGCGCTTTCGGACGAAGAGTGGCACCGGCTGTTTCCGCGCGAGGTGCAGCTCTGCTCGAGTGTGGAGGAGTCGAAGGAGCTGAACAGGCTGCGGGGGCCGCGGATCATCATCTCATCGAGCGGGATGCTGACGGGCGGGCGGGTGCTGCACCACCTGGAGCGGCTGGCGCCGGACGCGCGGAACCTGATCGTGCTGGTGGGTTATCAGGCGGAGGGGACGCGGGGGCGGGCGCTGCTGGACGGGGCGAAGACGCTGAAGATGCACGGGCAGATGGTGCCGGTGCGATCGGAGATCCTCACGCTGGCGGGACTTTCGGCGCACGCGGACGTGGACGAGCTGATGCGGTGGGTGGGGACCGCGGCATCGCCGCCGAAGCAGGTGTTCGTGACGCATGGGGAGCCGGACGCCGCGGCGGCGCTGGCGGGGCGGATACGGCAGTTCAACGGGGCGGCGGTGCATGTGCCGGGACTGCATGAGTGGGTGGATCTTGAGAGGCTGGAGGTGCGAGGTGAGACGTGAGGTTAGATGTTGGATGTTAGATGTTGGTTTGAAGGCGGACGTGCGTCGACGGGTGTGATGTCGTGGAGCTGAAGGCGTACATACGGGACGTTCCGGACTTCCCGGCGGCGGGGATCGTGTTCCGGGACATCACGCCGCTGCTGCACGAGCCGTCGGCGTTGGCGTATGCGCTGGATGCGATGACGTCCCGCGTGGAGGCGCTGGCGGGGGGGCTGCGGCCGGACGCGATCGTGGCGATCGAGTCGCGCGGGTTTTTGTTCGGCCTGCCGATCGCGCTGCGGCTGGGCGTGCCGTTCGTGCCGGTGCGGAAGCCGGGGAAGCTGCCGTCGGCGCGGATGTCGGTGGAGTACGCGCTGGAGTACGCGCAGGGTCAGCTGGACATCCACGCGGACGCGCTGGCGGCGGGGCAGCGGGCGGTGATCGTGGACGACGTGCTGGCGACCGGCGGGACGGCGCGGGCGGCGTGCGAGCTGGTGGGGATGCTGGGCGCGGAGGCGGTGGGGGCGGTGTTTCTGCTGGAGCTGGAGGCGCTGGGGGGACGGGCGGTGGTGGCGCCGGTGCCGGTGCGGGCGGTGGTGGGGTACGAGTAGCGCGTCAGTGCGTCAGCACTTCCCGTCCCTTGTTCGCTAGATTCCTATAACCACCGTCCGCAGGGCGCAGTTTTCGAGGGGGGCGAGCTTGAACGCGTCGATGTCGCCGCCGGCGAAGCGCTGGAGCATGACGTTCATGGTGCCGCCGTGGGTCACCAGCACGAGCTCTCGCGCAGGTGGCCGGGCGCGGAGTTGGGAGAGCAGCGCATCGACGCGCTCGAACACGTCCGCCCAGCTCTCTCCGCCGTCGATACGCACGTGCGGATCGCGCCACGAGGCGATCTTCTCTTCGCCGATGTCGGCGTACAACTGCCCGCGCGCGACGCCGAAGTTCCGTTCACGCAGCAGCGGCTCCCGCAGGATCGGCAGCCCCAGCCGATCGCTGATGATGCCGGCCGTCTCCATCGTCCGCGCGTAGTCGCTGGAGAGCAGCGCCACCTCGCCGTTCGCGCGCGATCCCAGCAGTTTGGCCAGCGCCTGCGATACGACCGCGGCCTGCGACCGTCCGACCTCGCTCAGCGGCACTTCAGGCGTCTGGAATCGCCGCTCCGCGTTCCACTCGGTCTCCCCATGCCGCACCAGGTGCAATGTCACGCTCACCGAGACAGCACCGCCCGCAGCCTGAAAGCACCGGTCGGCGTTCTCGTAGGCGCACCCGGAGATCTCGGAGAAGAAGTCGAAGATCCCGCGCTAGCGGGATAGGCGCCAGCGAGACACGCCGTCTCTCCGTGCCGCACGAGGTGCGGCGTGATCGCCGCCGTTTCCGTCTCCACTACTCCCTGCTCCCCCGCTCCCTACTCCCTCCGGAACCGCAGCGTCACGATCTCATTCCCGCGCGCCCGCACGACGACGCCGTCCGCCCCACGCTCGCAGTCCTCGATATGCTCTTCATTGAGGTTCACCCGCGACACCGTGCCCGCCGCCATGGGCACGTCGACCGTGGTCTCCGCATCGGCGTTTGGCAGTGTTGCCGTGGGCGCAGCCGGAGGTCCCGCCTTGGCGGGATATACGCGCACGATGATCCCGTCGCCGTCCTCCGCGCGCTTGATCGCGCTCACGGCGAACGCCGGCGATGACACCGACACCAGCGATCCCTCCGCGCCGATCTGTCCCAGCCCGTGGCGGTTCCAGCGCGCGCGCATCGGCCGCAGATGCTGAACCGCCGCCACATGTGCCTGCGCGCTTGCCCAATCGCCCGTGTGTGGCATGATGCTGTAGTCGAACGCCCAGGTACCCGGCATCTGCGCGCCCGGCGTCGGTAGCTGCGGCCCCGCGCCACCGCGCCTCGACGAGATGTCGCTCCTCGACAGCCACCCGACGCACCGCATCAGCGTCACGGCGATCTCCGCGCCGTCCGGCGTATCCAGCACCTCGTACTCCGGCAGCCCCCGGTTCGCGATCGTCAGGCCGAAGGCGCCGTCGTCGACGGAGACGAAGGCCTTCTGCGGGTAGGTGCCCAGCGGCTGCTCCATCCAGGTCGCCGGATCCCAGTCCGGGAGCGCGATCGGCCGCTGGATCACGCCGAAGTGCTGGTCGGCCTTCGAGACGCTGGTCTTGATCCCCGACGGGAAGTGCACGCGCAGGCGGTGGTCCTCCGCCGCGTTCTCGACGACGGTGTGCACGTCGACGCGGGCCACGCCCTCGGTGAGCGTGACGGTGGACGTGATGCGCTCCTCCACCGTCTCGGCCGATCGCGACGCACGGTCGCCGGCAAGCCGTGCGGGCAGTCGGTACACCATCTCGATCACCAGCCGCGACACCCCCGGCGCCGGATGCTCCACGCGAATCGCGGGTGGAGAAGCCGGCCGATCGACCACCGTCTCAGCCTCCGGCACGCAGTAGTTGTACTCATCGCCTCGGTCGCCGCCGTCCACAAGCCGCCCCAGCCCCCCCCACACCCGCCTCGTCGTCCGATCGACCACGGTCAGCGTCCCGTCCGAAGCATCAGCCGTCACCTCGAACAACGCATTGGATATAGAAGCAGGCGCTGGGCTTTGCTGTTGGCTGTTTGCTCTTTGCTCTGCCTCGCCAACGGCGAGCCGATACACCCGATACCCGTACCCCGGCACATCCTTCGCCACGAACCCCATCTCCGCCCGCGCGTTGTCATACCCCGCCGGTGCCCCCTCCGGTATCGCAAACCGCTGCACCTCGCCCACAACCGACACCGGCGTGACCCCTTTGCCGTTTGCTGTTTGCTCTTTGCTCTCACCGGCGGCAACGACGCCGGTGATCGGCCGCTCCTCCGACCACGGCACCGTCGCCGTCACAAACCCCGTCGCCGGACGCGGCGTCGGGTTGAACACGGCGATCGTGCCCAGCGGGTCGCCCGGGGCCAGCGCGCCGATCGCCCGCAGCGACTGCCGCACGATCTCCTCGCCCACCTGCTCCACCCAGTCGTACCGCTGCCGCATCTCCTCGTGCACGCCATCCACGCTGCAGCCGCAGATCGAGTCGTGCGGCTGGTTCTCGAGCAGGTAGCGCCACGCGCGGTCGACCAGCGCCGCGATCGACTCCTCCGACGTCGGGAACGGCATGTGGCCGGTCGTCGGCGACAGCGGCTCCTTCCACTCCGGCGGGGCCTGCTTCCGCAGCATGTCGGCCCACGCGCTGAACGGCTCCGCCCAGTGCGCCAGCAGATCCTCGCACGCCTGGTTCCGCTGCTTGATCCACATCCGCGCCGAGAGCACGCCCGGCAGCAGGTGCGCCCGCTGTCCGCTGCGGAACTCGCCTTCGTGCGACGGCCACTCCTCCTTCCGGTCGCCGATGTACGCACGCACCCGCTCGAACACCTCGGGCAGCGAGACGTGCTCCGCGACCGCGGGCCGGTCGGAGCCTTCCATATCTATATTCAGCTCCCGCAGCATCGACGACAGCTCCGGCTGCGGCGGCAGGTGGTCGCTCCCGTTCATCACGAGCAGGTACGGCGTCGTCGCCAGCGGCTCCAGCGCGTCCCGGATCGACCCCACGCGCGCCGAGAGCGCCTTGATGTTGCGCGGCAGCGTCGCCGCCACCCCGTACCCCATCGGCTTGTGGATCGCCAGCACCTCGCTGCCGTCCGGCGAGCGCCAGAAGAACTCCGTCGTCTTCAGCGAGTCGTCGGCGCCGCGCCACATCGTCGCGTCGCGGATGCCGAAGCCGTTCAGAATCGCCGGCATGTGCGCGATCTGCCCGAACGGGTCGGGGATGTACCCCACCTTCATCACCGGCCCGAACCGCGCCGCCACCCGGTGCCCGCGCAGGAAGTTCCGCACGTGCGCCTCGCCGCCAGGCAGCGCCTCGTCCGGGATGATGTACCAGGGCCCCACCTGCAGCTTCCCCGTCTGCACCAGCCGCTCGATGTCGTCCGCGCGGTCCGGCCGCACCTCCAGGTAGTCCTCGATGGGGATCGTGTGTCCGTCCAGCAGGAAGTGCCTGTACTCCGGGTCGCTGTCGAACAGCTCGATGAGCTGGTCGAACAGCCCCACCAGCCGCACCCGAAACGACTGGTACGGCAGGTACCACTCCCGGTCCCAGTGGGTGTGGGACACCACGCACAGAACCCGCGTAGTGGGCGCAGCAGATTCAGTCATTGGATTCTCCAGGAACGACTTCGTGCAGACAGACAATCGCGATAGTAGCGAACGCTGCCCATAGCAGCACGACATTCCTTCGCTGTTGGGTCGGCGCGTCGCACAGGATAACCCGAACGCCTAGACCACTCATGCGTTGACGAGCTTAGATCCACCTGATACTCTCGGCCTCAGTGCTGGGCGTCTGTGGAAGACCGGTGATAAGTGTCGCTTGAGCCACTCCTCGGGATCATCCGCCGTCACGGGCTCGCCGATGACTGGACGGAGTCCAACAAGGCTGCCGTTGAAGCGCTTTACGGAAGCCCACACGGTCGCTACCCCACGCAAGCCTCCAAATCGGTCAAGGTGCGCGCCCCGGCGATGTCACCTGATACTGGAGTTCCGTTTGCGGCGCTTATTCATCGCGACAGCCCGGACGTTGGCGCATACTCCGGCACTTCGGTCGTTTGGTTTCCGGTTACCGATGCGCCGTGCCTACTCTCCTTCGTCGTCGGAACAAATGGCATAAGCCCCGACGACGAGATTCTCGGCCGCCCCGGTCATGCACGAAAGGTGCGGGCGATTTGCCGATGGCTCAATCGCAAGCATGGTCACGGCAAACGGATCGCGTGGGCAAAGCAGGATCCGGTTCGAATCGAGCAGCCAATACCGAAGGAGGTTCAGGCGGAGTTCCCAGAATACACTGCCGTCTTCGACCGCTATGGGCGCGAATTGTATGCCATCTTCTCTCCGGGCGAAGACGAAGATGCGACACGCGATGCTCTAGGGGCATTCCTAGACCTCCTCTTTCTTGAGCGAGGCTTCGAGACCGTTTCATCATCGAGGCCAGATGCCGAGAGCAAGCAAGCCCAATGGTTTCAACACCTGCTCCCGGAGATCCTGGAAACCGAGGTCGTCGATCTGCTCAAACACAGACGCTACGTCGTGCTACAAGGCCCGCCCGGCACCGGGAAGACGCGGATGGCCCGTCATATTCTGCAGAACGGCTACAACGGAAACGGCACGACCATCCAGTTCCACCCAAACATGACATACGAGAACTTCGTAGGTGGTCTGGCGCCGGTGCGTTCCGATGAAAGCATTGGCCTCCGCTTCGAGCCGGCAGCCGGTTTCCTCTTGCGCGCCGCCCAGGCAGCCGCAGCGAACGACGCCCCCTATTTGCTGCACATCGATGAGATCAATCGTGCTGACCTAGCGAAGATCCTCGGTGAGGCGATCTATCTATTGGAGCCAGATGACCTGGAGTCGAGGACTCTCGAACTGCCATACGATTTTGGCCCGCCGTTCCACACAACGCTGCAACTTCCGAGAAATCTCCACATCATCGGCACGATGAACACCGCTGATCGCAGTCTCGCGGTTGTAGACGTAGCCGTTCGCAGACGCTTCGCGTTTGCGAACATCTGGCCGCAGATGAGCGTTGTGGATCAGCTGGGTGGAGAGACAATGAAGGAGGCCTTCAAGCGCCTTTTATCGATATTTGTAGATCACGCTAACGAAGATGCATTTCATCTGGTTCCAGGCCACTCCTATTTTCTGGATCTGGATGAATTGACTACGCGACAGCGTCTCCGCGTAACGCTAGTGCCATTGCTTGAGGAGTACTTAGCACAGGGATATGTCGGCGGATTCGCCGAACCGATTCGAGCGTATCTGCAATGGCTCGAAAGTCTCTAACCCGTCCCCGCAGCCCGCTCCTGCCCTCCAAGAGGCCCGCTCTCTCACCCTGCTTCGAGGTAGAAGACTCTTCGACGATTCGCATTTCCGCCGCCGGGCTCGTGCGCGGAACCCAGCCGCGCGAAGTGGCTCCGCAAGCGGCTCGACTCGCAAGCCAATTCGTGAGACTGAACAAGGGTGCTCTCGCCGCGGTTGGCGCGTCTGTTTCGCCGCAATTCGACGGCTCTTCTGTGTCCCTTTCAATTCAGGCCGGAGCCACAATCGGTGCCATTCCGCTGGTATCTCCGACCACCGGTCGTGCGGACTACGGTCTCGTCATTAGGCCCCGCTTCGATTGGCGCGGTATAGGCACAATGCTGGGTGAAATGGGATGGCGGGTTGTGCCGTCAATCCTGAATATGCCAATGCTCCCCCGGTCAGAGCGTCGTGTTCCGCCATGGGTGCTTTCGTCAATCCTTCTGCAACGGCTCGAAGCCCTCCTGAGCCAGCTTCAACGCCAGTTCGAGACGACATTCGAGATTCGAACAGCGCCGCGCGGCAGGATTGACTGGGGTGACTATGCGACTCGACGGCTGCCGCGCGGGTCTTTTCTCGAAGTGCCCTGCCACTTCCCGGATCTTCGCGACGATAGGGAGCTCAAAGCAGCAATTCACTACTGCCTAAACAAGATTCGGGACGGCCTCGAGTCACAACGAACCGCAGGGGCCTTCGTACTTCAGCTTATTGACCTCTGTGCGAACCTAACGGAACGGGTTCGTGCTGTTCCCCCGAAACAACCCCATCCCAGTCACATACAGGCTTGGGAGCGCGGCGCGGCGATCGCCACGGAGTCCTATCAACGAGGCCTACAGGCAATCGAGTGGGTCACCGACGATCGCGGCTTGGCTGGATTGAGCGACCTTCAGGGCTTGCCATGGATGATCTCAATGGACAAGTTCTTCGAGGCGTGGGGGGAAGCCATTCTTGAGAGTGTCGCCCAGAAAGTCGGCGGCGTCTTGAGGGCGGGGCGACGCAACCAAACAATAGCTCCGCTTGCTTGGAGTCCTCCTTACCTCGGATCCCAGCGCTACCTTCTACCTGATCTCGTCTTGGAAAGAGGAGACTGGACGCTTATCGTGGACGCGAAGTACAAGCATCATTGGGAAGAGCTTCAACACAACCGCTGGACTGACTTGGGAGATGAACTGCGCGAACGGCATCGCGACGACATCCTCCAGGTGCTGGCTTACGCCAATCTCTCTACCTCCAAGCGCACAATCGTGTGCCTTGCCTATCCTTGTCAACGAACAACTTGGGATTCCTTGCGAGAGCGCGGACGCCTGTTTCACCGTGCGTCGCTAAACGCGGGTGAGCGAAGCATCGAGCTATTGCTTACGGCATTCCCGATGGGTGTGCAGCGGGAGGTGATTGCTGCGCAAGTGGCCAGACAGGTGGCCTAGAGAGGGGAGATTGTGATGGGTTGGGACATTCAGTTGGATCCACACGCCGAAGCACACGGCGTTAGCAGTGACCTGGTGGAGCTGTTGGACGAGTTCAAGGAGGAATTTGAGATTCAATATGCCCTCCTTGAACCTGACCCGCGGTTGATCGGCCTACTAACGGTCTACCGCCCCCGTGATCGACAAGAGGAAGCCGTCGTTGAAGAGCTTCTCAGGAAGCTCCAGTCCGGCAATACGGTGGAGTTCCTGCTGGGCAACTAGACGATCGTCTGGTCTTGGCAGGCGAGCCGCGCGCAGTAAAACAGATCGCGGACGGAACGTGACGCGGATCATTCCGACCTTCGGCGCGCTCTCGAACAACTGACGACCGACGACACCCCTCTGTGAAAATCTGTGGTTAGACCTCATCACGTATGCCCCACCGCTCGCACCGGCGCCGGCGGCACGACCGTGCGTCCAGTGCTGGGGGTTAGTCCTGGGACGGGGGTTGGTGGGGGCGGAGGGCGGCGGTGCGCCAGGTGGACCAGGCGGGCTTTTCGGCGCCGTCGGTGTGAAGGAGGCCGATGTGCTGGAAGGCGCTGAAGGCGGTGCCTTCGGCGTAGGCGGGATCCCAGGCGGCGAACCAGATGATGGCGGGCATGGCGAGCGTCTCGGCCTCGCGGAGGATGCGGGCCACGAAGGCGCTCTGTTCGGCCTCGGAGCCGTTGTTCACAGCCTCGCCTGCCTCGGAGGCGAAGCCCATCTCGGCGATGACGATGGGTTTGTCGGTGAAGCCGCGGAGCTGGCTGTAATAGTTGTCGGGGATATCGGCGGCGCGGGAGTAGGCGAAGCTGGGGTAGGTGCTGATGGCCATGACGTCCATCCGGTCCTCGAAGCGGGCGATGAGGGGCCAGTCGGGGAAGTGGCGGTCCTCGGTGGGGAGGAGGGACTGCAGGTCTTCGAACTGGAAGGTGACGGCGACCTGCGTCTGCGGTGATGCGGCCTTCACGCGATCGTAGGTCTCGTTGTAGAGAGTGACGAAGTCCTCGAACGCGTCCCCGTTCTCCTGGTAGTAGAGGTTCATCTCGACGCCAAGGGCGAGGTAGGCGGGCTCGTAATTGATGACGACGTACTCGGCGTATGAGGCGAAGGCTGAGCGAATGTCGGGGTCGCTGAAGTCGCGGCCCTCGTGGGAGGCGGGGAGCCCCGCGAGGCGGTCGCGGCCGGTGGCGCCGTCGGTGGGGTCGATAGCGAAGAAGAGGGTGAGGTCATCGGCGTCGATGGCATCGATCTCGGCGGCGGTCGTGGTGGTGGTCTCGTCGCTGACGGAGGCGCCGGGGAGGAAGTCACTCCATGGCGGCGTGCGCTGTATGAGGACCATGCCCCCGGCGCGGGCGGCGAGCTCGAAGGTCTCGGCGTACGCTTCGGCGTTGAGCTCGCGCGGGAGGGTGCTGATGCCCATGGCGAAGGCGCGGGGATCGCCGGCCGGGGGCTGCTCGCCGGAGCCGGAGTCGCTGCCGCATGCGGAGAGCGCGAGCGTGAGGAGCACGGCGGCGGCGCAGAGGATCGCGCGCGGCGCGGAGATCGTCGGGGTCATGTGCCTTTCCTCGAAACCGGCGGGATTGTAGCGGATCGATGTTGGGGTGACGGCAATAGATGTAAAGGCAGTTCGTAGTTAGTGGTTCTTAGTGACTAGTCTGCACGAGCGGGCGCCTCGAGGGTGGTGAGCCAGCGGTGGAAGGAGCGTGGGGTGTGGAAGCGGTGGATGGTGGCGTGGGACAGCTCGGGGCGGGCGAGGTGCTGCGGGTAGGACTGCTGGTACTTCCTGTGTGAGGTCCAGGCCCACACGAAGAGGGAGTTGCGGGAGAGGAACTGGGCGCGGAAGGACTCACGGTTGCCCTGCCAGAGCCCTTCGCGGCGGATGAGGCGGCGAGTGGTGCGGCGGAAGAGCCGCCACATGGTGAGGCGGCGGGGGTAGTCGAGCCAGATGATGGTATCAGCGCGGATCCAGGTGATGTCCATCACGATGGTTGCGTAGCCGCCGTCAGTGACCCAGCGGTCGTGGCCAGCGATGGCGTCGTGGACGCGCTGGCGGAAGACGGGGACCTCGGCCTCGGTCCAGTTGGGCTCCCAGTAGAGGGCGTCGAGCTCGACGTGGTGTGCGTTGATGGCGGCGGCGATGCGGCGCGCGGCGGTGGTCTTGCCGGAGCCGGTGACGCCGAGGACGACGACGCGCCGCGGATGTTCGTCCATGGTGTGCGCTTCCATCGGGGCTCCGCGATGTGCCGCCTACTCCGCCGGCGGAGGTTCGCCCTGCTCGTCGTCCTCCGCGGGGACCAGCAGGATGTCGGCGAAGGCGGCGTCCTGGATGGCGTCGAGGACGCGGGACTTGATGAGCTCGAGCACGGCCATGAAGGAGACGATGATCTCCATCCGGGTGTGGCACTCGACCATGAGGGCGCGGAAGCTGAGACGGCCGCGATCGAGGAGCTGCTCGCGGATGTGGGCGACTTTGTCGCGCACGGTGATGCGGTGGGGGCGGATGACGGGGTGCGGCTCTTCTTCCGGCAGACGGGTGAGTGCCTGCTCGACGAGCTCGCGCAGGAGGTCAAGGGTGATGCCGTCGAGGCCGAGCGGGGGCGGCAGCTCGGGCGGGGGGGCGATGCGGGGATAGGAGTGGAGGCCGGCCTGTTCGATGACGCGGAGCTGTCCCGCCGCCTCTTTGAAGAGCTTGTACTCGCGGAGCTGGCGGGCGAGGTCCTCGGTTGGGTCCTCGTACTCCGAGAGCAGATCCTGCTCGGCCGGAGGGCGGGGGAGCAGGGCGCGGGACTTCAGGAGGAGGAGCCGCGCGCCTATATAGATGAAGTCGGCGAGGGCGTCGAGATTGATCTGGTCGAAGGAGCGGATGTAGTCCATGTACTGGTCGGCGACCTGGACGAGGGCGATGTTGGTGATGTCGAGCTCCTCGCGCTCGATGAGGTGCAAGAGGAGGTCGAGCGGGCCCTGGAAGATGGGGAGGGCAAGCTGGAAAGTGAAGGGATCGCCGTCGTGCGCGGGCGCAGAGGCAGCCTGCCGGGCCGATGCGATCGGGTCGTCGGAGGTGTCGTGCGCGCGGGGCGCTTCCTGCGTCTCGATCTGATCCGATGTCATCCGGGGGATGATAGCAGGTGGCGGACAGGGAACAGGGAACAGGGATCAGGGATCAGGGAATTTGGATTCGTCGTCAGGCCACTGATTCGGCCAGGTGGGGGTTGTCATCGTCGCTGTGTGTGCGGCTGGCGGCGCGGGTTGTAGCGAGACGCGCGTGCAGCTCCGGCCGGGAGGACATGAGGCGCTGGAACGCGAGGACGACGGCGGGATCGAACTGGGTGCCGGCGTTGTCCGCGATCTCGCGCATGGCCTCGTCGTGGATGCGGGCGGTGCGGTAGGGGCGGTCGGAGGTGATGGCGTCGTAGGCATCGACGACGGAGAAGATGCGCGCCTCCAGCGGGATGCGGTCGCCCGCGAGGCCGAAGGGGTAGCCGGCGCCGTCGAAGCGCTCGTGGTGGTAGAGCAGGATGGGCGTGGCGCCTTCGAGGAAGCCGACCTTGGAGATCATGACGCCGGCCAGCAGCGGGTGCTTGCGGATGGCCTCCCACTCCATCTCGGTCAGGGCGGCGGGCTTCTTCAGGACGGCATCGGGCACGCCGATCTTGCCGACGTCGTGCAGTAGGGCGCCGCGCTCGATATCGACAATGGCGCGGTCGGGGATGCCCATGTCGCGCGCGAGCTGCGCGGTGAGTCTCGAAACGCGCTCGCAGTGGCCCTCGGTGACGTCGTCCTTGGCGTCGAGGGCGGCGGTGAGGGCTTTGAGGGTCGAGTTGTAGGAGAGCTCGACCTCGTCGGCGTAGGCACGGACCTTGGCGAAGAGCTCGGCCTGTTCGGCGGCCGTGGCGCCCTGGGCGGCCAGGTCGACGACCTGGCGGACGCCTTCCGGTGCGAAGCCGTTGCGGCGCTGCGTGGGCGGGCGTAGTACGGCGACGACGCCGGCGACCTTGTCGCGCAGGGTCATCGGGACGCAGAGGACGTTGATCTGGCCCTCATCCGGTACTTCGGCGAAGAACTGGTGGAAGGCATTGCAAGCCTGGCCGCTCATGATGGTGGTGTTGGTGATGACGCAGCGGCGCATGAACCACTCTTCGACGGCGCGCTGGTGGTGGGCGATGACGCCGGTGTTGTGATCGTAGGTGCAGCGGAGCATCATGTCGCCGTTTTCGTGATCGTAGAGAACGACGAGGCCGAAGGTGCCCTTCGCGGTCAGCGTGGCGTCGCGGGTGAGCTGGGTCAGGACGTCGTGCATATCGAGCGAGCTGCGCATTCGCTCGCCCGCCACGTAGAGGCGGACCAGACGGCGGTGGTCAGAGGTGATCCCGCGGACGATGAGCCAGAAGGCGCCCTGGACGAGCAGATAGAGCAGGGCGACGGCGATGACGGTGGTGACCAGGGCGCTGCGTTGGTGGGTGGCGATGGTGGCATCGATGGGGCCGCCGTCCTCCGTGAGCTGAGCAACGTAGGGACCGTCATTGAGATAGGTGACGAAGAGTGGCGTGTCGCCGTCCTTCGTGGTCTGCCAGCTGGTGCCCGCGGCTGGCGGCGTGATAGCGCCATCAGCGCCGTCGCTGGTGTAGATCACGGAACCATCGGCCGCGTAGACGCGCAGCGCATAGATCCCGGACGGGATCAGCGAGGCGGCGAGCTGGTCGACGCGATCGCGCTGGGTGGCGGTGAGGGCGGGTGGTGTGGAGGCGGCCGCTTCGGTGAAGATGGACCGGAACGGTCCGACGAAGAGCCGGGAGGCGCTGGTCGCGGCCGCGTCGTGGTCGTTGGAGGCGACGAGCTGGTATCTGGCGACGACGGCGAGCGCGCCGATAAGGCAGGCCAACAGGAGGCTGAGCGCCGAGAAGCGCAGGTGCAGATACCGCGTGGAGCCGCCCAATCCAAGCCTCCGTTCTGCCCGCGTAATGGCTTCCTTACTGGTATCGGCAGAATCCCCTAGGGGGAGTAGATGCTGGGGGTTCGAGGTTCGAGGTCGGGGGGTTGGAGCCGGAGGTTTGGGCGCTCGGGGGCTCGGGGTTGGAGGCTGGGGGGCGGCTGTTAGTATGGAAGGCGCATGGAATCGAAACTGGCGGAGCTGAAGGGGATTATCGGGTCGATGGAGTCGGCGATCGTCGCCTTCTCGGCGGGCGTTGATTCGACGTTCGTGGCGGCGGTGGCCGCGGATGTGCTGGGGAAGCGGGCGGTGGCCGTAACAGGGGTGTCGCCGTCGATCCCGGCAGCGGAGGTCGAGGAGGCGAAAGAGCTGGCGGCGCGGATCGGCATCCGGCACGTGCTGCTGGAGACGTCGGAGATGGACCGGCCGGGGTATGTCGAGAACTCGCCGCAGCGGTGCTATCACTGCAAGACGGAGCTGTACACGCTGCTGGAGGGGGTGGCCGCGCGCGAGGGGTACGCCTTCGTGCTGGACGGTTGCAACGTGGACGACTTGGGCGATCACCGGCCGGGACGGGTGGCGGCGGCGGAGCACCGGGTGCGGAGCCCGCTGATGGAGGCGGGACTGACGAAGGCAGAGATCAGGGAGCTATCGCGCCAACGCGGGCTGCCGACATGGGACAAGCCGGCGATGGCGTGTTTGTCGTCGCGGATCCCGTACGGGACGGCGGTAACGGTGGGTGCGCTGGACCAGATCGGCGCGGCGGAGGCGTTTCTGCGGCAGCTGGGCCTGCGGCAACTGCGCGTGCGGCATCACGGTGAGGTGGCGCGCATCGAGGTGGAGCCGCAGGATGTGGCGCTGGTGCTGGAGAAGCGGGACCGGATCGTCACGCGGCTGACGAACCTGGGGTACCGATACGTGACGCTGGATCTGGTGGGGTTCCGCAGCGGGTCGATGAACGAGGGGCTCGGTGTTGGGGACAGGGAACAGCTGACAGGGGACAGGAGTGGCGCTGGGCTGGATATACTGGGGTAGTCATGGTCACAAGACGACACGACACCGCCACAACCCCGACATGGGCGCCCAAGCGACGGAAGGCGTTCAAGCCCGACCCAACGCTGTGGAAGGATATTGCCGCGCTCTTTGTTGACGTTCCGGAGGAAGAATGGGTGAAGCTCCCCCGCGACGGCTCCAAGCGGTTGGACGAATACCTCGACGAGCAGCTTCCCTAATTCGCCGAATCTTCGTAGACACTTCATTCTATGTTGCGCGCATCGATTCGCGTGACCCCAATCATCAATTGGCCGTTAAGCCCGACACCCAGCTGTCAGCGGAAGGTGTTGCATTCGTCACAACGTGGGCCGTGATACTGGAGGTCCTCGCGTACTTCTCTCGGGCGGGGCCTAACATGCGACGGCACGCTGTCGAATTAGTGGAACGCCTTCGGGCTAGCGACGGCGTCGAGATCATCACTCTTGCAGACGATTTGTTGGCCGACGCCCTGCGCCTCTACGCTTTGCGGCTCGATAAGCGCTACAGCCTTGCAGATTGCGTATCCATGGTGGTTTGTCGAGGCTGGTCGATTAGTGACGTCCTGACAGCCGACAGGGACTTCCAGGCCGAGGGGTTCACGATCCTGATGCCGAATTAGTGGATGCGGAAAACGCAGGCGAGCGGTGTTGATAGATATACTGGGTGCGTGGTTACAAAGAGAACGCCTGCGCCAAAGCCCGTGGACTCCAAAGCGCGCAAAGCCATGGAGCCGCGATCGTTCGCTCATGAAGGATCTTGTCGCAATTGGGCGGTCGGTGCCTCGATCAGACTGGTCGACGGTGCCCTCAGATGCCTCCAGTCGTTTCGATGAGTACATCGAAGACGCGGATGGCTCCGAGCGCTGAGTCGCCGTCCTGCGGACGCATCGTATTACATCGCCCTGATTCATGACGGGGATCGTCACCACTCGCTCGCCTTAGCCCTTGGTGAGGAGTTCGATGATGACCCTCAGGCTGAACTAGTCACGTCGCATGCGGTTATTCCTCGAAGTCCTGGCGTACTTCTCTCGGCGAGGCTCTCGACTTCGGGCAATGGCCGTCGAGCTTATTCAGCGTCAGTTAGCGAGTGGCGCAGTGTATGCGGTGGAGATCGACAACCGACTCCTTGCGCAGGGTCTCGAGCTCTATCGACGGCGCGGAGACAAACGGTACAGTCTGGCCGACTGCATCTCGATGGTGATCGCGAGGACGATGGACATCACCGAGATTCTAACCACCGACTCGGATTTCCAGGCGGAAGGGTTCACGATCCTGATGCCGGACTGATCGTGTCGAGGTCCGGCTGTTGCAAGACCCGTTACCACTTGCCCCAGTAGATGGGGTTGGTGAGGGCGTGGACGACTTCGCCACGGTCCGGACGGCCGCGGAAGCCGCGGCATTCGACGCGGAGATACTCATCGCCGTCGCAGCGCAGCTCGAACTCGTCGTCGAAGTCCTCGGACTCGGCGATGATGTCGCGTTCGAGGCCCCGCCTGTTGAAGAAGCGCAGGTGCTTGCCATCGGGGCCGCGGTACTTCACGTGGAAGCGGACCTTCTGTCCTCGCGTGGGCTGGAAGACGTCGCCGGGCAGCAGTTCGAAGACGCCGTCGCCGTCAGCGTCGGCGCGGAGGTCGAGCATGGGGCCGTTCGGGGCCTCCGAGATGAAGACGCGGCCGGCGGCGACGGCATCGAGCACGGCCTTCTGGGTGAGCGGGCCTTCGACCCAGACCCAGGTGCAGGGCTCGCCGGGACCGTTGGGCTGGGTCATCTGGGCCGGCGGGACGCAATGCGAGTCGCTGCCGCCGACGGCGACCATGCGCTGGCCGCTGTTGAGCTGGTACTGCCAGCGGATAAGGGCGGGCTCATTGTAGTAGCGCCAGGGGGCGTTCCAGACCTCGACGGCCTGATAGCCGTGGACGCCGTTGTGCTTCCAGGGGATGGGCGAGTCGGGATGGTTGATCGAGAACATGGAGCCGCGCTGGTTGGCGTGCTCGATGAGGCGCTGGACGCGCTCGGCGTCGGTGCCGCGGAAGTCGATCCACCCGTCGAGGCCCCAGACGTTGGCGTGGCCGGTGTACATGGTGATCTCCTCGCCGGCGATGAGCAGTGTAGGTCCGCCGCGCTGCTGAAGGCGGGCGAGGTCGTCCCAGTGGCTGATGGTGTTGTGGTCGGTGAGGGCGAAGTAGTCGAGTCCGGCGCGGTGGACGTAGTCGACGATCTCCTCGACGGTGTTCGCGCCGTCGGAGTGCTCGCTGTGGGCGTGGAGGTCGCCGCGATACCAGCGTCCGGCGCCGTTGCCGTTCGAGCCCCCGGCGACGGCTTCCCGCAAGACGTCGCCGCCGGGGACGGGGACATCGCCGGGATCGGCGGCTGTGTCGGCGTTGGGGTCGATGTCCATCTCGACGTTCACGCGGTAGCGTGACGGCTCTTCGATCTTCGAGAGGCCGAACATGATCGTCCACTCGCCCGGTTGTAGAGGGCCGCGCAGGTAGCCGGGCGTGGCAGCGTCGGGGGTGATGTAGAAGGCGGAGCGAGCGCCGCCGCTCCAGCCGCGGAAGCCGCCGTAGAGGAAGTCGTGGCCGCGGACATCGAACACGCCGATGTCGATGTTGTTGCCGGGGTTGAACTCCTGTGCGCCGACGACCTGGTTCTCGTAGTGGTAGTTGACCTCGATCCGCCGGGCGCCGGGTGGCACTTCGAAGGGGACGTAGACGTACTCGCCTCGCGCCTCCTCAGGGGCCGCGACGCCTTCGATCCGGAGCTTCTTTCGCATGGTGGCCTCTTCGCTGGCGGGGCTGGTGTGCGGGGCAGTATAGGAGTCCGGGCGGCGTGGAGGCAGCTTCGGAGGGCCGTGGGCGTCTGGCCCGGGTGCGTTTCGGGGCCGATACTCAGAGGTGGAGAGACGCCGATGAACGACGCTGAGGAGCTGTTACGCGCCGCGCTGCTGAAGGTGCCCGCAGGGCTGGCGGAGCACGTCATCCGCGTGCTGGAGGAGGCGCGCCGGCTGGCCGAGATCCACGGCGTCGACCGGCAGGCGGTGACGATCGCGGCGCTGGGCCACGACCTGTTGCGGGCGCACAGCGACGAACGGCTGCTGACGATCGCGGAGGAGCAGGGGTACGAGCTGGACCCTGCGGACCGGCTGGCGCCGATCCTGCTGCACGGGCCACTGGCCGTGCCGATCCTGCAGGAGCGCTATGGCATCATGGACGGCGACGTGCTGGGCGCGGTGGCGTTTCACACGACTGCCGACGAGGGGATGACGCGGCTGCAGAAGGTGCTGTTTATCGCGGACAAGATCGAGCCGCAGAAGCGGGAGCAGGCGGCGGAGGTGCAGCGGGTGGCGGAGCTGGCGGAGACGGACCTGGACGCGGCGATGGTCGCGTACTTGGACTATCACGTGCGTGTAGCGCTGGAGACGGGGTGGCCGCTGCACTCGCACACGGTGGCGGCGCGGAACGAGCTGCTGGCGCAACGGCGGGGTGAAGCTCACCACAGAGACACGGAGAGCACAGAGGCCCTTCGGGATCTTGAGTGAGGCAGGGTTTCACCCCGGCGCGGCAGAGGGACGCAGACTCTCTTTCGGGATCTTGAGTGCGCTTGTCGTGGCGATACAGCATGCGGCAGGGCAGCCAACCAACGCGTGAGCGGGCTCATTTCACGCTGACGATCTCACGAAAATCGCAAGAGCGGGCGAGCGCAGGGATTCAGATGCGGTGCGGTGTTCGCTGGCGAACGCTCAGGCCTGCATGTTCACAGCGACGAAGGCGCTGTAGCGCCACCAGTCGGCGCCAGCGGCATCGTACGCGCGCATCTCCGCCTCGATGGGGTCGACGGGGCCGGTGGGGTCGGCGCCGCGCTGTTCGGCGACGGGGCCGCGGAGCGGGGCGTAGTGGTCGTCCCACACGCGCTGGGGCAGCGGCTCGCCGTGCACAATCCGGAAGCCGGCGTCGCGGATCGCCGAGGCGTAGGTGTCGAGGGTGACGAAGGGTCCGGTGACGTGCGGTGGCACGGCCTCGGGCGGGGGATCGGCGGCGGTCCAGGTCCAGTCGCTGACGACGATCGCGCCGCCGGGGCGCAGGGCGCGGTGCATCGCGCGGAGGCAGCGTTCGGTGCCGACAATGCTGGGCGCGCCGATGCAGATGGCGGCGTCGAAGGTGGCGTCGCGGACGGGCAGCGCGCCGCCATCGCCGCGCACAAACGACACGCGATCGCCGAGGCCGCGCTTACGGGCGGCGCGCCGGGCGTAGTTCACGAACGCATGCAGTTCGACGCCGAGGACGCGGCAGCCGTACTCCTCCGCGAGCGTGAGGGCGGTCGTGCCCTTGCCCGGTGCGACCTCGAGGACGTTGGTGCGGGCGTCGAGGGGCACGTGCTGGCGGACGAGATCGACGGTCTCGCGCGCGCCGGGCGTGAGGTAGTCCTGGGCGATGTAGAGGTTCCAAACGTCGGTCATGCGCGTCTCGATTCGCGATAGAATACGCCACTATGCCACGCGACGACGGTGATCACGAGACGGTCGGCGAAGCCGCGCAACGGTTGGCGGCTTTGCTCCCTCCGGAAGACGAAGCGCGAATTCCAATTGATGGCGCGGACGAGCATGATCATTACTCTACGGAACCCCAAAGCGTTGTCGTGTTTGCGGTATAGCTCATCCAAAACGCCAGCAATGTCCTGAGATACCAAGACGTAATCGGGAGCGAATACCAATGGCCATCGAGATCGTTCGGGCTGACATCGAGGCGTATGCGGCGGCGCACACTTCGCCGGCGCCGGAGCTGTTGGTGGAGCTGGAGGCGCGCACGAAGGCGGAGTTCGGGGCGCTGGCGGGGATGCTGTCCGGGCAGACGGTGGGGCACCTGCTGCAGATGCTGGTCTTCGCGACAGGCGCGCGGCGCGTGCTGGAGATCGGGATGTTCGCCGGGTACAGCGCGCAGATGATGGCGGCGGCGCTGCCGGACGATGGCCAGCTGGTGACCTGCGACATCGACCCGAAGGCGATCGCGCTGGCGAAGGAGTTCTTCGCGCGCAGCCCGCACGGGCACAAGATCGAGGTGCGGGAGGGGCCGGCGCTGGAGACGATGAAGACGCTGGCGCCGGGCATCGACGTGGTGTTCATCGACGCCGACAAGCGGAACTACATCAACTACTACGAAGAAGCGCTGCCGCTGCTCTCGCCGCGCGGGATCATCGCCGTGGACAACGTGCTGTGGTACGGGAACGTGCTGGACCCGAAGCAGCCGGACGACCACGCGATCGTGGCGTTCAACGAGCACGTGCGCGCCGACTCGCGGGTAACCTGCGTGCTGTTGACGGTGCGCGACGGCGTGATGCTCATCCGCCGCAATGCCAGCTAGAGTTCGAGCTTCCGAATCGCGGCGATCAGTACCGAAGCTCCTATCCCGCCGAACGCGACAGCGGTCATTTGCTGGGCGGGGATGAGAATAGCCCAGGAGATACAAAGCGCGACCAGGACGACGCAGAACAAGACGCATCCAATGAGCACAATGAGCTGCGCGTTGATGGTTTCGTCTGACATGATCCCTCAGAAACAAAGAAGCCGGCGCTGGGTGCCTCTAAGCACCTGCGCCGGCTGTACGCTGTTCTTCCGCCGGGTCGAACCTATGGAGTTGTCAGAACCATTCTACTGCCTGCCCCGGCCTTCGAGTCAACCCTTAGATGCCGTCGTAGGCGACGCCGCCGCGGACGCACCAGTAGCGGTTCTGCAGGCTCTTCAACGCGCCGGTGTTCTGGCCGGGGTTCACGTAGTTCATCGTCGCCGCGCCGTTCGAGCCGTCGCTCGTCAGCGACCAGTAGGCGACGGCGCCGCTGGTGTCGACGTCGAGGAACGGGTGGTCGTCGGGGAGGTGGTCGGGCGAGGTGTCGGTCAGGCTCTTCAGCTCCTCGATGGTCGGGAGACGCCAGCCGTAGCGGCCGCCGAGCTGCATCGCGCGGCAGGTGAAGGCGGCGCCGCTCCAGTTGTCCGATGTGGTCGACGCGTGCCGCGCCCAGACGACGCCGGTCTCGTGATCGAGGACGGCAGTGAACTCCGTGCCGGGCGGCGAGTTGGGGTCCACGACGATCGGCATCACGCATTCGAAGCGCTCGGACGAGCAGCCGCCGGTCGCTGACAGCTGCTGGTGCCAGGACGGCGGCAAGTCGTCGAGCGCCTTCATCGTCGACGCGGGCGGGCTCGGCGGATCGAGCGAGCCGCCCTGCGCATCGCGGGCGAGCGATGCGGCGAAGAGCAGCGCGAAGATGGCCGCGGCGCCCCACCCCAGTTGATGCAGCTTCGTCATGGCTCGCCTCCGTGTGCGTGTTGTGCTCAACCGTAATCGGGAGGCGGCGCGCGGTCTACTACAGCCGTCAACGATCGAGAGAAAAAGTTCCGCAGTTGTGCTCCGGCGGCTTCGGTGCGCGTTTGACGGACTAGAACGGATGTTCTATGATGCGCGTATCCGAACCAGGCCCAGCTTCGCCTGAGCCGCATCGCAAGGGAGAAAGGCAGTGCGCGCCGTGGACACAGGCTCTGCCCTCGCGTTCGCGGCCGACGGTGCGACCGTCGCGGCGGGCGGCTTCAACGCCGCCTGGCTGGCCGCGCACTGGATCGGCCTGGAGCGGCGAGGCCGGAGGCTGGCGGCGGTGACGCTGGCGCTGGTGAACGCGGGCATCGCCGTGCAGGCGGCGTTCGCGCAGGCGCTGTTCTCGGCGCAGCGGCTGGGGTTCGACGTGGCGCCGTTCTACGCGACCGCGCCGTGGCTGGCGTCGCGGCTGACGCTGCTGGCGGGGACGCTGCTGCTCTCGATGCTGATTCTCAGGAGGTCGCCGCAATGACACACCGCAATCGGGACATGCGAGGACGCCGCCACGTGGCACGCCCGACGAAGTCCGTTCGGGACTTGTCCTGGCGGCCGGCGGGCGGCGATGCGCTGGCGGCCGCCATCGAGCGCGACGACTGGGAGCGGGCGGCGCTGCTGCTGCTGCTGGGAGTGTCGGTGGTGGCGCGATCGCTGCCGGAGGGGCAGATCGACGACGTGCTGGCGCTGCTGGACGGGGAGGAGGCGCGGGAATGACGTCGCACGAGGTTGAGGCGGCGGGCGACGGTGCGGCGGCCCCGGGCGAGGCGGGAGCCCTGACGCTGGTCGGCACAACGCGGATTGTGTGCGAGGGACTCCCGCAGCAGGTGGTGGCGGCTGCGGGCAAGCTCGACACGGTTGATCCCGAGATCGCGATGCTGCGGACGTGGCTGCAACAGACCGTGGGCGACGAGAAGAAGGACCAGGCGCTGATGTTGAAGCTGCTGCGGCAGATCGTCGAGGCGGCGGCGGTGCGGTACCGCCTCAGTCCGAAGCGGACGCAGGATCTGTCGTCGGCGCTGGTGTCGGTGCTGGAGCAGATGAACGAACAGATTGGGCCGCGGGCCGAAGACGAGGTGTGAGATGAACGAGACCAACGTCGAGCACCGTGACGCCGCGGGCGAGGCGCTGGGTCGCTTCGTCCGCCGATGGCGCTCGGGAGACCGGCGCGAGGCGGAGCCGCTGGAGACGATGACGGCGCAAGCGTTCCGCGCGATCGTCGCGGAGCGGCTGCGAGCGCTGGAGCGCTACCTGGCGGAGGTGCGCGCGCGGGTCAACGGCCTGCTCTTCGTGGTGGCGGGGGCCGTGGCGACGCAGGTGGTGCTGCGGCTGTTCGGCTGAGGGCCGGGGCGCCGACGGGGGTGCATGTGGGTACGCGAGCGATGGTGACACGGCCCGCGACGAGGCTGCCGCGACTGCGCACGTACCAGTGCGAGGCCGGACGCGCGATCTTCGACTCCGTGATGAACCGGCGCGGGCTGACCTTCACGGTGGAGATCGCGCGGCAGGGCGGGAAGAACGAGCTGTCCGCGCAGGTTGAGCTGTTCCTGCTGCTGCGCCACGGGCATCGCGACGCCGACGCGGTCAAGTGCGCGCCGACGTTCCGGCCGCAACTGCGGATCAGCATGCGGCGGTTGTGGTCGCGTCTGGGACAGGCGGGGCTGACGGGCGCGGCGCGGCTTTCGGAGAACACGATCACGGTGGGGAGGGCGCGGGCGATCTTTCTCTCGGCGGAGCCGGGCGCGAACGTCGTGGGGCACACGGCGTCGATCCTGCTGGAGGTCGATGAGGCGCAGGACGTCGACGAGGAGAAGTTCGACCGGGAGTTCCGGCCGATGGCGGTGACGGCGAACGCGACGACGGTCCTGTACGGCACGGCGTGGGACGACCGCACGCTGCTCGAGCGGGCGAAGCAGCACAACCTGGAGCTGGAGCGGCGGGACGGCGTGCGACGCCACTTCGAGTACGACTGGCAGCGCGTGGCCGCGCACGTGCCCGCGTACGCGAAGTACGTGGAGGCGGAGCGCGCGCGGCTGGGCGAAACGCACCCGCTGTTCCTGACGCAGTACTGCCTGAAGACGATCGCCGGGGCCGGCCGGCTGTTCGCGGCGGCGCAACGCGCGCAGCTTGGCGGCGATCATCAACGGCTGCGGCAGCCGGCGGTGGGCGAGACGTACGTCGCGGGCCTCGATCTCGCGGGCGGCAAGGACGCGCCGGTCGAAGACGGCGCCGGGGCGATGACCGGAGGCGGGGCCGGGGGAGACGGGCGCGACGCGACGGTGCTGACGATCGGGCGGCTGGTCTATCCGGCGGCTCTTGCGCTGGTGCAGGAGCCGCGGGTCGAGATCGTCGAGCAGTACGCATGGACGGGCGTCTCCCACGAGACGCTGTTGCCGCAGATCGTCGACCTGCTGCGCGGCGCGTGGAAGGTGGCGCGCGTGGCGGTGGACGCGACGGGACTGGGCGAGACGGCGGCGCGGTTGATCGCGCAGGCGCTGGGTGCGGCGCGCGTCGATGCGGTGAAGTTCACGGCGGCCTCGAAGTCGCAGCTTGGGTTCGACCTGCTGGCGGCCGTCAACGGCGGGCGGCTGAAGATGTACCGCGGCGACGGGTCGGCGGGGTCGCGCGAGTTCTGGCGGCAGTGCGAGCTGGTCCGCGCGACGTATCGGGCGAACAGCACGCTGAACTTCTTCGTGGAGCCGGCGGAGGGGCACGACGACTACCTGGTGAGCGCGGCGCTGCTGGTGCATGCGTCGCGGGACCAGCAGCGCCGCGTCGCGACCGGGCGGATGCGGGCGGGGTGATGTTTGCAGGCGCGGACTGACAGCGGACGGAGTGGCGGAGGTCGATGATGGTGACCCGGCCGATCGAGCGCGAAACAGGCAAAAGTGCCGAGCAATTGAATCTGGCACCGGTGTGGTTCGAGAAGCCGCGGGCGCTCGCCAGCGGGGACTGACAGCGGACGGAGTGGCGGAGGTGGATGATGGTGGCCCAGCCGATCGAGCACGAAACAGGCAAAAGTGCCGAGCAATTGAATCTGGAACTGGTGCTTTTGGGGGAACCGCCCGCGCCGGTCGAGCGGCGAGGCGGGCGGCGGCGGGTGGTGCGGCGCGCGCGCATCGTCTCGATCTTCCGGCCGGAGGGGATGCCGGCCGAGATCCTGCCCCGCGTGCGCAAGGACTCGCTGCCGAACGAGGGGCGGTATCCGGACACGGGCTGCGAGCTGGCGCGGTCGTGCCTGCGCTGCCCGCTGCCGCGGTGCCAGTACGACGAGCCGGACAGCGTGCGCCGCTGGCTGGCGGAGGCGCGCGACCGGGAGATCGCCGTGCTGCGCCGGCATCACAAGGTGCCGGTCGAGATGCTGTGCCGGACGTACGGGCTGACGAGGCGGACGCTGTACGCGATCTTCGTGGCGCAGGGGGTGCGTACGAATCATCGTGACCGGGACCGGATGGCGAGGCGGCGGGTGCGGGGGAGCCGCGTGCCACTGAAGGTGTTGTTCGCACGAAGGACGCAGGCTGTGGGGGCTGGCCGCCGCGCCTGCCCGCGAGATGAGGAGGACGCATGATGATTGCAGCACAACCGACGATGACGCTGCCGGAACAGATCCGGCGCATGGACGGCGAGCGCCTGCGCGCGTACGCGGACAACCTGGCGTTCTACAACGGGGAGCAGTGGCCGGCCTCGATGGCGCGCTCGCGGAACCGGCGGCTGGTCTTCAACTATGCGAAGGCGATCGTCGACAAGACGGCGTCGTACCTGATGACCCCGCACGGAGGCAGCACGGGCGTGAACGTCGCGGTCGACCCGGAGGACGAGACGCCGGAGGCCCGCGAGCGGGCGATCGCGACCGAGCGGGCGCTGCTGGCGGTGTACGACCAGAACAACCTCGACCAGCTGGACTTCGACACGGAGATCGACGCGGGGGTGCTGGGCGACGGCGCGTACAAGGTGACGTGGGACGCAACCGAGCGGCGGGTGCGGGTGAGCGCGCCGGACGTGCAGGGGCTGTTCGCGTGGTGGGCGGGCGACGACGTGTCGCGCGTGTGGCGGGTGGCCAGCCGGTACACCATCGACGCCGAAGCGGCGCGCGCGCTGTACGGCGATGGATCACAGGCCACCGCAGCGCGGGCTGAAAGCCCGCGCGTCTCGACGAACGGCAGCCTCGTCGGTCCGGCGACCGCACAGCCGGGGACGGCTGTGCCGCATTCCGTGGAGATCGTGGAGGTGTGGACGGCGGAGACGTTCGAGCTGTGGGCGGGCGGTGCGCGGGTGGAGTCGCGGGAGAATCCGTACGGCTTTATCCCGTACGTCATCTTCCCGAACATCCGCGAGCCGAAGAAGTTCTGGGGGGCGAGCGACCTGCCGCCGATCAAGGAGCCGGTGCGCGAGCTGAACCGCGCGCTGACGCAGCTCTCGATGATCCTGGAGCTTTCGGGGAACCCGATCGCGGTGCTGGAGAACGTGAGCGAGTCGAACGACATCGCGGTGGTGCCGGGCGCGGTGTGGGAGCTGCCGGAGCGGGCGCGGGCCTACCTGCTGGACCTGCTGCAGGGCGGCGGGGTGAAGCTGCACGCGGACTACGTGGACCTGGTGTACCGGGCGCTGCACGACCTGGGCGAGTCGCCGCGGACGGCGTTCGGGGAGAACCGGGCGGGGCTTTCCGGGATCGCGCTGAACGTCGAGCTCGACCCGCTGCTGAAGAAGGTGGCGCGGAAGCGGCTGATTCGCGGCGCGGCGTACCGGCGGCGCAACGAGATGATCCTGCGAATCCTCGAGCAGTACGCGGAACCGCGCGTGAGCTACGCGCCGTACCGGTCGCGGATCGCGTGGGGGAGCGTGCTACCGCTGGACCGCAGCCGGATGGTCGAGGACGAGCGGGCGCTGGTGGCGGCGGGGATCCACTCGCGGCGCCGGGCGGCGGACAACCTGGGCGTCGGGGACCCGGAGGCGGAGTTCGCGCGGTGGCTGGAGGAGCGGCGGCTGCTGGGCGAGTGAGATCAGAGGAAATTCGACGTGAGTGTCCCCGCGATTTAGTCGGATGGCAGCTCGATCAGGGGCGGGCCGAGCCCCTCGTGCAGAACGAAGTCCTCTCGCGTCCATCCGCAGCCAAAGTGAATGATTAGAACCTCGGTCTTGCTTGTCACGAATCCGTATACGTAACGGCCGACTGCAGGGGAAAAGATCATGAAGTACGCGGCATCCGGGCCGAAGTCATCTCCCGTGTAAGCGTAGACGGCCAAGAGACGGTGGTCCTCACCAACTACGTTTTCAAGCGCAGTCGGGAATCCTAGTGCGTCGCGCCGCTGAACGCCGCCTCCGCAGGCCGGCAGGAACGTGGTCTCGACGAGCGTCCCTCTTGCTTCACCCGACTCGCATAGTGGCCCCATTCTCGTCTCACTCGGGTCGAGGACGCACGGTAGATCCTGAAACTTCAACAAGGCTTCAAGGTCGCTCGTGCGCGCTGAGGCAACCGCGGCAACAACCATGTCGATGAGCGGAGGTAAGCTCGCCCCGTAGGTTGATGATGGCTCCGCGGGTGGTGTGCTGGTTGGCCGGATAGCGCGATCGTCGTCTCCGCATGCCACGAGTAGCAGGAGGGACGCCAGCACGGGGATGAGTAGTGTGGTCCGGCTCACTTCTCGTCACCTGGAAGCTCGCTGAAGCTGGGGATCTAGCGTGCAGTCTATTACCTCGAGACACGTCAGGAAGTTCAAAGGCAACCAGGCCACAATCGACGGGGTGAAGCCCGATGTCGGGCAGGTCCTCATCTGCTTGACGTGCGTTCTTGACGTGGCCGGGCCGAAGGGCTTTGGACACGGGGGCTCTTGCGTTCGTATGGTTGTGCCGTATCAGGCACGCAGGAGGACGCGATGAGCAAGTGGCTGTTCCGGTTCGGGTGGATGGCGGTTGGCGTGGGGGCGCTGTACGCGGTGTCGGCGCTGGCGGGGGTGGTGAGCGGCGGCCCGCTGGATCCGCTCGGGCCGCCCGGCTCGACGATGCAGACCATCGACTCGATCGCGCCGTCATGGTTCCGGACGCTGGCCGCGGATGACGGCGTGGATCCGTGTTTCAGCAGCCGCTTCGTCTGCGTCATGAATGACGAGGCCGTGCTGGATCGCGAGACGGGCCTGGTGTGGGAACGTTCGCCATCCGCGATCCCCAACGGCGTATGGTACTCCGCGCTCGACGAATGCCAGCAGCTCAGGGCAACCGGCGACCGCGTCGGGTGGCGGCTGCCCGCGCTGCCGGAACTCATGAGCCTTCTGGTGGCGCCGGGCTTCGCGTCGCTTGCTGAGCGCCACCCGTTTCTGGCGACCCTGCCGTCGAGGTATTGGACCGCCACCACGGACGCGGATATCACCGGGAACGCATTCGCGGTCCTCGTTCAGGCAGTTACGAGCTCGCAGTCGTACGCCAAGGATGGAACCCACGGCCAGACGATTCGCGCGTGGTGCGTGCGCGGGCCGGGCGGGTACGAGGGGCTGTGACGCCAGGGCCGTGGGCCGGATGCGCTCACCGGAATGTCTGCTAATCTGCGGCACACATTCGCCCGGAGGTAACGACGATGCCCGGACCGCTGCACGGTGTTCGCGTGCTGGACTTCACGGTGTTCCAGCAGGGGCCGCAGGCGACGCTGGTGATGGCGGACATGGGGGCCGACGTCATCAAGGCGGAGGCCCCGGGATTCGGCGATTTCGGACGTCTCCTTCAGATCCACCAGGGCGTCAGCGCGTATCACCTGGCGCACAGCCGGGGGAAGCGCAGCATCACGGTCAACCTGAAGACGCCGCAGGGCGTGGAGATCGTGAAACGGCTGGTGCCGGGGATGGACGTCTTCGTCCACAACTTCCGCCCGGGCGTGATGGAACGGCTGGGCGTGGGCTACGACGACGTGCGGCCGCTTAACGATCGGCTGATCTACGCGCACGCATCGGGATGGGGCAGCCGCGGGTTCAAGGCGGAGCACCCGGCGTTCGACATCGCGGCGCAGGCACGGTCGGGGTTGATGTCGATGACGGGAGAGGACGAGGGCGGGCCGCTGCCGGTGGGCGTGGCGATCGCGGACTACATCGGCGCGATGAACCTGGCGATGGCGATCATGTCGGCGCTGTACGCACGGGAGCACTCCGGCCGCGGCCAGAAGACCGAGACGTCGCTGTTCGGGTCGGCGGTGGCGTCGCAGGCATGGGAGCTGCAGACGTACATCCTGGGGGGGCGAAAGCGCCGGGCCGGCCGCGGGCACGCGTACCTGCCCACGATCTGGCGGACGTTCCAGACGGCGGACGGGTGGGCGGTGGTGGGCGGCGTGGGGGACGACCGGTGGCCGGCGTTCTGCCAGGCGGTCGCGATGCCGGAGCTGGAGCACGACGAGCGGTTCGCGAACGGGCTCTCGCGGGCGATGAACCTGCTGGAGCTGTACCAGCTGCTGGACGACAAGTTCCTGGCGAAGACAACGGCGGCGTGGATGGATGTGCTGGAGGCGCACGACATGATCTGCGCACCGGTGCAGGACTACGACGCGCTGATGGCGGACCCGCAGGCGCTGGAGAACGAGTACCTGCTTACGGTGGACCACCCGATCTCGGGGCCGACGCAGGTCGTCGGACAGCCGTGGAAGTTCAGCGAGACGCCGGCGCAGATCGCGGCGGCGGCGCCGGAGCTGGGGCAGCACACGGAGGAGATCCTGCTGGGATTGGGGTACACGTGGGAGGAGATCGGGGCGCTGCGGGAGGCGAAGGCGATCTAACGGGCGCGGCGCATGCGGACGGCCCCTATCCCGGAGACGGCGACCAGGAGCACGACACCGCCTGCGACTGCGATCCATAGCACCGGAAGGCCGCCGGAGTCCGTTGTTGGCTCGCTGCTTGTATCCGAGGACGGCGAATAACCGGGGGACACGATGTCGAGGGCGGCGAGGAACCTCGCGAAGCCCTCGTACATGTCAGTGGTGATCGTGAACGAGCCGCAAATCGTGGCCGCGTAGGTCCCGTCATCCTGGAGGCGGCCGATGATGAACTCGCGCGAGCCTCCCCCCGGATTGTGGCCGCAGGAGGCGCCGTCGCCCGTGTCGCGGACGGTGAGACGCCCGGGCACCTGGCCGAGATACACGCGATCGACGGTGACATCGACAGACGAGCTGTAGGGTACGGGTGATTCGTCCCGATCGTCGACGAGCCCGGTGAACATCACCCAGCCGTCCCAGCCGGGATCTTGCAGCATGTGGCGAACGCCGTCCTCCGTTTCCGGCGGGCCGATGCAGCTGCAGGCGTGGGCCGCGGGCGGGCGCGCCACCAGGGGCGAAGCCAGGACGACTAGGACCAGTGCCGCGAGCAGAGCCGAGCGCATCGAGCCTCCTGCGGTGATGACGCCGGGAGGAGGCGCGTTGTTCCCGCAAATTCGCCTCGGCCGCGACGCCCGCGACCCCATTTGACAGCCCGTTCGGGTCAGCAGATACTAACCATGTGGTAGCAATAACCCGACCGACTGGTGAGGGACGGCGCGGCGGCGAGCGGCGCACGGGCGACCGACGGCAGGCGATCCTGGACGCGGCGACGGAGCTGTTCGCGGAGCGCGGGTTCACGGGCGTGTCGGTGCGGGAGATCGCGGACGCGGCGGGGACGCACAAAACGACGGTGCTGTACCACTTCGAGACGAAGGAGGCGCTGCACGAGGCGGTGCTGGCGCAGGCGCTGGGCCGCATTGCGGAGATCCAGCGGGAGTTCCTGGCGGGCGCGATGGCGCGCGAGCGGGTGGCCTACCTAGTCGACCAGATCCAGGGGTTTTACGCCGAGCATCCGGCGCTGGCCCGGCTCCTCGAGCGGGAGCTGCTGGACCCGGATGGGGGCGACGCGTACCTGAAGCTGTTCGTCGATCCGATCTATGTGCCGGCGATGGCCAGCTTCGACCGGGCGATCAAGCGGGGGCTGATCCGGCCGATCGACCCCGTGCTGTTCATCCACGACACGCACGTCGCGCTGGTCGGCTACTTCTGTCACCGGCGCCTGCTGGAGCGGCTGCGGCCGGGCACGGATCCGTACTCGGTCGATGCGCTGATCGCGCGGCGGGACTACCTGGTGGACTGGATCTTCCGGGTGCTGCTGCCGGACGGGGGACGTGGAGCGGCGAGAGGTGCGAAGCGGGAGATGCGAGGCGGGAAGCCGGAGGCCGGAAGAAAGGTCTCCGGACGCAAGAGGGCGAAGCTGGAGGCTGGACGCTAGAGGCTGGAAGCGCGCGCACAGCCGACGACACAAACCGACGACCGACGACGGACGACCGACGACTTACGACTGACAACGGACAACGGACAACGGAGACACTGACGCACTGACACACTCGACCGGAGGTCCAACTATGGTTGCAGCAACGGACATTCGCGGCAGCGGCGCATCGGCGCGCGCGTGGGAGGCGCCGTCCGGATATCGCTTTGAGGTGCCGCCATTCCCGAACTGCTGGTTCCAGGTCGCGTACAGCGACGAAGTGGCGGCGGGGGCGGTCATGCCGATGCGTTACTTCGGGACGGATCTGGTGCTGTTCCGCGGCGAGGACGGGGTGGCGCGCGTGGTGGACGCGTTCTGCCCGCACCTTGGGGCGCACCTGGGGTACGGCGGCGCGGTCATCGAGAACACGATTCGGTGTCCGTTCCACTTCTGGCGGTTCGACGGCGAGGGGCGGTGCGTGGACGTGCCGTACGCGAACAAGATCCCGCCCCTGGCAAAGCTGGACGGGTGGCACGTGTGCGAGAAGAACGGGCTGATCATGGTGTGGCACCACATGGACCGGCTGCCGCCGACATACGAGATCCCGGACGTGCCGGAGTACAACCAGCCGGCGTGGACGCCGTATCACAAAGCGCGCTGGAAGATCCGCACGCACAACCAGGAGATGGCGGAGAACGCCGTGGACTCGGCGCACTTCAAGTACGTGCACGGAACGCCGGAACAGCCAATGACCCGGGCCGAGATCGACGGGCACATCCTGCGGGCGCGGTCGCCGGTGAACTACGTGACGCCGCAGGGGACGGTGGAGGGCGGGATCGCGTCGGACAGCTACGGCTTCGGGTTCGGGACTGTGCGGTTTACGGGGATCGTGGAGACGCTGCTGGTGAGCAGCGTGACGCCGATCGACGGGGAGTATGTCGACGTGCGGTTCTCGTTCAGCGTGAAGAAGATGGCGAGCGAGGACGCGACGAAGGGCGTCGCGCGGGCGTTTATCAAGGAGATCGAGCGGCAGCTGGGGCAGGACATCCCGATCTGGGAGAACAAGGTGATGAAGCCGCGGCCGGTGTTGTGCGACGGGGACGGCCCCGTCGGGATCTTCCGGCGGTGGGCGAAGCAGTTCTACACGACGGCGCCGGAGCTTTCGCCGGCGGATGGGGGCGATCTGGGGACGGCGGCGAAGCGATAGGTGTCGCGACTAATACGACAGGACAGTCTGGAGCGCGCCGTGGTCAGAGCCATCGACACCTTCGTGAACGTGAACATGGGCTCGGTGGAGCGGCCGGCGTGGCTGGAGCGCGTGGCGGAGGACTACTTTCACCGCAGCGATCAGATCTTCAAGGACATCGAGATTCCGGAGCTGATCGACGCGATGGACCGGGCGGGCGTGCGGAAGTGCATCCTCAGCACCGACGCCGAACAACCATCGGCGCACGTGCTGAAGTTCGTGGAGGCGCATCCGGAGAAGTTCGCACTGTCGGTGTCGCTGGATCCGCGGCGGGGGATGCACGCGGTGCGTGCGCTGGAGCGGATGGTGCGCGAGACGCCGACGGTGCTGGCGCGCATCACGCCTTTCATGGTGGGGGCGATCGCGCCGAACGACAAGGTGTACTACCCGGTCTACCAGAAGTGCATCGAGCTGGATATTCCGATCGCGGTGAACACGGGCATCCCCGGGCCGCCGATGCCGGGCGAGTGCCAGAACCCGATGTACCTGGACGAGGTGTGCGTCTTCTATCCGGAGCTAAAGCTAGTGATGGCGCACGGCGCCGACCCGTGGTGGGATGTGGCGATCAGGCTCATGATCAAGTATCACAACCTGTACCTGCAGACGTCGGCTTACGCGCCGAAGTACTTTCCGCCGCAGCTGATCCAGTTCATGAACACGCGGGGGCAGGGTAAGATCATGTTCGCGTCGGACCACCCGGTGCTCTCGTTCGAGCGCTGTGTGAAAGAGGCGGAGGAGCTGAACCTGAAGGAGGGCGTGCTGGACAAGTTCCTGTACGCGAACGCCGAGCGCCTTTTCTGGAGGAATCCGAATCCGTAACGCCACCGCGCGCCGTAACTGGCGCCGGCGCGGGTGCGACGAGTGGTGTGGGGCAGGGGCCGGCGGCCGGCACGAACGAGCGTAAGGCCGTCGAGGATAAGGGGAACGCCGACGATGAGGAGCGCATCGTCGTTCTGGGACCGGTACACGCGGCAGCGCGTTACGCGACGTCGCCTGCTGCAGGCGGCGGGCATGGCCTCGGTGGCTGCGGGGACGATCGCGCTGGTTGGCTGCGGGCCGGAGAAGAACGCAGCCACGGCTTCGCCGACGCCGGAGCGGCACACGGACGGGCCGGACATCCTCAATCCGGGCGGACCGCCGCGGGCCGGAGGCCGATACGTGACGGCGAACTCGGCCAACTTCGGGGCGTGGGACCCGCACACGGGGATCCAGGTGGCATCGGCGTATTTCCCGCGGATGTACAACCTGCTGGTGAGCCAGTCGTCGACGAAGCCGGACTACACCTTCCTGGACCTGGCGCAGTCCTACGAGACGCCGGACGACCTGACGTACGTGTTCAAACTGCGGCCGGGGGTGAAGATCGCTCCGAACGGGCTGGGGGTGGCGGAGCGCGAGATGGACGCGGATGACGTGAAGGCGACGTTCGAGCGGCTGAAGACGGACGCGAGCACGAATCAGTACTCGTTCGCCAGCAAGTACGTCCGTTCGGTGAGCGTGAACGGGGACACGGTGACGGTGAAGACGACGGAGCCGTACGCCTGGTTCATCAGCCGGGTAAGCTCGTCGTTCAACACGATTCCGCCGCGGGAGCTGCTGGAAGGCGACATGACCCGGCTGAACAGCCAGGGCGCGGGCGGCGGGCCGTACAGGCTGGTGTCGGTGACGGAGAACGACGTGGCGAACTTCGTGCGCAATCCCAACTACTACCGCACGGACGAGAGCAACGGCGGCACGCGGCTGCCGTACGTCGACGAGCTGGAAGTGCGGGTCATCTTCGACCGGGCGACCCAGCGCACGGGGTTCCTCTCGAACCAGACACACCAGTACTGGGCGGAGAGCGGCACGGAGGCGCGCGGGCTGGGTGGCTATCCGATCGCGCGGGAGCCGGTGTTTGCGTACATCTCGTTCACGATGAACCCGAAGAATAAGCCGTTCGACGACCCGCGCGTCCGGCGGGCGATCTCGCGCGCGATCGATCGGAAACAGTTTGTCGACCGGGTCTACGCGGGCGACGCGCAGGCGAACGGACTGGTGCACTGGCCGCTGGGGTCGTACGCCCTATCGCCGGACGAGTTGGAGTCGGAGTATCAGCCGTTCGACCTGGCTGAAGCGCGCCAGCTGGTGGAGGCGGTGGGAGGCATCACCCTGAAGATGGCGTATCCCTCGAACACGACGATCCAGGAGCACGGACAGCACCTGAGCGTCTTCGTCGAGCAGATGAAGCAGGCAAACATCGAGGTGGACCAGCAGCCGCTGGAGTTTTCGGCGTGGGTGACGGCGTACCACGACCTGGCGTACGACTGCTCGCTGGCCCTGAACCAGGTCTACGAGACGCCGGAGCTGCCGCTGCTGTTTCACACAACGAACGGCCCATTCGGCGACCATACATACATCCAGGGGCTGGGCGACGCGGAGATCGATGCCGCGGTGGCGAAGGCGAACACGACGCTCGACTTCGACTTGCGGAAGGCGGCGGTGCACGAGGCACAGAAGCTGATCTACGCGAAGGATCCGATGTATCTGCCGTTCGTGAGCCCGTACCAGTCCATCGCGTTTTCGAAACAGCTCAAGAACATCCCGATTGGCGTCGGGACGACCCAGTACTCGCTGACCACGTACTGGTTGGATGCGTAGGTCGCGCGTCAGCCTGTCAGCCGTCGGTCGTACTGGACCGCCAACGTGGTGTGCGGCGGAAAACACCCCGGCTAATTGTGCAAAAGTGATCTGGCGCGCTTGGAGATCGGGCGCGGGGGGCGCATCCTCGCGCCATGTGGACTGAGCCGCTGGTTCCTGAGACCTCCGTCGTAGATACGCACACTGTCGCCGTGACAGTGCGCGACGGCACGGGTATGGCCGTGGCGGAGGTGCTGTGCCTGCAAAACGCGCAGGCGGGGTTCGGCGTGTTCGGCGAGATGCGGGTGGTGACCAGCCGGGGTGCGCCGCGGCAGCGCGTGCGGGCGCTGGTGCTGCTGGTGCGGGAGGCGCTGCGGTACGCGGAGTCCATCGGCATCACGCGGGTGAGCACGGAAGCGCCGGAGCGGCTTCGCCCGTTCGCGGCGCGCATGTCGGGGATGGCGGGGGTGCGGGCCGGGCGGCGCCGGCGGTTCGAGGCGGAGCTGCACGCGGTGCGCACGGCCACATTGCGGGCGAGCCGCGACGACGGCAGTTTTCGCGACGCGATCACGCCGGAGGAGGAGGAGGCGCTGGATGCCGCAGTCGATCTTCGCCGCTGACGCGACGCAGTTCATCGACGGCGTGGACACCGACTACGCGCTGGCCGAGTTCTGGAACCTGGGCGTGCAGTACATCGGCGCGACGAAGGCGTTCATTCGACGGTGCCTGGGCGGGTTCGACGTGTTCGGCCCCGCGGCGTCGGGTCGGCCGCTGTCGCCGTCGGACACGGTCAGCCGAGATGCTGCTGGACACGATCACCGTCGCGGGGCCGGCGGGGTGGTCCGCGACCATCGAGCGGATCTGGCGGGCGGACTGGGACTACACGACGGCGGACTGGACGCGCTTCAAGGCTGGCTCGAACTGGACGGCGGCCGGCGGCGACGTGGCAACGCCGCCCGCAGCCGTCGCCTTCGCGTCGCCTTCGGTGGCGGGCGAGCAGATCATCGCGGGGATGGCGGCGTATGTGACGGACGCGATCGCGAATCGCGGCGGGCGGGTGTTGTTGCGTCTGAAGGCGGTGGACGAAGCGCCGGCGCAATCGCAGTGGGTGGCGTACCAGGCGAACCTGGAGTCGGCGACGCGGCCCCGGCTACGGGTGACGTACGTGGCGGCGGAGCCGTCGCCGATCGCCGGGGCGGACGGGGTCGCACGATCGGGCGAGCACGAAGCGCGCGCGGCGCCCATCGCACACCATTCGGCGGTCGAGAGGCCGGACCCGCCCGCATCACCGGATCATCGGTAGCAGTAAAGAGCTGGGAGCGAGGAGCCAACGCCATGCCAACGCCATGCCCACCACCATCGCCACGATTCGCGCCCGCGTGCGCCAGGACCTGCACGACGAGGACAGCAGCGCCTATCGCTGGACGGACGCCGTGCTGGACCGGCACATCTCGCGCGCGGTGACGGAGTACAGCCAGTACACGCCGCTGGAGCAGAAGTCCGTGCTGACCGCGACGGCGGGCTCGCGCGATCTGAGCATCGCGTCGTTCACCAGCGTGGTCACGGTCGACGCGCTGGAGTGGCCGACGGGGCAGTTTCCGCCGCGCTACGTGCCGTTCTCCCGGTGGCAAAACATCCTCACGATGGACATCCAGAACGCGCCCGCGGCGGTCGAGGACGTGAACGTGTACTGGACGAAGGTGCACACGCTGGACGCGTCATCGTCGACGATCCCGGCGGCGCACGAGGACGTGATCGCGCTGGGTGCGGCGGCGTACGCGGCGCTGGACTGGACGTCGTTCGCGACGAACCGCATCAACACGGGCGGCGAGGACGTGTGGGGCCGGTACAAGGCGTTCGGGGAGTCGCGGCTGCGGGACTTCAACCGCGCGATGGGGCGCATCGGGCACCAGGGGCTGGTGCGGATGCGGCGGTTGTACTCGACGGACGCGCCGGCGCCGCGGCGGCAGGACCGGGTGTATGGGCCGTGACGCGTGAGAGGTGAGAGGTGGGAGGTGGGAGGTTGGGAGAGGCTGGGCATGAGGCGGGTTAGGGGCGACGGCACCGGGGATCGGTAGAGGACTGGACTATGCGGACGCTTTCTTCGGCACTCCTGGCGGCGCAGAAGGCGGCTTCGGGGGAGCCGCACGTGGACGTGGTCGTCGAGAACAGCGTGCGAGGGATCCGGCGGCTGGACTTTGCGCAGATCGACGGGACGGCGCACACGATCGCGAAACACGACTGCGCAGTAGCGGGCGACGGCAGCGTCACGCGAGTGCGAGTGGAGTCGGGGGCGGTGAAGCAGCAGCGGGTGACAAACCCGGCGGCCGGGCCGTGGAATGCGTGGTCGAACCTGGCGACAGGAATGGGGGCGCGGTGGCCTGCGCGGCGAAGGGCGCGCGCGTGGCCGTCGTGTATGTCGATGCGGCGGGCACCGGTATCAAGCTGCGCGAATCGACCGACAACGGCGCGACCTACGCGAGCGAGGTCGCGGTGACGACGGCCGCCGCCTCGGTCAACGACCTGGCGGTAGCGTACAAGAACAGCGGCGGCGACCTTGCGATCGCGTGGGCGGCGGGGACGAGCATCGCGATCATCAAGCGCGTGTCGGGGAGCTTCGGGTCGGCGTCGACGGCATCGCCGGGGTTCAGCAGCCTGAACGGCATCGCGATGGCGTACGGGTTCGACTGGGACATGGTGGTAACCGGGGTGGAGGCGACCACGCTGAAGCCGTCCCTGTGGACCATCGTGTACGGCGACGGGAACGACGTGCCGGTGAACACCTGGGACACGCTGCTGGCGCAGCAGCAGGCTGAGTCCGACGCGCAGGTGACGTACAAGGCGCCGTCGATCGTCTTCACGGATACGTACCGGATCGCCTTCGTGGAGTCCGACGCGTTCACCGGCGGGGCGACGCGGGTGTACCGCACGTGGCTGCACCCGGCGTTGCTGTATGCCGGCGGCGCCTTCGCGCTGCGGACGCCTGTCCCTGTGAACTACGGCGGCGCGGAGGGGCTGGCGGTGGCGGCGGACACGGGCGGCAGCGGCTACGTGTACGAAACGGCGCCGGACGCCGTGTACCGCGCGTCGCAGTCGCAGGCGCTGATGACGCTCACCGCGAACGTGCTCGGCGTCGAGATCGACGAGCGCGGCGGATCGACGAGCGGGCACATCGACCTGGACAACAGCGGTGGCGCCTATGCCGGGCCTCCGGCGCCGATCGCCATCGGGAACCTGGTGGCGGTGTCGTGGGGTTACCGGACGGCTTCGGGGCTCCAGGCGTCGCGAATGCAGGACCTGTGGATCGCGGGGTACGAGCGCCGGCGGTCGGGCGGCGTCTCGGTGCTGCGGCTGCACGTCGAGGGGGCGTGGGAGGCGCTGCGGCGGAACGTGCAGCGCGCGCAGGTGGTGCACACGTCGGACAGCTACCTGACGGTGCTGATCCGCGCGTTCTCGCGCGCGGGGCTGCAGCTCTCGTCGTCGGGCGTGTCGTCGCGGGCGACGAGCGTGACGCCGAAGTTCACGGTGGCGACGGGCACGTCGGGGTTCGAGGCGGTGCGGCAGGCGCTGGCGTTCCTGGCGGACCGCATCCGTCCGCGCCCGCTGGCGTCGGCGCAGATCACGGAGCCGCTGGCGTCGGCGGCGAGCGACTACACCTTCGGCACGGATCATCCGCTGCGCGACGTGCGGCTGCTCTCGGATCCGCCAGCGGTGTCGGAGGCGCAAGCGTTTGGGTCGGGCGCGTTCGGCGAGGCGATCGACTACGCGAGCGCGGCGGCGGGCATCGGCGTGCGGGTGCAGCAGCGAGACGTCACCAGCGCCACGGGCAGCGCGGCGGCGGCGACGGCAGCGGCACACCTGCGGCAGCGTGCGCTGGACGCCCCGGCGGGCCGCATCATCGTGCCGCCGCACAGCGGGCTGGAGCTGCTGGACGCGGTGGAGCTTGCGGACGCCTTCATCTCGGCGAGCGCGATCAAGCGGCGGGTGGCGGCCATCCGGTGGCGGTACGACCGCGGGAAGGCGGTGTACGAGCAGGAGATCGAGTTGGGGGTGATGTAGGTGGGTGGTCGTCGGTCGTCGGTCGTCGGTCGTCTGGTGGCGGTCGTCGGTCGTCTGGGTGGGCGGTAGTCGCGTGGCGGTCGTTGGGTGGGGCGTTGATGTTGGAGGAGGAGGATGGGGACTTGGATGTGCGGAGCGGGGTGCTGAAGGCGTTCGACGGGGCCTCGTACACGGCGACGGTGCAGCTGACGGGGTCGCTGGCGCAGTGGCTGCGGACGGTGCCGGTGAACCGGGGGATCGCGTCGGGGGAGATGACGGCGGGGCGGAAGGTGGCGGTGGCGGTGTTCGATGCATCGAACCCGGCGGATGCGGTGGTGGTGGCGGTGTGGGCGTAGGGAACCACGAATGAACACGAATGGGCGGAAAGGATCCACGAAGGGACACGAAGGGGGAAGCTTGCTATCAGAACGGGTGTTCTAGTAGGATCCAGATCCCTCTCCCCGCGAATGCCAGAGGAGCGTTATGCGCCTGGCCTGCGTGTTTGTCCCCAGATTCCCTCTTGCCGTCGAGCGGCTGGCGGCGCGTGGCGGCGCGCGAGCCGGGGCGGCCGGGGCCGGGCAGCCGGCGATCGTCTACAGCCGGACGCAGGTGGTGGAGGCTTCGCCGGAGCTGCCGGAGGCGTGGCCGGGGCGGTCGCTGCGGCACGTGCGGGCGTTGTATCCGGACGCGCTGTACATCCCGGAGGATGCGGCGCGCTACCGGGAGGCGGCAGCGGCGATGCTGCGGGCGCTGGAGTGCGTCGCGCCGGAGGTGGAGCCGGCGGGCCTGGGCTGCGCGTACCTAGACCTCCGCGGGCTGGAGCGGCACTACGCCGGCGCGGACGACCTGGCGCGCACCATCGTGCGCGCGGTGCGCGAGGAGACGGGACTGCTGGCGTCGGTGGGCATCGCATCGGGGAAGTTTCCGGCGCGGATCGCGGCGCTGCTGGCCGACCCGGGGGCGGCGAACGTCGTCCGCACCGGCCAGGAGCGACGGTTCCTGCGCGACGTCTCGGCGGGGCTGCTCCCGTTCGATCCGGAGATCGCGCAGCGGCTGCACGCGCTGGCGATCCACACGCTGGGCGACGTCGCGGGGCTGCCACGGACTGCGGTCGAGGCGCAGTTCCGCGGCATCGGCGGGCGGATGTGGGACCTGGCGAACGGCATTGACGGCGATCCGCTGGTGCCGCGTCGGACAGCGGAGGCGATCACCGAGCGGCTGTCGTTCGAGTCGCCGGTGGTGACGAGCGAGGCGCTGATCATGGCGGCGCGGCAGGTTGTGCGGCGGCTCTCGATGCGGCTGGAGCGGCGGGCGGCGCGCAAGATGCACGCGCAGGTGCTGGCGGAGGGCCGCCTGGTGTGGGAGCGGCTGGAGACGTTCCGGGACGCTACCTCGGACGAGGTCCGCATGATGACGCTGCTGAAGACGCGGCTTTCGGCGCTGCAGCTGACCGAGGCGGTCGACACGATCGCGGTGACGCTGAGCGAGATCACGCGGGAGCCGGCGCGGCAGAGCAAGCTCATCACGGAGACGAACCCGCAGCTGGAGCGGCTGCTGGAGTCGGTACACGAGATACGCGCCCGCTTTGGAGGGCCCATGGTGTGGCGCGCAGTGGAGGTAGACCCATGCTCAAGGCACCCGGAAGACCGCACCATCCTGATACCGTACGACGCCTGAGCGCACCACAGCCACTGCGAGTGGAGGCGGACGCTTACGGCACGCCGCGTCGTGTGTATCACCGTGGGCTGTGGCGGGTGGTGATGCAGGTGCACGATCGCTATCGCACGGACGACCGCTGGTGGACGGAGGAGCCGATCTCGCGCGAGTACTTCGAGCTGTTGCTGGAGGATGGGCGCCCGCTGACGATCTACTACGACCGGCTGGGAAGCCGGTGGCAGGCGCATGGGTGAGGGGGAGTGGGAGGTGAGAAGTGGTGCTATGCCGATACGTATACTGTCTGTTGACCAGGGAGAAGGCGGCACAGGCCGAGCGCCGGGAGCAAGCCTTCTCCGATTGGAGTCGCTAACGTGGTTTCGACCGCTAAACCTCGAACCAGGATCGAATCCCTGCCGGACGCGATCAGCCGGCTGGAGCGGCAGATCGGCCGTTACGAACGCCGCTACGAGCGTTCTTCCGAGGACATGCAGCGCGATGTGCGCGCCGGGAAGGCCCGCGAAACGGCGGAGATCAGCAAATGGCTGATCAGCTTCCAGAGCCTCCAGAGGCTCCGCGCGAAGGCCACCGGTGGCAGCACGACTGGCACCCGTACGAGGACTACCGGAACGTCCACGTAAGCTACATGGACCGCCTGTTCGGCGAGCAGGTGGTGCTGCACGACCACCTCGACTTCATCGAGATCCACGGGGAGGCGCTGGACGCTGTCCAGATCGTCGGACACGTGGAATGCTCGGGCGGGGTGATCCTGGCCGTCGACAAGTGGCTGGATGTGCGGCGCGACGCGCATGGCCGATCTGAAGTCCGCGGAGTTTCGTACAGCTATCACGCCTGGCGGCGGAACGAACACGATCTGCTCCGCTACGACACGGCGCACGGACTCGACGAACTGCATCGCCACGACTTCGATCCAGAGACCGGACGGGAAATTGGCGTTCATCGCGTTCCGCTGGAGGAGCTTCCGACGCTGGACGGTGTGATTCGGGAAGCCGTCGCCCTGGCTCAGCGATCACCTGACGACCGACGACCGACGACCCACGACTGACGATGACTTACGTGGAGCTGCACTGTCACAGTTTCTTTTCCTTCCGTGAGGGGGCTTCGACGCCGCTTGAGCTGATCCTGACGGCGCGGGAGATGGGGTATGACGCGATCGCGCTGACGGATCACGACGGGCTGGCGGGGTCGATGGACTTCGCGCAGTCGGCGAGGCAGTGGGGGATCCGGGGGATCATCGGGGCGGAGCTGACGCTGCGTGACGGGCTGGGATGCGTGGATGGAGAAGGAGATGGCGGGGCAGGGACTGCGGGCGGCGTAGGAGGCGGGACTCCGCATCTGACGGTGCTGGCTCCGCCGCATCTGACGGTGCTGGCAGAAACGCAGCCGGGGTACGCGAACATCAGCCGGATGATCTCCCGCGCGCACTGCAACAGCCCGCGCGGGGAGCCGACGCTGGATCCGCGAGAGCTGCTCTCGTCGGGAGCGGGGATCGTGGCGCTCTCGGGGTGCCGGCAGTCGGAGGTGGCGCGGCTGGCGGCGGCGGAGGAGATGGGCGCGGCGTGCGAGGCAGCGGGCCGCTATGCAGACCTGTTCGGGCGGGAGAGCTTCTTCATCGAGCTGCAGGATAACTACGTGCGCGGCGACCGGGCGCGGAACCGAGCGCTGATCGAGATCGCGCGGCGGGTGGGGGTGGGGGTGGTGGCGACCAACAACGTGCACTATCACACGCGGCTGCGGCACCGGCTGCAGGACGTGCTGGTGGCGACGCGCCATCACAGCACGCTGGATGCGTCGGAGCGGGTACGACGTCCGAACGCGGAGTTCTACCTGAAGCCGCCGGAGGAGATGGAGCGGCTGTTCGCGGAGATCCCGGAGGCGATCGCGAACACGCGGGCGATCGCGGAGCGGTGCCGGTTCGATCTGACGCGGGACCTGACGTACCGGTTCCCGGGATTTACGCCGCCGGAGAACTGGCGGATGGTTCACCACAGAGACACAGAGGGCACAGAGGGCACAGAGGAATTTTCCGGATCGTGAATGAGGTTGCGTGGCGCTCTCGCATGGTGAGGTGGTGGCGTCACCGCGGAGCGAGGCGGTGCCTCGCCCCTACAGCGCCGCGACCTTACTCGAGAGCGTGGAAGCGGCGGGCGTTGTCGCCGAAGGTGAATGAGGGCTGGGAGATGAGGAGGAGGTCGGTCTCGTCGGCGGGGACCTGGAAGCAGATGTAGCCTTCGAGCTCGCCCCCGGGGAACATCTCGCCCTGGAGGCTGTCCTTCACGAAGCCGCAGGAGGTCCCGTCGTCGAAGGAGCTGTAGACGACGTTCTTCGAGCCGGTGATCTTGAAGTCGCTTTCATAGACCTGGATCGTCTCGTCGGGGTCCGTGCCGATGTGCTCGACCTTCACGCGCGCGAGGACGGTGCGGCGGCCGGGTACCGGCGTCGAGGGGAAGTCGCTGAGATCGGCGAGCCGATCAGTGGCGTCGAGGTCGGTGGTGAGCACGGTAATGCGGAGGTCGCCGGAATCGACGGGCTCGCCGAGCGGGGCGGGCTTGCCGCGGGAGGAGCCGGGGCCGGTGGCGGGCGTGCTGTCGTCGTCGCCGCTGCCGCCGAAGCTGGTGTCGCAGGGTTCGTCTTCGTCGGTGCCCCACTTCCAGGCGCCGTCCTCATACACCCAGTAGTCAGTGAAGTCGTCGCTACTGTCGTCGCCGGTGAACTCTTCGCCCTTGATGATGCCGGTGATCTCGACGAAGGCCCTGCCGTCTTCGTAGCGGACGTCGGTGATCTCGACCTCGATGTCGTCGGCGTCGAGATCGCCGAGGAAGATCTTCACGAAGGCGATTATGCCGATGAAGTCGTCGAGGGAGCACTTCTCCTTGAAGTCGTCGGAGGCGAACTTGTAGGCGTCGAGAGCGCCCTCGCCGAAGATGGCCTTGTAGGCGGCGGGGACGGCGTCGCGCAGCTCGTCCTCGTGGTCCTCGAGATCGCCGGTATCGGTGGAGGGCGCCTTCGTGCGGGTGGCGGCCGGCGTGTTGTCGTCAGAATCGCCGCCGTTGTCGTCGTCCTTATCGCCGCCGCTGCTGCAGGCGGCGAAGGCGAGGGCGATGAGGGCGACGGCGGGGAGCAGGTAGCGGGGCATGCGTCCTCCTTCGTGCGGCGGGTGTGTCCGCAGTGTAAGGATCGGTCGTGGGGGAGGATGGCTGTACGGGCCTTACCTTAGAGGCCTACTGTCGTTCCCTGATCCTCGCCGGCGAGGACGCTGGCCAGGGCGGACTCGTGGGTGCCATCGATGATGCGCGTGGCGCAGCCGGCCGCGGCGGCCCGGATGGCGGCTTCGAGCTTGGGGATCATGCCGCCGGCGGCTGTGCCTGCGACGATCAATGACTGCGCTTCTGCGGCGGTGAGGCGGGGGAGCAGGCGCTTCTCCTTGTCGAGGACGCCCTCCACATCTGTCAGGAAGACCAGGCGCTCGGCCTTGAGGGCGGCTGCGATCTCGCCGGCGGCGGTATCGGCGTTGGTGTTCAGGAGCTGCTTGCCATCGGACTCGATGGCGATGGGGGCGATGACGGGCAGGTGGCCGAGGCGGAGCAGCTCCTCTACGGCGTAGGGGTTCACGCGCACGATCTGGCCGACGAAGCCGAGGTCCTCGTCGAAGCGGCGGGCCTGGAGCACCATGCTGTCGGCCCCGCTGAGGCCGATGGCGGGGGCGCCGAGCGCGCTGAGCTCGGCGACGAGCGTCTTGTTCACGAGACCGGCGAGCACGGCGACGACGATCTCGAGCGACGCGGCGTCGGTGACGCGGAGACCGCGGACGAAGCGGGCTTCGATGCCGGCGCGCGCGAGCCAGGCACTGATTGTCGCGCCGCCGCCGTGGACCACGACGACGGGCTGGCCTTCGCGGCGGGCGGCAGCGATATCGCGCAGGGAGGTGTCGTGCGCGCCGAGGGTGGAGCCGCCGAGCTTGATGACGGTCGGGCGTTCGTGTGGTGTGGTCACGTCGTGTAATCGGCGTTGATGTGCACGTAGTCGGCGGTCATGTCGCATCCCCAGGCCGTTGCCGACGCATCGGAGATGCCGAGGTCGACGCGGAGGACGACGTGCTCGCGGCGGAGCTCGGCGGCGGCGGCGCGCTCGTCGAAGGCGAGAGGACCGCGGTCGTACACGGGGACGCGGCCGATCCAGGCGCGGGCGCGGTCGAGGCTGATGCGGACATAGCTGCGGCCGACGGCCATGAGGAGGCGGCCCCAGTTGGGGTCGTTGCCGTGGACGGCTGTCTTCACCAGCGGCGAAGCGGTGACCGTGCGGGCGGCCGCGCGCGCTTCCTTCAGGGAGCCGGCGCCTTCGATGCGGACCTCGATGAGCTTGCGGGCGCCCTCGCCGTCACGCGCAAGCATCTTCGCCATCTCCGTGGTGATGTAGCGGAGTGCGGACTGGAACTGGCCCGCGGCGGGGCTGTCGTGCGCGATCACGGCTCCACTGGCGGCGCCGTTTGCGAAGATGGCGGTCGTGTCGCTGGTGCTGGTATCGGCGTCGACGCTGAGCATGTTGAGGGAGGCATCGACGGCCTCGTGCAGGGCGTTCTGCAGGAAGCGGCGCTCGACGGCGGCGTCGGTGGTGAGGAAGCAGAACATGGTCGCCATATCGGGGTGGATCATGCCGGAGCCCTTGGCCACGGCGCCGATGGTGTAGCCGCGGGCGCCGCCGACGCGCACGGACATCGTCTTGGGGTGCGTGTCGGTGGTCATGATGGCGCGGGCGAACATCGCGCCGCCACTAGCCGAGAGCTGGATGCGCGGGATGCCGGCGCGGATCTTGTCGATAGGCAGCGGCTTGCCGATGACACCCGTGCTGCCCACGAGCATGGAGCCGGGAGTCGCGCCAATGAGATCCGCAGCGAGGCGGCACATCTCGGCGGCGTCCCGCAGGCCCGGGGCGCCGGTGCCCACGTTTGAGATGCCGGCGTTGACGACGACGCCGCGAGCCGTGCCACGTCGGGCGTTGAACTGCGACTGGATGACCGCAGCACCCTTGACGGAGCTGCGCGTGAACATCGCAGCGACGGTGGCGGGCCGATCGGAGGCGAGGACGCCGAGGTCGAGCGGGTCGGCGCCGAGGGTCTTGATGCCCGCGTAGACGGCTCCGGCGACGAAGCCCTTCGGGCTGGTGGCGGTGCCGTTGGGGATGAGCGTGACACCGCGCGGAGGCACGGCAGGTTTGAGGTTGGATGCTGGACGTTGGATGTTGGATCGCGACGCCGGGCGCGCGCCGTTCGTCGATGCGGATGAAGCCCTTCGGGTAGTGGTGGTTTTCCGCTTCGTGGCCATCTACGGGAACAGTCCGAGGGTGCGGAGCCCGGCATCCTCATGGTAGCCGCGCATGAGGTTCATGCACTGGACCATAGCGCCGGCGGCGCCCTTACCCAGGTTGTCGAGCGCGGAGGTGACGACGACCTTGCCGGTCTGCAGGTTGATGGACGGATGGACGGCGCAGAAGTTCGTGCCGGCCACAGCCTTCGTGGCGGGCGGAGTTTCGGAGACGTGCACGAAGAGCGCGTCCTTGTAGAACTCGCGGTACAACTCCATGAGACCGGCGCGGTCGAGTGCGTCGCCGGGGCGGAGATCGGCGTAGCAGGTGGAGAGGATGCCGCGGGTCATGGGGGTGTAGTGCGGCACGAACGTCACAGCGGGCGCGGGCGACGCGTAGTCTCCGTGCGCGACGAAGCCCAGCTCCTGGGTCATCTCGGGGACGTGGCGGTGCCCGTCGAGAGCGTAGGGGGCGACGTTCTCGTCAGCCTCAGAGAAGTGGACGTTGAGGCCGAGGGCGCGGCCGGCGCCGGAGAGGCCGGTCTTCGTATCGGCGACCACGGCGGGTTCGATCATCCCGGTGGCGAAGAGAGGGGCGAGCGCGAGGATGACGCCCGAGGCGTGGCACCCCGGGACGGCGCAGAGGCGCGTGTCACGCACGTCGTTCTTATGAAGCTCGGGCATGCCGAAAACCGCTTGCCGGATGAGGTGCGGGGCGGGATGTGTGGTCTTGTAGGCGGCCTCGTAGGCGGCGACGTCCTTGAGGCGGAAATCGGCGCTGACGTCGACGATGGGGATGCCCGCCTCTATATATGGAAGGAGCTGCTCCGCGGCGGCGGCGTGGGGGAGGGCGCTGAAGACGAGATCGCAGCCCTCGGGGAGTGATTCGGCGATAGGGAGGTCGAGGGCGAACAGATGCGGGAAGATCTCGGGCAGGCGCTTGCCAGCGGCCGAGCGGCCGGTCACGCCCACGATGTTGACATGCGGGTGGCCGTAGAGGAGGCGAGCGAGCTCGGCGCCGGCGTATCCGGTCACATTGAGGATGCCGGCGTTGGTCGTCCGGGTCATGAGACGGGCAGTATAGCGGAGCCATCGAGGCCAGGTACGCTGTTTGCCCGCAGGGCGATCCGTCCGGTACAGTCATCCTTGCTGAAGACAGCAGGCGCCCTCGGGGCTTAATCACAGCCTGCCGAAGCACGATACGACGGACGAGCATATGGCCGCGGTGCGCGGCCGCTCTCGCGTGTGTGCCCCTGTCTTTGGCGGGGGTTTTCTGTTTGTTGCTGGAAGGAAGGGCCTATGCCAACGGCGAAGAAGGAAGCGACGGTGGCCGAGCTGAAAAAGCTGGTCGAGAGGTCGACCATCATGATCGGCGCGGAGTACCGGGGTCTGACGGTGAAAGAGCTGACGACGCTGCGCCGGGTTTTGCGGGACGCCGGCGTCGAGGCGCGCGTGGTGAAGAACAAGCTGTTCCAGCTCGCGGCGTCGCAGGCTGGGATCGAGACGGCGGGCCAGGTGGCCGAGGGGCCGTCCCTGGTGATCTTCGGGTTCGGCGACATCGTGGCGCCGTCGAAGGCGGTGGCGGACTACCAGAAGACCGCGCGCAACGCCTTCGCGCCGAAGAAGGTGTTCATGGAGGGCGCGATCTCCGACGGGAAGCTCGTCGCGGACCTGGCATCGCTGCCATCGCGCGAGGAGCTGATCGGCAAGCTGGCCGGGGCGTTCGTGCAGCCGGTGCAGCAGCTGGCGGTGCTGCTGAACGACAGCATCCAGTCGTTCGCGCGGCTGGTGGATGCTCGGGCGGGCCAGCTGGAGGGGGAAGCGGCGGCGTAGGAACGGAACGGCGAAGCCAAACAGCAAAGAGCTAACCGCAAAGGGCAAAGAGCAAAGCAGGCCTGAGGGCTGCAAGGAGGAGTGGACATGGCGAAGGTTGAAGAAGCGTTTGACATCATCAAGGGCATGACGATCATCGAGCTGCGCGATCTGAACAAGAAGATCGAGGACGAGTTCGGGATCACGGCGGCGGCGCCGGCGATGATGATGGCCCCGGCGGCCGGCGCGGCCCCGGCGGCAGCCGAGGAGGAGAAGACCGAGTTCAACGTCGTGATCAAGGAAGCGGGCGCGAACAAGATCAACGTCATCAAGGCGGTGCGCGAGGTGACGACGCTGGGTCTGAAGGAAGCGAAGGACCTGGTGGAGTCGGCGCCGGCTACGGTGAAGGAAGGCATCGCGAAGGCGGAGGCCGAGGCGGTGGCGGCGAAGCTGAAGGACGCCGGGGCGACCGTCGAACTGACGTAAGCCCGCTCGGAGCGAGAACTGGCAACCACGAACACGGCGCGAGGCTGGACGCTGGATGCTGGATGCTCGAAGCGGGATTATCTCCAGCCTCAAGCCTCAAGCCTCAAGCTTCCAGCCTCCGGCCTCGTGTGCTTGTGTAGAACATACGAGGCTGGCCCCACGCACGCGCACGGTACACTGGCCGCAGCACAATGAACTGCTATTCCTGCGACAACGCGGCGATCAACGCGTGCAAGCGCTGCGCAAAGACCTACTGTGCGGACCACGGCAACGCGACCTACTGCGCGGAGTGCCTGGCGCCGGCCAGCGCGATGCCGTCGTTCAACCTGTACCGCGGCGCGCTGCTGTTCATGCTGGTGGGCACGGCGGTGGCGATCTTCCTGCTCGTGCGGCCGCCGGGGGAGTCCTCGGGCTCGTCCACGGTGTCCGTGGGGAAGGTGACGCCGACGGTCACGCCCCCGGGCGGCGCTGCGCCGACCGCGACGTCGAACGTGAGCGAGCCGCCGCAGTCTTCGGGGACGGCGGAGCCGAACGAGACCGAGAGCGCGGAGACTCCGACGCCGGACACGGCGTCGACGGCGGGGCCGACGGTGGGTTTCCGTGAGTACGTGGTCCAGGAGGGCGACTCGCTGTACGGGATCGCCGAAGCGACGATCGCGCCGGGCGATGACATCGACGCGTACGCGCGGGCCATCGCGACTCTGAACGGCTGGACCCTGGACGATGCTCCGCTGGTGCCGGGGGACACGATCCAGCTACCGCCTCTTCCCGAGTAGCCGTGGTCGAACCTGAATCCACCGCCCGCTCCGGCCTGTTCCGCAGCATGGTGATCTATGCCGTGCTGCTTGCCGCCGACGGGCTGGTGGTGGCCTATGCCGTAAGCGAGGGCGTGCGCGGCATCGGGTATGTGACGGTCTCTCTCGTGGGGTTGGTGGGGCTGCTGCTTGCGTACCAGGTGTGGCAGCACGCGCGAGACCTGGGGTCGCCGCTGACGGAGACGGAAGGCGTGCTGTTGCGAAAGTGGCAGCGGGCAGACCTGGTCATCGCGTGGCAGAGCTTCTATATCCAGATAGAGCGGGCGATCTTTAAGGTGCAGCCGCTGGACTACCACCTGCTGGAGCCGGAGATGTACGTCAAGGTCGTGCACTTTCCCCGCACGCTGAACGTCGTGTCGGTGCACCAGATCGGAGGCGGGGCGCCGCCGCCGGCGGACGCGGTCGAGTAGCCGTTAAGGGCAACCGCCGCTACCATTCCCGCCGATGAGACTGCTGCTTATCGCACTGGTTCTGACCATCGCGGTTGCGGTCCCCGTTCGGGGGGCGCAGGCCGCGGGTGTAGCGCACGAGGCGCCTTTGCCGGCCACCGCGGCGCAGGAAGGCGAGGGCGCTGCCCCGGGGAACGGTGACACGGTGGCGATCCAGCTCTCGGTGCTGGGCGTGGTGCTGGCGACGGTGTTCGTGGCCGGGACGGGCGCGTTCCTGCTGCGGCGGAGACTGGGCCTGACGGCGTACACGCCACCGAAGGACAGCGGCCACCACTAGGCCGTTACAGTTGTTGCGCGCGGGACGCTCCGCGCGCAATTCCCTTTGTAAACTCTGTTGTTTTACTCTGTTTGGCCGCCCCCAAATGCGGTTGACTGGCCACGTGCTGCAACTCTTCAGATGGTTGTTACGTACTGTTGACAGTGGGGCAGGGCGCACGCACAATGAACACCATTCAGTGAAACCCCACGGATGGGACTGGAGCCGAGAGGCCAGGAGGCGGGACGCATGAGCGAGCAGGATCTGGGGCTTCGCTACTGGGGACGCCAGCGAGTGACGCGCCGGCGGGCTCTGTCCGGCGCGGTTGCGGGAACAGCCTCGCTGGGCGCAATCGCGCTGGTGGGGTGCAAGAGCGACAAAAAGACGAACGGTGGCGGCGGCGGGACGGTGGTGCCGTCGACCGTGACGGTGAACGACGGGTACCAGGACGGGCCGGGGCAACCGGGCGGCATTCTGAAGGTGCGTCAGGCCACAGCCCTCCCCAGCATGAACGTCTTTGGGCCCGGCATCCTGGTGCTGGCACAGGGGCTGACGCTGGGGTTCACGGTGTTCGACCACCTGTGGTACGTGCCCACGGACACGGGCGTGACGGAGCTGTTCCTGGCCACGAAGATCGAACAACCCGACGACCAGGGACTCGAGCTTATTGTGACGATCGGCGACGCGACGTTCCACGACAAGGAACCCGTTAACGGTCGCAAGGTCACCGCCGAGGATGTGGTCGAGAGCTTCAAGCGGTTCAAGGAGGAGCCGCCGATCGGGTACAGCTGGCTTCAGGATGTCATGGAAGACATCGTGGTGGTGGATGAGCAGACGCTGAAGATCACGCAGAAGTTCCCGTGGGCATGGGTGTTCACGTCTTCGAACGCCGGCTCACCGATCTTCACATCGATCCTGCCGAAAGAGATACTGCACGACCACGACGACCTCTTGGTAAAGGACGCCATCGGCTCTGGGCATTGGATCCTGAACAGCCATGATAATGGCGCCAACATCAAGTTCCGCAGGTTCGACAAGTTCCGCTCGTTCCAGAATGGCCGGGATATCACCGGTCAGCCCTTCCTGAACGGGCTGGACTTCCGCTTCATCACGGACGACAACGCCGGATTAGCAGCGTTCCGCGCCGGAGAGATCGACACGACCGGCTTTACCAGCCGCAACCAGATGGAGAGCATCGCCTCGGAGTTCGGTGAGAGAATTCGCACGGCCAGCGACCTCTCGCGAGACTACCTCAACTTCATGCTGCACTACGAGCCGCCGTTCACGGATGACCGGGTCCGTAAGGCGTTCAACCTGCTGCTCGACCGCGACGAGGCAATCGGCCTGATCTCCGAAGGCGACGCGCAGAAGGCCGGCCCCATACCGCCCGTGCACAAGCGCTACGTGCTGCCTCCCGACGATCCGGCGATGGTCGAGTACTTCCGGACGGACGTCGCTGAAGCGAAGCAGTTGCTGGACGCGGCCGCCTTCAACTACGACGAAGAGATCGAGCTGAAGCATTCGAACCGGCCGACGGATTCGAAGCTGGCGCAGGTGATCCAGGAGCAACTGGGCCGCGGCGGCGTGAAGATGAAGCTGACGCAAGAGGACCTGGTGAAGTGGTTCAGCCAGACGCTGAACCAGCACCAGTTCAAGGCCACGTGCTTCCAGCACCTGCCCTATGAAGATGTCGACCTGCCGCTGCGTTTCTACTTGGGAGCCAGCGCCGGCGCGGGCCGCCCCGCCAATTTCATGGACTACCAGGACGACGATGTAGATACAGCGATCCTGGCCGCGGCGCAGGAGTTGGATGAGGAAGCGCGCGTGGAGAAGGTTAAAGAAGCGCAGCGCGTCGTGATGCAGAAGCACGCGCCCATGCTCAACATTCTTTCGCAGATCAACTTCGGCGGGCAGTACAGCTACGTGAAGGGTTCGATCACCGGCCGCGGCTCGTTGGGCCTATTCAACCGGACCACGTGGTTGGATGACGAGAAACGGCGTCAGGAAACCTAGGGCGTACCTATGCTGCGTTACGCGCTGCGCCGACTCGCCTGGCTGCCGATCATCCTGTTCGCAGTTTCTACGATCGTGTTCGTTCTTCTGCGCGTGCTGCCGGGACAGGATCCGGCGGACGTGATCGCCGGACAGGGCGCGACGGATGAACAGAAGAGCCGGATTCGTGCGGATCTGGGCCTGGACGATCCGCTGTGGCAGCAGTACACGGACTGGATGGGCAACACCCTTCGGGGTGATTTCGGCACCACGTTCGAAGGCGAAAAGCCGATTCGCGACGAGTTCACCCGCCGGTTCCCGGCCAGTTTTCAAATCATCCTGATGGGCCTGATTATCAGCGCGATCCTCGGCATAGGGTTCGGGATCATCTCGGCGCTGTTCAGAAACAGTCTGCCCGACTATGGCGTCCGTTTCGGGGCGGTGGCGGCGTCATCCATCCCCGAGTTCTTCCTGCTAACGCTGCTCATCATCCTGCCCAGCTACTGGTGGAACTACTCCATGCCGGTAGGCGGGTACGTCGCGATCTACGATGAGCCCTGGACGAATCTTCGGCTGATGCTGCCCGCGGCGGCGGTTATCGGTGTGGCCGGCTCCGCTGGTCTCATGAGGCTGACGCGCACGACGATGCTGGAGGTGCTGCGCGCCGACTACGTGCGCACGGCCCGCGCGAAGGGGCTGCGCCGGCATACGGTCATCCTGTCGCACGCGCTAAGAAACGCGGGCACGCCGATCGTCACGGCCCTTGGCACTGCCTTCATCGCGGTGTTTGGCGGGTCGATCATCGTGGAGCAGATACTGAGCATTCAAGGACTCGGCTCGTGGTTCTTCCGCGCCGCTCTCATCCGCGACCTTCCCATCGTGCAGTTCCTGTCCATCTACACGGCCTTCATCGTGGTTGTCATGAACCTGATCGTGGACCTGTCGTATGGCTACATCGACCCGCGAGTGAGATATAGCTGATGGTCACGATCGCCAGGACGGACATCGGCGGCGCGGTACAGGACGCGTGGGAGCTTCCGAGGGAGAAGCCCTGGCTCGTCCGGGCGTCGGGGCCCTGGGTGCAGAACCCCGCCGGTCTCATCGGCCTGATCATCGTGGGCGCGTTCATCGTTCTTGGCCTGATCGGGCCGTACGTCGCGCCGTACGGCGCACGCGACCTCAACATCAGCTGGCAATTCCAGTCACCTTCGCTCGCGCACCCGTTCGGAGCCACGCAGCTGGGCCAGGACATTTTCAGCCGGCTCATCGTCGGGGCCCGGCTGTCCCTCGTCTTCGGGGCGACGGTCATCCTGGTGGGCTTCGTGCCGGGTACAGTCCTGGGGATCCTGAGCGGGTATTTTGGCCGCTGGGTTGACTATGCCATCCAGCGTTCCGGCGAAGCGTGGGCAGCGTTTCCACAGCTGCCGATTCTGCTCACCGTCGTGGCGGCGGTTGGCCCGGGCCTGAAGGCCGTGGTGATCGTTGTGGCGATCAGCGCGCTGTTCGGAGGCTCCCGGCTCTTACGCGCCGTGGCCCTGGTCGAGAAGAACAAGGAGTACGTGCTCGCGGCCCGCGCCGTCGGGGCGTCGGAGTTCGACCTGCTCCGCCGGTACATCGTGCCGAACATCATGCCCTACATCCTCGTCGGGTTGAGCAGCGTGTTCGCGATCGCCATCCTGGCAGAGGCGACGCTGAGCTTCCTCGGCCTCGGCGTGCAGCCCGGTACACCCGGGTGGGGAATCGACCTGGCGGAGGGCCGCGCGCGCGCGAGTGAGTACCCACACCTGGTGATCTTCCCGGGGTTGGTGATCTCGATCGTGGTGCTGGGGTTCAACCTGCTCGGTGACACGTTGCGGGACATCCTGGACCCGCGGCTGCGAGGCTCGACGGGGCCCAAGCGCTGATCCTGTTCCAACGCCGTGGCCATCCCGCTGTTGACTGACCTCTACTTCCGCGCATACGATACCGGCGACGGCGGGAAGCCCGCGCGCCGCCGCGCGCGCCGCACGGAGGAGGAATGCATGGTCAGTGCCGCGATCCCCGAGATCTGCCCGCGATGTAACGTCCCGAACCAACAGCTGAGCCTGTTCTGCAACAGCTGCCGGTTGTACCTGCGGGATGAGACAATGACGGTCGAGCGGTGCACGTACACGCGGCGCTTCTTCGGCAACAGCCTGCTGGAGGGCGTGCTGTTCCTCGTGACGCTCATCATCGGCTGGTTCATCTGGCTGATCTTCACGTCCAAGGATGGGCAAACACCGGCGAAGAAGCTGGTAGGCACGTACGCGATCGGTATCGAGACCGGGCGCCAGCTGTCGCAGGGCGAGACCTGGCTGCGCGAGGTAGTGATCAAGCTCATCGCGCTGGGTATCGCCGGTAATGTCACGTTTGGCCCGGTGAGCTTGCTGGACGACATCTGGCTGTTCTTCGACAAGGACAGGCAGACGCTGCACGACAAGGTCCTGAAGCAGGTGGTGGTGTACGCGCCCGCGGGGCTGCCCCCGTCGATGCAGTTCCAGCAGAACGCGCCGCTTCGGTACACCGCCCCTCCGATTATGCCGGGCCAGCAGGCCGCGCCACCGCAGCCGCCTGTAAAGGATGTGGCGGAGGACCTGCGTGAGCTGGCGCGCCTGAAGGAAGAGGGCGTGATCACGGAAGAGGAGTACGAGCGGAAGCGCGCAGATCTGGTCAACAAGATGTAAGGCGGGACGATGGTGGCCACGGCCTATACGTTCCCGATCGCTGACCCGGTCGCCGAATGTCCCCGGTGTCACGCGCCCAACATCACTGGCAGCATCTTCTGCGACCGGTGCAACCTGTACCTGCGCGACGAGAGCCTCTCCGTCGAGCGGGCATCGTACACGCGGCGCATCTTCGGCTCGTTCTTCCTGGAGCAGCTGCTGTTCTGGCTGACGCTGATCATCGGTTGGTTCATCTGGCTGGCGTTCACGGCGCCGCACGGACGGTCGCCGGCGAAGAGCCTGACAAGCCTGTACGTGATCAACATAGAGACGGGGAGGACGGCATCGGGCGGGGAGATGTGGCTGCGCGAGTTCGCGGTGAAGGGACTGGCGCTGACGCTGATCAACCTTAGCTTCTTCGTGGCGGGACTGGCCGACGCGTTCTGGATGTTCTTCGACCGCGACCGGCAGACGCTGCACGACAAGATCCTGAAACAGATCGTGGTGTACGCGCCGGGAGGTCTGCCTGAGAGTATGCAACCGCAGCCTGATGCTCCGCGCAGGTACGCTGCGGTGTACGCGTGGCCCTGGCAGTCGTCGCCGGCAGCCGTGGCCCCGCCCCGCGTGACCGACGTTGCGGCGGATCTGCGGGAGCTGACGCGGCTGAAGGACGAGGGGCTCATCACCGCTGAGGAGTTCGAGCGGAAGCGGGCGGCGCTGGTGGAGAAGATGTAAGGGCTCGGGTCGAGAACCGGGAACCTGGAACCAAGAACCGAGAACCCCGGCCTGGAACCAACTAGAGCCGGGCACACGGAACCTATACCCTGACTTCGTGAGCGACGAACGGTTTTATCCGCCGGTGAACTTTGCCTCGCTGGAGGCGGAGCACTCCTCGTTCGAGGGGTCGCGCGTGGTGGTGCTGCCGGTGCCGTACGACAGCACGGTGACCGCGCGCGCGGGCACGCGCGACGGACCGCGAGCCATCATCGAGGCTTCGGCGGACATGGAGCTGTACGACGTGGGGCTCGGCATCGAGCCGTGGAAGCACGGCATCCACACGCTGCCCGAGTTGGCGCCGCATACTGGCTCGCCGGAGGCGATGTGCGCGCGCATCGAGGAGGTCGTGGGCGAGTTGCTGGACGCGGGGAAGTTCGTGGTGACGCTGGGCGGTGAGCACACGGTGGCGGCGGGCGCGGTGCGGGCGCACGCGAGGCGGACGCCCGGGCTGTGTGTGCTGGCCTTCGACGCGCACAGCGATATGCGGGACGAGTACCTGGACTCGCGCTTCAACCACGCGTGCACGCTGCGTCGGGCGCTGGACGTGGCGCCGGTGACGCAGGTGGGGCTCCGCAGCGCGTCCGTGGAAGACGCGGCGTTCCTCCGCGAGGAGGGGCTGGCGTTCTACTCGCCGCGAGAGCTGCGGGCTGCGGGCGTCGAGGACGTGGTGGCGAAATTGGATGACGACGTGTACATCACGATCGATCTGGACAGCTTCGATCCGGCCGAGATGTCCGCGGTGGGGACGCCGGAGCCGGGCGGGCTGCACTGGGACGAGGTTAGCGATCTGCTGATCGCGGTGGCGAAGCGGAAGCGCATCGTCGGGTTCGACGTGACGGAGCTGTCGCCATCGCTGGGGCCGGCGGCGTGCGCGCAGCTGGCCGCAAAGCTGACGTACCGGCTCATCGGCCTTGCGCTGGGACCGGCGGAGTAGCGATGGCGGAACCGAAGGGCCGGAAGAAGAAGCGGGAGCGCGAGCGCGAGCGGCGGCGATCGGGCGGGAGTGCCGTCCCGCAGGTTGACGTCGAGGAGCCGGCCGTGACGAAGTCCGCGCAGGACTTGTCCTGGCGGCGGGTGGAGGTGGCGCGCGAGGTGCAGCAGGGAGTGGTGCAGCCGATGCCATCGCCGACGGCGCGCGCGAGCGGGTTCGCGCTGGCGCTGGTGACGGGCTTGCTGGCCGTGGTGATGATCTACAACGGGGTCACGGGGGATGCGGGTGGTCTCGACCTCGTGATGCGCATCGTGGCGGGTGCGCTGCTGATCCTGCTGGCCACTGTCGTTGCGGTGCTGGTGGTGTCACCGGACACCGTGCGGCGGGTGTTGTGGCGGCGGCGTTAGGGTGCTAGGGACTGGGGGCTAGGCAACAGGGTCCGCCGAAAGCACAGCCGGGGACGGCTGTGCCACATCACGTCCGCCGGGGCCGTGTCGACCTCCGCGAAAAGGAACTGCTACCCGTTCGATTTGGGGGCGGCGGCGCGGAGGGCGCGTATCGTAGCGAGGTGATCGGCTTCGTGCTCGATCATGTGCTCGACGATCTGGCGGATGCTGAGGCGGCCAACCTCGAGGTGGCGGCCGGTGCGGGCCCAGTTCCAGTTGACGAGCGTCGTCAGGAGCTGGACGGTCTCGCTGCGCCAGTAGCGCAGCCTGTCGAGCAACTCTTCGATCGGGCGTTCGAGGTAGGCGTGGTCGCGCGCGAAGGCGTCGGGGTCGTACGGCTCGAGGATGGGGTCGGTCTGGGTGGACATCATGTAGAGGCGTTTGTGTTCGACCTCGGCGTTGTCGGCGAGGTGGCCGACGACCTCCTGAATGCACCAGCCGTCCTCTTCGGTGCGGAAGGTCAACTGTGGGGCGAGCAGGCCCTTAATCTCCCCGGCGACGTCCCGTGGGAGCGAGCGCAGCGGCTCGACCAGATCGAGATGGCCCTGGGTGCCGGGCTCCTGGCGGGGATACGTGAAGACGTTGGGTGTCGATTGTGGCATGCGATCTCTCCGAAGGTGATCCTAGCGTGGCGGGCTACACCGCGCGAGTCGCAGCTTCCGGCTCCGGCTGGCGGTGGCTCAGGTCGGTGGTCGCCACGATCTCGCTGCCGCGGCGATAGAGGCGGGGGACGCGGGCGGAGATGCCGGCCAGGATTTCCCACGAGATGGTGTCCGCCAGTTCCGCGAGCTCGTCCGCGTCGATACGGCCTCCATCCTGGCGGGCGCCATCCTGCTCGCCGATGAGGACGGCCTCATCGCCCTCGGACACGCCGGGGATTCCGGTGACGTCGGCCATGCACATGTCCATGGCGACGCGGCCGGCGATCGGTGCGCGACGGCCCCGGATGAGGACGGACGCCTTGTTCGAGAGGGCGCGCCGGTAGCCGTCGGCGTAGCCGCACATGATCAAGGCTATCTTCGACTGGCGGGCGGCGGTCCAGGTGCGGCCGTAGCCCACGGTACCGCCGGGCTCGACATCGATCACGCGGGCCACGCGGGCCTTCAGCGAAAGCGCCGGCCGCAGCTCGAGATCGCCGGCGATGCCGGGGGCGGGCTCGAGACCGTAGATGGCGAGGCCGGCGCGGACGATATCGAGGGCCATGCCGGGCGCGTTGAGGACGCTGGCCGAGGCAGAGCAGTGGCGCACGGGGATCCAGGGGAGGCGCGCGGAGGCCTCCATGAGCGCGTCGAACTGCGAGCGCGTGAACGCGGCATCGCCCTCTTCGGCCGCGGCGAAATGCGTGAAGAGCCCCTCAATCCCGATGCCGGGGAGGGCGCGGACGCGCTCGGCGAATGCGACCAGCTCGTCGATGGGGAGACCGTGCCGGTTCAGGCCGCTCTCGAGCTCGATGTGTATACGCTGGATGACGCCGCGCGCGGAGGCGGACCCGGAGAGGGCGAGCGCGACCTGCATCGAGCCCACGACCGGGGTAAGGCGCAACTCGATGATGTGCTCGGCCTCCGAGGGCTCGGTGTAGCCGAGGACGAGGACGGGCGCGTCGATGCCGCCGAGGCGCAGCTCCTCGCCCTCGTCGACACAGACGACTCCGAGGCCGGCGGCACCGGCTTCGAGGGCGGCGCCGGCGACCGGGACGGCGCCGTGGCCGTAGGCATTCGCCTTCACGATGGCGTAGAGGCGGGCGGGCGCAGCCCGCGCGGCAAGCAAGCGCACGTTGTGGGCGATGGCGTCGAGGCCGATCTCGGCCCAGCAGGGGCGGCCGTGCCAGCGGTCAGGGTCGGCGTTCACGGGGGCAGGGTAGCGTAGGACGGCGCTGTGTGAGAGCAAACAGCAAAGCGCAAACAGCTAGCGGCCTGCCGAGAGCGGGTGGTTACGGGACCAGCGACCAGGTCTGGGGGAGGCGGTAGACGAAGGTGGCGCCGGTGAGGCGCTCGCCGTCGAAGATCTCGCCGCGGCCGTTGCGGGTGATGGCGATGTAGCCGTTCTGCAGGGTGATCACGCGGCGCGCCGTCAGGTTGATGACGACGCAGCCGGCCTTCACCGGACGGAGGCTCGCCTCGCGCGTGATGTCGTCGACAACGCGGAAGACCGGCGTCTCGTCAGATGCGGCCAGTTCGAGCGCGCGGTGGATGAAGTCGTGGTTGTCCTTCGTGTTGCGCTCGTCGAACATCACCAGGCCGTTCGCGACGCGCTCGAGCAGGCCGCTGTAGTAGGGCTCGGCGCGCTCGAGGAGGTCGTACATGGCCTTTGGATTCGTGGCGCAGGAGCGCATGAGGGCGGGCAGCGCTTCGCCATGGGCCACGAAACTGATGGCCCCGTTAGGGTCGACGATGGTGAGCCGAAGCAGGTTCATGCCAGTTCTTTTGATTGCCGGAGGTCCTGATCGGAAGGTACCATTCGATTCCGAAGCCTGTCAAAAACACTCCTCTGGTCTATGAAACGGCGTAACGATGCGTTTCCCCCATCACCGCGCCGCCGTGTTGAGTTGCGTGGCATTCGCGTGCTTCGCGATCGCCGCGTCCGGTTGCGATAGAGGAGACGGCACAACCGCAACACCAACTCCCTCCGTCGCATCCGGCAGCCCGCTGCCGACATCGACGCCCACGCCGCCTCCACCAGATCCAACGCTGGCTGAACGCCTGCGTTACGAGGGCGACTTCGGCGCAGCGGCCGACGTGTACGGTCAGATCGCGGCATCGGCCTCGGGTTCGGAGCAACGGGAGGCGCGCCTTGCGCAGGCTCAGCTGCTGCTGCGGGCCGAGCGCGCGCCGGAAGCACGGGCCGCGCTGGAGGCGTACGTGGGTGCCGCCGGCGCCTCGGCCGAGGGAAGCCTCGGGCAGTACCTGCTGGCGTCGACGCTGGACGATCTGGGTGAGCCCCAGGCGGCGCTGGATATCTACAGCCGCTACGTGCTGGCGGGCGGTGTGCTGGCAAGCTACGCGAACATCGAGCGCGCGAAGCTGCTGGCCGCGCTAGGCCGCGCCACCGAGGCAGAGGCCGTGGCGGCGGGCGTGCTGGCGGACGCATCCGTCGCGGAGCTGCGGGGGTCCTTCACGCTGAGCATGGCGGGGGCGTACGCAACAGCGGGGCTGAGTGCGGACGCGTTCGCCTGGTATGCGCGTGTCGAGGCGAACGGCGGTGACGTGGCCTCTGCTTTGGCCGGGCAGGGAGCGATCAAGCAGGCGCTGGGCGATCCGGGGTGGGCGGACGACTACGCGCGGGCGATCGCGCTGGCTCCATGGAGTGGCGGCGAACTGCTGGCGGCGCTTGATGCCGCCGCGGTACCGGTGAGCGACTATCTGCGCGGGCTGGCGCACTACCGGTCGTTCGAGAACGATGCCGCACGAGTGGCGTTCGAGGCGGCGGTGGTCGCGGGCGACAGGGCGGCGGAGGCGGCGTACTACCTGGGGGTGCTAGACGAGCGCGCTGACGACGACGCGACGGCGATCGTGCACTACCAGCAGTCGCACGACTTGAACGCCGCCTCGCCGCTGGCAGACGACGCGCTGTGGTGGCGTGGGCGGTTGCTGGAGAACGCCGCTCGGTACGACGAGGCGACGGTGGCGTACGCACTGCTGACGGCGGACTATCCGGGATCCGACTGGGAAGAGGGCGCGGCCTTCCGGCGCGGGCTCGTGGCGTACAAGGCGGGCGACTACGTGGCGGCGGCGGCGATGTGGGGCGCGCTGGCGGCGGAGGACGGTGTCCCGGGGTTCCGGGCACGGTTCTGGCGGGGGCGCGCTCTGCGGTCGGCCGGTGACGAGGCAGGCGACGCCGTGCTCGAAGAACTGGCGGCGGATCCGGATGCGCGCGGCGACTACTACGCGCTGCGGGCGGAGGTGCTTCTGGGGGAGAACATCGAGAAGGAGAAGAAGTCGAACTTCAAGGAGAAGACGCCTGATTGGGAGGCGATCTCGGACGCGCTGACGCCGGCGGTGACGACGACGGCCACCACGACGGCGGTGTCGCCGGAGCCGACGCCCACGCCGGTGGACCTCGGCGCGGACGAGCGATGGTCGATCGCGAGCGCGCTGGACGTGGTGGCGCTGCCCGGGCGGGCGGACGACCTGCGGCTTGAGATCATCGACGATGCCGGGCGCGACTCGCACGAGATGCTGGCGGTCACACAGCGGTTCCACGACGGCGGCAACGTGAGCTTCACGGCACGCGCGGCGCTGACGCTGCTGGCGCTGGCGCTGGCGGGGACGGAGCCGCCGGACGACCTGCTGCGGCTGGCGTACCCAACGGCATTCGAAGACCTGGTACAGGACGCGGCGAACGATGAAGACATGGATCCGCTCATGCTGATGGCGCTGATGCGGCAGGAGAGCCTGTACGACCCCGACGCGGGTTCGACGGCCGGCGCGGTGGGACTGACGCAGATCATTCCGTCCACCGGCGAGTCGATCGCGGCCGAGCTGGGCGAGACGGCGTTCACGGCGGCCGACCTGTTTCGCCCGAAGACGAGCCTGCGATTCGGCGCGCACTTCCTGGCGGGGCAGATCGACGCCTTCGACGGGAACCTGTACCACGCGCTGGCGGCATATAACGGCGGTCCGGCCGCGGCGCACGATGCGCTGGGGCTGGCCGGGCCGGACGACGTGGATCTGTTCGTCGAGGATCTCGAGTTCGAGGAGACGAACCTGTACGTGCGGCTGGTGATGGAGCACTACGCGCAGTACCGGCACCTCTACGGCGATATCGATCGTCCGTCGTTGCCGCGCTGATGCACTTCTCCACTGTTACACTTTCGGCGATATGCGCACCGCTATCCGCACACGCGTGCGGGCGATGGTCGAGGCGGACATTCCGCAGGTGCTGGACATCGAGCGGGAGTCGTTCCCCAGCTCGTGGCCCCAGACCGCCTACAGGCGCGAGCTGACGAACAAGATCGCGCGGTACTTCGTGCTTGCGGAGGTGCGTGACGACGAGGTGGTCTCGCAGGCGGCGGGTTCGCCGGGCATCTGGGCGTCTGTGCGGCGGGCGCTGGGAGCGTCGGAGCCTGCCGCCACAAGCGAGTACCTGCTGGGGTTCGTGGGCGTGTGGCTGATGGTGAACGAAGCGCACATCGTCACGATCGCGGTGCGGGAGGAGCACCGGCGGTTGGGGGTAGGAGAGCGGCTGTTGCTGGCGGCGATCGAGCTGGCGACGGACCTGGACCAGGAGGCGGTGACGCTGGAGGTGCGGGCGTCGAACGAGAGCGCACAGCGGATGTACGAGAAGTACGCGTTCAACCGCATGGGGCTGCGGAAGCGCTACTACACCGACAACAACGAAGACGCCGTGATCATGACGACGCCGGACCTGTTCACGGCGGGCTACGAGAAGCTGGTCGAAGAGTTACGGGCGCGGCACCGGGAGCGGCACCCGGACCTCTGGTCGTGATGCGGCTATCGGCCACGGGCACGCTCGTGTTGATGATTGCGCTCGCCGTCATCGCCGGCGCCTGTGGCGGCGACGGCGCGGGCGGCCGCACGCCGGCATCGAGCGTCGACTGCATCGGTGAGTGTGATCTACCCAGCTCCGGGGAGACGCCAGTTCGGACGCCGACAGCGTTCTTTCCGACGGGCACCGCGGTGGCCGCGGCGACGGCGGTCGCGGCCGCGGAATCGGGAGTACAGAGTGAAACGCCGGCGCCGGAGCCGACACCAGCCGAGCGCGCGGCGCCTTCTCCCCCCGGCGGAACCTGCACGCCGGCCCGCCCGCATGCCCCGGGAGACGCGGACGGCAGCGTCGCGTCCGGTGGCCTCCAGCGCTCGTACATTCTGCACGTGCCGCCGTCCTACGACGGCACGCAGGCGCTGCCGCTGGTGTTGAACTTCCACGGTTTCGGGTCGAACGCGCGCCAGCAGGCGATCTACTCGGGGTTCCCGGCGAAGGCGGACGCTGAGGGGTTCATCACCGTGGCCGCGGACGGCACGGGTGAGCCGCAACACTGGACGTATCCGGGACTGGGCGACGTCGACGAAGCGGCGTTCGTTGCGGATCTGCTGGATAGGCTCGAAGCCGAGCTGTGCATCGACGCAACGCGCGTGTACCTGGCGGGCATGTCGAACGGGGCGGCCATCTCGACATCGATCGCGTGCGCGCTGCCGGATCGGATCGCGGCGATCGCGGAGGTGGGGGCGACGGCGAGCCCGCGCACCTGCGCGCCGGGCGTCTCGATCCCCATCATCACCTTCCGCGGTACCGAGGACGCGTGCGTGCCGTACGAGGGCGGCACGTCGGAATGCGGACAGCGGCTGCCCGTCGTGGCGGCCGAGGAATCGGCGCGGCAGTGGGCGGTGCAGGACGGGTGCAACCCGGCGCCTTCGACCAGGCGGGTGGCGGACGACGTGCTGGTGACGGCCTACAGCGAATGCGCGGGATTCGCGGCGGTGCTCCTGTACACGGTGCAGGGCGGCGGGCACACGTGGCCGGGGAGCATCGACGTCGCGCGCCTGGGGCCGACGACGCACACGATCAGCGCCGCGGACCTGATATGGGAGTTCTTCCTGGGGCACGTGGTTGGGGAGTGAGAGGCGGGAGGCGGGAGGCGGGAGGCGGGAGGTGAGGGGAGGCTGGAAGCTGGTGGCTGGAGGTTGGAAGCCGACATTCGGCGATGGGGCGCGTGTCGCCTGAGGCTCCGGGGCCGTGACGGTGGATTCCGTCCGGGATGCACTTAACAACCTATTGATCCGATAGGGTCGATCCTGTTACCGTAGCCGCACAAGATGGTCAGTTTCCCGTCCAAGTCCGCCGCGATGCCCGAACTGCTTCGCCCGCCCTGACGACAAGGAAACGTTCAATGGAGGTCGTCAGGTGGCTTTCGCCGACAAGACCCTGGCCTGTGTCGATTGCGGAGCGGAGTTCATCTTCACCGCGGGCGAGCAGGAATTCCACGCTTCGCGTGGTTTCAGCAACGAGCCGAAACGCTGCCCCGACTGCCGGCGTGCTCGTAAGAGTTCGCGGGACGACGGCGGGTACGGCGGTGGTGGTGGTGGCGGCTACTCTTCCGGGCCGAAGCAGATGTACCCCGCGACGTGCGCCAACTGTGGCCGCGAAACTGAGGTGCCGTTCCAGCCGCGTGGCGACCGCCCGGTGTATTGCCGGGACTGCTTTCAGCAGCGCAGCCCGAGTGGCGGCGGTGGTGGCCGTGGGGGCGGCGGTGGCGGCGGGCGCCGGTACTAGCTCGTCGTTCAAACAGCAGCGTAAGGGTGAGGACCGCCGGTGGTTGCCGAGGGAGATCTTCGCCCTTGTGATTTGGTCTTCCAAACGGCGCGATTGAATTGCGGTTGAACCAGGCAACGGGCGTGCGATAATCAACGCCATGCCGCACATGCAGGCCGCTACCGCCACTGCCGACGATGTTGTCGCCGCGCTGGACCGCGATGGGTTCGCCATCGTTGAGGGCGTGCTCTCGCCCGAAGAGGTGCAGCAGAAGCGCGACGATCTTATCGGCGTGCTGCAGGCGACGCCGACGGGGCGGAACGACTTCGAGGGGTTCAAGACGCAGCGCATCTACAACATCTTCGCCAAGACGCGCGCGTTCGACGGCCCGGCCACGCACGCGTTGATCCTGGGTGTGCTGGACCGGATGCTGGGCCACTACCAGCTCAGCGCGCCGGTGGGCATCAGCATCGGCCCGGGGGAGACGGCGCAGGTGCTGCACACCGACGACGGCGTCTATCCGGTGCCGCGGCCGCACGCCGAGATGGTGATGAACACGATGTGGCCCCTGGATCCGTTCACGAAGGCGAACGGCGCCACGCGCGCGATCGCGGGCAGCCACACGTGGACCGACCGCCGTCCGGCTGAGAGTGACCCACTGTCGTACGCGGAGATGCCGGCGGGATCGGTGATGTTCTTCCGCGGGAGCCTCTTTCACGGCGGCGGCGCGAACACGACGGACCGTCCGCGGTTGGGCGTGATCCTAGAGTACTGCGCGTCGTGGCTGCGGCCGCAGGAGAACCACGTGATCGGCGTGCCGAAGGCCGTGGTGCGCACGCTGGAGCCGCGGCTGCAGGAGCTGTTGGGGTACAACGTGCACCCGCCGTTCCTGGGCAACGTCGACGGCCGTCACCCGCGCAAGTTCCTCGACGACTGATTCGGCGCGTCGCCCGCCGCCCTTACCCGATCTGCGACAGCCCCTTGCGAAGGTCGTCGGCCGTCATCACGGGCGACAGTTCGATACTTGCTCCAAGGCCCATGAATAGCGGCTCGGTTAGCCGCGGCAGGTCGGACGGGTCTTTCAGATCGAAAACGATGAACCCGCTGCGCAGTCCGTTGATGGGCGCGAAGTAGGCGGCTTCAGGCTTCAGCTCGGCCAGTACTTTCTCGAGGATCGGCCCGACCGCCCCGCCGGTGACGGCCTTGTTGCCCGACTCCGTGGGGATGCTCATTCTCAGCAGCATTCTCATTGGTGTGCGCTCCTTCGTTTTGGCTGCCCGTCTATCGATTCGTGACGTCGTTCGAGGTCGTGGCCTCCGAAGCCACGTTCGTCCTTCGGTCACCCGATGGTAGCGGATCACCGGCCGTCACGGGCCGGCGGGGTGGGGTTATTCGCCTCGGCGATCCGTACACTGGCGGCCATGCGGGTGCTGGTCATCGGCGGGACCAACTTCATCGGGCCGGTCGTGGTCGCTGAGCTGCGGGCGGGCGGGCATGAGGTCGCGGTGTTTCATCGCGGCGAGACCGAGCATGCGGATACTCCCGGTGTGACGCACATCCACGGAGACCGCGAACGCATCGCGGAGTCCGGCGCGGACTTCCGGCGCTTCGCGCCGGAGGTGGTGCTCGACATGGCGTGCATGTTCGAGCGAGACGCGCGGGCGGCCGTCGATACCATGCGCGGCCTCGCGCGGCGGGCGGTCGTGGTCAGCAGCGTCGATGTGTACCGCGCGTACGGGCGCATGCACGGCAGCGAGCCGGGGCCGGTGGAGCCGCTGCCGCTGACCGAGGAGTCGCCGCTGCGGGAGAAGCTGCACCCGTATCGGGGCGAGCGCAGTGATGGCCGGATGGACGACTACGACAAGATTCCGGTGGAGCGCGCATACATGTCGGAGCCGGAGCTGCCCGGGACGGTGATCCGGCTGCCGGTGGTGCACGGCGAGGGCGACTACCAGCGGCGGCTGTTCATGGAGGTGCGGCGGATTGAGGCCGGTCGGCCGTACATCCTGGTGCAGGAGGACGCAGCGGCATGGCGCTGGGCGCGCGCGTACGTGGGGAACGTGGCGCGGGCGATCGCGCTGGTCACGACGGACGAGCGCGCGGCCGCACGCGTGTACAACGCACCGGTCGATCCACCGCTGACGCAGCGGGAGTGGCTGGTGGCGTGCGCGCGCATTGCCGGGTGGCGAGGCGAGATCGTCGAGGTGCCGGCGGAACTGATGCCGGCGCACCTGCGACAGCCGGTGAATTTCGCGCAGAGCATCGTCGTCGATGACAGCCGCATCCGCGGCGAGCTCGGGTACACGGACGCCGTCCCGCCCGCGGAGGGCATGCGGCGGGCCATCGAGTGGGAGTGCGCGCAGCCCGCGGGCAAGGCGAGCGCGAAGTACCTGGACTTTGATGCGGAGGACGCGGCCGTAGCGGTGATGCGGGCGCGTGGCGCGTGACGGCCACGATATCCTTCAATGAGGGACGAGTCTATGTTGAGTGCGGGTGAGAGTAAGGATCAAAGTCCAGCCATTGGAGCCGACGAGGCGCGATGGCTCGCGGCTCATCGTGTCGAGCTGCAGGTGTACCGCGATCATTGGATCGCGATCTCGGGGAGCGCCGTCGTCGGCGTGGCGCGTGACGCATCCGAGGCATTGGACTTGGCCATCCAAGGTGGCGCGCGCGATCCGCTGCTGTACTTCGTCGCGGATCCGGCCGTGAAGAGCCGCGCTCGTATCGCGTGACAACGCGCGGTATATGCGCGAACCCACGTCGGGAAGCTATTGAGCGGCGGTTTCTCATTCGGAAGTAGGCACCTGCTACCCTGAACGTATGACAATCGTACGCGGCCTCGACGCCGTCTTCCCGCGCGTGCAGAAGCCGGCCCGATACACGGGAGGCGAGTGGAACTCGGTCGTGAAGGACTGGGACGCCGCCGACGTGCGCGTCGCCTTCGCCTATCCGGACCTGTACGACATCGGCATGTCGAACATGGGCATCGGCATCCTGTACGACATCGTGAACCGCCGAGACGGGATGCTGGCCGAACGCGTCTTCGCGCCGTGGTCGGACATGGAGGCCATCATGCGGGCGGAGGGCATCCCGCTGTGGTCGCTGGAGTCGCGGCACCGGGTGCGGGACTTCGACGTCATCGGCTTCTCGCTTTCGTACGAGGGGACGTACACGAACATCCTCAACATGCTGGACCTGGCTGGGCTTCCGGTCCTGGCGGCCGAGCGCGACGAGCGTCATCCGCTGGTGATCTGCGGCGGGTCCGGCGCGCTGAACCCGGACGCGCTGGCGGACTTCGTCGACGTGTTCTGCCTGGGGGACGGCGAGGAGACGATCGTGGACGTCGTCGACTTCGCGCGCGACTGGAAGACACAGGGCGGCGGATCCCGTGACGAGATGCTGCGGCGGCTGCAGAAGATCTGGGGCGTGTACGTGCCGCGGTTCTACGAGCCCACGTACAACGCCGACGGCAGCATCAAGTCGGTCGACCCGGTGGAGGAGTGGCTGCCGAAGCGGGTGACCAAGCGGTTCGTGCAGGAGCTGCCGCCCCCGCTCACCAACCCCATCGTGCCGTATCTGCAGACCGTGCACGACCGCATGGCGATCGAGATCCAGCGCGGGTGCACGCAGGGCTGCCGCTTCTGCCAAGCGGGCATCATCTACCGCCCGCGGCTGGAGCGCTCGCCCGAGGAGGTCGTGGCCGCGGCGCGGGAGCTGCGCGCGAACACCGGCTACGACGAGCTGTCGCTGGTGTCGCTGAGCACGACCGACCACTCGCGCATCGTCGAGATCGTCGAGGGGCTGCGGCGCGACTTCGGCGACACGCTCACGGTCGCGCTGCCGTCGATGCGGGTGGACAGCTTCTCGGTGCGGATCAGCGAGCTGGTGGCGTCGCGCGGCAAGCACAACATCACCTTCGCGCCGGAGGCGGGCACGGAGCGGCTGCGGATGACGATCAACAAGATCGTGACGGACGCCGACCTGTACACGGCAGTCGATAACGCCTTCGCCCAGGGCTGGACGAACGTCAAGATGTACTTCATGGTCGGCCAGCCGACCGAGACGCACGAGGACATCGAGGGCATCGTCACGCTGGCGAAGCGGGTGCGTGAGATCGGCCGCGGCTATCACGGCGGGCGGGCGCGTGTGCGCGTCTCGACGTCGAACTTCATCCCGAAGGCGCACACGCCGTTCCAGTGGGCGTCGCAGGCGCGGCCGGACGTGCTGCGGCAGCGGCACCTGTTCCTGCGCGACGCGCTGAAGAAGGTCGGCGTGCAGTTCACCTGGGAGGACCCGGAGCACTCGCTGCTGGAGGCTGTGCTCTCGCGCGGCGACCGGCGGCTGGGCAAGGCGATCCACCGCGCGTGGCAGCTGGGCTCGCGGTTCGATGCGTGGCACGAGCACTACGACTGGCCGCGCTGGCTGCGCGCGTTCGCGGAGACGGGCGTCGACCCCGAGTTCTACGCCTATCGCGAGCCGGGGCTGTTCGACCCGTTCCCGTGGTCCCACATCAACATCGGCGTCACGGAGTCGTACCTGCGGGCGGAGTGGATGCGGACGCTGAAGCAGCAGACGACGCCGGACTGTCACAAGCAGCCTTGCAACGTGTGCGGCGTGCAGAACCAGAACGCCGAGGACTGCCTGAACCGCTTCGACCTGCGGTTGGCCGCGCAGGGCAAGGCGCCCGCGAACCGCGAAGGCCTCATCAGGCCGATTGAGATGTTCTCCGTAAGCTAAGACCCACATGCAAATTCGCGTCACGCAGGAATACGCCACGAATGCGTATGCCATACCGCCACACGCTTTCTCAGGAACGCAAGCTGCCATGCACGACGATCGCGCTATTGTGTTGCGGGGAGTGGAAAGGAGGTGGAGCGTGAACAGGACCGAGTACCGCGAGATGCAACATGTCAGTGGCTCACGCGTCATGAAGGACATTGATGCGTGGATCGGCAACAGTGTGGCGTTCATCTTGAGCGGACTGGCTATCACCAGCGGCGTCATCGGCATGTTGGTGGCGTTCTCTTACATCAACGATGGCGCCACCAACCCGTTCCAGGACGGGATCATCTGGCTGCTCGCCGGCCTCATCCTCGCCATCACGGCGAACGCGTTCCGGCGCGACCACCACTTGATCGATCCCGACGAACGCCGCCGCGACGTGCAGGTGCGGTAGCACCCCGCCTCGCATCGCACGCCCATCCCCCGCATACGGAGCGGCAGGAAGCCACTCCGTATGCCCTTATCCCGCGGCGCATTGTTTCCGGCTGAAGCTTCCCTGTCGCGAGGCGTGGCTGAATTCGCCGCGACTGTTAACATTCGCCCGATTGCGTAGCGCGTACGCGCGGTCTACCGTCGGAGGTGAATCCCACGTGACGCCAGAGACCAACCCGCCCGTGACCAACGAGCCGCGACCGCCTACGAAGATCAAGTTTGGCACCGACGGCTGGCGAGCCATCATCGCCGAGGACTACACCTTCGACAACGTGCGCGCCTGCGCGGCCAGCGCGGCGATGTACCTGAAGAAGCACAACTTGGCGGATCGCGGCCTGATCGTCGGGTATGACGCGCGGTACGCGTCCGAGGACTTCGCCGAGGCCGTCGCCGAGGTGGTGGCCGCGCAGGGGATCAAGGTGGCGCTCACCAGCGTGCTCTGCCCGACGCCCGTCGTCAGCTACAGCATCATCGACCGCAAGGCGGGCGGCGGCGTCGTGATCACGGCGAGCCACAACCCGTGGCAGTGGAACGGCTTCAAGTACAAGCCCGAGTACGGCGGGAGCGCCTCGCCGGAAGTGGTGGCACAGCTCGAAGAGCCGCTGCCGTCGCTCGTCGGCCGCAATATCCCGGTGATGGAGATCGCGGAGGCGAAGAAGCGCGGGCTGGTGGAGATGTTCGATCCGCGGCCGCCGTACCTGGCGCAGCTCGCGCGGTTGGTGGACCTCGACCGGCTGAAGGCGGCGGGGCTGCGCATCTGCTACGACGCCATGTACGGCACTGGCGCCAGCTACTTCAACGAGCTGCTGGACGGCGGCTCGACGAAGGTCACGGAGCTGCATGGTTTCCGCAACCCCATCTTCCCCGGCATGCACGCGCCCGAGCCGATCGCGCGCAACCTGGGCGACATGGAGCAGGCGATGCGGCCGCAGATGCGGGCCTTGCCCTTCGACGTCGGCATCGCGAACGACGGCGACGCCGACCGTGTGGGCATCGCCGACGAGAAGGGCGTGTTCATCAACCAGCTCCAGGTCTTCGGGCTGCTGTGCTACTACATGCTGGAGGCCCGCGGCGAACGCGGGCCGATCGTGAAGTCGATCACGACGACGGCGATGGCCCAGCGGCTGGGCGAGGCGTACGGCGTGCCGGTGTACGAGACGCAGGTGGGGTTCAAGTTCCTGGGCCCGAAGATGATCGAGTCGGACGCGCTGATCGGCGGCGAAGAAAGCGGCGGCTACGGCTTCCGCGGCCACGTGCCGGAGCGCGACGGCGTGCTGGCGGGGCTGTACATGCTCGACTTCATGGCACGCACCGGCAAACGGCCCAGCGAGCTGCTGGCGGATCTCTACGCGAAGGTCGGGCCGCACTACTACGATCGCATCGACCTGGCGCTGCGCGAGGAAGACCGCGACAGGATCTGGAAGAAGGCCGGGGATGCGCAGCCCGATGCCATCGCCGGCATGAAGGTGACGGCGCGCGACACGACGGACGGCTTCCGCTTCACGCTGGGCGACAAGGGCTGGCTGCTGCTGCGCTTCAGCGGCACGGAGCCGCTGGTGCGCATCTACACAGAGGTCGTCGGCGACGAGTCGCTCGTCCCGAAGGTGCTGGCCGAAGGCCGCAACATCATCGGCGTCTGAGTTTCGACGTTTTAGACTGCTGTACTCGAAGTGGCTGGACATGGAGCCGGAGCTGCACGACTGGACATCGACATCAAGGACATCCAGAAGGTCTTCGGCCGCGACGGCAGCACCTGCCAGGCGCCGATCCCCGCGCAGCCGCCCCTCGACCCGCCGGCGCCCTTCGGGAGCTGAGCGGCGTCGGCCCGTCAGCAAGTCAGCTGCCAGCAAGTGTCAGGAGTATCCTGAAGCGGGCGCCTTAACGCTCCGGCGGACGGATGCACGCGACTATACTTCGCGAATGCCCGCATCGACGGACGTAGGCAAGCCGAGGGGACGCCTTTCGGCCGAAGAGGCGCGGCGCATCGTTATTCGCGCACAAGGGCTCGCCTTGGGCGCCGACCGGCCGAAAACTGTCGCCGACGTGCTGCGCCGGACTGGTGCGGTGCAGCTCGACACAATCTCGGTGCTGGCGCGCTCACACGAGCTCGTCGCCTACGCCCGTCTCGGTGCGATCCCGCGCGAGTCCGTCGAGGCCGGCTACTGGGCCGTGCCCGCGGTCGCATTCGAGTACGTCGCGCACGCCAACTGCGTCATCCCGATCGAGGACTATCCGTGGTTCGCCTTCCGCCGCCAGCACCTCGGCCAGCGCTGGCCGTCCTTCGCCAGCTCACCCGTCCTCACCGATGTGAGAGCACGCCTCCGCGACGGACCGATCACCACTACGGACGCGGGCGGCGCCCGGAAGGCCGCCGGCTGGTGGAACTGGTCCGAGGCGAAGGAGGTGCTCGAGCTGATGTGCGCCCGCGGCGACGCCGTCTGCACGATGCGCCGCGGCTGGAAACGCGTGTACGACCTCCCGGACCGGGCCATCCCCCCTGATCTGCTGGCGCGCCAGCCCACCGCCGAGGAGTCGTACGTGCACCTCGTGCACCAGGCGGCTCGCGCGCTCGGCGTTGGCACGCGGCGGGACATCGCCAACTACTACATGCTGCTCACGTCGTACGTCGGGCGCGGGCTCGAACGGAAGCGCCTCTTTGACGCGGCGATGGACGCGAGCGGCCTCGAGCAGGTTGAGGTCGAGGGCTGGGACGAGCCGGCATTCGCTCATGCGGATGCCCTGAAAGCTCGTGCCCCGAAGGCGTACCGCATCACGCTCATGTCCCCGTTCGACTCACTCGTGTGGGCCGAGCCGCGCGTCGGGAGCGGCCCCCTTCGCGCACGCACGCTGCGCCTGTTCGACTACGACATGCTCTTCGAGCCATACGTCCCGAAGGAGAAACGCGTCCACGGCTATTTCACGATGCCCCTGCTCGCTGGCGGGCGCATCGCCGGTCATGTGGACCCGGCGCGTGAGGGGAAGACGCTGGTCGCGCGAAACGTATCGCTCCACGATCTGTCGGCGGTCGAAGACATGGCGGCGGCGCTACGGGAGGCCGCGGAGTGGGTCGGCTGCGACGCTGTCCGGCTGGATCGCGTGCAGCCGAGATCCGTGGCGGCGGCCCTCAAGCGGGCAGTCGGCTGATCCTGCGCGGCGGCTCTGCCACAATAGATCGATGACCACACACAACACACACGTGCGCGGCGGGCGCATCTCACGCTCGCTGCGCCCGGTGCGTCTCGCGGGGCGGGCCGTCGTGCGCTGGGCAGGGACGTACGCTGCCTGGGGCGATGGCAAGCGCCGCAAACGCGAGGAGTTCGTGCTGCGTACGGCCGAGGACGTCACCCGGACGATGGGCGACATGAAGGGCGCCTTCATGAAGTTCGGCCAGATCCTCTCGCTCATGTCGGGCACGCTGCCGGAGGAGGCCCGCGCGCAGCTCGCGACGCTGCAGGCGAATGCGCCTCCGATGGCGTACGAGCTGGTGCGCCGCGTGATCGAGCGCGAGTTCGGGCTGCCTCCGGAGAAGCTCTTCCGTCATTTCGAGCGCCACCCGCTCGCCGCCGCGTCGATCGGGCAGGTCCACCGCGCTCAGCTTCATGACGGCTCGGCCGTCGCGGTGAAAGTGCAGTATCCGGGCGTCCAAGAGGCGATCGCACACGATTTGTCGAACGCCGGCATGCTCATCTCGATGGTAGGCGTGCTCTCACGTGGGCTGGATGCGGGGTCGATCGTGCGCGCCCTGAAAGACGGCATCCTTGGCGAGCTTGACTACGTGCGGGAGGCGCACTGGCAGACGAGGTTCCACGACCGCTTCGATGGCCACGCCTTCATCCGCGTCCCGCGTGTGTATCACGATCTCACGACGCCGCACGTGCTGACGCAGGAGCTGATCGAGGGCCAGCCATTCTCCCGCGCGCTCGAACTCCCGCAGGAGGAACGGACGCGCGTCGCGGAGACTATCTTCCGCTACTGCTTCGGCTCGATCTACCGGCACCACCTCTTCAACGGCGACCCGCACCCCGGGAACTACCTGCTGTGTGAGGACGGACGCATCGCGTTCGTCGACTACGGCTGCGTCGTCGAGTTCAGCGACGAGACGGTCGAGAAGTTCATCCGCATCCTGCGCTCCGTCATGAATCACGACCTCCTTGAATGGCGCGCGGCCGTCGAAGACGCCGGCATCCTGCAGCCGGACGCACCCTTCACAACGAACGAGCTGTGGGATCACATGCGCTGGTACTGGGCGCCGATCCTCGACGAAGAGGTGACGTTCACGCCGGAGCTGGCCGCGCGGATGATCGCTCACAACACGCAGACGACGGGGCTGGGCGGCCGCATCAACCAGCACTGCAACGTACCCGAGGGCATGGTGTTCCTGACGCGCATCAACTTCGGGCTGGCAGGACTGATGGGCGGCCTGCACGCGCAGGGCCCGTGGCAGGCCATCGTGCGCGAGTACAGCGACGGCGCGCCGCCGGCGACGGAGCTGGGGCGGGAGTCTGCGCGCACGAGCCGTGGGCCGGCGGTGTGAGTGAGATCAGCGTTGGCGCTGCCTCGGTGAGCCGTCGTGGTAGTGATCGAAGTTCTCAGCAAGATCTCGCGGGAGCCGGTCAAGCTCCTCCTGAGGAAGCTTCTTGCCCAATTCGGCGATGTATGCGAACGCGTCGAACGGCTTCTTCGCTGTCCGCTTTGAGGCTGCCTTCTTCGGCCGCGATGCGGGCTTTCGTTTGGTGACCATCGCGATAACAGCATACCGGGGCGGGATCCGCCTCAGTCCTTGCGTTCGGCCAGCGCGATGCGGTTGATGCTGGCCGCCATGTACCCGGCGCCGAAGCCGTTGTCGATGTTCACGACGGCGACGCCGGCAGCGCATGAGTTCAGCATCGCCAGCAGCGGCGCCAGCCCGTTGAAGCTCGCACCGTACCCGACCGATGTCGGCACCGCGATCACCGGCGTGTTCACGAGCCCGGAGACGACGCTTGGCAGTGCGCCCTCCATGCCGGCGACAACGACGAGCGCTCGCTGCTTGCGGAGCACCGGCACCTGGTCCAGCAGGCGGTGGATGCCTGCCACGCCCACGTCGTACATGCGCTCGATGACGCAGCCCGCCATCTCCGCGGTCAGCGCAGCCTCCTCGGCGACGGGCAGATCGGCGGTGCCGGCGCAGAGCACGGCCACACCGGGCTGCTTCGGCATTGGCGTGCGCTCGACCGTCACGCAGCGTGCGATCTCGTGATGTGTGGCGTCAGGGATGGCGGCCAGTAGCTCGCGCGCGGACTCGGGACGAAGGCGGGTGACCAGCAGCCGGTCCGCCTTCTGCAGCAACGCCTTCGCGATGGAGACGATCTGCTCCGGCGTCTTGCCTTCGCCGAGCACGACTTCGGGCATCCAGTCGCGCAGGCCGCGGTGATGGTCGACCTTCGCGAAGCCCAGGTCCTCGTAGGGGAGGTGCCGCAGCTCCGCCATGGCGTCGTCAATGTCCGTCCTCCCCTCGGCTACGGCTGCCAGCAGGTCGCGCAGGCGATGCTCTTCGATGGTTAGTTCCTCCGGGTGTGTGTAAACATCTCATCATATCACCGCCGGACTTGACGCCTGCCGGACGTTCTCGATTGCACCGCCGGTTGCGCATCTCGATACTTGGCCCATGCCTAGACGCTCTGTAATCGCCGCGATCGCCTTCTGGGCGGTATGCATCCTGCTCGCCGCCGGGTTCGCGACGCTCGCCGTGTGGACCGCGCGCGAGTACTACCTCCCGGGTGACCGTTCTGTGACGTTCGGCGTGCAGGAGCTGTACCGCTACACTTGGGCGGATCGCTTGTTCGAGCAGGCGAACCGCGCGGGCGATGTGCTCGTGCTCTCCATAGTCTTCACAGCGCTCGTCGCCGTGCTGGCGGTGCGGCGGCGGTTTCTCGAGGCCACGATCGTCATCGGTGCAAGCCTCTCGCAACTGGCGCCGGGGGCCGTCAGCGCGGCGGTCGAGCGTCCCGACGCCCAGTACACGGCGATGCGGGAGGCGTTCGATGGGCTGCTGCATCCGCGCATCTATCCCAGCCCGGGTGGCTTCCCCAGCGGCCACGTCTTCGGCGAGGTGCTGGCGTACGGGCTCATCTTCTGGCTCGCGGGGCGAGCCCTGCCCCGGCCGGTCGCGCTGCCGCTGCGTATGGCCTGCGTGCTGGCGGTTGCCGCGGGGTTCGTGGCGCCGCTGTACCTGGGTGCGCACTGGTTCACCGATGCGCTGGGCGGGGCGTTGCTGGCGCTCCTGGTGTTGATGCTCTGCTGGCGCGCGGAACGGATGCTGCGGCGCGATCGCGAGGTCGTCCGCGTCGAGGATCTCCTCGCCGAGCCGCGCGACGAATCCGGGCTGCCGCTCGCGCGGGAGACAGCCTCCCGTCAGGAGACCGCCGCGGGTAATCCCTGACCCGGGCGGCAAACGTGGCCAGATATACTGGCCGGACGATGAAGAGCCCCTTTCTGACAGTACTGGAGGAGCGTATCCTCCTCGGCGACGGCGCCATGGGTACGCTGCTGTTCGCCCGCGGCGTACCGCAGAGCGCCTGCATCGAGGCGCTGGTGCTGGATCAGCCCGACGTCGTGCGGCGCATCCACGAGGACTACATCGCCGCCGGCGCGGACATTATCGAGACGGATACATTCGGCGCAAACCGCTACCGGCTGGCGAAGCACGGCCTCGAAGCGAAGGTGCGCGACATCAACTTCAAGGCCGCCAGGCTGGCCCGCGACGCGCGCGAGATCCACGGCTGGCCGGGGTTCGTCGCCGGGGCGGTCGGGCCGACGGGTCGGATGCTGGCGACGGTGGGGGACATAAAGCCGGACGAAGTCCGCGCCGCCATCCGCGAGCAGGTCGAGGGTCTGCTCGAAGGCGGCGTCGACCTCATCGTCCTCGAGACCTTCCCCGACATCGCGGAACTGCGCGAGGCCATTGCCGCCGTGAAGGCGTGCAGCGACCTGCCGGTCATCGCGCAGTGCACGTTCCAGCGCGATAACCGGACGCTGGGCGGCGAGCCCCCCGACGAGGTCGCGAACATCGCCGCGTCGCTGGGTGCCGACGTGTCCGGCATCAACTGCAGCCTCGGCCCGCACAACGCGCTCGAGGTCATCGAGCAGATGGCCGCGTCGTCGTCCATACGTCTGTCGGCAATGCCGAATGCCGGCCTGCCCAAGTACGTCGACAACCGGCTGATGTATCGCGCCACGCCGGAGTACTTCGCTGAGTACACGAAGCGGCTGGTGCAGGCGGGCGCGAACATCGTCGGCGGCTGCTGCGGCACCACGCCGGAGCACACGGCCGCGATGCGCGACATGCTGGAGCGCGAGTGGAATCGCAAGGCGCAACCGAAGGTCGATTCCGTGATCACCGTCAGCAGTCCGCCCGCGGGGGCTTCGGCGCCGGCCGGGGTTGAGAAGCCGCGCACACTGCGAGAGAAGCTGGCCGCGGGCGAGTTCGCCGTCAGCGTCGAGCTGGACCCACCCCGCGGGCTGAATCCGCGCAAGGCGCTCGAAGGGGCAGCGGCGTTGAAGGCGTCAGGCGCCGACGCGATCAACATCGGCGACAGCCCCATGGCGCGCGTCCGCATGAGCGCCATCGCGCTCGCCGTGTTGATGCAGCAACGAGTGGGGATGGAGACGATCATCCACTTCACCTCGCGCGACCGCAACCTGATGGCGATCCAGTCCGACCTGCTCGGCGCGCACGCGCTCGGCATCCGCAACGTCATCGCACTCACCGGCGACCCGCCTTCGGGTGGCGAGTACGCGCGCGCGACCGGCGTGTGGGACGTCGACTCCATCGGCTTCATCCGCATCATCAAGATGCTGAACAGCGGCACGGACTGGGCCGGCAACAGCATCGGCAAGGGGACGGACTTCTTCGTCGCCTGCGCCGCCAACCCCACGGCCGACAACGTCGACCTGGAGCTGGACCGCGTGCGCCGCAAGATCGAGGCCGGCGCCGACTGCCTGATGACGCAGCAGTTCTACGACGCCGGCAGTCTGGAGTCGTTCCTCGAGCGACTAGGCCCCATAGACATCCCCGTGCTGATCGGCGTGATGCCGCTGCAGAGCCACAAGCACACCGAGTTCATCCACAACGAACTCGCCGGCGTGTTCGTGCCGGAGGACGTACGCGAGCGGATGCGCCGCGCGGGCGAGAACGGCGTTGCCGAGGGGCTTGCGCAGGCGCGCGAGCTGCTGGAGCAGTGCCGCCCGATGTGCGACGGCGCGTACCTAGTGCCCTCGTTCGGCCGGTACGAGGTCGTGGGTGAGCTGGTGCAGTTCGCGAAGTCGCTGTGACCCCGCCCGACGTGGATCCCGTTGCGCACAATCGCGAAGCCTGGGACAAGCAGGTCTCGCGGGACAACGAGTGGACGCGGCCCGTCTCGTCCGAAGACGTCGCGCGTGCACGCAACGGCGACTGGTCCGTGGTGCTGATCGGCTACCAGCCGGTGCCGCGCGACTGGTTCCCCGCCGATCTGCGCGGCCTCGACGTGCTCTGCCTGGCGTCGGGTGGTGGGCAGCAGGGGCCGATCCTGGCGGCCGCGGGCGCGAACGTCACCGTGTTCGACAACTCGCCGAAGCAGCTAGAGCAGGACCGCATGGTGGCCGAGCGCGACGGCCTCGACATCGCGATGGTGCAGGGCGACATGCGCGACCTGCGCGCGTTCGGGGACGGGACGTTCGACCTCATCTACCATCCGGTGTCGAACCTGTTCTGTCCGGAGCTGCCGCCGGTGTGGCGCGAGTGCTTCCGAGTGCTGCGGCCGGGCGGGACGCTGCTGGCAGGGTTCATGAACCCCGACCTCTTTGTCTTCGAGCGTGAGGCGGAGGATGTCCGCGGCGAGCTCGTCGTCCGGCACACCCTGCCGTACAGCGACCTGACGCACATGACAGCGGAGGAGCGTGCGCGCTTCGTGGGTGACGGCCCCCTGGAGTACAGCCACACGCTCGCCGACCAGATCGGCGGGCAGCTCGCGGCCGGGTTCGTGCTAACGGCGTTCGCCGAGGCGCCGCATCACGCCTCCATCACGTCGAAGTACATGCCCGGCTACTACGCCACCGGCGCACTCAAGCCCGTCACCTGATTCCTGACCCAACCAGGCCTGCCGGTGAAGGCGGGGCTTGACTCTTAGCGAGGAATGAATGAACATTCATTTCGTGACCGCTTCGGCCGCCCCCACCGCAGACGCCGACAAGCGCGAGGCCATCCTCGACGCCGCGCTCACGCTCTTCGCCGAGCGCACGTTCGACGGCACGCCGGTGCCGCTCGTGGCCGAGGCGGCGGGCGTCGCCGCCGGCACCATCTACCGCTATTTCCCCTCGAAGGAGGCGCTCGTCAACGCGCTCTACCGCCGTTGGAAGGGCGAGATGCAGCGGACGCTCGTCGAGGCGGTCGCCGGCGGGACCACGGTCCGCGAGCAGTTCGGCCTGATCTGGTGCGGGCTCTGGCGATTCGCCGTCGACAACCCGCGCGCCATCGCCTTCATCGAGACGCATCACCACGCGGCGTACCTCGACGACGAGAGCCGGGCGCTGGCTGCGGAGATCGACGCGCAGACCACGGCCTTCGTGCGCGTCTCGCAGGCTTCCGGCGCGATCCGCGATGTCGAACCCGGCACGTTGCTCGCCCTCGTGATGGGCGCGTTCACCGGCCTCGTGAAGAGAGCCGGTTCCGACGGCCTTCGTTACGACGAAGCCGCCGTGCGACAGACGGAAGAGATGATGTGGTCCGCACTGAAAACGTAAGGCCCGGCCAACGACTAATCACCAGCGACCAGCGACCAGCGACCAGGAGACCAACACATGAAACTCGGCCTGCAGATCCCCTACTTCACCTGGCCCGGCGGCCCACCCGAGATGGCCGCCAAGCTCGCCGAGATCGCACGCGCGGCCGAAGGCGCCGGCTACGACTCGATCTGGGTGATGGACCACTACTTCCAGATCCCTATGGCCGGTCCCGCCGAGTGGGACATGCTGGAGGCGTACACGGCGCTGGGCTATCTCGCCGGCGAGACGTCGCGCGTCAAGCTTGGCGCGCTCGTCACCGGCGTCACCTACCGCCACCCGGGCATCCTCGCGAAGCAGGTGAGCACGCTCGACGTGCTCTCCGGCGGGCGCGCGTATCTCGGCATCGGCGCGGCCTGGTACGAGCGCGAGCACCTCGGCCTCGGCGTGCCGTTCCCACTGATGAAGGAGCGCTTCCAGCGTCTGGAGGAGGCGCTGCGCATCGTGAAGCAGATGTGGTCCGGCGAGGTCGCGCCCTTCGTAGGCAAGCACTACCAGCTCGCCGAGACGCTGAACGTCCCGATGCCGCTCAGCAAACCGCATCCGCCGATCCTCATCGGCGGCAGCGGCGAGAAGAAGACGCTGCGGCTCGTGGCGAAGTACGCCGACGCCTGCAACCTCTTCGCAGAGTCGCCTTCCGGCGTCGCACGCAAGCTGGGGATCCTGCGCGAGCACTGTGACGCCGTCGGCCGCAACTACGACGAGATCGAGAAGACCATCATCCGCCCGATGGGCTTCGGCGAGGGCAGCTCGCCCGCCCAGGTCGTGCAGACGCTGGGTGAGTACGCCGAGGTCGGCGTGCAGACATGCCTCGGCGTGCTGCTCGGCGCAGAGAACATCACGCCGATCGAGACCGTCGCCCGCGACGTTATCCCGCAAATCAGCAAGTTGTAGTGTTCCAGGTTCGTTCCCGCTCTCAGGGATCCACCCATCGACTGGCCGGCGCGCTGACAGGCTGACCGGCCGCCAGACTGAAAGGCTCACAGCCATGTCCAGCGTACTCATTACCGGATGCAGCAGTGGCTTCGGCCTCCTCACGGCCCTCGAGTTCGCGCGCAACGGCGACCGCGTCTTCGCCACGATGCGCAATCTCGACAAAGCGGGCCCGTTGAAGGACGCCGCCGCGAAGGAGAACCTGCAGATCTCATTGCTGAAGCTCGACCTCCTGGACGAATCCTCGATCGCGAGCGCAGTCGACAGGGCAGAGGCGGACGCCGGGCCCATCGACGTGGTGGTCAACAACGCGGCAATGGAGCTGCGCTCGCCGATCGAGGACGCATCCGAGGACGAGGTGCGCAGGCAGTTCGAGACCAACGTCTTCGGCACGCTGCGCGTGATCCGCCAGGTGCTGCCCCGCATGCGCGACCGCCGCGCAGGCACGATCGTAAACCTCTCGTCCATCGGCGGCATCGTCGCCGCGCCATACGCCGGCTACTACTCGGCGACCAAGCACGCCGTCGAGGCGATCAGCGAGGCCTTGCACTACGAGGCCCGCCCGTTCGGCGTCCGCATCGTAGTCATCGAGCCCGGAGCCTTTCCCACGGAGTTCGGAAGCAACGCCTTCGTAGCGGCGAAGTTCAACGAGTCGTCCCCGTATCACGCGAACGCGCAGGGCTTCGAGAAGGCCTTCGAGCGAATGCGTGCGCCCGATGGCGTGCGGCAGGATCCGGCCGTCGTCGCCCGCGCGATCTACGCGGCTGTGCACGACGAGGCGCCGAAGCTCCGATACACCGTAGGCGCCGACGCGCAGATGATCGCCGCCGTACGCAAGCAGCTCGATTTCGAGGGGTTCGAGGCCGCGATGCGTAAGACGCTGGACTGGTGGGACTGATCGGGTACACATGGTAGGGGGTGACCTGCACTCCCGACGCGCTGTAGGAGCGGCCCTGTGTGGTCGCCCAATCAGGAGGCCACGATGCCTGACCAGATCTCGAACGCCATCCTCATTACGGGCTGCTCGACCGGCATCGGGCGCGCGACGGCCGAACACCTCGCGTCGCGCGGGCATACGGTCTACGCCACTGCGCGCCGGCTCGAATCGATCGCGGATCTCGCGGCGAAGGACTGCAAGACGCTCGCGCTCGACGTCACCGACGAGGCGTCGATGCTGGCCGCCGTGCGGGTGGTCGAGCAGGCGGAGGGCGCCGTTGGCGTGTTAGTGAACAACGCCGGCTACGCGCAGGACGGCCCCATCGAAGAGGTGCCGCTCGACGCCGTGCGCCGCCAGTTCGAGACGAACGTCTTCGGGCTGGTCCGGCTGACGCAGCTCGTGCTGCCGGCTATGCGCGCGCAGAAATGGGGCCGTGTGATCAACGTCAGTTCCGTCGGCGGGAAGGTCGTCTTCCCGGGCGGGGGCTTCTACCACGCCACCAAGTGGGCGGTCGAGGCGATCAGCGAGGCGATGCGGTTCGAGCTGCGCCCCTTCGGCATCGACGTCGCGGTGATCGAGCCCGGCGCGATCCAGTCGTCCTACGAAGAAACGTCGCTGGGGGCGATGGCCGGGGGTGGTGACGGGTCGCCGTACGCGCAGTTCAACCGCGAGCGCGCCGAGCGCGTCACGGCCGCCTACGCCGGGAAGATCGCTGGCCCCGAGGCCGTCGCGAAGGTCATCGAGCATGCGGCCACGTCGAAGCACCCGCGCACGCGCTACACCGTCACGGCGCAGGCCCGTATGGTGATGTCGCTTCGCCGGATCCTGCCGGATCGCGCCTGGGATCGCTTCATCGGCACGCAGTTCAAGCCGCCACGGGTGGAGTGAACGCCTCGGACACGGCACTATATCCGTGTCAGCACGAATGAATCACGTGGGAGAGAACCGATGGCAACGACGGAAGGCGAGTATGAGCCGAGCCCGTGGGCCTGGGTGCGGCAGCAGGTAGAGACGTACGAACGTACCGGCGGGCGCGAAGCGAACACGCTCCTGGAAACAGGGCTGCCCATCATCATCATGACGATGCGCGGCAACAAATCGGGGAAGGTCCGCAAGACGCCGGTCATGCGTGTCGAGCACGACGGTGTGTACGCGCTCGTCGCGTCGATGGGCGGCGCGCCCAAACATCCGGTCTGGTACTTCAACCTGAAATCAGATCCGGGAAGAGTGACGATCCAGGACGGCCCCGAGCCGTTCCCGGTGAAGGTACGCGAGCTCGAGGGCGAGGAGCGCGAGCAGTGGTGGTCGCGGGCCGTCGCCGCTTATCCGCCGTACGCGGAGTACCAGAAGAAGACGACGCGCGTGATCCCGGTCCTCCTCGCCGAACGCCAGAACTGACCGCGCGCCCTGCGGCCGGTCGAGGAACAGTCGATGGTTCTCCCGCGTGGGATCAGCGGCGCGATCGCGTAGGCCAGCAGGGCCGCGTTACGTTCTAGGCACACTGGCACACTGGCACACTGGCACACTGGCACACTGGCACACTGGCACACTGGCACACTGACGCGCTCAGCTCCCGAACGGCGCGCGCGGGTCGAGGGGCGGCTGCCCGGGATGGGCGCCTGGCAGGTTGAGGCCGTCGCGGCCGAAGACCTTCTGGATGTCCTCCATGCGGTTGCCGACGACTACCCCTTGGCGACGATGTTGAGCAGGCGGTTGGGCACGTAGATCACGCGGGCGATCTCCTTCCCGGTGACGTGCGCGGACACGCTGGCGCTCTCCAGCGCGCGGGCGCGGGCGACGTCTTCGGGCGCGTCGAGCGGGAGGAGCAGGCGGTCGCGGACCTTGCCGTTGACCTGCACCGCCACCTCGACCTCGTCGGCTCGGGCGAGCGTTGCGTCGTGCTTGGGCCACGGCTGCGTGTGGATGCTGTACGGCTTGCCCAGCCGCTGCCACAGCTCCTCCGCTATGTGGGGCGTCGGCGGCGCCAGCAGCAGCGCCAGCGACTCCACGGCCTCGCGCCAGGCATCGCCATCGACCTCCGCGCCCGATTCGCGCAGGCGGATGAGCTCGTTGGTGAACTCCATCATCGCCGCGATCATCGTATTGAAGTGGAAGTCCTCGATGTCCTCGGTGACCTTCTTGATGGTCTTGTGCGTCCAGCGGCGCAGCGCGCGCGTTTCGGGCGCGGCAGGCTGCGGATCGACGGGCATGTCCGCGGTGACGGCGTTCCAGGCGCGGTTCAGCCAGCGGTAGATGCCGGTGATGCCGCTGGCGTCGTACGGGCCGCCCTGGTCCCACGGACCCAGGAACATCAGATACGCGCGGAAGGTGTCGGCGCCCCAGCGCTCCACCTGGCTGTCGGGCGCGACCACGTTGCCGCGGGACTTGCTCATGCGCTGTCCGTCGGGGCCCAGGATCTGGCCCTGGTTGAACAGCCTCACCATCGGCTCGCTGTGCTCGACCACGCCCATGTCCCGCGCGGCCTTCGTGAAGAAGCGCGTGTACAGCAGGTGCATGACCGCGTGCTCAGCGCCGCCGGTGTACTGGTCGACGGGCAGCCACTTGCGCGCCAACTCGCGGCTGAAGGGCCGCTCCTCGTTGTGCGGGTCGATGTAGCGCATCTGGTACCACGATGAGCACATGAACGTGTCCATCGTGTCGGTCTCGCGCTTCGCCGGCTTGCCGCACACCGGGCACGTCGTGTTCAGAAATCCTTCGTGGTACGTCAGCGGCGATTCGCCCGTCGGACGGAACTCCGCGTCGTCGGGCAGCAGCACCGGCAGGTCCTTCTCGGGCACCGGCACGGCGCCGTGGTCGTCGCAGTAGATGACGGGGATGGGCGCACCCCACATGCGCTGCCGCGAGATTAACCAGTCGCGCAGCCGGTAGGTGACGGCGCCCTTCCCGTAGCCCTGCTCCTCGGCGTACTTGATCGCTGTCGCGACCGCGACCTCGTCCGGCGTGCCGTCCAGCGGGCCGGAGTTGATCATCGTGCCGCCGTGGGGCAGCGCCGCGGTCAGCTCACCGCCGTCCCAGTCGGGGTGCCTGAACACGGGGACGATCGGCAGGCCGTACTTCTTCGCGAAGTCGAAGTCGCGCTGGTCGTGGCCGGGGACGCCCATGACGGCGCCGGTGCCGTACGTGGCCAGCACGTAGTCGGCGATCCACACCGGCACCGGCTTGCCGTTGAACTTGTTCGTGACGTACGCGCCGGTGAAGACGCCGGTCTTCTCGCGCTCGGTGCTGAGGCGGTCGATCTCCGACTCCTTGCGCGCGGCGTCGACGTACGCCTTCACCGCGGCGCGTTGCTCCGGCGTGGTGATCTGCTCGACCAGCGGGTGCTCCGGCGCCAGCACGAAGAAGCTGACGCCGAACACCGTATCGGGGCGCGTCGTGAAGACGGTGATCTCCTTCGTGTCGACGCCGGGCACGTCGAGGCCGAACGACAGGTGCGCGCCCTCGCTCCGGCCGATCCAGTTGCGCTGCATGGATGCGACCTGGTCGGTCCACTGCAGCCCGCTGAAGTCCAGCAGCTCGTCGGCGTACTTCGTGATGCGGAAGAACCACTGCTCCAGGTCGCGCTTGGCGACGACCGTCTCACAGCGCTCGCACTTCCCGTCGAGCACCTGCTCGTTGGCGAGGACGGTCTGATCCTTCGGGCACCACCACACCGAGGCATTCTTCTTGTACGCCAGGTCGTGCTTCAGGAGCTGCAGGAACCACCACTGCGTCCACCGGTAGTAGTCGGGCGATGCCGTGACGACTTCGCGCGACCAGTCGAACATGGCGCCCATCAGCTTGAGCTGGCGGCGCATGTGCTCGACGTTCGCGAACGTCCACTCGGCCGGGTGCGCGCCGTTCTTGATGGCGGCGTTCTCCGCGGGCAGCCCGAAGGCGTCGAAGCCCATCGGGAAGAGCACGTTGTAGCCGGTCATGCGCCTGTAGCGCGCGGCCGCGTCCGACGGCGCCATCGCGAACCAGTGGCCGATGTGCAGATCGCCCGACGTGTAGGGAAGCATCGTCAGCGCGTACCACTTTGGCCGTCCGCCCGAGGCGGCGTCATCGTCGGGCGTGCGGTACAGCTGATCCGCCTCCCACCTCGCCTGCCACTTCGTCTCGATGGCCTGCGGGTCGTAGCGATCAGCCCCTCCGGGCCTGCTCTTCGTCGCATCCATGGTCATAGTCCACCTCGGTGGTAGTCGTTAGTCGCTAGGTGTTAGTGGTTAGTGGTCAGATGTCGCGGTATCGCGCTTTGTCTTTGCCGTTTGCTGCTTGCTTCCGGTGTCCGCGTCCCTGTCCCTAGCCCCTCGTCCCTACTCCCGCTCCTGTGCGGTGTCCTCCGGATCGCCGTGGCCGAGATCGTCGTCGTAGGCGCCGCCGTTCGAGGGGCGGATGTGCTTCGTGAAGACGCGCAGCTCCAGCAACAGGACGGCGAAGAGCGCGCAGAAGATCGCGACGACGTACGCCTCGACCCCGATCGCCACGCCGATCGCGGCGGTGGTCCAGATCGTGGCGGCGGTGGTGACGCCCTTCACGCTGTAGCCCTCGCGGAAGATCAACCCCGCGCCCAGGAAGCCGATGCCGGTGACGATCTGCGCGGCGATGCGGTCGTCGCCGCCGTACAGTGTCGACATGTCGGCGAAGAGCGCCGAGCCCAGGCACACCAGCGCCATGGTGCGCACGCCGGCGGGGTAACCCCGGTACTCGCGCTCGAGCCCGATGACGGCGCCCAGCACAGCCGAAAGCGCCAGCCGCGCGACGATCTCCCACTGCGTGCCCGTGTCCAGCATGCCCGGCCCCACCTTCCGCGTTCGGCAGCCCGCCGAGTAAACGAAAACCCCCGTCCACAGGGACGGAGGGTATGCTCCGCGGTACCACCCTGGTTGCCCGCCGCCGGCGGACCACCTCGTGACGCGATATCGGGCGCACCCGCCGACGGCTACCTCGCCCGGGCGAGCTCACCGCCGATGCTCCCCGGCGAGTTCAGCGCGTCTGTGTGCCGGCTCGCACCGCCGCCGGCTCTCTGTGTGGCACAGCCGCCCTCGGCTGTGCAGCGCCTACTACTCCGGATCGTCGCACTGGCTTCGATTAGGCCGCATTATACGTGGAAGCGGCGAGGCCGCCGCAAGCGGCGAATACCCGCATGTACGAGCGCGACTGCAGCCGCCGCCCGACCCGCCGGCGCTCTTCGGCTGAGGTCGGCCGCCATCGCGCTAGCCGGACAGCGCACCACCGTGCCACAGGTGTCAGCGCGCGTTGCCGCTGGCTGGGGGCTGCGCACTCTGAGCCGTTTTCTGCTGCGAATACACCAATATCGGCGGATGATCCTCCGAATATATTTCATGAGAGGCCGGTGCACCTATACTTTAGGTCATTCACGACCCGGCACGATCGGAGGGACCATGACGACGGCAACATCAGCGCTGGACCGTACGGCGCGGCTTCTGGCGCTCGCGGCGGACCTGGCCGACGACTTCGCGACGCGCGCGGACGAGCACGATCAGGAGAACACCTTCCCGTTCGAGAACATCGAGCGCCTGAAGGAGACCGGGTACACGATGCTGCCGGTCCCGCAGGAGCTGGGAGGGCTCGGGGGGACGCTGCTGGACTTCGTGATGTGCCAGGAGCGCATCGCGGCGGGCTGCGCCTCGACCGCACTGAGCATCAACATGCATATCTTCGCCATCGGCTCGCTGATGGAGAACCTGCTTAGCCCCCCACCCGGTTCGGAGGGCGCCGCGCTGGACATGGCGAAGGCGCTCGTGCCGCTGCTGGCGCAGGGCAAGCTCATCATAGGAGGTGGCTTCACCGAGGCCGAGATCGGCGGCAACTGGGGCTTTCCGACGACCACGGCGGTCCGCCAGGAGCACAACGGCGTGCCCGGGTTCGTGATCAACGGGCGTAAGCAGTTCACAACGATGGCGCCGGTGATCGACCTGGTGGCTGTGAACACGTCGACGACGGACGCGAATGGCGAGAAGGTGATCGGGCTCTTCGTGATCCCCCGCGGCACAGCGGGAATCGAGATCGTCGAGACCTGGGACACCATGTCGATGCGGGCGACTGCCAGCCACGACCTGATCATCAAGGACTGCTGGGTGCCCGAGCAGGCGTGCGTGGGGTTGCGTGCGCCCGGCGACGCCGATGTCGGCGCGAACGTGCTCCTGGTGTGGTTCGGACTCCGCATTGGCGCCATCTACACGGGCGTCGCGACGGCCGCGCGCAACTTCGCCGTGGAGTGGGCGAAGACTCGCAGGTCCGTCCTGTTCGAGCGTCCCATCGCCCACTTCCCGGGCGTGCAGTTCCACGTCGCGGAGATGGACATCGAACTGGCGGCCACCCGCGCGCTCCTGCGCACGACCGCCCAGGAGTGGATGGCCGGCGGCCTGCGCGAGCGGTCGGACCTGGCGCGGATCGTCCTTGCCAAGACGCAGGCGACAAACGCGGCGATTCGCGTCGTCGAGGAGGCTATGTCGGTCGTGGGCGCGCCGGCGATCTTCCGCAAGAACCCGATGCAACGGTTCTACAGGGATGTGCGCCCCGGCGCCTTCCAACCGCTCACCAATGACGTGGCGAAGGAGCTGATCGGGAAGACGGCGTTGGGGATCGCGCCGGAGTTCCTCCCCCGCTGGGGATGATTCGTGGGCGGTCGTGACACACAAAGGGGGCGGGTCTGCTGACCTGCCCCCTTCCTTATTCGGTGGTGGTGGAGCTGAGGGGACTCGAACCCCTGACCTCCACACTGCCAGTGTGGCGCTCTCCCAATTGAGCTACAGCCCCATGTATATGCAGTTGTCGAACCCGGATCTGTCGCCGCCGGCGACCGCTCTCCCAATTGAGCTACAGCCCCATGTATATGTAGTTGTCGAACCCCGGACCTGCCGCCGCGGCGACCGCTCTCCTTTTTGAGCCACAGCCCTGGAATGCAATCATCGTATCAGCCGCTTCCCGGACTCGCCACTTGGACGGCGGTTGCGTGTGAGTGCGCGGTAACAATCCTCCTATCCCGCGCCTAACCATTCCCCTATCCTGCTTCGATGGCGACGATCGAAGCTGAAGCACGACGGCGTCTGCCCTTCGGCATTCCGCTCCCGGCCTCCGTCTCGGCGTTGCGGGAGCGGGACTTCCGGGTGGTCTGGATCGGGCAGGCCATCTCGATGACGGGCACCTGGATGCAGGCGATGGCGCAGGGCCTGCTGGTGCTGCAGCTCTGGAACTCTGCGTTCGGCCTGGGGCTCGTCAACTTCGCGAACGCCGTCCCCAGCCTGATCGTGATGCTGTTCGGGGGCGTCCTCGCCGACCGAGCGGATAAGCGCCGCATTCTGCTGGTGACACAGGTGGCGATGATGCTGCTGGCCGGGGCGCTCGCCGTGCTGGTCGTAACCGACAGGATCGAGATCTGGATGATTATCGTCGCGGCCGCGATGCTGGGCATCGCGTTCGGCTACGACATGCCGGCCTATCAGGCGTTCCTCCCTGAACTAGTCCCGCCGGAGAAGATCGGACAGGTCGTGGCCCTGAACTCGTCGACCTTTCATGGAACCCGCACCGTAGGTCCCGCCATCGCCGGTGCCGTGATCGGTGTCTTCGGCATCGCGACCGCGTATTTCCTCAACGCGGCCAGCTTCGTCGCTGTGATCGTCGGGCTGCTCCTGATCCGCTATCGTCCGGCCGCGCGTCCGGCCGGAGAGCCACGGGTGTCCTCGATAGAGGGCCTGAAGCAGGGTTTGCGCCACGCTCGGAGCCGGCCGCATGTGATGGCGCTGCTGCTGCTAACGGCGCTGAACACGACGCTGGTGTTCCCCATCGTGGCGATCCTGACGACCTACTACGTCAAGGGCGTGCTGCATGAGGGCGCGGGCGTGCTGGGGCTCGTCTGGGCCAGCTCGGGCCTGGGGTCGGTCCTCGGGGCCCTGGCGCTCGTCTGGTGGAGCGAGCAAATGCGGGCACAGCGGATCTGGCTGGCCGTGCTGATCGCACCACTCGGCCTCATCGGGATGGCGCTGACCCGGGAGCCCGCGGTGGCAATCGCCATTCAGGCCGTCGTCTCGTTCTCGTTCTCGTCCCAGCTCGGCCTCATCCAGATGATGCTCCAGGAGTCGACGCCGCATCAGTACCGGGGACGGGTCATGTCCCTCAACGGCATCGCCTTCAACGGGACCGTCCCATTCGCGGCGCTGGCCGCATCGGGCGCCGCCGCCGGAGTGGGGCTTCCTGCCGTGATGGTGGCCGTGGCCGTCGCCTACGGGATACTCGGAGTGCTGGCCCTGCAGTTCGCCGGCGGGGGCATCGCGAACGTGGTGGCGCGGGCCCATGACGAGTACCGGGAGCTAGCGGCTCAGCCGGTTGCGGGAGGGCACCGCTAAGTGCGAGTCCGATAGCCCGCCGGGTCGCGCATCGATTTGCGCCCGGATCCGAGCCAGCCGAAAACTGTCTCTTCCGGCGAAGTCACCGGTCCTTGATCTTCCTGCCGTGGTGGAATGTTGGCCCTTCCCGCCGCTCGCTACTTCGTCCCCAGCAGCTCGGTCACGACTTCGTTGATCGCGCGGCCGTCGGCGCGGCCCTTCAAGCGGCCCATCACCACCGGCATCAGCTTGCTCTTGTCGCCGGGGCCCGCCGCCCCCGTCTCTTCCATGGCCTTCCTTACCTCGGCGACGATCTCGTCGCGCCCCATCTGCTCCGGCAGGTAGGCGGAGATGATCGCCAGCTCGGCCGTCTCGCGGTCGACCAGGTCCTGGCGTGCGGCCTTCTTGTACTCCTCGATGCTCTCGCGCCGCTGCTTCGCCTGCTTCTGCAGCACGTCCAGCACGTCGCTGTCGGCCAGCTCCTGCCGGGACGCCGACTCGTCCTTCACGTTCACGCGCGAGATCTCGGTGTTGCGGACCGCCGTCAGGACGGAGCGCAGCGTCTCCCGCCGCACGGCTTCTCCGGCGCGCATCGCGTCTTTCAGGTCGTCCGCGAGTCTGTCTTTCAGGGCCATGGTCACCTCTTGTTCAGATCATCCCGTGTCAGGCTGCTCTGACAAGTCAGAGACTTCGTCGATTTCGATCGGCTCTTCGGTCACGGTGCCGTCGGTGATGCGGAACGCCCGCACGACGGGATCCGCGTCCATCAGCGAGACCAGGACGTAGTACGCGTCCGGCCACGCCGCCAGCCGCACGTCGGTCGGCGAAGGATACGCCTCCGTGTGGGTGTGAGAGTGGTAGATCGCCAGGAACTCCCAGTCGTTGCCGTCCACCTCGCGGTGGATGCGCAGCAGGTCCTTCGGCTCCACGCTGTAGCGGTAGGGGCTGGCCTCGGCGTTGATGGCCCGGTACACCTTCTTAGCGCGCCCGTCCGCCCCCGCGATGATGCCGCAACACTCGTTCGGTGCGTCTTCCTTCGCGTGCGCGATCATCTCGTCGATGTAGGCCTGTTCCAGCACCAGCGCCATGTGGTCGCTACTCCCCCGTCGGCATCACGATGCCCATCGCGCTGCGCGGCAGCTCCACCGTCATCACCGGCAGCTCCAGCGACCGGTACGACGCGGCCAGCGCCGAGCCCGCGCACGGGCCGCACAGGTGCTCGATATCCTGCTCCAGGTTGCGGAATATGGGCTCGCCCTCGGGCAGGCGCGGGTCCACGAAGTCGCGCGTGAGCCAGGCGAAGCGGCTCTGCTCGCCGCAGCGCGCGCAGGCGTCGCCGATGGTCAGCAGCAGCCAGGAGATGGCCTCGACGTCCTCGCGCACGAACTGGTACGCGGGCATTTCGTCCAGGCGGTAGTAGTAGTGGTCGCTGTACTCGTCGAACGACTCCACGATGACGGCCACGCCCTCGACGCCGCTGTAGGCGGCCTTCAGCCCCTCCGCCAGGCACTTCAGACCGTACAGCACCGGCTCGCCGTCATAGGCGCCCCGGCAGGTGGGGTCCAGGCCGACGCGCCCCTCTTCGACACGGCAGATGTCGCAGAGCTGCCCTGCCTCGAACAGGTCGCCGGTCAGCTCCTCGTCGTCCTCGTCGTCGCCGCTCATGATGTTGAGGCCGTCCTCGTCCTCGTCGACCACTTCCGTCCGCCGGTCGTCGCCACCGCGTCTGAACACCATGCCGCAGATTCCCTTCCAGTGCTCCGCGGGCGTCAGCGCGCCAGCGCCGATGCCACGGACTCGCGCACGTCACGCAGGCGGAACGGCTTCGAGAGGACCGTGTTCTTGATGCCCTGCAGGAACTTGCGCGTGTCGGGCGCCACCGTGTCCCCGGTGATGAAGATCACGCGCTGCGCCAGCGGGTTGCCATCGTCGCGAAGGCGCCTGTACAGGTCGGGTCCGCCCATCACGGGCATCTTGATGTCGGTGATGATCAGGTCGAACGCTTCCGCGCCCACCTTGTCCAGCGCCTCACGCCCGTTGCTGGCGATGGATACGTCGTGGCCGTCCATCTCCAGCACGCCCATGAGCAGCTGCTGGATCGCCTCCTCGTCGTCGACGACGAGGATGCGGCGCCGGTCGACCGCCGCGGCGGCAACGCCGTTGTCGTCGTCTCGCACGCGCGCCCGCGCCGCGCCCGCGAGCACCGGCAGCTCGATGTTGAAGGTAGTGCCGTTGCCGGGCTTGCTCTCCGCCCAGATCCGGCCGCCGTGCTCCTCGATGATGCCGTAGCTGATGGTCAGGCCCAGGCCGGTGCCGTCGCCTGCGTCCTTGGTGGTGAAGAAGGGGTCGAAGATGCGCCGCAGCGTCTCCTCGCTCATCCCCGGCCCGCTGTCCTCGAACGAGGCCAGCACGACGCCGGGGCGGCTCATCCGGGTCGTGATCCGCAGCGTACCCTCGGCGCCCTCCTCTTCGGTCGTGCGCATCGCCTGTTCGGCGTTGATGATGATGTTCAGGAACACCTGCAGCAGCTGGTTCGTGTCGACCATCGTGTCCGGCAGCGCCGGGTCCAGCTCCTGCACCACGTCGATGTTCCGCACGCGCAGGTCGTAGTTGCGCAGGTCCAGCACGCGTTCGATGAGCGAGTTGATGTTCGCGGACTCCTTGCGGGCCTCGCGCCGCCGGGCGAACGTCAGCAGGTTCGAGACGATCTTCGAGGCCCTGTCCGCCTCCTGATAGATGGTCTGGATCTGCTGACGCACTGTGGGTTCCAGGTCCGTCTTCATCAGCAGCAGCTGAGCGAACCCCATGATGCCGGTCAGCGGGTTGTTCAGCTCGTGCGCCACGCCCGAGACCAGCTGCCCGATGCTGGACATCTTCTCCGACTGCAGCAGCCGCTCCTGCACCATCTTCGTATGCGACCGCTGGCGCTCGATCTCCTCGAACGCGCGGGAGGCGTCGCTGGCCATCGCGAAGAAGAGGCGCCGCTGCTCGGCGGTGAGTGGCTTCGGGCAGCTGACACGCAGCAAGCCCCGGACCGCCCCGTTCATCACGAGCGGCGCATCCTCGTAGGCGTCGGGCTCGCTGATGGGCGCGTCGGTGGCCCCGGCCAGGGGGATGACCTGGGGTTCGTCGCTGGGCCAGGCCGCGTGGTCGGCGCCCGCCAGCTCCACGAAGGCGGCCAGGGACTGGACCTGCAGCCCCTCCAGGACCGCCGGAGTCACCTTGCCCGTGGTGAACACCGGCACGATGTGGCGCCCGTCCTCGCACACCACGGCCACGGCGACGTCGAACCCTAGCGCATAGCGCATGGCCTGGATGACCGTCGTGAGCAAGGGGATCATCGCCGCGATTATACGTGACCCCGAGAGGCGGCGGCTATTCGGGGTCGCGCGAAAGAGTGGGCGGAGGACGGTGTCAGAATCGTGACATAAAACCGGCCCGTCGGCCCTTCAGATGTCGCGATCTGACCCGATGTAAACAATCGGGGTTTGCTCCTCAGCCTGTCGGGACATGCCGCATGGGGCGGGGACTCCATTCGCCTCAATACTGCGCCCAAGTAAAGACGCTCGGGTCGCACGAGCCTACGTCTCGCTGGGAGGGGAGATGGTACAACCACCGCGCGCCACAAAGACGCGTACCAGCACGAGGCGGCAGCGGCCGGCTCCATCCAACATTCCCGGCCAGGCCGAGGAAGACGATCCGTACTCAGAGGTAAGCCTGACCAAGGTGATCCGCGACTACATGCCCCTGGTCAGGCACGCGGTGAACCGAATCGCCGTCGGCAGCACCAACGGCGGCATCCTGGGCTACGAGGACATGGTGTCCTACGGCGTCCAGGGCCTCATCGAGTCCTACTACACGTTCGACCCGGATAAGGGGGCCAAGTTCTCCACCTACGCGCTTCCCCGTATTCGCGGCTCCATCCTCGACGCCATCCGCGCCACGCACCCCCTGCCGCGCTCGCTGCAGAAGTTCGGCAGCGACCTGGAGAAGGCGACAGCGGCGCTCCACGTGAAGCTGAACCGCGCTCCCACCCGCGACGAGCTGGCGCAGCACATGGGCATCGACGGCCGGGACTTCATGGCCTCCCTCCGAACCAGCAACGTCCGTGTCGTCTCTCTGGACAGCCTGGCCGAGACCGCCGCCAACGGCGCGAGCGAGAAGCTGTGGGAGATGGCCGACGACGACCCCAACATCGACCCCGACTCCGTCGCGGAGGAGACGATGGTCCGCGCTCAGCTCGCCCAGGCCGTCGAGCTGTTGCCGGACCGCGAGAAGACGATCGTCCGGCTGTACTACATGAAATCGCAGTCGCTGAAAAGCATCGGGGAGGCGCTGGGCATTTCGGAGTCGCGCGCTTCGCAACTACGCCACCGGGCGATACGCCGCCTGCGCACGGTGCTGACACAGGAGCTGCAGGACGCCGCATGAGCCCCTTCGACGGTATGGATGCCGCGCCGCCCCGGATCAGGATCATCGTCGCCGGCTCCGGGGACGATACGCCGGCCTGGGCCCGCGCCCTGCGCGCGTGCGACGGCGTCGAGCTCCGCGGCCTGAGTGGCGCGTCGGCCGAAGACATCCTGAACGAGCTCGCGGACAACGAGCTGGACGCCGTCGTCTTCGCCTCGCCGTCGCGCGACCTGGCGCCGATGGTGAAGCGGGCGATCGTCGCCCGCAAGCACGTGCTCGCCGCCACCGGCATCGCCGATTCGCACCAGCTCCTCGACCTCGACGAGCTGGCGCGCCGCCGGCAGCGCACGCTGCTGTTCGACGCCTGCGGGCTGGCCGACAACCGGCTGGCCTTCGTGCGGCGGGCAACGCGCGGCGACAACCCGCTGCGGCGCCCGCGCCACCTGCGCGTCCTCCGCTCCGCCCCCGGCTGCGCCTCCCTCGAGGACCTGTCGTTGGAGGCGCTCTCACGCGTCCTGGTGATTGCCGGCGCCCTTCCCGACCGAATCAGCGCCTACGCCCCCAGGTTCGAGGACGAGGCGGGTGGACCCGCGGGTGGGCCGGCGCTCGCCGGGATCACCATCACCTTCCCCTCCGGCATGTCCGCGCGCATCGACATCTCCAGCCTGGAGCCTGAGCCGCGGGATGAGCTGACCGTGATCTCTGATGGGCGCACCATCACCCTCGATGCGCTGAGCGAGACCGCCCCTCTTCGCGTCCTGTCGCTCGTACACCGCAACGATCCCGGCCGCGCCGTCGAGCAGTTCGGCGCGCGCGTCGAGCGCATGTCCGGCGCGGAGCCGTCACGTCACGACCGCGTGGCGGCCGCGTTCGTCGAGACCGTCCGCACCGGCAAGCCCGTGTGCAACGCGCGTCAGCTGGCGGGCGCCGCGCTCGTGTGCGAGACCGCCCGCAGCTCGATGGCGCGCGGGGGCGAGTTCGTCGCGCTGCCCGCGAACCACCCGCTGGTCGCGACGCCGCGGCCCAGCCTGCAGCTCATCGAGGGCGGCGGCCACACGACCGAGGCCAGCGCTGTGCCGCTGCTGCGCGTCGTGCAGGGCGGCCGCCGGTCGGAGCCCGCCGCCCCGCCGCCCCGCTCCGCCTGAAACCATCCGCGTGCGATAGCGAAAAACCGCCCTGTTCGGGCGGTTCTGTGCGTCTCGTTAAGGTGGGAATGGGTGCTAGGCGGACTGTGCCGTAGGGCCGTTGGCAGCGGCGCTGTTTGGGCGCTCCTTGTGCTGCTCCCAGGGCGTCTCGGCGTCCTGCCACAGCTCCTGCCGCAGGACCGTGATCTCCCCCGGGGCGCTGATGCCGATCTTCACCCGGTCCCGCTCCACGCCCAGCACCCGCACCAGGATGTTGCCCGAGATGATGATGCCCTGATCTACCTTCCTGGTCAGGATGAGCATCTCCGTATCCTCCCGACGGCGTGGCCGCCTCTATGCGTGGCGTACGGCGCCCACCCCGGCGCCAATCTGAATCGCCTCACGTCAATATCGGCAGAGGAGGATGCTCGCTGTTGAGCCACCAGTTGCCCCGGTCAGGTTGGGGCGCAGGCACCCATCACGAGGGGAGACCACAGCGGTGGCGGGCGCGGCTGCCTAAGCCGGCGCGAGACCGAGGGTCGAGAGCTTTCCCCTAACCCCTAGTCCCTAACACCTAGCACCTACAGTGGTGGGCCCGGCAGGGATCGAACCTGCGCGCCTCCGGTTATGAGCCGGGTGCTCTACCGCTGAGCTACGGGCCCGCGCACGCCAGCATATCAAGAGCGGCGGTTCGTCCCCTCCGGCCTAACCAGTTAATCGGCCAACAACCTGACCAGCTAGAACAGCGCCAGCGGGTTCACGGGCGAGCCGGTGCCGCCGACCACCGGCAGCGGCGCCAGCGTGAACATGAACTCCCAGCGGCCCTCTTCCGCACAGGCCGCGGCCAGCGGCTGGAGCAGCGCGTTGTCGACCAGGGCCACCCCGTAGGCGTACAGCGCGCCGTGCATCGACCAGCGCAGGCCGTACTCGTTCGGTACCGCGTCCATCAGGTCCCAGCACAGCGCCGACACGTCGTGGCCGCGCACGAACGGCATGCACGACGCGTGCAGCCCCGGCGACGGCGGCCGCAGGTGCCCTGGGTGGTACGAGTACCCGCTCCAGGCGGGGTTCGCCGCCTGCCAAGACTCGCGCCCGCTGTAGACCACCAAGGCATCGCCGGGCTCCACGGACACGCCCTGCGCCTCGCAGATCGCCGCCAGCTCCCAGCCGTGTACCGGCGTCTCCAGCGTCACGTGCGGCTCGCCGCGAAAACGCGGCACGTCCAGCAGCACGCCGCGTGTCGTGATGCCGTCGCGCCAGTTCTCGATGCCGCCGAAGCGCGCGCCCTCGGACGTGATCTCGGCCTTCGGGTCGCGGCCGTTCCACCACCAGGACAAGTCCCGAACGGACTTCGTCATGCCGCCGCTGTCCCACACGTGGCAGAGCGCGTCGACGTGCGTGGTGACGTGGCCGTCGCAGACCACAAGAGTCTGGACCTGACGGTGGTACGAGATGCCGTAGTAGTCGACGACGGCGTCGTCGTACATGCGGACGAAGTGCTGGGCCGGCTGCGGGTTGCCGCGCCCCGGCGTCTTCGGGAAGTCGCGGCTCAACGACACGCTCCGCCCCGTCCGCACCAGCCCGGCGGCCCGCACCCGCTTCTCGGGTGTGATGAGGTTGACGGCGCCGCGCTGGTCGTTGGGCCCCAGCGCCCCCAGTTGTTGCGCTCGCGGAAGTACCCCAGCACCTCGTCTTTCGTCGGCTGCTGCGGCATTGGATAGACCTCCTGATTTCGCATTGATAGGACCACCTAGAACCTAGAACCTAAAACCTATCACCTATAACCTAGGCCGCATGGCCGTCCACTACGAACGCACAGGCGCCGCCGCCGTCCTCACCATCGACCGGCCCGAGCGGCGCAACGCCGTCGACCGCGACACCGCGCAGCAGCTGTACGCGCGCTACCGCGAGTTCTGCGACGACGACGATGCCCGCGTGCTCGTCGTCACCGGCGCGGGCGGGCAGGCGTTCTGCGCCGGGGCCGACCTGAAGGCCATGAACAACCCCGTCGGCTCACGCGCCACCGGCGACCACACGGTCACGCAGGAAGGGCCGATGGGCTTCACCCGCGCCCTCTCCCCCAAGCCCACCATCGCCGCCATCGACGGCTGGTGCGCCGCGGGCGGGCTGGAGATCGCCTGCTGGTGCGACATCCGCATCGCCACCGAGACGTCGCACTTCGGCTGCCTGGAGCGCCGCTGGGGCGTCCCCCTCATCGACGGCGGCACGCAGCGGCTGCCCCACATCATCGGTCTCGGCCGCGCGCTCGACCTCATCCTCACCGGACGCGTGATCGACGCGCAGGAGGCGCAGAGCATCGGCCTGGTGACGCGCGTCGTGCCGGCGGGCGGCGCGCTGGCGGCGGCGCTGGAGCTGGCCGAGCAGATCGCGGCGTTCCCCCAGGCCTGCGTCATCGCCGACCGCCAGGCCCTGTACGAGGGCCTCGGCAAGCCCCTGGCCGCCGGCCTCGAGATCGAGGCCTCGCTGGGCCGCATGGTCCTCGAGGACGCCGCCCGCGGCGCCATGCGCTTCGCCTCCGGCGAAGGCCGGCACGCGGATTTTAGTCGTTAGTCATTAGTCGTTAGTCGTTAGTCGTTAGTCGTTAGTCGTTGGGGCTCTCTCCCTTGTTCTCCTGCGGCGTCGCCAGATTCAATTGCTCGGCACTTTTCGGTTTTTCGCAGCGTCGACGTCCCCATACGGGTGCTTCCCGCGAGGATCCGGCACTCCGTCGGGACCACCGTAGGACGGCCGGGGAGCGAACTCCAAGCGATCCAGATCACTTTGGCACAAATAGTCGGGCTACGGGCCGCGCGGGCTGTCTCCTGTCTCCTGTCTCCTTCGGCGACCCTTCGGTCGGCGACCCTTCGGTCGGCGGCCCTTCGGTCGGCGACCCTTCGGTCGGCGACTCTTCGAAGGCCGTAAAAGCCCGCGCTACTGGGGGCAACCTATTCCCTACTCCCTGTTCCCTGTTCCCTTCGCAGTGCGCAGGGCGCCCTGACGGTAGGCGAGGAGCATCAGCTCCCGGTCGGACCACGTGACTTCGACGGGCACCATCATGTTCGCCGCGGCGTTGCAGGCGGTCTTGGTCATAGCCAGCGACAGCGGGTCCATGGAGAGCAGGCGGGCGGCCAGCTTGCGGGCTGCGGGGATCACCTGGTCCTTTGGGTGCACGTGGTTCACGAAGCCCCACTCCAGCGCCTGTTGCGCGGTGAAGCGCTCGCACGCCATCACCAGCTCCTTCGTGCGCGCGGGGCCCAGCTCGCGCATCAGCCGGGGGATCGCCTGCCAGGTCAACGGCAGGTTCAGCTCCACCTCGGGGATCGAGAACCAGGCGTCGTCCGCGGCGATGCGCATGTCGAGGCACGTGAGGAACACCACCGCGCCGCCGATGGCGAGCCCGTTCACGGCGCCGATCGTCACCTGCTCCAGCGACTCCAGCATGGCGCTCGTTTTGCCGCCGATACTGGCCCGCGCGCGCCGGTCGACGTCGTTCACGGGGGTGCTGTCGCGCCGGTCGCCGAGCTGCGCGCCGGACGAGAACGCGCGCCCCGCGCCGGTGAGGATTACGACGCGCGTCTCGTAGTCGTCCTGCAGCCGTTTGCAGGCGTCCTGCAGGTCGTCCTGGAGCTGGACGTTGAGCGCGTTCAGCTTCTCAGGGCGGTTCAGCGTGATCGTGGTCAGCCCCGCCAGCTCTGTATCGTGCTCGACGATGATGGTCTTGTACTCAGCCATGTCACATACTCCGTCCGCTGTAACTCGACACGGCACTATCCGCCCCACGCGCCTTACGGTCGAGCCTGCGTCCCCCTAGGCTGTCCTAGGTTCAGATGTGGCAAATCGCGGGGAAAGCCCCTGCTATACTGCCCTTCGGCCCGCCCCGAACCCCGCCGATACATACTCGCCGGAGCATCGCAGACGCCACCCGCGGCTGCGTGCGCTCGGGCAGCGCATGGATGCCGCCGTCGACCAGGTGGGTGTGGGCAAAGAACCGGATCTAGCGCATGACGAGCGGCAACCCCCAGCACGAACACGACCGGGCCCTCGACCGGGCGGCCCGCATCATCGCGCAGGCGCTGATGGAGGCCGAGGTTATCCTCGCCGCCGAGCGTGACGCGCGGGCCCAGCAGGTGCCGCCCGTGCTGGTCGAGACGCTCGAGAAGTTCAGCGACATCCTCGCCCAGCTCGTCGCCCACACCGAGCAGCTCGCCACCCGCATGTCCGAGCTGTCGGTCGCGGTCGCCGCGCTCGGCGATGCCCGCCCGCCGGCACCGCCCGCCCCCGCGCCCAAGCCGCAGTTGCCCGAGATGGAGCCGTCGTTCGCCCCCGGCGGCGAGGGCGTCGACGTGACGATCGCGGCCGTGCCGGGCTTCCAGGGCCTCATGGAGGTGCAGCGGGCGCTGGTGCGGCTGCCGCAGGTGCAATCCGCGGCGGTGCGCCGCTACCAGGACGACGAGGCCGCGATCCAGCTCGTCCTGAGCCAGCCGATGACGGCCAGCGCCATCGCCGAAGGCGTGAGCGCGGCCACCGGCAAGCAGCTCATCGTCGACGACGCGCGCCCGGAGTCGCTGCGGCTGCGGTTGCGGTTCTTGGGGTAGCGGGTCAGCCGGTCAGCAGTCAGCTATCAGGGCTTCGTATCCACTCGACGAATAAGTGCAGACGTCCGGCTGCGCTCGAACGCATAGCATGAGCGTGGTTGCCGATGATCTTCGTAAGGGAGATCGTCGCGGCAGGCCAGGGGCTGGAGGCCTCCACATCTTCGCGTGCGGTAAATGAGCGTCTCCATTCCGATGGGCGGTCCACGCAAGGACAGGTCGCCGATCTGGCAGCTGGCGATCGTTGCTGGCGTGTCCGTGCTCGCGTGGGTCGGCCTCATTGCTGTTGTTCGAAGCGATGCGTTCGTGCTCGGCGGATTCGTACTCGACATGGACTTCGATAACCGGACTGAATGGACGCTCTGCTATTACTCGTCAGAGGTGCCCGACACAAACGTCGAGTTCTGCAACGAGATCAAGCCAAGTCGTGTGAAGCGTTGGTCGCCAGAATGCGGCCGTCAGCAGCCGACGGCGTTCACCTTGACGATCGAGGAAACCGGGCAGCGCATCTACAGCAGTGTGACGACCTGCAAACAGTGGGACGACACCGGACGCAGGTTCATCATCGAGGAGACTGAAGATGAGTTCGTCGTCACGGATCCCTTCGGTGATGTTACGAGGGTCAGGCGCTGACTGCACAGCCGGGGACGGCTGTGCCACACGCGGGCGAGGGCGCCCGCGCTCCATGTTCACTACCAGTCAGGCCCGCGTCGCGACGCCGGACTTGATCTCGTAGACGGTGGCGGTGGTGCGGAAGGCTGCGTCGAAGCGGTCGGGGTCCGGTGACGTGATCCATGCCTGGTCGACGTCGAACGCCGCCAGCACGCTGGCGCGGCGGGCGGCGTCGAGCTCGGACAGGACGTCGTCGAGGAGCAGCACCGGCTTCTCGCCGGAGCGCGCGTGCAGGAGGCGGGCCTCGGCCAGGCGCAGGGAGAGGGCGGCGGTGCGCTGCTGGCCTCGGGAGGCGAACGAGGCCGCGGGCTCGCCGCCCAGCGTCATCGTCAGGTCGTCGCGGTGCGGCCCGCTCAGCGTCACGCCGGCGGCGATGTCGCGCGAACGGTTGGCGCGCAGCTTCTCCGCCAGCGCCGCCTCGGCATCGTCCGCGGGGGCTTCGGCGATGCGTTCCGCCGTCCATCCCTCGGCGAAACGGGGGGCGTAGGCGACCTCGAAGCGCTCGCGGTCGCCGCTGAGGCGCGCGTGGCCCGCCGCCGCGTGCACCGCCAGCTCGGCGACGGCCGCCGCGCGCGCCTGGGCGATGCCGGTCGCTTCGAGGGCCATCTCCTCGTCCCAGTAGTCCAGCTCGTCGCGCTTGCCATCGCCCTCCTGGATGCGCTTCAGCAGCGCGTTCCGCTGCGTGATGACCTTGTTGTAGCGCGAGAGCGTGCGGCCGTAGCGGTGGTCGGCCTGCGTGAGCATCACGTCGAGGTAGCGGCGGCGCATGCCGGGCGAGCCGCGCACGAGGTCCATGTCGTCGGTGGTGAACAGCACGGCGGTGATCTGGCCGGCGGCGTCGCTGCCGCGCTTCGCGACGCCGTTCACCTTGAACCGCTTGGACGCCACCAGCCCCCTCGCGCCCTCGCGGCCGACCACGGTCAGCTCGACCGTCACCTCGCCGTCGCCGCGGACCGCCGTGCCCAATACGCGGGCGAACGGCTGCGTCTCCTCGCGCGCGGCCCAGGCGATGTAGTCGGCGTCGCCCTCCGCGCGGCCGGCGCGTCCCGTGGCCAGCAGCGAGATCGCCTCGAGGATGTTGGTCTTGCCCTGCGCGTTCTCGCCCAGGAGCAGCACGACGCCCGGCCCGGCCTCGACGGTCTGGCTCGCGTAGTTCCGGAAGTTGGTCAGAGAAAGCGCCCGCAGGTACATCGCCGCGAGTGTAACGCGAGGGGGCGGGCCCGAAAGCCCGCCCCCAAAACCTAGTCCCTAGTCCCCAGCACCTAACACCTAAGACCTACGCCGACCGGCCGCTGTACGACGGATCGCTCTGGTCCAGCCACGTGTTGGCGTACAGGTAGTTGTGCCCGAACCAGGTCGCGATGACCTCGTTCTTCACGTAGCTCCAGCTCACGAAGCGGTTCACCGGCGCCGAGTAGTCGAGCCGCGCCAGCACGCTATCCAGCAGGTAGTCCTGGATCTCGATGCCGATCTTGTGGCGCTCCTCCTGCTTGAACTCCACGCGCTGCTTGTCGATCATCGCGTCGAGGTCGGCGTCGTTCACCAGCATGGAGTTCTTTGTGCCGCCCGTGTGGAAGTACGGGTACACCCAGTCGTCCAGGTCGATCCAGCCGTTGTCGAAGCCCCACGTGAAGGCGCAGGTGCCGTCGGTGGCGTCGGCGGTGTCGCGCAGCAGGCACTGGGCCAGCGACGTGTACCCCGTCGGGTCGGTTTCGTCTCCGATGGTGAGGCCGAACACCTCCTGCATCTGGCGCTTGAACTCCGGCAGCGCTTTGTTCGGGATGTAGTCGGGGATGCCGGCGAACAAGACACTTAGCGACGTCGGGCCCGAGGCTGCTTCCCAGAGCTGCTTCGCCTTCGTCAGGTCCTCCTCGCGCCCGGCTGCGTCGGTGCGGTAGCCGGGGCGCTTTTCCAGGTCGGACTGGGGTATCGCCCACATGGTCATCGGGTAGGTGATGGGGCCGCACATCAGGTAGCCGCGCCGTCCGCCGCCCCCCGGGAAGATCTGCTCGCTCAGCGTCTTCCGGTCGATGGCCAGGTGCAGCGCCTGGCGCAGCCGGAAGTCCTTCAGCGGCGACTGCTCGGACAGCCAGAGGCGGCTGTTCACCCAGCCTGAGACGCCGACTTCATACAGCGTGAGGTTGGAGTTGCCCTGCGCCACGCGCAGGATCGTGTCCGTGTCCTCGAACCCCGTCGAGTCGACCTGCTTGCTGGTGATGGCCGCCTCTTCGGCGGAGTTGCTCTGCGGCGTCCAGATGGAGTCGTAGCCGTCGATGAACGGGCGGTCCATGCCGATGTTGTTCGGGTTGTCGTCCTTCGCGAACCAGTTGGGGTTGCGCCGGACCTTGATCACCTCGACGGCCTTGAAGTCGTCGAGGAAGAACGGCCCGGTGCCGACCATCGCCTTGTCCGTGTTCATGGTGTCGTTCGCGTCCACCGTCTCCTTGGCGACGATGTGCGCGTTGCGGTCGGCCAGGAAGTGCAGGAACGGCGCCGTGGGTTCCTTCGTCGTGATCCGCAGCGTGTAGTTGTCAACCAGGTCCAGCTTGTCGATCGATTTCCAGTGGCCGCTGCGGTAGTACAGCGCCTTCTGCGGGCTGCTCTCGTTGATCTGGCGCTCGATGCTGTACTTCACGTCCTCGGCCGTCAGCTCGCGTCCCGCCACGGTGGGGTAGTCGGCCTGCGCGCGGGGGCTGTCGTGGAACTTCACGCCCTGGCGGATCTTGATCAGGTACGTCAGCTCATCCGGCTGCTCCGGCATGCCGTCGGCGAGGTCGGCGCTCATGACCTGGTTCACGTCGTCGTCGTACTGCAGCACCTTGCTGAAGACGGCGGCGTGCATGTTGTACATGGGGCCGAACTGCGTCTGGTGCGGGTCGTAGGTGTCCAGCGCCAGTGCGTCGAAGGAGTAGTTGCGGTAGATGCCGCCGCGGCTCTTCGCGGCATCCTGGTCCTGTGACGTCTTGCCCGTCGACGAGGTGGCGCTGGGCGTCTGACCGCCACTCTCCGGCGTCGTGCCGCCGCCGCCGTCGTCGTCGCTGCACCCCACCAGGGCCAGCGCAGCGGCGCCCGCCCCCGCGGCAAGGGCTCGCCTCCTGCTGACGCGCCTGTTAACGAACTTGTCCCAGTAGTTCTGGCTCACCTTCGGACCTCCCTCTTCCTCCTGACCTCCGGGGTCAGTTGTTCCCGTTGTTCCCTGCGCTGGCCCGAAAGCCGGCGCTACGGAGATCTGCCCCCGCGCGGGCTGAAAGCCCGCGCTGCAGGGCGTTTGACGTTCGCGCCTCCTAGATGCGAAGCCGCGGGTCAAGGACGTCCCGCAGCGCGTCGCCCAGCAGATTGAACGCCAGCACCGCCAGCGTGATGGCCGAACCCGCCATCAGCGACTGCCACGGTGACGACTGGATGAAGCTGACTCCCACGAACAGCATGTATCCCCAGGAGATGCCCGGCGGCGACACCGCCAGGAACGACAACGCCGCCTCCGTAACGATCACTGTGCCGATGCCGATGGTGAAGACCACGATGATGATGGCCCAGGAGTTGGGCAGGATGTGCCGGAACATGATGCGCCAACTCGTCGCGCCGACCACCCGCCCCGCCTCGATGTACGGCATCTCGCGCAGGGCCAGCGTGTTCCCGCGTACCAGGCGCGAAACCTGCGGCGCGCCGACCAGTGCCAGCGTCAGCACGATGTTCCGCACGCTGAGCTCGAACGCGGTGGCCGCGAGGATCACCAGCAGGAGCGGGGGGAAGGCCTGCACCGAGTCCAACAGGCGCTGGAACAGCGTGTCGAACAGGCCGCCGAAGTAGCCCGACACGATGCCCAGCAGCGTCCCGGTGGAGACGGCGATGAGCAGCGAGGTCACCGAGATGGTCAACGAGCGGCGCGCGCCCCAGACGATGCGCGACCAGGTGTCGCGCGCGCCGTCGTCGGTGCCCAGCCAGTGCTTCATGCTGGGCCCGGCGTTCTGGTCGAGCGTGTACTGGTCGCCGGAGTCGCTGTAGACGTCGCTGGATGCGGCGCCATAGTTTGGGTTCAGGACCTGGAAGGGCTGGTCGGGTTCGTACCGCTGCAGCAGCGGGGCAAAGGTCGCCATGAGCGCCAGCACCAGGATGATGGCGAAACCAAGCAGCCCCAGCGGCTTCCGCAGCCATACGCGGACGGCGCGCCGAAGCTGTCCCGGACGCTGCAACTCCTCGAGCGTCTCGAAGGCGCCTGTGCCGATCGCGATGTTCCCGGCCGCTGCCACAATCGCTCCTGTGTCTCGCGGACCGCTTTGCTTGCGGTCCTTCCTGCTCAGGCGTACCCGATCCGGGGATCCAATAAGCCGTACATCACGTCGACGACGAGGTTGGTGGTGACCAGCACCATCGCGATCATCAGCACGAACCCCTGCACCACCGGGAAGTCGTTCTGCTTGAACGAGATGACGACGAACTGTCCTGCCCCGGGGATGTTGAACAGGCTCTCCAGCACGACGTCCGCGCCGACGACGCCGCCGACCAGCAGCCCGATGATCGTGACGACGGGGATCATCGCGTTGCGCAGCGCATGCCCCGTGACGACGTTGCGCTCGCGCAGGCCCTTGGCCCACGCCGTGCGCACGTAGTCCTGGCGCAGTACCTCCAGGAGTTGCGAGCGGAGGAAGCGGACGATGATCGCGGCCTCGGCCAGGCCGCCCGCCAGGGCGGGGAGGAACAGCATCTTCAGGTTGGCGGCGGGGTCCTCCCAGATCTCGCGGTACGCGGTGTTCACCACCGGCGGCGTCCAGCCCACGATCTTGATCGAGAAGATAAGCAGTAGCGTGCCCAGGAAGAACGACGGGACAGCGAGGCCGAGGATCGCGAAGACACGCAGGCCGTAGTCCAGCCACGTGTCCTGCCGTATTGCCGAGATCACGCCGATGGGGATGCTGATCGCCAGAGCGATCGCGATCTGCAGCAGCCCCAGCTCGATGGAGGGGGCGAGGCGGGAGCCGAGCTCGTCTGTGACGGTGTGTTTCGTGAGATACGACGTACCGAAGTCGCCGCGCAGGACGTCGCCCATGTAGCGCAGATACCGATTCCACAGAGGGCCGTCCGTGCCGAGCGTCTTGCGCGTGTTTTCCAGCTGCTTCTGGTAGTCCTCGATGCTGCCGCTGGTCTGGCCCTGTCCAACAACTTGCGCCGCGTAATCGGGGCGCAGGTTCCCGGCCAGGAAGACAACGGTAATGACCAGCAGGATGACCGGGATGTTGAGAAGGAGCCGCTGCAGGATGTACTGCTGCACGGGACAGTGCCCCTAGCGCTGGATCGCCGCGGCCTTGGCCCCCCGTAGCGATCTCACACACGCCGGGAATACGCTCCGTCCGCCCGGCCCGGGCGCCGGGAGAGCCGCGCGTTCGTATGCGCCGCCCATCCGCGGTGGCCGTATTCTGCGCCCCTCCAGCGAACCTGTCAAGACTGGCGGATACGCCGTTTCTGCCCTCTTCTGGCACCAGGATGTAACGCGCGCCGCCCGCGCACGTCCCTACTGTGAGTGAGGGCACCGCGATATGATCCTTCGGCGAGAACGAAGACTCAGGAGGGCCGCCGTTGCTCCCCAGCCATGAACTACCGGGCAACTACATCTACTGGATTTCGCTGGCCGCCCTGATCGGCTTCGCCATCTACTCCATCTCCGTTAAGGTCTCCATCTTTGCCCGCGGGCGCCCGGACTGGCGGTTCGACCACCTGGTCGAGCGTGTGACGTCGCTGGTGCCGTACCTGCTCGGCAACACTCGCGTCGCGCGGAAGCAGTACTGGTACAGCGGCGTCCTGCACTCTCTCATCTACTGGGGCTTCATCGTCCTCCAGATCCGCACGCTCAACTTCCTCCTGAAGGGCTTCAGCGAGGACATCTCGCTGGAGCACGGCGCCGGCATCGGCATCCTGCAGGACGGCTACGACGTCCTCATCCGCGCGCCCATGGACGTCTTCAACATCCTGGTGCTCGTCGGCTGCGGTATGGCGGCGTGGCAGCGGCGGTTCTGGAAGCCCGCCCGCATGACCTTCAACATGGACGCCTGGTTCATCCTCTTCTTCATCGCCTTCCTCATGGTCACCGACGTCTTCACCAACAGCTTCGAGATCGCGTCCGACCCCGGCCGTAACGGCGAGAAGTTCTCGTTCCTGGCGTACGGTCTTTCGGAGGTGTGGAACAACATCGGGATGTCGCAGGGCGTGAAGGAGGGCATGCTCACGTTCTGGTGGTACGCCCACCTCTACGACTTCCTCCTCTTCCTGGACTACCTCCCGTACAGCAAGCACTCCCACGTGCTGACCGTCGTGTTCAACGTCGCCTACCGCCGCATCGAGCCCACCGGCAAACTGCAGCCCATCAAGGACTTCGAGGCGCTCGAGCGCTTCGGCGCCAACCAGATCGAGGACCTCACCTGGAAGCAGATGCTCGACGCCTACACCTGCACCGAGTGCGGGCGCTGCGAGGTCAACTGCCCCGCCTTCCTCACCGGCAAGGAACTCTCGCCGAAGAAGATCATGCACGACCTCCGCGTCGTCGTGGAGCAGGAGGTGCGGAAGATCCAGTCGCCGCTGTTCGTGTGGGACGCCCTGAAGCCGCCCGGGGAGAGCGCAAACGGCAACGGCAACGGCCACGCGCCGTCCGCCGACGGCAACCTCACTCTCATCGAGGCGGTCGGCTTCAACCCCATCTGGGACTGCGTGACCTGCGGCGCCTGTATGTACCAGTGCCCGGTGTTCATCGAGCACGTGCCCTACCTGCAGGACATGCGCCGTTTCCTCACCATGAACGAAGCCAACATGCCCGAGACCGCCGCCGCCACGCTCATGCAGATCGAGCAGCGCGGCCACCCGTGGCGCGGGACGCAGTTCACCCGCTCGTCGTGGATGGAGGGCCTCGACGTGCCCACCTTCGACGGCACGCAGAAGTACCTCTACTGGGTCGGCTGCTCGGGCGCGATGGTCGACCGCAACATTCCCATCACACGCGCCGTAGCCCGCCTGCTGACGGAGGCTGGCGTCAGCTTCGGCTGCCTGGGCGAGGAGGAGCAGTGCACGGGCGACCCGGCGCGCCGCCTGGGCAACGAGTACCTGTTCCAGGAGCAGGCGAAGTCCCTCATCGAGGTGCTGAAGGCCAAGGGCGTCGAGCGCATCATCACCAACTGCCCCCACTGCTTCAACACGATGCAGAACGAGTACCCGGACTTCGACGGAACGTTCGAGGTCATCCACCACACCACGTTCCTGAACAAGCTGCTGGGCGATGGCGCGCTGGTGCCGAAGAACGACCTGCCGCTGGCCATCACCTACCACGACTCCTGCTACCTGGGCCGCCACAACGGCAACTACGACAGTCCGCGCGACATCATCGACCGCTTGCCCGGCGGCTCGCGCGTCGAAATGCCACGCAGCCGCGAGTTGAGCTTCTGCTGCGGCGCCGGCGGCTCGCACATGTGGGTCGAAGAGTCGAAGGGCAAGCGCATCAACGTCGCCCGCACGGAAGAAGCGCAGGAGACCGGCGCGCAGATCGTCGCCACCGCCTGCCCGTTCTGCATCCAGATGTTCGAGGACGGCATCCCCACCGTGCAGCCCGACGAAGAGAAGCGGATGAAGACCTTCGACGTCGCAGAGCTGCTGGAGCTGACGGTGATCGGCCGGCCTGCGGGTGGTTCGCCGGCGGCGGACGCGATGGGCGTCGGGCCGGGTGACGCGCCGCCGGCGCAGGGCGCCGAGCCGGTCGAGGCGGGCGCGGAGTCCTAGCCCTCGCGATGCCCTTGCATGGTGTGCATAACCCCCGCTCGGCTGCGGTTGCGAGGCGATCTGCCAGAAGCCGATACTCTCGTTGAGGCGAGGCGTGGCGCTACCAGTCGATCCCGAGCGAAATCCCGGCCAAATTCGACGAGCCTTGGAATGGTTCTTTACCAGACCTCGGGTGGCCGGTGCGGGTAACCTGGACATCATCGCGTGGTGGGAGATTCGACGTGTCCCGTACAACGCCTTCCTCGTCGTGTTGGGGGTACCGAGCTTCGTCCTGTTTCTCACGTTCATCGTCGCGGCGGGCGACGACTGGTTTGAGCCGCTAGCGCTTTTCGCAGCCCCGTTCCTCTATAACTTCTGCTACACCGCCGGATGGGTCTGTGAGTTACTCCTACGTGCGATAGGTGTGCATGACTCCGGGCCGACCTTAATGAAACTCGGCATAGGCCTGACGGCGCTTCTCATCACCTTTCCTGCCGTGTCGTGGGGGATGGTCGCCCTGGTCCGGACGCTGGCGGGCTAGCGCGCCAACTCCTCCGCGAGCACGCGGTAGACGGTGGCGTTGAAGGCGAGGCCGCTGTGCGTGCCCCCGACCTCGACGTTGCGCGCGCCTCGATTCGGGCAGGCTTCCGCCGGCGCGGAGTAAGAGCACCTTCGGCAAACGATCGCGGCCAAGGAAGGCGCTCAACGGGCGCCTTCTTTCGCATTATTGGCCTTATGGTCTGACGATCGCCCCCCGTGCGATGGTCGATCGATCCTTGGACCGTGGTGACCATAAGCGTTTGACAGTAGCGCACTATCGAAGCGTTGCCCGATGTCAAGTCGTATGAGATAGTGGCCTCAAGCCCAACAGGGAAGTCTTGGCGATCCCCGCGAGTCCGGAGGAGTGCTCGTACCATGACGACGTACGCTCGCGTGTTAGCCGCTGCCGCCGCCTTGATCGCGGCACTTTCGCTCTCGATCGTCGTGGTCACGCAGGCCGCGAGCGTTTCGTCCGGCGGCGCTCTTGGTCCTGCAACCGCAGCCACCGGCACCGCGGGATCCGGCACGAAGACAGCCGTCGTCACGCGCACGGCCGTTGTAACGAAGACCGCCGGGACCACGACGACCGCCGTTGTTACCCGCACGGCGCTCGCGACGAAGACCGCCGGTACGACGCGCACACCGGCAGCCACCGGGACGGCGGGCACGGCGACCGCTCATGTGACGGGCACGCCGGCTACCGCGACGCCGACCGAGGACGTCGCCACCGGCACGCCCGGTACGGGAACGCCGACCGAGGACATCGCGACAGAGACCCCGGGCACATCGACGCCGGGCACTTCGACGCCGGGCACTTCGACGCCAAGCAGCACCGCGACGCCAACGTCCACAAGTACCGCGGTGGACACCGCGACGCCGACCGCGACCTCGACCAACACACCGGTGACGACGACTCCCACGCCGGAGACCGCGACGCCGACGCCCGTGACCGCGACCGCAACGCCGGTAACCTCGACCTCGACGCCCGTTACCACAACGGCGACGCCTTCGAAGACGAGCCCGGCGAAAACGCACACGCCCACCTCATCGGCCGGCACGGGCACGCCGCGCGCCAGTTCTACCGCACCCTCGTCGTCGCCCACGTCCATCAACACCGTGCTGGGCATCGAGCGGCCGATCCCGGGAGGTCCGAACCGGATCCTGCCCTCCGCCGGCGATGGCGCGGACTCGTCGGGCTCGACACTGCTGATCGCGCTGGCGGGGCTTGCCGCGGCCCTGGGCATCCTCGCCGGAATCGTCGCGGCCGCCAGGCGCAGCCAACGGTAGAACCCGCGTATCGGCTACGAAGGGACGGCGGCCCCGCTCTCAGTGGGCCCGCCGTCCGCTTGCCATCCCTCCTGACAGAGCGGTGTCACCAGCGATCTTGATCTGGCCAGCTCTCCTGACACAATGTTGGCAGGAGGGCAGGTTTATGATGACCACTCCGCCGCTGGAGACGCGGCGGCACGAGTGCACGAACGGAGCATGAAAGATGGAAGTCGGACAGTTTGGCATCAACTTGACCAGCGAGCAGCCGGAGAAGCTGCAGGCGTTCTACCGCGACGTCGTCGGCCTCCCGAAGCGGCCGGACATGGGCGAGGGCGCCTTCGCCCTCGGCGCGGCCACGCTCTTCGTCGACGGCCACAGCCAGACGAAGGGAGCGGCGAAGGAGCCCCAGCGCTACCTGCTGGACCTCTTCATCGGCGACCTGCAGGGCGAACAGGCCCGCCTCGAGGGGCAGGGCGTGAAGTTCATCCGCAAGGAGGGCAAGGAGGAGTGGGGCGGGACGATCTCGACCTTCGTCGACCCCGACGGCAACTACGTCCAGCTCATCGAGATGGCCGCGCAGTAGCGTGGTATCCCGCCGACCCACGAGCCACGGGAAGGAGCATGATGTGAACGTAGGCCTCGTAATCCTCAACATCAACAGCGACCAGCCGCAGGAGCTCTTGCGGTTCTACCGCGACGTGGTCGGCCTGCCGTCGCACCCCGACCCAAACCGCGAGAGCACACTGATGGCCGGCCCGCTGGAGCTCGTCTTCGATGGCCACAGCGCCGTGAACGGGAAGGCGCCGCAGCCGGAGCGCATGCTCCTGAACCTCTTCGTCGATGACATCGCCGCCGAGCAGCAACGTCTGGAAGCGGCGGGCGTGCGTTTCACCCGCTCGCAGGGGCGCGAGTTCTGGGGAGGCGTGATATCGACCTTCGCCGATCCCGACGGCAATTTCGTGCAGATCATCGAGTACAAGCCCGAGTAGCTTCCTCCGCTTGGGAAGTTGCGTCGCCAGGAAGGAAAACGTTGTGAATGTCACTGGCCTGGTCGTCAACCTCAACAGCGAGAATCCGGATAAGCTCCGGGCGTTCTACCGCGACCTCATCGGGTTGAAGCCCCATCCGCAGCGGGGCGAAGGCGTGCTGATGGCGGCGAGTACGCCGTTCGCGATCTCCCACCACAGCGATCTCTCCGGCCCCGCGAAGGAGCCACCGAGGACCCTCTTTAATTTCAAGGTCGACGACGTCCCGAAGGATCAGGCGAGACTGGAGGCGGCCGGCGTGCGGTTCCTCGGCGCTCCCTCCAACCAGCCCATCTCCTTCTCAACCTTCGTCGACCCCGATGGAAACTACGGCCAGATCTTCAGCATGGAAGGGGCGCCTCCCGGTGACATGTTCGCGATCTCGCGCCACAGCGCCGACGTCGATCGCCTGCGCGACTTCCTCCGCCATGTGGTCGGCCTGTCCGATGACTATCCCGATATCGGCAATCCGTTCATGGCCGGTGGGACGTCGTTCTACGCCAGCCCGCACAGCGACATCCGCGGTGACACGCAAGAACCCGCGCGCGTCATCCTGAACCTCTTCGTCGACGACATCGCGGCGGAGGAGGCCCGGCTGGAGGCGGCGGGCGTCAGGTTCATCCGCTGTCAGGGCCGGGAAGACTGGGGCGGCGTGATCTCGACGTTCCTCGACCCCGACGGCGGCTACCTGCAGCTCATCGAGTTCAAGCAGGAGTAGCGCCGTGGCATCATGGAGCGCGTTCGCCGCAGCCGCACCGGAGGTCGCCGCCGTGGGCGCCGGGCTCCTCGAGGAGCACCACCTCGCCTACCTGGCGACGGTGCGGCCGCCAGGTCAAGACCTGTACGGTCTTCGACGGGACGGCGCGCCGCGGGTGCATCCCGTGTCGCCGTTCTTTGTGGATGGCCGTCTCTTCGTGGCCACGCCACCCTCCTCGCCGAAAGCGGGAGACCAGCACCGCGATGGCCGCTACGCGATGCACTGTCTGCCGGGCCAGGACGACGCCGAGTTCCGCATCCGCGGCCGGTCGCGCCTGTTGCCGCCCGGCCCGGACCGTGACGCCGTCATCGAGCGCGGCCCCCACTATGCGCGCGACGAAGACTGCATCTTCGAGTACGACATCGAGGAGGCAGCGAGCGCCTACTGGGTCAACGTCGGCCAGCCCGGCACCTACGCGGTGCGCAGCCGCTGGGCCGAACGAGGCGGCATGGCCCCATGAGACGAGCCGACCGCCTGTTCCAGCTCATCCAGCTCATGCGCCGCCGCAACGTCGCGACGGCCGCATGGCTGGCCGGCGAGCTCGAGGTCTCGGAGCGCACCATCTACCGCGACGTGCGCGACCTCGTCCTTTCCGGCGTGCCCATCGAGGGGGAGGCCGGCGTCGGCTACATTCTCCGTCGCGGCTTCGACCTGCCACCCCTCATGTTCACCGAGGCCGAGATCGAGGCGATGGTGCTGGGCGCCCGCGTCGTCACCAGCTGGGGTGACCAGGGCCTGGCCCGGGCCGCAGGGGATGCGCTGGCTCGCGTGGAGTCTGCCCTGCCTGACCGCCTGAAACAGAAGCTCGAGAAGACGCCGCTGTTCGCCCCTGGCTTCCACGTCCCGCCCCAGATCGCCGGGTCGCTCACCGCCCTTCGTGCTGCCATCGACGAGCACCGGAAGGTCCAGCTCGCCTACACCAGCGGCAAGAGCGAGGACACGGACCGCGTCGTCCGGCCGCTTGGGCTGTTCTTCTGGGGCAACAGCTGGTCGGTGACGGGCTGGTGCGAGATGCGGGAGGACTTCCGCAGCTTCCGGCTGGACCGCATTCGGGCCCTGCAGGCGCTCCGCGAGCGCTTCCACGACGAGCCCGGCCGCACCCTGGAGGACTACTTCGCCCGCCAGGGAGAGTCCGAGATGTAGCTTCCGGCCGGGCCGGAACGGCCATGTTCGTCGGACAGAACGTCCGCAGAATCAGGGTAAATGTCCCTTACGGCCCCTAAGGAAACGGCCATCCGGACCGATGATCAAGCCGGTGGCACGGATATCCGCCCCCCGGCTGGCTTTATATCGATTTAATCGCCGCTTAACCCGCGCGTCCCGGCCCGCCGCTACCATGCAGACACGGACATACAGACCCAACGACGGACCCGGATCGAGGGCATCGACATGACCCAGCAGGACTCGACCATCGCCAACGCCGACCTCTGGAGCAAGTACTTCCAGGACCAGTGGAGCGCCTGGCTGCGGCCCTTCGCCGGCTCCGACGCCCCGACGGTCGCCGCGGGCGCGGGCGCACGCATGGCCAGCCTGCTGACGCTCCTGGCCGCTGGCCCCATCGCCTGGCTCTACGCCAGCAACGCCCCGAACGTGACGCCCATCAAGCCGGAGCGCCAGGTCAGGGACTACTCCCACGAGATGGAGTCCGTCGAAGAGCACGCGGCGTAGAATCCCGCAGTAACCGACGCCAGGGGCCCAACCGGGCCCCTTCTCGTTGTCCTCGCGTAGCGAAGTCACCCTTCGGCAACTCGCCCCAGCCCACGGCGGTTGCTACGATCCGTCCGGCCTCCAGCCTCGAACGTCCGGCCTCAACTCCAGGAGCCCATCTCCATGAGCGTCCTCGTCAATGCGAACACACGCGTCCTCGTGCAGGGCATCACCGGGAAGGAAGGCAGCTTCCAGACCCAGCGCTGCATCGAGTACGGCACGAAGATCGTGGCGGGCGTGACCCCGGGCCGGGGCGGCGAGAAGACCGAGCACGGTGTGCCCGTCTTCAACACCGTCCGTGACGCCGTCCGTGAGACCGGTGCCGACTGCAGCCTCATCTTCGTCCCGCCGCCTTTCGCCGCCGACGCGATCCTGGAGGCGATGGACGCCAGCATCCCTCTCGCTGTCTGCATCACCGAGGGCATCCCGACCCTGGATATGGTGAAGGTGAAGCGGGCGCTGGCCGGCGCCGCCACCCGGCTCATCGGCCCCAACTGCCCCGGCGTCATCACGGCGGGCGAATGCCGGGTCGGCATCATGCCCGGGCACGTCTTTTCGGCGGGCAGCGTGGGCGTCGTCTCGCGCTCCGGCACGCTGGTGTACGAGGCTGTCGACCAGCTCACCCGCCTCGGCATCGGCCAGTCGACCTGCATCGGCGTTGGCGGCGACCCCATCATCGGCACGACGCAGCGCGAGGCCGTCGAACTGCTGAACGGCGACCCCGACACCGCCGCCATCGTCCTCATCGGCGAGATCGGCGGCAACGCCGAGCAGGAGGCTGCGGGCTACATCCGAAAGAACGTGAAGAAGCCGGTGATCTCGTTCATCGCCGGCTCAACAGCCCCGCCCGGCCGCCGCATGGGTCACGCCGGCGCGATCATCAGCGGCAACAGCGGCACCGCCGCGGCGAAAAAGCAGGCGCTTGCGGATGCCGGTGTCACGGTCGTCGACTGGCCGGCCGATATTGGCGCCACGACGCAGCGCGTGCTCAAGGAGCGCGGACTGCTCTAGCCCCGGCTCCGGCTCCTGCTCCTTCGGACGATCACGGTGTGGCGAGCGATCCGGCCAATCCCGGATCGGTGACGAGGCGGCCCTGCGGCGCGTACCCTTCGGCGGCCACCGACGGCGTCTCGCCCGCAAGCAGCGCCTGGATCGCGGGGAGGGCATCCTGCGCGGCGGCCGCGCCCGCCTCCAGGCAGTCGACCATCCGTGATGGCGAGTTTCCGCGCAGATGCGGTACATCGGGGCGCAGCACGACGTGGGCCGTGCGCGTGGCCTGCAGGTCCGACGTGACGGCGTGGACGGTGAATGGCACGCCGGCGAGCGTCCGCCGCAGGGGAACGCGGTCCAGCAGGGATGCGGCGCGGACGGCGGTAGCTCGCAGCCGCTGCGGAAGTTGCAAAGGTTGGCCGAGCTCGACGGAGACGATCACATCGGCGCCCAGCTGGTGCGCCTCGTTCACCGGCGCGGCGTCCCAGAACCCGCCGTCCAGCAGGAAGCGGCCCTGGTGCGCCACCGGCCGCGCGATCAAGGGGATGGCGATGCTGGCCTCGATCGCGTCGATGATGGGGCCGCGTGTGATCGCGATCGGCTTGCGCTCCACCATGTCGGAGGCGACGGCAGCGTAGGGTATCGGCAGATCCTCGATGTGGAAGCCGGCCAGCGCCTCATAGAAAGCGCGGGCCAGCACGTTGTTCGCGCGGACCTTCAGGCGTTGGCGGAAGAACGTGTACACCTCGCGGTGCGGGCGCGAGCGAATGCCGTCCTCGATCTCGTGTGGCGACCGGCCGACGGCGACGATGCCGCCGTACAGCGAGCCGATGCTGGTGCCGACGATGACGTCCGGCTGGATCCCGGCGTCCGCGAGCACCCGCATGACGCCGACGTGCGCGGCCCCCTTGGTGCCTCCCGCGCCCAGCGCCAGACCGAGTTTCAGTGTTCTCATGACCCCTGCCCCCGGCGGGGACTCTCTCTACATAAAGTATCGTGCGCGGATTGTCGGATATGACACGCGGACCAGTCAATGTATTCCGTCAAGTATATGACGAAAGGAACCTGCGCCAGATTCCACGCGTTCAGCCTAGCACGGATCCCCCAGGGCCCTATGAGCCGGTTGGCACGAGCGAAGAAGCCGGTTGGCAGGCGCATCGGCGGCATCCGGCACAGATTCGCGCCCGAAGTCAAGCGCCACGTCTTGACGCTCGCCGGCAGCGGCGTATGATTGGCCCCACACCCCTTTCACTCCGTGTGACGCTCCCGCCGAGGCTGAGGGCGGGAGCGGCACACGCCCTGAGGGCGCAAGGCGGACGGGTGTTGCCGCGAGCATCCACGGCCGGGGCGGCGAGCGGCCCGTGGCACCCCGGCTGGAGCGGCTAGTCGCATTCGGAGGCGCATCATGGCTACCTACGTCGTGCTCTACAAGTTCACCACAGAAGGTGCGAAGAACATCCGCGCCACCATCAAGCGCGCCGGGCGGATTCGCCAGCAGAACGCCCGCGTCGGCTTCAGGATCCGCGAGGTCTACTGGCTCCAGGGCCAGTACGACATGATCGCCATCGTGGAGGCGCCCACCGAGGAGGCGATGATGGGGGCGATGCTCAACGTCGTTTCCGCCGGCAACGTCAGCAGCATGACCATGCGCGCCTTCGACTCCACGGAGATGTCCCGCATCCTGGCCCAGACGGTCGGCCTGGGTGATGACGACGAGCGCCCGGCGCGCCCGGCGAAGAAAGCTGCGGCGAAGAAGCGCTGAGGCCTCGCCTCAACCTTTACGTTCACGTCAGGGTACGTTACACTGGCGCCGCCATGCAGGGGCGCAAGCTTCCCGTCACCATCCGCCTCCTCTCGTACGCCTGGAACTACAAGGGCAGGCTGGCGCTCGCCTGCTTTGCGCTCGTGGGGCTCACCTCCTTCCAGCTCGTGGGGCCACAGCTCGTCTCGTACGCCATCGACACCGGCATCAACCCGCAGACGGTCGATGGGCGCATCGAGGTCGACGGCAACACGCGCACGCTGCTTATCGCCGCGTTCCTCATCGTCGGCGCGGCGATGGCGCGCGGCGTCTTCCAGTTCATGCAGACCTACACGGGGGAGTTCGTGGCGCAGCGCGTCGCCTACGACATCCGCAACAACATCTACAACCACCTCCAGCGTCTGAGCTTCGCCTACCACGACAAGGCGCAGACCGGCCAGATCATGCAGCGCGCGACGCAGGACGTCGAGGGCATCCGCATGTTCATGAGCCTTGGCGTCATTCGCCTGGTCTACGTGATCGTCCTGCTCATCGCCACGCTGACCGTGATGATCCTCACGAGCTGGAAGCTGGCGCTGGTGAGCTGGGTGTTCATCCCGCCGACCGCGGCCATCTCCATCAGGATGACCACGCAGCTGCGCCCGATCTGGCTCGAGGTGCAGAACCTGCAGGGCCGCGTGGGCGTCGTCCTCCAGGAGAACCTCAGCGGCATGCGCGTCGTGAAGGCGTTCGGCCGCGAACAAGAGGAGCAGGCGAAGTTCGACGATGAAGCGCAGAACCTGTTTAACCAGAGCTACAAGACCAACCGCATCCAGGCGACCTACGGACCGCTGCTGAACCTCACGTGGGCGGTCGCGATGGTCTCGACCGGCTGGTTCGGCGCCTATCAGATCCTGAACGGCCACCTGTCCATCGGCGACCTGACGAAGTTCATGCTCTACCTCACCATGCTCCAGATGCCGGTCCGCAGCATCGGCTTCGTGACGATGTTCTGGGCGCGCGCTTCCACCTCCGGCCAGCGGATCTACGACATCCTCGACGCCGAATCCGCCGTCCAGGAGAATCCGGGCGCGCAGGAGCTGAGCCGGATCACCGGCCGCGTGCGGTTCGAGGACGTGTCGTTCGGGTACGACGCGATCAGCCCCGTGCTGCGTCACGTCGACATCGACGCGCATCCCGGCCAGGTGATCGCGCTCCTGGGGCAGACTGGCTCCGGCAAGACGACCGTCGTCAACCTGATGCCGCGCTTCTACGACGTCAGCGGCGGCAAGATCACCATCGACGGCACGGACATCCGTGACGTCACGCTGGCGTCGCTGCGACGCGCGTTCGGCATCGTGCAGCAGGACGTCTTCCTCTTCTCGGCCACGATCCGCGAGAACATCGCCTATGGGGCTTCGGATGCGACCGAAGAGGACATCTTCGAGGCGGCCAGGCTGGCCCGCATTCACGATTTCATCATGACCCTGCCCGACGGCTACGACACCTGGGTCGGGGAGCGTGGCATCACGCTGTCCGGAGGACAGAAGCAGCGCATCTCGATCGCCCGGACGCTCCTGCTGGATCCGAAGATCCTCGTCTTTGACGACTCCACCTCCAGCGTCGATACCGAGACTGAGTACCTCATCCAGCAGGCGCTGGCAGAACTCATGAAGGGGCGCACGACGTTCGTCATCGCCCAGCGGCTGCGCACGGTGAAGTCCGCCGACCAGATTCTGGTGCTGAAGGACGGGCGCATTGTCGAGAACGGCCGCCACGAGGAGCTGATCGCCCTCGACGGGCTGTACCGCCAGATCTACGACCTGGAGCTGCGCGACCAGGAGGAGGCGTTCGAACGCGAGCGCGCGCGCCTCGCCGAGACGAAGGGCGAGCCGGAAACGGCTCGGACAAGGCGCGAGACTTCGTCGATCGCCGGGGGAGGCGACTGATGGTCTTCTTCGGCGGCGCGGGCTCAGCCGGCGGATGGAGCGGCGGTGGCGGCGGGATGGGCGGCAACCTGCGCCCGAACTCCCTCAAGCGCAGCACCGACGGCTGGGACGACGACGAGCTGGGCTCGGTGTACAGCCACAAGGTCGTGACGCGCATGGCGAAGATGATCGCGCCGTACCGCGGCCGCCTGCTGCTGGCGACGCTCGGCGTGCTGGGGTTCGCGACCCTCACGCGGTCGATGCCTCTCGCCGTGAAGGGCCTGATTCAGTCGGCCAGCCAGGGCGATCTCGACAGCCTCAACAGGTGGGGCTCGGCCTACATCGTGATGGCCGTGCTCTCGGCCGGCTTCTTCTACATACAAATGACGTCGACGGGATGGATCGGGCACCGGCTGCTCCTGCGGCTGCGGAAGGACATGTTCGCACACCTGCAGAAGCTGTCGCTGCGCTTCTACGACAACAACGAGGTCGGCCGCGTGATGTCCCGCATCACCAGCGACGTGACGTCGCTCCAGGAGCTGATGACCGGCGGCATGCTCACCATCCTCGGCGATGTCGTCGGCATCGCCATCTCGGCCGCGTTCCTCTTCTACTTCGACTGGCAGCTCACGCTCGTCACCTTCACGGTCGTGCCGGTGCTTGTCCTGACGATGGCCGTGTGGCAGGCGTACTCGCGCCGCGCGTTCGTCCGGGTGCGGCAGGCCATCGCTGTCGTGAACGCGAACCTGCAGGAGAACGTCTCCGGCGTGCGCGTGATCCAGTCCCTCTCGCGCGAGGACGAGAACGCGAAGCGTTTCGACAACATCAACCGACAGAACCTGAACGCGAACGTGAACGCCGGCCTGCTGACCGCGGCCGTCACCCCGGCCGTGGAAGTGATCGTCGCGACGGCAACGGCGCTGGTCGTGGCATACGGCGGATACCGCGCGCTGAACGGCCAGATGGAAGTGGGTGCGCTGGTGGCCTTCGCCCTGCAGATCCAGCTGTTCTTCGACCCCGTGCGCGACCTCGTGCTGCAGTACACGCAGCTGCAGCGCGCCATGGCCGGCGGCGAGCGCGTCATCGAGGTGCTGGACACCAAGCCGGAGTTCGAGGACGACCCCGACGCGATCGACGTCGAGGACATCACCGGGCGCGTCGACTTCAACCACGTCAGCTTCAACTACGTCGACGACGTGCCGGTGCTGGCCGATATCGACCTGCACGTCGAGCCGGGCGAGACGATCGCGCTCGTCGGCCAGACCGGCGCGGGCAAGACGACGATCACCGCGCTCATCTCGCGCTTCTACGACGTGACCTCCGGGTCGATCGAGGTCGACGGCATCGACGTGTGCAAGATCTCGCACGCCAGCCTCGCCCACCGGATGGGCATCGTCTTGCAGGAGCCGTTCCTCTTCTCGGGCACCGTGTACGAGAACATCCGCTACGGGCGCCCCGACGCCACCGACGAGGAGATCCGCGAAGCGGCGGGGACTGTGGGCGCCCACGACTTCATCTCGCGCCTCGAGGAGGGTTACGACACGTACCTGCACGAGCGCGGCATGAACCTCAGCGTCGGGCAGCGGCAGCTCATCTCATTCGCGCGGGCCATCATCGCCCGGCCACGCATCCTCATCCTCGACGAGGCGACGGCGAACGTCGACACGCAGACCGAGGTCGTGATCCAGCGCGCGCTGAACACGCTGCTCGCGGGCCGCACGTCGTTCGTCATCGCCCACCGCCTCTCGACGATCCGCAACGCCGACCGCATCATCGTGCTGGAGCACGGCCGCATCGTGGAGCAGGGCAAGCACGACGACCTGCTGGCCCTCGGCGGCCGCTACGCCCGCCTGTACCGCATGACGTACGAGCAGCATGCCCTCTCGTCGTCAGGCACCGGCGATGGAGCGCGGGCGCCCTCGCCCGCGAGCGGCAACGGCCATGGCAATGGCCACACCCCCGCCCTCAAACCCGCGCCGGAACCTGCGGGGTAGGCGTCGGATCGGCCCGCCTCTCTACTTGCGTCAACGTGTCCCTTTCAGGCCCGTCTCGCGGTGGCCATGTTCTCGCGATCGCTTCGGTTCCTCAGGAGCCTGACCCCAGTTCGAAGCGTGTTCCACACCACGAGAAGGGACATCGCCCCTGCCATGAGGCCAAGCGGAAAGATGCGAAAGCCGGCGATCCCCTCGGTCGCCAGTACCATCACGATGAAGCCAGCTGTGACTCCCCAGCCCCAGATGAAGGCGAACAGCCCCGGCTCTTCCGGCGATAACAAGTTCGATGTCGATTCAGGAAGCTCACTTGGCGATCGAAGCGCCTCGCGGAGTTGGTCGAGCAGCTTGGGGTCGCGCAGCCAGAACAGGCAGGTAGAGCCATCGCTCGCCCTAACGTCGGCGATCGTACGAAGGCCGTAACCGTTCCACCAACCAGATGACCCTGTATCGCTGACCGAAGCCACGTCACGGAGCGCGATCCATGTGGGGCGGAAGCGCATGGAGATGCGGTACGGCGAGAAGATCAGGCGTCGGTCGGTCAGGAATGCTTCCCCGACAAGGTTGTTCATCAGCCGTCTGACCTTCGCGACGCCCCGATGCCCAAACGCATAGCCAGCCATCGACGAGCGAACAGCGACTTCGCCCGGCTGGAGGCTCACCCGCGCCAGGCGAAGTCCGCCGCCAATTTGCTGACCGGGATGGACCTCACTTGTGCGTGGGAAGAAGCTGATCCAGAGGAGGCTGGCTACAGCCATCATGCACAGAGTGATCGGGACGCCTACCCAATCACCCTGGAGGGCGAACGCAACGCCAGCGACAAGCGCGGCGAAGAAGAACACGCCAAGGAACGCCCTGGCATAGATCGCCGACCAGCGGTTGTTCGTATCCAGCATCACGATGGAAGTATCGGCGCGGGAGCCGGCCTACCCCAGCCCGATGAGCTTGTCCAGCCCCAGCACCAGCCCCTCGCGCGACATCACGTCCCGCACGGCCAGCAGCACGCCCGGGATGTACGACTCGCGGTTCGAGTCGTGGCGGATGGTCAGCGTCTGCCCCTGCGCCCCGAAGATGACCTCCTGGTGCGCCACGTAGCCCGGCAGCCGCACCGAGTGGATCGTGATGCCGTCCACCGCTCCCGCCCGCGTGCCCTCCACCGGTGTCGCGTCCGGCTCGTTGCGCGCGAACGGCCGCCCGCCGCGCGCCTCCAGCATGCCGCGCGCCGTCGCGATCGATGTCCCGGACGGCGCGTCGACCTTCTGCGCGTGGTGCAGCTCGATGATCTCCGCCGACTCGAAGAAGGGCGCCGCTATCTTCGCCATGTGCATCATCAGCACCGCCCCCAGCGAAAAGTTCGCGGCCAGCACCGCCCCCACCTTCTTCTCGCCGCAGCGCCGCGCCAGGTTCTCGACGAACTCCCGCGAGAGCCCCGTTGTCCCGATGACCATACGCACGCCGCGCTCCAGCGCCGCGTCTACCAGCACCGGGGTCCAGGCCGCGTTCGTGAAATCGATGATAACGTCCGGCTTCGTCGCATCGATGGCCGCCATGGCGTCCGCGTACAGCGGCACCATGCCGCCCGACGACAGCGCGAAGCTGTTGCCGCGCGCCAGCCCGTCGACCACGGCGACCGGCTCGATGCCCTCCGCCGTCTCCAGCGCATCGACGATCGTGCGGCCCATCTTGCCGCCGCCGGACATCAGGACACGAATCATGGGGGAAGCGTATAAGTGATCGCCGCCGCTGACTAGGGCGGCTCGAGAAGCGCGAAGCGAGCGGCTGCTTCCCTGCTGCCGCTCGCACGCTATGTACCCGTCTCGACCCTCATGGTCTTCGACCGTCGGGTCAAGACATCGTGTCCATGACCCCCAGACGGAGATCTGGCTATGCTGCCCGCTCGACGCGTTCCGGAGCGAACGCGGCTTCCTCCTCCGCCTCGTCCTCGGCCGCCCGCGCGGCCCGACGGGCCACGCCGGCCTTCTCGACGAACGCCTCGATATGGCGGCCGGTCGGCGACGTCATCTGGACCGCCGCCCCGTTGACGACGATCTGCTCGCCTTCGCCCAGCATGTAGCCCTCGGCGTCGTACACGCGCGCTTCCCGCACCGTGAAGAACTGGCCCAGCATCGACCGCAGCGCCTGCGCGGCGGCCGCGCCCGGTGCGAAGGCGATCGTCCCCTGAATCTGGAACGGCGGTGCCATCAGCAGGCACGGGGATTCGGCCGTAGTGGTCCGCACGACGTCGTGCGCGATGTGCGGTCCCTCGAACGTCGCGAAGACGATCTCGTCACGCCGCACGAACACCGGCGTGTCCAGAACCAGCGGGCTCGACGCCCGATACAGGGGGCGCACGGCGGCCTCCCGCAGCTCGATGTGGCGAGCGATCGCCGGGTTGTTCAGGTTCTCGACGAAGCGGCCGAAGTCGCGTACTCCCTCGGGCACGCCGCTGGCGACGAACGCGGCCGTCACCACCTCGACGCGCACGCCGTCGTTCCTGTTGCTCGCGCCCTCCATAGTTCCTCCGCGGGTCCACTCCGCACGGGCCAGTCTGGGGGCTAGCGCCCAGATTTCATATGCGGCGCTCTCCTGAATCGAGGGGCGAGTTTCACCGAGGGACGATCCCTTAGACCGGTGCGAGATCGCCCGCGGACCAGGCGGCGGTGATTAGTGCAGCACGTACGGCCGGACGGTCTCGCGCTCCGGCCAGGCCGTGCTGTCGTCGCCGACGAACCAGAAGCGCGCAAGCTCCACCCGCTGCACCGCCGCCGCGTACGGGGCCCGGCTCCGCAGTGCCGGCAGCCGCGCCCGTAGCGACCCGGCCACCTCCGGCGACCGGAACACCGCGATCGTGCAGTGCGGCAGGTAGCTCTCGACCGGATACGGGAAGGCGTCAGGCTCGCCGAGCGCCTCCAGCCGCACCAGCAGGTCCCGCATCGGCCCGATGGGCTCCACCTGCAGCACCAGCGCGTCGGGAAACACGTTCAGGGGGCCCAGCCGCAGCTCGATCGGCGCGGTGCCCCGAAACGCGCGCGCCGCCATCTCCGCCGCGCGTGCCACGTCGCCCGGCAACACGTCGCCCGGCTGCGACTTCGCGATCGTCTGGAACCCCAGCGCGCGGATCGAGATGTGCAGCAGGTGCTCCGGCATGAAGTCCAGCCCGTCGATGTCCTCCAGCTCGTCCTGTAGCTCCGCGATCTCATCCGCGACCGGGAGCTCGCCCAGCGGCGCCTCGAAGACCAGCAGCTGCGCCCGGCCCCGCAGCGTCCGCTCCCGCTGGGCCTCCACGGACACCAGCTCCCCGCCCGCCGTGAACCACGCCCACGCCGCATCGAACGAAGAGAAGATCGGCGGATCAGCCATGGTCGGAGCCCACCAATGACTAACGACTAACGACTAACGCTACCACCAGATGATGTCATCCATCGCCTCTTCCGCCTCTTCCGACGGAAGCTCCCGCGACCACAGGTTCGTCTCCAGGTACTTCCAGCCGCTGTCCGCGAACACCATCACGATGTTGCCCTTCGGGATGCGCTCCGCGAACTTCAGCGCCGCGTGCAGCACCGCCCCCGAGGACACGCCGCCGAAGATCCCCTCGCGTTGCATCAGCAGGCGTGCCCCCCGGAAGGCGGACCCGCTGCGCACCAGGATCTTCCCGTCGAGGAACGACAGGTCGAGGATCGGCGGAATGAAGCCGTCTGCCAGCGACTTCAGCCCCTGGAGCTGGTTCCCCGGGTGCGGCTCGACCGCGATCACCCGTGTGGCAGGGTTCGCCTCCTTCAGGCGCTGCCCCGTGCCCATCAGCGTGCCGCCGGTCCCGAGGCCCGCGACGAAGACGTCGATCTCCGGCACGTCCTCGAGGATCTCCGCACCGGTCCAGATGTAGTGGGCCCGCGCGTTGTGCGGGTTGCAGAACTGGTCGAGCATGAACGTGCGCTCGTCGGCCGCCATCTTCCGCGCGACGTCCATCGCGCCGGTGACGCCGGCTTCGGTCGGGACCCAGTGCACGTCCGCCCCGTACACGGCCAGCGCCCGCGGGATCTCCGGATAGACGTTCTCGGGCATCACGATACGCGCGTGGTACCCCATCGCCCGCCCGATCATCGCCAGCGCGATGCCCGTGTTCCCGGTGCTCGCCTCGATGACCGTGTCGCCCGGCACGATGAGCCCGTCGCGCTCCGCGTGCTGGATCATGTGTTTGACGATGCGGTCCTTCACCGACCCCGTCGGGTTCCACCCCTCCAGCTTCGCGTACAGCCGCACGTCCGGGTTCGGCGAAAGGTGCCGCAACTCGACCATCGGCGTCTGCCCGACGGTATGGATGATGTGCAGGTGATGCATGGGGTTAGGTTCTAGGTTGTAGGTTCTAGGTTATAGCGGCGCGGGATGGCGCCCACCCCTATAACCTACCACCTACCACCTACCACCTACAGATCGTTCTGTGGCTGGCCGTGGGTCTTGCGCAGCTCGGTTTTCAGCACCTTGCCCATCGGGTTGCGCGGAAGTTCGCTGACGACGGCGTAGTACTGCGGCGCCTTGTAGCTGGCCAGCCGCTGCTTCACGTAGGCGTTGAGCGCGTCGGGATCCAGCGCCGTGCCCGGCCGGGGCACGATCACCGCCTTCACCACCTCGCCCCACTCGACGTCCGGCACGCCGATGACGGCCGCCTCGTCGACGGCGTCGTGCTCTTCCAGCACCGCCTCGATCTCGCCCGTTGAGATGTTCTCGCCGCCGCGGATGATCAGGTCCTTCTTGCGCCCCGTGATGAACAGGTACCCCTCGTCATCCAGGTAGCCGACGTCCCCCGTGTGCAGCCAGCCGTCCTGGATCGCTGCTGCCGTCGCCTCCTCCTGCTTGTGGTACTCCGCCATGATGCGCGGGCCCATGACGCAGATCTCGCCTTCCTCACCCGCCGGCAGCACGTTGTTCTCCGGATCCATGATCGCGAGGACCACGTCGTCCATCCCGCGCCCCACCGACCGCAGCCGGTTCAGCTTCTTCTCGCGCTCCGCCCCCGGCTCCTTCGGGATCTGGTGGTCGTCCGGGCCCAGGAACGTCATCGTCGACGTGCTCTCGGTCTGGCCGTACGCGTTCATCAGCCCGCACGAGAACACGTCCACCGCCTTGCTGACCACCTCGTATGGCATCGGCGCCGCGCCGTACGTGATGAGCTTCAGCGACGACAGGTCGTACTTGTCGAAGTCGGCGTGCTCCATGATGCGCTTCAGCATTGTCGGCACCACGAAGCTGTGCGTCACCTTCTCGCCCTGCACCGCCTTCAGCCACAGCTCCGGGTCGAACTGCGGCAGGATCGCCAGCGTGCGCCCGCCCCATACCGACGACATGATCGGCGTGACGCCCGCCACGTGGAAGATCGGCACCGAGAGCAGCGTCACCTCCGCCTCTTCACCCGGGTCGGCGGGGCTCATCGTGTTCGTCACGTACACCGAGAGGTTCAGGTACGTCAGCGCCACGCCCTTCGGCATCGAGGTGGTGCCCGAGGTGTAGATCAGCACCGTCGGCTTGCTTTCGTCCACATCCACGAACGGCTCGTCCGCGCTGGCCGACGACAGGATCTCGCCGAAGTGCTGCATCCCGTCGACGGGCTTGTCGTAGCACGCGAAGTGCTGCACGCCGGTCAGCGACGGCCGGAGCTTCGACACCAGGTCCAGGTACCGTTCGCCGGTGAACAGGACGAAGACGTCCGACGTGTTGATCATGTACGACAGCTCTTCCTGCCTCGCGCGGTAGTTCAGCGGCACGAACGTCGCGCCGATCTTCGCCGCGGCGTAGTACGTCTCCACGAACTCGACGCTGTTCGTCGACATCGCGCCCACCGGCCTGTCCGGCCCGGCGCCGATGCTCTGCAACCAGTTCGCCAGCCGGTTCACCCGGTCGGCCATCTGCTCGAATGTCACGCGCTTGTCGCCGCAGACCAGCGCCGTCCGCTCCGGCACGACGGCCGCGGTGATCTGCAGGAATTCCGCTGTATTCATGGTTCAACCCTCGGCAAGAAGATGGAGCGCGCGCGGTCTCCCCTGTTTCATGGCCCCGCCCGCGTGCTTTGCTGTAGCGTCGCTCAATCTAGCCGATCGCGATCATAACGGATACCCCGCCCGCGAGCGGAACAACACCCGGCAAGTACCCGCGGAGCTTCAGCTCCGCCCGGTGCCGCGAGCGGAGTCGATGCTCGCTTCACGGCCAGTAGCGGCAGTGCAGCACCCGCAGAGCGAACGATCCGACAGCGCCGGCGAGGGATCCTACCGGTGAACCTTCGACAGCCGCAGCCGCACGAGGTCCCGCAGCACCTCCCACGCCTGCTGCGGCCGCAGCCGCAGCCGCGATCCCTCCACGTGCGACCACCGCACCGGCACCTGCTCGATCCCGTACCCCAGCGACCGCGCGATGTACAGCACCTCCGCGTCGAAGATCCACCCGCTCAGCCGCTGCCGCTCGAAGATCGCCTTCGCCGCGTCGTGCTCGAACCCCTTCATCGGGCACTGCGTGTCGTCGATATCCGGCAGCACCCGCAGCGCCTTCCGCATGAAGGTGAACGCCCGGCCCACCATCCGGCGCTGAAACGGCTGGCTGGCCCGCATGTCGCTGCCGTCCGGCTGGATGCGGCTGCCCGCCGCCACCGTCGCGCCCGCACGCAGCTGCTCCAGCAGCCGCAGCGACTCCTCGGCGGGCGTCGCCAGATCTGCGTCCATGAAGAAGATGTACTGGCCGCTCGCCGCCAGCATCCCGGTGCGGATCGCCGCGCCTTTCCCTTTGTTCGTCTCGTGCTGCACGAGCCGCAGCGTCACGCGCAGCGGCAGATCGGCCATGCGGGTCATGCGCCCGCGCACGATCTCCGGCGTGCGGTCGCGGCTCCCGTCGTCGGCGATGACGATCTCGCTGTCGAACTCCTGCGCGTCCAGGAAGGCGACCACGCGATCCAGCCCCGCCGGCAGCCGGTCCTCTTCGTTGTAGGCAGGGATCACGAATGACACGAGCGGCTGTGGCTGCCCGCCGCGCTCCGTCTGCGTGGCCGGCTCGGCCACCGTCACCGTCACGACGGCTCCGCCTGCTCTCGCAGCGACAGACTGTCGCCCGGCGCAGCGTCGCCCGACGCCGTGTCCCCCGCCGGCGCGTCGTCGGGCTCGTCGGCGGTGGCCGCCCGCGGCTTCCGTACCACCGTCGGCGCGATCAGCGGTTTACCCGTCATCTCGGCGATCGCCTCCGCCACCTCGCGCACGTCGGCCAGCGCCTCGCGCACCATCGAACGCGCCACGACCATATCACCGACCCGCAGGCGCTTGCCGCTCTCCTTCACCACGATGATCTCGAGCTGCGCGATCTGCTGCAGCTCGCCGCGCTGGCGTTCGCGCGCCAGGTCCTCGATGCGGATCTCCTTGATCTTCCAGAACGGCACCAGCTCCGTCGTGCCCACGCCCATGCCCAGGAACCCTTGCTGCCACACGCCCGACTGCTTCTCCTGCTCGAACACCACGTCCGTTCCCGCCACCGTGTACACGAACCCGATCCCCGCCAGCGGGATGCTCAGCACCGCCACGATGAGCAGCAGCGGCGCCAGCCAGAACGGCATCGTGTCCAGCCACAGGATTATCGACACGAAGGCGCCGATGCCCAGCAGCAGCCCGAACAGCGGGAACAGCGCCGCCGCCAGCGCCGGACGCACGTTCACCCGCCCCGGCTCGATGAAGGCCACCCGCCGGTTCAGATACACGATGCGCTTCGCAGGCTTCTCGGGGGTCTCAGGGGCCATATCGAGGCCAGTATGCGTCACCCGCGGCGGTCGGCCCACCGCCGCCGCATGGGAACGGATCGGTTTCGCACGTGTGTCTCCCCCTCTCCCAGTGAGGAGAGAGAGCGGGCGCTGCCCTGGCGACTGCCACCGGGGGTAAGGGACCCTACCGCCCCTCGAACACCGGCTCTCGCCGCTCCGTGAACGCCTTAACGCCCTCGATGAAGTCCTTCGACCGGAACAGCGGCAGCAACTGCAGGTACACGTGGTGCACGTTCGCCTCGAACGTCTCCTCCAGGCCGAGCCGCATCATGCGCTTGGTCGCCTGCACGGCCATCGGCGCGCACGCCGCCATCTCCTCGGCCAGCGCGCGGGCCTCAGTCATCAGCGACTCCGCGGGCACGACCTTGTTCACCAGACCGTACTCCAGGCACTGCTGCGCCGTCAGCACCCGGCCCGTGAACGCGATCTCCGACGCCTTCGCCCAGCCCACCAGCCGCGGCAGCAACCACGTCCCGCCGCTCTCCGGCAGCACGCCGCGCTTGGTGAACACCGCCGCCAGCTTCCCGTGCTCCGACGCGATCCGCACGTCGCACCCCAGCGCCAGGTCCATGCCGTAGCCGGCCGCCGCGCCGTTCAGCGCGCAGATCACCGGCTTGTCCGTCGTGTGCAGCACCATCGGCGGGCTGTCCGCCAGGTCGAACTTCGACGGCAGGCCGCCCGCCCCGTTGATGCTGTTGCTGTTCGCGTTCGCCCCCTGCTCCTTCAGGTCCAGCCCCGAGCAGAACCCCTTGCCCGCGCCCGTCAGGATGATCGCTCGGACGCCGCTGTCGCGGTCCGCCTCGCGGAACGCGCGCGAGAACCCCGCCAGCATGCCGCCACTGATCGCGTTCAGCCGCTCCGGCCGGTTCAGCGTGATCGTCGCGACGTGACCCTCGACGTCATAGATCAGGTCCGTGTAACTCATGTCGATTCTCCTTCTCTTGCGTCGCCTCGCCGATGGAGCGCGGGCGCCCTCGCCCGCGGGCCTTGCGAACGATCGCCGGGGTGAGGCGCAAATGATGGTACCTCCCGGTCCCCGGCCGGCACAGTCGCGCATGCGTGAGCGTAGTGGTGCCTCCCCCGCGACCCCCTGACAGCCTCCGTGACCTCTGTGCCTCTGTGGTGATTTCCCGTTAGGCTCCCCCGTGCCCCACAAACGCTACTTCGAGGCCGTCGACTACCTCCAGCGCCGCCTCTGGCACGAGCTCCCCATCGTCCCCGTCGAGCGCGCCCTCCAGCGCCGCGTCCGCCATGTCCTCGAGCACCTCGGCGACCCCCACTTGCGCTTCCCGGTGACCCACGTCGGCGGCAGCGCCGGCAAGGGCTCCACCACCGCCATCATCGCATCCATCCTCCGCGCCGCCGCACTCCGCACCGGCATGTACACCTCGCCGCACCTCCAGACCTTCATCGAGCGCTACGACGTCGACGGGCGGCTCATCGACCCCGACCGATTCGCCGATCTCATCCTCGGCCTCGACCCCCTCGTGCGGCAGATGCATCTCGAAGTGCTCGACGGCGTCGGCTACGGCCGGCCCGCCCTTGTCGAGATCGCCTTCGCCACCGGCATGAAGCACTTCGCCGATGAGGGCTGCGACGCGGCCGTCGTCGAGGTCGGCCTCGGCGGCCGCACCGACTGCACCAACGTCTTTGAGGACAAGCCCGTCACCGTCATCACCAACATCGAGTTCGAGCACACCGAGCGCCTGGGCGCCACCCGCGCCTCCATCGCCCGCGAGAAAGCGGCCCTGATCCGTGGCCGCGAGATCTTCATCACGGGGGAACGCCATCCCGACGCGCTCGCCGTCCTCGAAGCGCGTTGCGCCGAGACCGGCGCCACACCCTGGCGCCTCGGCCGCGAGATCCGCATTCGCCACCACGCGCCCGCATCCGGAGATCCCCCTGGCGAGCGCTTCGACCTGACGTGCCCCCTCGGCCGCTACCGCGACCTGCGCGTCGCGCTGACCGGCGAGCACCAGGCTCGCAACGCCGCCCTCGCCGTCGCGGCCGCCCTCGCCTTCAGCGACCGCACCGGCCTGCGGGTCACCGAAGCCGACATTCGTGCCGGCCTCGAGCGCGTCTGGATCAGCGGCCGCATGGAGCAGGTGCAGTCCGAGCCCATCGTCCTGCTCGACAGCGCCCACAACCCCATCGAGGCCCGCGCCCTCGCCGCCACGCTGCGCGACCGTTACCTGCGCCGCGGCGCCCGCCTTCACCTCGTCTGCGGCATCCTCGCCGATAAGGATCAGGTGTCTATGGTGCGGGCCTTCGCCTCCGTCGCCGATACCGTCGCCGTCACCCAGCCCGCCCTCGTCGAGCGCATCGGCGACCCCGGCCGCATGCTTGAGCTCTTCCGCGCGCGTCTCGGCGCCAGAAACGTCACCTTCATCGCAGATCCGGCGGAGGCCCTCGACGCCGCCCTGGCCCGCGCCCGCCCTCGCGACCTCGTCGTCGTCACCGGCTCCATGTTCCTCGTCGGCGCCCTCCGCAACCGCTGGCTCCCCGAACGCACGCTGTTGAAGCGCCGCTCCGCCGCGCTTCGAGGGAGTAGGGAGTAGGGAACAGGGAATAGAACGAAACAAGAACAACGGGGAGGAAACAATGATGCCGGCTGTTCGTTCGCAGGAGATCTGACCGTGTGGAACAAGGCGATGGATCTCGCGGCGATTGTTTACAAGCTCAGCGAGAAGCTTCCGAGAACGGAGGCGTTTCGCCTCACATCGCAGATCGCCGGAGCCGCTGCATCCGTCGCAGGCAACATCGCCGAAGGAAACGGGAGAAGCACAAAGAAGGACTACGCCGCCTTCGTCTCAATCGCGAAGGGATCGCTTAACGAGACTGAGACGTACTCGTTGCTGGCAATCCGTCTGAAGTACCTGACGCAGGCGGAGACTGAACCGGCGCTGCGTCTCTGCGAGGAGGTGGGAAAGATGCTGGTCGCCCTGAGGCGCAGCCTCCTGGCGTAGCCACTATTCCTCATTCCTACGAAGGGGGCTCAGCGGCAGGCCGACGGGGGTCGCCGCAGGCGACCTGGCCGCCCGCCCGCCTGCCGCGAGCAGGGCTCACGATGCGTCTGGAAGCTGTTCGACGCCCGCGACGGTCGGTTCGTCGTCGGCCACGCCCGGGTTTATCACCTCGGCGAACAGCTCCTGGCGCATCACCTTGATATCGCTGGGCGCTTCAATGCCGAGCTTCACGCGGTCTCGTTCGACGCTCAGCACCTTCACGAAGATATCGCCCTCGATCCAGATTCCCTGTTGGACCTTCCTGACCAGAATCAGCATCCTGCTGACCTTCCTAGTGCCACCCCTCCCACACGGGGCTGCAACCTTGCAGCGACCCCCGTACCCCCGGCCGGTTCCTCTCCGGCCTCCGTGAATCGCGTAATTCGATTCTTTTGCCGCTTGACAATGCGCCGGTGTTCGGGCTTACTAGGGTTCGAACGACCGATGCTGGAACTGCGAAGCCGGAAACCTGTCGCCACACCCACGTTTCCGGAAAGGAATTACCAGTATTGTAGTTCCATAGTGGGGGCCGGTCAATAGGTCAAGAGGCTCTTTTTCGAAGCTCGGCGCGGCCGCCGCTCCACTCAGGTCTGGTCTACGGAATCGCGCCGCCAGGGGTTCCTGCACGAGAGCGGCGCCTATCGCAGAGGTGCATCACATGGCTGGCCAGAAGTGGGGCCTCCTCACAAACCACGCGCTCGTCCTCATCCACGTCATCGACCATCCGCGCTCGACCCTCCGCGACATCGCCGATGCCGCCGGCATCACGGATCGCGCGGCGCTCTCTCTCCTTCGGGCGCTGGAGAATGACAGCATCGTGTCCCGCCGGCGGGACGGCCGCCGCAACGTGTACACCGTGGACATCGATGCGCTGATGGAGCACCGGACCCACGGGACCTACAGCATCGCCCAGATCGCGAACGCCCTGTTCGCCCTGTCCGGCCGCATCCCGGGACTGGAGCTGCCGCCCCGGATGCAGATCACCCGGACGGAGGGCGCGAGTGAGGCTACTGGACCGTGATGTCCACCCACATGCCCTGCTGGTAGTGGTCGACCGTGCTGCCTGCTTCGCCGATGCCGACGAGACAGGCCAGGCGGTACGCGCCCGCCTGCAGGTCCACGATGAACGAGCCGCCTTCCTGCGGCGCGATCGGCTCGGCGCCCGCCAGCTTCTCGAAGCCGCCGTCGGGCAGCAGCCGTAGCACGTTCAACTCGTGCTTCTGACTCTGGCTGATGTTGGTGGCGATAACGTTGATGCGGCCCGCGGCGATCTGCTCCTCGCTTGGCGTCACGCTGTACTCGACGAGCGTGACCGCGAGTGTCCCATCCGGCTGCCCGGCCCCTGGCATGCCCCCGTCGCCAGATGCGCCCGGCGTTCCTGTGGACGGCATCGGCTGCGTCGATGCCCCCGCCTTCACCGTGATGGTCGATGCCGCGCCCTCCGGCGAGGTGCAGCGCAGCGAGTACTCGCCCGCCCCCTGTGGCAGGGGATAGAACGCCTCCACGCTCCCTCCCGGCTCCAGGGTGAGCGGCTCGATGCGCTCGTCATCGTCGGTGATCCGGTAGATCTCCGCCGACTCGTTCTCGATCTGCAGGTGCAGCGTCCGTCCCGGCTCCGCCTCCACCGAGCCGGGCCGGCATCCCGTCTCGGCAATCGTGATGTGGACGTGGCGCACGTCGGAACCCGCGTCGCACGCCGCCAGCACCGCCATCGCTGACAGCACCGCCGCCACGAACCCCCCAACACGCATGCACGTCCTCCCCGCGCCCCGCGCCCGGCGCCGCCGCAAGCCTAACGGTTCCACGTTCTATGTTCCCGACCCCTTCCAACCTCCAACTTCCAGCACCCGGACGCTCGCGCTACCTTTGCCCCTGTGAAGTCCCTCTGGTTCCGGTTCCTCGACTGGTTCTCGCACCGCTTCGGCATCGGCCGTACGCCCGTCCCCCGCGAGCCGGTGTCGTTCCGGCCCCTCGCCGTCGTCCGCAACGGCGTGAAGGCGCCCCGTCCCGACGGATGGGAACAGGTCCGGTCCACCATCATCGTCCGCGAGGACCTGGCCGCCGGCCTCGAGGGCATCGACGGCTACACCCACATCCTCGTCGTCTTCGCCTTCGACAAGGTCCCCGAATCCGAGCAGCGCCTGCGGGTCCGCATCGGCTCCGACCTGCGCCTCCCCGAGCAGGGTGTCCTGGCCACGAGGAGCCAGCGCCGCCCCAACCCCATCGGCGTCTCCGCGGTGCGCCTCCAGCGGCGTCGCGGCAACGTCCTCTGGGTCGAGGGCCTTGACGCCATCGATGGCACCCCCGTGCTAGATATCAAGCCCTACTTCCCGAGTCACGACGCCGTCGCCGATGCCGGCATCCCGGACTGGGCGAAGGCGCCGCCCGAGGAGAGTTGACCATGCCCGAAGAACAGCGCGTAGCCGCCCGCGTGGCCGTCGTCACCGGTGGCAGTAGCGGTATCGGCGCCGCGACGGTCCAGCGCCTGCGCGCCGAGGGCTTCGCCGTCGTTGCCGGCGCCCGCCGCCTCGACCGCCTCCGCGCCATCTGCGAGCCGGCGGGCGCTACCGCGCTCGCCCTCGACGTCACCGATCCCACCAGCGTCGACGCGTTCTGCGCGCAGGTCCTGCGGTGCGACGTGCTGGTGAACAACGCTGGCGGCGCGCTCGGCCTCGAACCGATCGCCGAGTCCGTCGATCAGCACTGGCGCGCCATGTGGGAGACCAACGTCTACGGCCTCATGCTCATGACCCGCGCCCTGCTGCCGAAGCTCATCGCCTCCGGCAACGGCCACATCGTCAACATCGGCTCGATCGCCGGCATCGAGACCTATCCCGGCGGCGCGGGCTACACCAGTGCGAAGCACGCCGCCCGCGCCATCTCCCACACCCTGCGCCTCGAGCTCGCGGGAAAGCCCGTGCGCATTACCGAGATCGACCCCGGCATGGTGGAGACCGAGTTCAGTGTTGTCCGGTTCGAGGGCGACCGCGACCGCGCCGCAAACGTCTACGAGGGCATGACCCCCCTCACCGCCGAAGACATCGCCGACTGCATCGCCTGGTCCCTCACCCGCCCCAAACACGTGAACATCGACGAGCTGGTCGTCCGCCCCCTCGCCCAGGCTCGCGCCACCATCGTCGCCAGAAACGTGGGTTTGTAGGACGAACTGTCATTCCGAGCGCAGCGACGCTGTCCCGTCAGGGAGGAATCTTGTGGTGACACCCGCAGCGCCTCATGCGACAGCGTTATCATCGTCCAACGACTGACGACTGACGACTGACGACTGACGACTGACGACTGACGACTGACGACTGACGACTGACGACTGACGACCAGCCTTCACACAATCCGAAAGACCGGATGGTCCGGCGCGATCCGCCGCAGATCCTCCGCCGGCGACTCATCCGTCACCCCGCCGAAGAAGATCGACGTCTCCGCCTTCCAGTTCGCCAGATACGCCCGCAGGATCGGCTCCTTCACCTCGTTCGCCACCTCCTCCACCCGGACCGCCTCCCGCTTCCGCCCCAGCCGCAGCTCCCCCTCCTTCGAGGCCCGGATGTTCTTCACCCACCCCGTCTCGCCACGCGGCGCCACCAGGTAGCGCTGATCCTCGAACGACAGCGGGTTCACCGGCGTCGTGTACGCCTTCCCCGTCTTCCGCCCCTTTACGGACAGGATCCGCGAGCCGCGCGCGCTTATCCCCAGCTTCATAGCGATCTCCAGCAGCGGGTTGAACACATGCTTCGTGAAGAAACCGGGCTTCTGATACTTCGCCATGCGCGCGCCTCCTGGTAGTCCCATGCCGTATCACAGCCTACCGGCGCCCGCCGGTACCGCGTAATGGCCCGCCCGTTACGATTCTCGCAACCCGGCCCCCGAACACACGAAGGAGCGCCTCCATGGCCCGCGTACGCCTGAACCAGACCGCCGACCTGCCCGAGTCCCACCGCTGGCTGTTCGAGCGCCTGGAGCGGAACAAGGGTCAGCTCAACATCTTCCGGGCCATGTCCCACAGCCCCGAGGCCCTCCTGCGCTTCATGCGCTTCGGCAACTACTTCCTGGAGACCGGCAAGCTCGACCCGAAGCTGCGCGAGGTGGCCATCCTCCGCGCCGGTTGGCTCTGCCGCGCCCCGTACGAGTTCTCACAGCACATCGCCTTCGGCCGCCGCATCGGCCTCTCCGACGACCAGATCCGCGCCACCACCAACGACCCGCAGCCGGGCGTCCTCAATGAGCGCGAGCTGGCCGTGGCCGCCTTCGCGGGTGAGCTGACCTTGGACGCGCGCGTCTCCGAAGCCACCTTCCAGGCCGTGCGCGCGTTCATGGACGAAGAGGAGATCGTCGAGCTGACCATGGTGACCAGCTTCTACAACATGGTCTCCCGCATCCTCAACACGCTGGAGGTAGACCTCGACCCCCCGGCCGCGAAGGACCTCGCCGCCCTCGGCGTCGCCATTTGAGGAAGGATGGACCCATACGGTGCCCGTAAGGACAGATCTTTAGACCTGTCCTGCAGCTGCGTCGTGGCGTCAGTCGGTAGGGAAGCCATGACCAAGCGCCGCGCCGGTCCGCGTCATTGCGCGAAAGTTCCCCCTTGAGCCAGTACCCGCGGTGCTTCAGCTCCGCCCGATGTCTGGACTGGCGGCGGTCGTCGTACCTTCGAGTCGCCACGCGGAACACCGTTGCTTCAAGGCGGATGCGCTTCCGTCCTTCGACCCGGCGTTCTGTTCTGCCGAATCGTCATCGAGCGCCGCCCTACAGCGTCGCCAGCGGCGCGAACTTCTTGTCCGACCGGAACGGCCCCACCACCGCCACCGACAGCTTCTCCCCCGTCAGCACCTTCCGCGCCACCCGCCCCATGCCTTCCATCGTCACCGCGTCCACCAGCTCCACGATCTCGTCCGGCGTCTTGATGGCGCCGTTCAGCATCTCCTGCCCGCCCAGCCACCCCGACACGCTTCGCGTGTCCTCCATCCGCAGCAGCAGCCGCCCCTTCGAGAGCTCCTTCGCCTTGTACAGCTCTTCCTCGGTCACCCCGTCGTCCCGCAGCCGCGCCAGCTCCGCCAGCAGCGCCTGCGTCGCCTCCACCGCCTTCTTCGGGTCCACGCCCGCGTACACCGCGAACGACCCCACGTCCAGGTAGTGGCTGGCGAAGCTGTGCACGTCGTAGCACAGCGCCCGCTTCTCCCGCAGCTCGATGAACAGCCGGCTGCTCATCCCCTCCCCCAGGATCACGCTGATCAGGTCCAGCGTGAACCGGTCCGGGTTCTGGTTCGAGCAGCCGTGCACCGCGATCTCGATGTGCGCCTGCTCCGTTTGCTTGTACTGCACCGCCACCCGCGGCGACGACTGCCCGTCCACCGCCGGGATCCACACCGAGGGCGCCCCCCGGCCCCAGTCCCCCAGCGCCTGCTCGCAGAATGCCACCACTTCCTCGTGCTCGATCGCCCCCGCCACCGCGACCACCAGGTTGTTGGGGACGTACTGGCGCCGCAGGTAGTCCACCGTCGCCTCGCGCGTGATCCCCGTCACCGATTCCTCGGTCCCGGCCACGTCGCGCCCCAGCGCCTGCCCGGGCCACATCGTCGCGTCCAGCAGGATGTCCACCAGCTGCGCCGGCGAATCCTCCACCGATGCCAGCTCCTCGATGACGACCTTCCGCTCCTTCTCCAGCTCCTCGGGCGCCAGCACCGCGTTGCGCGCCATGTCCATCAGCACGTCCGCCGCCCGCTCGAAGTGCGGCCGCGCCACCTTCGCGTAGTACACCGTCAGCTCGCGGTCCGTCGCCGCGTTCAGCACCCCGCCGACGCCCTCCACGATCTCCGAGATCTCCGGCGCCGTCGGCCGCTTCTCGGTCCCCTTGAACAACAGGTGCTCCAGCAGGTGCGAGATCCCCGCCTCAGGCGGCGTCTCGTATCGCGAGCCCGCCCCCACGTAGACGCTGACCGAGACCGACCGCGTCGTCGGCATCGGCGCGCTGACGACCCGCAGCCCGTTCGCGAGCGTCGTCCGCTGATACGTGTTTCCGTCCAAGTCCTGTCCTCGAGTCTTCCGGATCCGCGGGAGCGCACGCAGTTTAGCGCCGCCCATCCCCACGGAACACCCACCGCGTCAATGCGGAGATTGCCCGTATCCAGGCTCTGTCGCGCGCACGAAGAGCCGCATAGCGCATGGTCCACGCGCCGGGGCTACTGTTCCCTACTCCCTACAAACAAAACGCCCGCCGAAGCGGGCGTCCGTCGTGTCACGCAGCGAGTGCCATCAGCACTGGGCGTTGCCCTCGAAGATCATTGTGAAGTAGATCTTCCCGTCCGGCGCCTTCGTCACGCCCGTCCCGAAGCGCGTGTAGTGGCAGTTGAGGATGTTCTCCATATGCGCCGGGCTGTTCTCCCACATCGTGACCGCGTGCTCGGCCGTCTCGTCCCAGGGCCAGTTGTTCCAGGCGAGGTTCTCGCCCGCCCAGGCGTGCGGGGCGCCCTGCCCATCCATCAGGCAGACGAAGTTGCAGCCGTTCGGCGGGTTGTGGCCGAAGTACCCCCTCGCGGCCATGTCCTTGCTGCGAAGCCGCGCGATCTCCACCAGCTCGCGGTCCGGCGCCAGCGGCGGCAGCCCACGCGACTCCCGGATCTCGTTGATCCCAGGGTACGTGTCCATCTCCGCCTGGACCTCCGGCCCGCAGCCCGTGAGAAACGCAAGCGCCCCCAGGCCGAAGACGGCCACGAGGGCGATAAGGGCGCGCCTACCGTGCGGGCTTCGCGTACGGATCATATCCCGGCTTCCTCTCCTGTTGAGAGGATCGGCAGGATCGGGGCTTTCTGTATGGATACCCGTAGGAACCCGTAGGGAGTTGGCGACAGCCAGGCCGCTTTGCCGCGCATTCGCCTTCCTTGCCGCCGCGCACATCGAGCCGTGCGCATGCGCTGTGCCACCGCCAGGTCCAGACCTGTACGGTCTGCGACAGCCCGAAAGCTCCCTCGCCGTGGGCTGCGTTCGCAGGCCCCGCGCGCACCCGCGGCCTGCGATGGGTGGATACCGGCGTGTCGTGTTTCGTCTTGAGGCGCGGCCAGACCAGGACCTGGCCGCTTCGAGGCTACACGATCGCCCGGGACGGGCAAAACTCGATCACGAGCAGTCCGTGATCCTATGGAAAGCCCAGATTCGGTCTCGGATTACATAATCCAGAGCCTGCCGAAGATTACGAAAGAAAGGTGTCAAGCGCCGCGTTGAACCGGTCCGCCCGCTCGAAATACACGCTGTGCCCGGCTCCCGGGATCCGCTCGACCCGCGCTCCCGGCACGGCCCGCGCCGCCGCCTCCAGAAACGGCGGCGGGCTCACGATGTCCTCCTCGCCGATGATGAACAACACCGGCATCGAGAGCTTCGCCGCCTCCGCCGCGGGTATCGTGCCCGCCGCCTGGATCGCGCCGAAGATCTGCGGCCGCGTCACCGCGTTCAGCGCGTCGATCTCTTCGTACAGGAACGCCAGCGCCGGCTGCTCGCGATACATCCGCTCGCCAACGGCCGGATGCACCCCCGCCGGCAGCTTCCCCGCGTACTCCGCCGAGGCCTTCCACACGCCGTCGATCTCCGGCGACGAGATCCCCCCGTGCGTGTCGCACAGCGCCAGCCGGTCCACCCGCTCCGGCCACCGCATCGCGAACCCCAACGACGTCCACCCGCCCATCGACTGCGCCACCAGCGTCGTCCGCTCGATCTCCAGGTGGTCCAGCAGCGCCCGCAGATCCTCAACGAACTGCGAGCCGTCCGGCTCGCCCGCCGACATCCCCCACCCCCGGTGGTCGAAGGCCACGCACGAGTACCGTCCCCTGAAGTGCGGTACCTGCTGCCACCACGAGAGGTGGTTCCCTCCTGCCCCGTGCGCGAACACGAGCGCTGGCGCCGTCCCCACCCTGTGGCCGTAGGTCTCGTAGTAGATCCGCGCCCCGGCCCGCTCGATGTGTGGCATGAGCAGATCCTACAGGGCGGAACGCCGGACGCAATTCGCGCTCAGGGCACGTCACGGCGGGCCGTCGCGACGATGCCCGCGACCGTCGCGGCGGCGGCGTACGCGAGCAGCAGAAGCCCGCCGACCGCGGGCGCGAGCAGCGATGGATCAGCGGGGATCTCCCCCGTGATCGTGGTGCCGCTGATCGCCCCGCCCACCGCGCCCGGAAAGAAGCGCACGGCACCCGGGAGCTGCATGATGAGCACATTCTCGACGAACAGCAGCCACGCGCAGAGGCCGATCAGCACGGCCACCTGGCTGCGTAGGATGGCGCCAAGGCCGAGCCCCAGCGGCCCCCACAGCGCGGCCGCAACAACGCCACCAGCGAATAGTTGCGCGTAGTCCGCACCACCTAGCTCATTGGGCAAGCCGCGTGCCGACAGCACCGCGGATCCGATCCCGATCGTGAGCGCCTCGGAAGCCGCGCCGAAGAGAGCTCCCACGAATCCGCAGACGACGATCTTGGCGGCAAGGACCCGACCACGCTGAGGTGTTGCCAGAAACGTGGGCCGGATCGTGCCGCTTCGGTATTCGCCCGTAATGGAGAGCGCGCCCAAGAGCGCGGCGAACACCACGCCCAGCTGACCCCAACCGAAGACGTGCATCTCGTTCCGGAAGCTGGCATTGTCCTCGCTGAGCGCGAACGCGTGCACCAGCACGAGGAGACAGACAAGCCCGAGCATCGCGGCCGTCAGGCCGAACGCCATCTTCACCGTTCGCAGCTTCAGGATTTCCGCGCGCAGGAGCCCCGTCATGAAACGCTCTCCTCGATCAGTTCCAGATACGCCTCTTCCAGGCTGTCCCGCCCGGTCGTGAGCTGATCGATCGGATCATTGAACACGATCCTTCCTCGGTTCATGATCACGATCCGATCCGCCGTCTGCGCGATCTCGCTGAGATCGTGGCTCGACATCAAAACAGTTCCGCCCGTCTCCGCGAACGACCGGAGGAAGCGTCGGAGCCAGTGCACGCCGCTCGCGTCGAGCCCGTTTGCCGGCTCGTCGAGCACCAGCACCCGTGGGTTGCCGAGAAGTGCCCCCGCGAGACCCAGCCGTTGACGCATCCCGAGCGAGTACGTGCCCACGGGCTGTTTCGCCGCCGCCGTGAGCCCGACGACATCCAGCATTTCATCCACCCGCGCCTCTCGCACCTCCGACGCGAGCGCTAGCACGCGCAAATGATTACGGCCGCTGCGGCCCAGATCGAAGTCGCCCGACTCCAGCACCGCACCGACCAGCTGCGTCGGCAGATCAACGTCCCGGTACCGCCGCCCGAAGATGAGCGCTTCGCCGGCGGACGGCTCGGCCAGCGCCAGCAGCAGCTTGAGGGTCGTCGTCTTGCCCGCCCCATTCGGGCCAAGAAAGCCCGTGACACTCCCCACGGGCAGCGAAAAGCTGACGTCATTCACAGCCATCAGGCTGCCGTAGCGCTTCGAGAGCGACGTCACGCTGACAGCCTCCCCACCGGATGGAACGCCCGTCAGCGCCTGCGCTGCGTGTGCCTGGGTATGCACTCCCCGTTCTCCCTCGCTGACTTCTCGGCGCCTTCGATCGGTCCTCAACGGCCGGGCCCAACAACGCCCAAGAGGTGCAGGCCTACGAGCAGTGCCAGAAGGACAACGGGTACCGCCCACGCCAGAATCTTTACCCATGAAGGAGTGCCCGTGTTCGCCTCAAAGTCGGACCCGTCGTCACCGGAATCAGGATAGGGAGGAGGATCGCTCATATGTGTGGCCTTCCAGACGGGATCGGCCGGCGTGTGTGCCGCCGCATGCCGCCCGCTACTCGTCGCCAGCATCCAGGTGGCGCTCCATGTCGTCGATGGACCGCCGGAGCTGCGCGAGAAGCCCCCTGAGGTCGTCGCGAGGCTCGCCGTGCGCTGCGGCGTGTGGCCTGTGACCGTGACTGTCCTCTGTCGAGTGACCGCTTGGACCCGTCGGGATGCCGGCGTGGGCGGCGTGCAGTACGTGCGCCCAGGGCGGCATGTCTCCCGCGTGCGGCCATGGCGGGACATGCCCCGCGTGGGCCCACGGCGGGACGTGCCCCCCGCTCGCCCCTGGCGCGTGCCACATGTGCCATGGCGGGACGTGGCCCGGTTGCTGCTTTGTTCCGCCGTAGGCTTCGCTGTGCATGATGAACTCCTCTCGGACTGCCGTGGCCAGCGACCTCTGGCGTCCATCGTCACGTCGGCCCAGCATAGCATGTTTGCGGGACAGGTTGTCAAGGATAGAGGCATAGTGTATTCAGAGCGTCGTTTTGGTAAACTCGGCCATGCCCAGGCTCTGGACCCACACGATCGAGACGCACCGACACGACGTGCGCGAAGCGATCCTCGACACCACGGCGTCGCTCGTCGCCGAGCATGGGCTGCTCTCGGTAACGATGTCCCGGATCGCCGAGGAGACCGGCATTGGCCGCGCGACCCTGTACAAGTACTTCCCGGGCGTAGAGGCGATCCTGGTCGCCTGGCACGAGGTGCAGATCGCCCGCCACCTCCATGAGCTCGCGGAGGTCGGAAGCCGGGCTGGCGATCCTCGTGAGAGGCTGGAGACGGTCCTGCGGACCTTCGCGCTCAAGGTGCACGAGGTTCACGGCACGGAGCTCGCCGCGCTTCTCCACCAGGGCGACCACTTCGACCGGGCCAGGCAGCAGCTTCTCGGCTTCATCCGCGACCTGCTGGCCGAGGCCGCGGCGAGCGGCGATGTCCGAAACGACATCACCGCCGACGAGCTCGCGAACTACTGTATGCACGCCCTGGAAGGTGCGGCTAGTCTGCCGTCGAAGGCCGCCGTCCGCCGGCTGGTCACGGTCATTCTGGATGGCTTGCGCGTCAGGTAGCCGGCCCGCGTTCGAGGATCGAGCCCTCTATTCCCTACGCCCTGACGCCGCCTGATCCCCAAACCACGCTCGCTGCCGGTGCGCGCGGACCGTATGATCGCGGTGGAGAATTGCGTGTTCGGGAAGAAGAAGCAGGCTCAGCCGCCCCTGGTTCGCGACACGCTGTTCGGCGATTGTCCGCTGGATGCGTGGCCCGCAGACGGCTCGCCGGTAATCGACGTGTTCCCATGGAGCGCATTCGTCGCTGGGAGGAAGGCGCTGCGCGACCAGCGTCCTTCAGATGCCCGGGCCTTTTGGCGGGAGGTGCTCGAGCATCCGGATCTGGAATCCCGGCACCATTTGCAGGCGTGGCACTTCCTGAGGTTGAATGGCGAGCAACCATCGCCGGACATCGCGAAGCGCGTGCTCGGCGTGGTGATTGAGGTCGCAATGCCGAAAGGGCTTGATACTCTCGCGGCGTACGCCGATCACTCTGCCCGTTACTTCAACTATTCTGGAGCGGTCGTCATCTGGGAGCGCCCTGACGACTCATTGGACCCCTCAACCGACGAACTCCTCGCCGTCGCGGGCCGCGTGGTGACCGAGATCGGTCCCTGGGAGGAAGCGCGGCCAGGGCCGCCGGCGCGTGGCCAGGCTCGTCTCTCGTTCCTCACGCCCAGCGGACTTCACTTCGGCCACGGCGCACTGGGTCACCTCTCGATCGATCCGTTGGGCGGCGCCGTTCTTCGGGTTGGAACGAGGCTCATGCAGGAGCTGATGGGCAAGATTCCAGCCACCAGTCCCTAGTCCCTAACCCCCAGTCCCTACAACGCCTCAGCCTTCTCCAGCTCGAACGCCGCGTGCAGCGCCCGCACCGCGTCCGCCACCCGGTCCTCCGGCACGATGCATGTGATCCGGATCTCGCTCGTCGAGATCACCTCGATGTTGATCCCCGCTTCCGACAGCGTTCGGAACATCCGCGCCGCGTAGCCCGGCGCGCTCTGGATCCCGGTCCCCACGATGCTCACCTTCCCCATCTTCTCGTCGGCGATCACTTCCTTCGCCCCGATCTTCTTCCGGATCTCCTCCACGTGCGGCAGCGCCTTCTTCAGGTCGTTCTTCGCCACCGTGAACGTCAGGTCCGTCGTGTTGTTCTCGCTCACGTTCTGGACGATCGTATCCACCGAGATGTGCGCGTCCGCCAGCGGCTCGAAGATCTCCGCCGCGATCCCCGGTCGGTCCGGCACGTGCCGCAGCGTCACCTTCGCGATGTCCAGGTCGTGCGCGATGCCCCGCACCCGGTTGAAGCCTTCCATGTCCACACCTCCGTGAATCAGCGTCCCCGGCGTGTCCTTCGCGCTGTGCGCCACCACGATCGGGATGTCGTACACCGACCCCAGCTCCACCGCGCGCGGCGCGATCACCTTCGCGCCCTTGCTCGCCAGCTCCAGCATCTCCTCGTACGACACGTCCCTCAGCTTGCGCGCCCGCGGCTCGATGCGCGGGTCCGCCGTGT